>Ga0256840_1000260_pt1 | contig 52881 bp, 46 predicted proteins | sample 355202metaG_FD_185969 | JGI IMG/M metagenome (GOLD analysis project Ga0256840, IMG submission 185969) | Hydrothermal vent microbial communities from Mid Atlantic Ridge, Atlantic Ocean - 355-202 | ecosystem: Environmental > Aquatic > Marine > Hydrothermal vents | place: Atlantic Ocean: Mid...
CCAAGGAGTGAGACAATGCCGGAACAAGAAACAGTGGTAGACGTGCGTCAGAAAATAGATAAATCAGTAAGTTATTGATTTGTGAAAGAATTATTTTTTTATTGACAGGGGTAATATAGAATGTCCCCAGATTGTATAAGTGAGAAGTGAAAGGCAATTGATTGAACAGCACCGCTTCCTTTCGGGAAACATATAGTGGTCGGGTTTGCAAGCTCGCTGTTGTGGCCTATATTGTTCTCATATCATCGGCCTGTTATGTGCTGATTTTAAAGGGGCTGCAATCTGCGCCACCATTGGCCTTCGGTGGGGTCAGGACTCTACTTGGGGGGATATCTCTGCTTGTTTTTGCCCGGCTGTCTGGACACCGAATTTTCCCAGATGTGAGCCTTTGGAAGTGGCTACCTTGGGTTGCACTGACTGCGACCACCCTGACTTTTGGTTCGATGTTTCTAAGCCCTGGTTTTGCCGGTGCAGGGCTGGCATCAATTCTTGGAAATGCCCAACCGCTCTTTATTGTTTTGATCGCTTTTATTTTTCTCAATGAGCGCCTTTCGCGCAAACAACTGTTTGCACTTGTGTCCGGATTAATCGGGGTACTGATTATTGTTTTGCCATCCCTTACCCAGCAGGACAGCCTTCTATTGACTGGAGCACTACTTGCTCTGACAACCTCATTTGCCGCAGCAATCGGTACGGTTCTCGGCCGCCATATAAAATTGACCGGATCGCTACTTTCTTTCTCGGCCTGGCAACTTATCCTCGGTGGTGCGGTTTTGATGTTGTTTTCTTTCTTCATGTCCGAGCCGGCGATCCAATGGTCTGGTAGCTTTCTCGGCATTCTGGTTTTTCTCGGCATATTCAACTCTGCCATTATTACCTGTGCCTGGTTCTGGTTACTGCAGAAGGAGAAGGCGGGCAAACTTGGTATTTACCTTTTTCTCGTTCCAGTCCTTGGCGTATTGTGGGCCTTTCTTTTCCAGGGAGAGCAACCGAGGCTCAGTTCCATTCTGGGCGGACTGCTGATTCTTTTCGGAGTTTTTTACCAGGAATTTGCAGGTTTTGGAACGTTGCTACGAAGAGCTAAAGAGGGAGATTAAAACTCCCCCTTTAGCGGAATTCTCGGGGTCAAATTATGATTTTCGACTGGCCATAAACTCTTTCCACTGACCCCTGCGGGGGATAAACATCGGCACCCGTGCCCGATATGCACGATACTCATCGCCAAATTGTTTGATCACTTTTTTTTCTTCACTGCGTGCCAGCAGAAAATAAGCAAGAATTATTACCGGAAATATAGCGATGGAAAATATTGTCGGCCAGTGAACAACTCCCTCACCGAACAGGCCGAGGAACAGCCCGGTATATTGCGGATGCCGGACAAAACGGTACAAGCCGTCGGTGACCAGCTGGTTCTGTTGTCGTGCCCGGAAGAGCTCCCGCCAGCCCTGAATAAACAGACCGATGCCGATGAATAACAGAGCATATCCAAGGATCATCGAGATCAGCATGCCGAGTTCGCCGATGCCAAGCAACGACGACCAGAGATTGGCATTAAGGTTCGGGCTGTCGATACCAAAAAAGCGAACCAGAAAATAGATTGTCAGAGGAAAACCGTACATCTCTGCATACAAGGCAATAATAAAAGCCTGAACCAGTCCCGCACTCGCCCATTCGCGCCAGGTTTTCGGGGCGAAGTAGCGGTAAAAAAACCAGGAGGCGATGACGATCATCAACGCAGCGAGAAACCAGGCTCCTGAATGGGCAATATTTTCGTTCATGTCTTAACTCCTATTTTTATGCTCACTTATGCGGCGGGTTTCCCCTGCTGGCCGCGGTCGTATTTTCGCCGATATATTTCAAAGAGTAACGACCTTCCTCTCCGGTGAAAGGTAGCACCAACAATTTAAGTAACGACACCTGCTTAACTTTCCTGAATTGGGACAGGCCAATCGTCATTTTTTCATGGCCGGCAACCGGTTGGGCCCGGTAAGTTCCAAACAAACGATCCCACCAAGGGAAACTAAATCCAAAATTGCTGTTGGTTTCGCGGATCAAGACCGAATGGTGGACACGGTGCATATCTGGAGTGACAACCAGCAATCTCAAGCGGCGATCCAGCTTGTCCGGTAGTCGGATATTTCCATGATTGAACATCGCTGTCGCGTTGAGGATGATTTCAAAAATGAGTACCGCAAGAATCGGGGTTCCCAGCGCCGCGACCACCACCATTTTGATTCCCATTGAGATGATAATTTCAATAGGATGAAAACGTAATCCGCTGGTCACGTCCAGATCCAGGTCGGCGTGATGCACCATGTGCAAACGCCAGAGAATCGGAACAGCATGAAACATCAGGTGTTGCAGATAAATAACCAAATCCAAAATCAGGATCGAAAGCAGTATGGCTCCCCAGGAGGGGATTTGCAGAGAGTTAAACAACCCCCAGTCTTTTGTGGCAGCCGCTGCAGCTACTCCCATAGCAGTTACCGGGAAAGTCAATTTGACCAGAATGCTGCCGAGTAGAATAATACCCAGGTTATTGAACCAGCGGCCGGGTTTGGATACCGAAAGTTGCCGACGAGCAATGACCGTTTCGCCAAGAGCCATTATGACAAGAACCGTAAAGAAAAATATGATTCTGATCTGTGTTTCATATTCCAGCATGAAAACCTTCTCCTTTGAGCCCAAGTACGATCTGCCGAATCAGTTCTGTCGGGTCGTAAGTGCTACTGACTGTTTTTCATCAGCATGTCCTGTTGTGTCAGTATGCCATTCATCATTTCCTGCATGATCTGCATTTTTTTCTCCAGGGTCTGGGCGGAGTTAGTTGTGGGGTTAGACTTCATGCAGTTCATCATCCCGCCCCGCTTCATCATATTGTTCATCAGCGACATCTTTTTTTCCATCATGCTCATTCGGTCTGGCAGTGACATCTTACTAATATCTTTGCTGCCCATCATGTTGCCTTGACCCATCATGTTGCCTTGACCCATCATGTTCATACCTGACATCATCTTTTTCATCATCTGCATATGCTTGCCCATCAGCTTCATGCGCTCGGTTTTATTTGTTGTGGTGCTCAACTTCTGGCGTATTTCCTGCGCCTGCATCATTGAGGAATTAAGCTTCTCCATGTTCATTTGAGTGGTTGCCGGGTCACTTTTGGTGGCATGTTGTGTCTGCTGTGCAATTACGGGAGAGGCAACCGTTAGTGCCAAAAAAATTGTTGTTAGGATAATTTTTCTTTTCATGTTTTTTCTCCATTTCAGGGTTGTATTTGGGAACTATTCCCAAAATATAGTAGATACTTATCTTATCTTCACTGAGCGTAGACGTAATGCGTTACTGATCACCGAGACCGAACTCAGGCTCATTGCTGCGGCAGCTATAACTGGACTGAGCAGAACTCCGAACACCGGGTAAAGTAGTCCTGCAGCAACTGGTACGCCGAGTGAGTTGTAGATAAAGGCGAAAAACAGGTTTTGACGGATATTGGCCATCGTCGCCCGGCTCAGTTTGCGAGCACGGATAATTCCGGTCAGATCCCCTTTGACCAGGGTAACACCGGCCGACTCCATCGCCACATCGGTGCCAGTTCCCATGGCGATCCCGACTTCGGCCTGAGCCAGTGCCGGAGCGTCGTTAATACCGTCTCCGGCCATTGCGACCAGTTCTCCGGCATCCTGAAACTTTTTCACCACGGCGGCTTTTTCATCCGGTAGCACCTCGGCAACAATCTGATCGATATTGAGCTTTTTACCCACCGCTTCGGCAGTTGCACGGTTGTCACCAGTGAGCATGACGATTTTGATTCCTTCGGCGTGCAACTGTTTTATCGCTTCCGGCGTTGTCTCTTTGATTGGGTCAGATACTGCAAGCAGTCCGGCTACACGTCCATCAACGGCGACGAACATAACTGTCTGCCCTTCACTGCGCAGCTGCTGCGCCTGTTCAGCCAGTGGTCCCGGATCGATGGCAAAATCATTCAACAGTTTATTATTGCCGAGCAGAACCTCGGCACCATCAACCTGACCGGAGACACCTTTACCTGTATGAGATTCAAAGTTTTTCGCATCGGGAAGCGAAAGTCCACGTTCTACTGCACCGTCTACCAGTGCTGCGGCCAACGGATGTTCGCTCCCCTTTTCCAGACCGGCGGCCAGTATCAACAGACGGTTTTCATTGATATCTTTGGCCGGAATCACTCCGGTCAGTTTCGGTTCACCCAGCGTCAGAGTGCCGGTTTTATCGACGACCAGGGTGTTGATCTTACGCAGGGTTTCAATCGCCTCGGCGTTCTTAAACAAAACTCCCAGTCCGGCTCCTTTACCGGTTGCCACCATAATCGACATCGGTGTTGCCAACCCCAGAGCACAAGGACAGGCGATAATCAAGACCGAGACTGCAGCAATCAGCGCATAAGCGAGGCGTGGTTCAGGTCCGACCATGAACCAGACCGCAAAGGCGAGGATGGCGATAACAATAACTACCGGGACAAAGTATCCGGCAACCTGGTCGGCCAGCTTCTGAATCGGTGCGCGGCTACGTTGAGCTTCAGCAACCATCTGGACGATTCGCGCCAGCAGGGTGTCGCTGCCGACTTTCTCCGCTTCCATAATCAGCGACCCAGTGGCGTTGACGGTCGCACCGATCAACTTGTCTCCCGCCTGTTTGCTCACCGGAATCGGTTCACCTGAGATCATTGATTCATCAATTGAGCTGGTTCCGTCGATGACAATCCCGTCAACGGGGACTTTTTCACCGGGTCGGATACGTAGGCGGTCACCTGCTATGACCTGTTCGAGAGGGATATCCTCTTCGCTGCCATCCATATTGATTTTACGGGCTGTTTTCGGTGCCAGCCCCAAAAGAGCTTTGATGGCTGCGCCGGTCTGGCTTCGAGCTCGTAGTTCCAAAACTTGCCCGAGCAGGATCAGGGCGACAATTACGGCGGCCGCTTCAAAATAGACACCGACGGAACCATCTTCGCCGCGCATCCCTGCCGGAAAAATTTCCGGTAGCAGCACAGCGACCAGACTGTAGCCGTAGGCCATTGATACACCGAGTCCGATCAGGGTGAACATGTTGAGACTTTTATTAACCACTGACTGCACCGCGCGGACATAAAAAACCCAGCCCGCCCAGAGAATCACCGGAGTTGCCAGAACCAGCTCAATCCAGCCGAGGGTGCGTGGTGAGACCAGATTTTCGATGATCTGGCCACCCGGCAACATCTCACGCATGGCGATGATCACCAGCGGGACTGATAGGATTGCCGAGACAACGAAGCGTTTCCACATGTAGTCATATTCGGACGTATCCTCCTCATCGAGAGTAATTTCAAGACTCTCCAGTGCCATTCCACACTTGGGACACGCTCCCGGCCCCAGTTGCTCAACTTCGGGGTGCATCGGGCAACTGTAAACGGCAGCACTCTCTGCCGCTGTTGGTGGCTGTGAACGATCTTTATAGCCGTCTATGTAGGTATCTGGATCAGCTTTAAATTTCGTCAGGCATTTATCACTGCAGAAGTGAAATGTCTTGCCCTTATGATCGTGGGCTTTATAGCTATTCTTATCTTCGGTGCTCATGCCACAGACCGGATCAATAAATTGAGCCGGTTCGTTGACCTGGCGGTTGTCTGCCGATTTTTTGTTCATGGTCGACTCCTTATTACGGTTATTGCCGGTCGCTTTGGTCGTTCTCGATTTTGTTTTGCACGGTTTCTTTTTTATGGTGATGTCCACCACAACAGCCCCCGCGTCTGAACATCATAAAAATCATCCCACCAATAAAAGCGTACCAGAGGATATCTGACAGTGTCGGGTTCATGATCGACTCCTTTCCCGGTAGCTCTCAGCTACCAATGTTGTTTGGACTTTTGAGTTTTTCTTCTTGATAGATAGAGTCTAAACCCTTTACTAAACTACAGAGTCAAGAGAAAAGATTACTTATTTTGTGTTATTTTTTTATACGCTGTGCAAAGGAGGATGAAAGGGAGATTACGTACTGCTGAGTTGAGTATGAATGGTGGTTATTTTATGGGAAGAGGGGATTGCTTTACTCATCTGTCGATTGTTTTGCGTCAAGCTCACGGAGAATCCCACACTGTTCTGCGGTATGTGCTCCACTGCAACGAAGCCGGAGTGCTTCCAGTTGCTGTTTTAAGTATTCCAGTTCTGCAAGTCGTGAACACAACTGTTCAATGTGGATATCGAGCAGGTCGCTGACGACAGTGCAATCTTTTTGCGGGGAATTTCGCAGTTGCAGCAGACGTTTGATCTCGTCCAGCGATATATCCAGTGAACGACAGCGGCGGACAAAAAGGAGCTGTTCTACGTGTTTTTGATTGTAGATGCGGTAGTTGTTTTCCGCACTGCGAAGCGGTAGAGAGAGAATTCCCCCCTTTTCATAGAAACGAATTGTTTCTACCGAGCATCCGGTTCGCCTGGCCAGTTCACCAATTTTTATCTGATCCCTCATGATTGAATTTCTCCTGAAAGAGTAATTACCCTCTTGACCCTATAGTAACTTCAAGGTGTCTAATCGTCAAATATTGTCGTGTAAAATCTATTTAGAGGAGTTGGTCATGAGTGAATGTTCAAGCCAAAATTGCAGTTGTTCCAGCACTATTCTGCCAATAACTGCTGAGGTTGAAGATACAATATCTGCGGTTGAGGATGGTTTGAAGAAGCGGGTTGTTTTTTTGATAAAAAATATGGACTGTCCGACTGAAGAGGGTCTTATCCGCCGGAAATTGGGCGGGATGAGTAGTGTCCTGAACCTCGATTTCAACCTGGTGCAGCGTAAATTGACAGTTGAATATCGTCCAGAAGCACTGCCGCAGATTCTTGCTGCGTTGAAAAGTCTCGATTTTGTGGCACAGATTGTCGATGGAGAGACTCAAGAAAACAATCTTTCCCCGCAAGACTCAGATCAAACCAACTGGTGGCCGATGGTGATCTCCGGGATTGCCGCAGTGGCTGCTGAAACGGTCTACTGGTTGAATGGCGGATTTCATTGGAGCGTAGCGATTCTGGCATTGGTGGCAATCATCACCAGCGGGCTGCCAACTTACAAAAAGGGGCTGATTGCCCTGCGCAACTTCAATCTGAACATGAATGCTCTGATGGCAATTGCGGTGACCGGCGCCATGTTGATTGGTCAGTGGCCGGAGGCGGCGATGGTGATGTTCCTGTTTGCCTTGGCGGAGATTATCGAAGCAAAATCTCTGGATCGAGCCCGCAATGCAATTAGTGGTTTAATGGATCTGGCTCCGGAGACGGCAACTGTCCGACAAGCTGATGGGAGTTGGGAGGATATTCCAGCATTTGCGGTTGCTCTTGATGCCTTGGTGCGGGTCAAGCCGGGAGAGCGGATTGCTTTGGATGGAGCGGTTGTTTCTGGACGTTCAACAGTCAATCAGTCACCGATCACCGGTGAAAGTCTTCCGGTGGAAAAAGGAGAAAAAGATCCAGTGTTTGCTGGAACCATTAATCAATCGGGTTCATTTGTCTATCGGGTCACCGCTCTTGCTGATAATTCCACTCTGGCACGAATTATTCACGCCGTAGAAGCGGCTCAGGGGAATCGTGCTCCTACCCAGCGCTTTGTTGATCGATTTGCCCAGATTTACACCCCGACAGTGATTATTGTTGCTCTGGGGATGGTTCTGATCCCGCCACTGGCTTTCGGCGCAGACTGGCTGGAGTGGATCTATCGAGCGTTAGTTCTACTGGTTGTTGCCTGCCCTTGTGCTCTGGTCATTTCGACCCCGGTGACGATCGTCAGCGGTCTGGCAAATGCAGCTCGTAAGGGGATTCTTATTAAAGGTGGTGTCTACCTGGAACAGGGCCGTAAATTGACGACTCTGGCTCTTGATAAAACTGGGACACTCACTTATGGCAAGCCGGAACAGACTGATTTTATCAATATCGGTGATGATAAACGGCAAATATATGGTCTGGCTATGAGCTTGGCAAGCCGTTCTGATCATCCGGTTTCTCAGGCGATTGCTCGTGCGGCGCAAAAAGATGATTTACCGGTTCAAGAGATTGTCGATTTTACCGCAATCCCGGGTCGTGGAGTCAGTGGAAGAATGGCCGATCAGTTGTATTATCTGGGAAATCACCGGTTGATCAATGAACTTGGTTTACTCACAGCTGCACTGGAAAAACAGCTGGATGAACTGGAACAGCAGGGGAAAACGGTGGTTCTCCTGGTGACAGAAACGGCGGTTCTGGGAATTTTTGCCGTGGCTGACACGGTCAGACCAACAAGTTATCAAGCCGTTGCCGAATTGCACCGCCTGGGGGTGAATACCGTCATCTTGACTGGAGATAACCCCCACACGGCTGACGCAATAGCGCGGCAGGTTGGCATTGATGAAGCGTACGGTAACCAGTTGCCGGAAGATAAGCTGCAGACAATTGCAGCACTTCTCGGTCAGAATAAGACCGTTGGGATGGTTGGTGACGGGATCAATGATGCCCCGGCTTTGGCTCGCGCCGATATCGGTTTCGCGATGGGTGCTGCCGGGACTGATACGGCGATCGAAACGGCCGATGTGGCATTGATGGATGATGATCTGCGCAAATTACCCACATTTATTCGTCTTTCTCGAGCCACCTCGGCAATTCTGGCGCAGAATATTATCTTTGCCCTGTCAATCAAGGTGATCTTTATTGCCCTGACCTTTGCCGGGCATGCCACCATGTGGATGGCGGTATTTGCCGATATGGGTGCCAGCTTGATAGTGGTGTTTAACGGACTGCGGTTGTTGCGCAAGTGAGCAGAGCTATTTCACTCCGAGAAAGGGATTTTAGATGGGGCGGGTCAGGGCAAAGCAAGGTTGTTTTATGTCATGAGCTGACGATCTGGCAACGCCCATTCCAAGGGACGTATAAACCCATCCATGGGGCGTATTGTCACCGTCTATGGTGACAAATACCCTTTTCTTGGGCGTTTCAGCTCATCTAAACTGGTGCTGAATAGTTACATATATTGTTGACAAGTTCCTTGGGTCGAGTTCATCCTGAGGCTCTTAACTCTTGCAGATTTCAGCACACTCTGTTTTTTTACCATCTCATCTCTTTCAGGAAGATTGAGAATCATGCATGCAGGTCACCAGCCCTCCAAAGCTTTTTCTCTTCCCGCGCTGGGATTTATCCTCGCCTGTTTGTTGCTGGCGTCAGCTCTGGCTTTCGTGACCTGGCAAAACTTCAATCGAGAAGAGAATCTGATGGAGACGTTTCTCCTGAGTGCGGGGCAAACCCTGATTCGGGTATTTGAAGCCGGAGCCAGAACCTCAATGATGATGGGATCCCGCTCAGGGAATTTAGCTGTTCTGGCAGAACAGACAGCTCGCGAGGCAAGTATTGCCTATGTGGTTATCTTTGATGAAACCGGAGAGCAGGTGACCGCAGCTGGTGATTACCGGGAGAAAGCTGGTTTTCCACCAGTCTCGCTTGTCCTGGCGCAAAAAAAAGTACTGACCCGTACGACAGAAGATCGCAATGGAAATGCTGTATTTGAGGTTGCAAAACTATTTTCACCATTAAATGTTATGCCGCAGCACATGAAGATAATGATGCAGCGTATGCATCCGGATGATGCTGCTCGCCAGAATCAGCAGCGCCAGATCATTTATCTGGGGTTTTACACCACTGCCTTTGATGCTGCCCGTAATGAAGATATTAAGCAGAGTCTCATTTTGCTGGCGATCCTGTTTCTGTTAGGATCAGGAGGTCTCTACGCTCTGTTTGTTGTCCAGAAATCTCAAGCGACCAAAGCGGCGCTGGAAAACATGGAACTTTACACCGATAATCTGATCCACAGTATGCCGGCCGGACTGATCAGTATCGATGAGCAACGGCGGATTGTTTCAGTGAACAGTAAGGCTCAGGATCTTTTTGGTCGAAACGAAGCGGAGATGCTGGGGCAGCGACTGCAACAATTAGTCGGAGATGAAGAGTGTCCCCTTGCTCCGCTGTTAAAAGCCGGGCAAGAATTTGTTGATCAACCGATGGAGTGTCTGCAGCAGGGAGGAAAAGAGATTCCTTTGAAAGTCAGTGCTTCCCGGTTACGCGATCGAGATGGTCAGTTCCGGGGAATGGTTTTAATTCTTCGTGACCAGCGGGAAATCCGGGCGATGGAACAGGCTCTGGAGCGCTCCCGAAGACATGCCGCCCTGGGGTTGATGGCGGCCGGGATTGCCCATGAAATTCGCAATCCCCTCGGGACGTTGCGGGGTTTTGCCCAGTATTTTTCCCGCAGCAAAAATGGTGATGACAAAACTCATGAATATGCAGAGTTGATGATCGGTGAAGTTGACCGACTTAACCGGACCGTTTCGGCATTGCTACAGTTTTCCCGCCCCCGTGAAGCAGAGATCGCTCCGGTTGATTTTGGTGAGTTATTGCAACGAACCATTGTGTTCCTTCAGCCGGATGCCGACAATCAGCAGGTTCAGCTTAAATTGACGATGCCTAACCCCGAACTGAGTTGGCCGGTCGATGGCGATCTGTTGCAGCAGGTGCTCCTTAATTTGCTACAGAACAGCCTTGCCGCTACTTCCTCCGGGGGAGAGATCGAAGTTGGGGCAGAACAACGTGGCGAGTCTCTGCATCTTTGGGTTGCCGATACTGGCTGTGGCTTAACGACAGAAGATCAGGCAAAAATGTTTGATCCGTTTTTCACTACCCGGAAAGAGGGAACCGGACTTGGACTGGCGATGGTGCAGCAGATTGTCGAACAACACAATGGCCGGGTCACAGTTGAGACACAACCGGGACAGGGGACGCGCATCACCCTGGTTTTACCGAAACAACGGGGAGAGTCATGAATAAAGAGATAACTTTACTGCTGGTTGATGACGATGTTGCTCACCGAACCATGTTGAAAGCCCACCTTGCCGGGGAGGGGTACCAGATTGTTGAAGCCGATGACGGTGATATTGCTGTTCATCTGGTCAAACAGCTGGATGTCGATCTGGTTCTGCTTGATCTGAAAATGAAACGGATGGGGGGGATGGAAGCCCTTGCTGAAATTTCAAAACTCAAGCCGCAGTTGCCGGTGATTATTATTACCGCATTCTCTTCGGTTGAAAATGCTGTTGCAGCGATCAAAGAGGGGGCGTTTGATTATGTCACTAAACCGATTGATAGTGATGCCCTGTTGCTGACAGTGAAACGGGCGCTTGAGTATAAACACCTCCAGCAGGAAAATGTTTTACTCAAGCAGCAGTTAGGCAAGAAGTTTGACCTCGGCGCGTTGATTGGGGGGAGTCAACCGATGCAGGAGTTGGCTGAAACCCTGGCTCTGGTTGCACCGTCTGATGCTACGGTTCTCATTACCGGTGAATCAGGAACCGGTAAGGAGCTGGTTGCCGATGCGGTTTATCACAACAGTTTGCGTCGTCAAGCTCCATTTATCAAAATAAATTGTGCGGCTCTGCATGAAAATCTTCTGGAAAGTGAACTGTTTGGTCATGAGAAAGGTGCCTTTACCGGAGCCGCAGAGCAACGGAAAGGGCGTTTTGAACTGGCCGACAAGGGAACTCTGTTTCTCGATGAAATCGGCGATATGAGTTCAACAACTCAGGCAAAAATTCTTCGCGTTCTTCAGGAAGGTGAATTTGAACGGCTTGGCGGAAATCAGACAATCAAGGTTGATGTCCGGTTGATTGCTGCGACTCACAAGGATCTGCAACAGATGATTGAGGCCGGTCTGTTTCGTCAGGATCTCTTCTTTCGTCTCAGTGTTGTCCCCCTCCATCTTCCCCCTTTGCGGGAACGACCGATGGATATTCCGGTTCTGTCTCAACATTTTCTTGCCCGCTATTGTGAAAAAAATCGTAAAGATATCCGGGCATTTCAGGAGGAAGCCCTTGAGGCGCTGCTCGCTTATTCCTGGCCAGGAAATATTCGCGAATTGGAAAATGCCATTGAAAGAGCAGTGATTCTCTGTCTGGATGAACAGGTTTTGCTGCAACATCTGCCCCTTCAGGTTCGGCAGGCGTATACTGAGAATAGTGAGCGCCCTTTTACTATCCGTCCGGGTCTGACTCTGAAGAATATGGAGAAAGAGCTGATCCTGTCCACTCTGCAGCAGACAGAGAACAATCGAACTCGTGCTGCTGAAATTCTGGGGGTGACCCGCCAGACGTTACAGAATAAATTGAAAGAATATGGAATTACCTAAAACTTGATGCATTTGTAAAGACTGTCAAAAATTTTGACAACTGCCCCTCATTATCCCCCGATTTACTGTAAATATATTTGTCTCTCCCTCCTGCTGAAAAACATAAAATACTGTCATTTCAGATAGTTAAAAAGCTGGCATGACCGTTGCTCCTTTGATAGATAACTTTCAAACAAAGGAGCAAATCATGAGCAAAATACTTTTTCTAATTATTTTATTGTGTGCAGGCATATTTATTTTCTTTGGTGGTGCTTCATGGGGAAATATCGGTATGCATGGTGATCATGATGGCTCGATGAACTACCAGATAGGTGCCAACCATCCAGCTGTTGATGAGCAGAGGAGATAACCATGTTTTGTGATTCGGGTTCAGGCTGGTACGGGTGGCATATGGGTGGCTGGTTTATCCCGGGATTTTTCCTGGTAGTTGTCTTGATCATTGCCTGGTTCTTTTTCAGACGGCAACAACCACAATTAACTGAAACGGATCATTGTCCGAAGTGCTCCGGCGATATACAGGCAAGCTATTTCCGTTGTCCCCATTGTGGTGAAACTCTTAAACACAATTGCCCCAATTGCAGTCGGGTCATGGAACATGATTGGGCATACTGCCCGCATTGTAAGGAAAAGCAGATAACTTAAACAACGTAACACAACAACTTACCCAAAAAAGGAGATCAAAATGACTAAATCAAACAACACTCTTAAAGTGACGACCGTGACTCTTGCTCTGGTTTTTGCCGCATTTGTTTCAATCGGTGTGGCTGGACAACGGGGTGGCATGATGAATCAGGGAAATAATGGCGGTATGATGAATCAGCAGGGACAGATGATGAATCAGGGCAATGTGAACTGCCCGAGATATCAAGGCAACAGCGAAAATTCTGGAAATTCAAATTTCCAGCGCTGCCAGAACCAAGGTAATCTTGGCAACCGTGGCAATATGATGAATCAAGGAAATTCGAATCAGAACAACATAATGAATCAGGGTAACGGTGTTGACGTCAATACCGGCAGATAGTCGCGTCTTGAACCCAGAATTGATCCATTCCCTGTCAGGGGTACAACGGTACCCCTGGCAGGCCAATAAATATTTTTATCAACCAACAATTTATTATCACGGGTGTAAAACCGGAAAGATCTGTTAAGGTAACCGGTACAACCTTCTTATATCCCTATGGGGGAACATCGAATGAAGCTCTGGCTGACTAATCTAAGTATCCGCTTTCCGCGCCTGATCCTGCTACTGATCCTGATCGTAACTGTGCTGTTCGCCAGCCAGTTTCCCAAGGTCAAGTTTGATAACGATCCACAGAACATGCTGGCCGCCGATGAACCGGTGCGGATCTTTCATAACGTTGTCAAAGAGCGCTTCGCTCTTTACGATTTTGTCATCGCCGGGGTGGTCAACGAGCAGAATCCGGACGGGGTTTTCAACGTCGCCACCCTGCAACGTCTGCACAAACTGAGTCAGCAACTCTACTCTCTACAACAGTCCGCGGAAGGGCTGCCGCAGGTAGTCTCTGGAGACCGGCTCAGCGATCCCCTCTTGACCCTCGAGATGACCCCAACCTCTAAAGTTCGCCAAGTTTTCAATTTGGCTTTCAACGCCGATCCGAACCGCCTGTTTGATGAGCAGGGGCACAGCGCCATTATTGCTTCGGAGATCATCAGTCCCAGCTTTGTCGACAGCCTGCAGCAGGCAGAGCTCGGTGCCCTGCGCCTCGACTACCTGATGGAGAAGGCTCCGACGACCCGCGCAGAAGCCCTGAAAATCCGTGATCTGGCCCTGAACAATCCCCTCTATCGCGGCACTTTGGCCGCTGAAGATGGCAAAGCGATCGCTATTTACCTGCCGCTGCGCAGTAAAACCTTCAGCTACAATGTTGCCAACCTGGTCAAAACCCTGACCGCCGACTGGCCGAAGGAGGATCAGGTCTACGTCACCGGGTTGCCGGTCGCCGAAGATACCTTCGGGGTGGAGATGCTGGTCCAGATGGCAGAATCAGCACCGCTGGCGATGCTCGCTATCGGCCTGTTGATGCTGCTGTTTTTCAAGCGGTTCTCTCTCATTGTTGCTCCGCTACTGGTTGCGGTTATTAGTGTGATCTGTACCATGGGGCTGCTGATCGGCCTCGGCTTTGATGTTCATATCATGAGTTCGATGATTGCCATATTTTTAATGCCCATTGCCGTCGCCGATTCGGTTCATATTCTCAGTGAGTTCTACGACAGTTATCCGAAATACCGTGACCGCTCGGAAACCTTGCGGCAGGTCATCGGCCATCTGTTTACGCCGATGCTCTACACTTCCCTGACCACCATCGTCGGTTTTGGCTCCCTCGCGTTTGCCCCGATTCCACCGGTACAGATCTTCGGCTTACATGTCGCTTTTGGAGTTGCACTGGCCTGGCTGCTGTCGATGACTTTGGTCCCGGCTTATATCCTGCTCTGCATCCCGCAAAAAACCCTTGATGCTATTGATGCTACTGCAGTTGCAAACAAACAGAGTGGTGGTTCTGTGCTGGCCAACAGTCTGAGCAGGCTCGGACCGTTCAGCTCCCGGCACTGGAAGATGATTCTGCTGGTCAGTATCTCTGCCCTGATTGTTGCCCTGGTCGGTATCACCCGCATTTCGGTTAATGACAACCCGGTCAAGTGGTTCGCCAAAGATCATCAATTGCGGGTTGCCGACCGGATTCTCAATCAACATTTCGGCGGAACCTACACCGCCTATCTGACTTTGGCAGCGGAGCCGCAGCAGGTTTCCAGCAAGACCCTGCTGAGAGCCGTCAGCCAGAACATCAGTCACTCGCAGCAGAACTCCTCTGCAGCAGCGGTGCAGTTCAGTCAACAGCTGCAACGCTTTAGTCCGTCCATTTCGGTTGAGCAGACCTTGCAGCAGCTGCGGCAACTGGCCAACGATTTTGATCAACAGTACAACAGTGCCTGGCCCGCTTTGGCCGATGAGCTGGCCTATCTTGATCCTGCAGGACTCACTCTGACCGGTCTGCGGCGGCAACTGCAGGAAAACGGGCAGTTCACGCCGCAACGACTCGATCAACTGCTGCAACCGCTGTCCTCCAAATTACAGGGGGAGAAACTGCTCGATGCTGCACTGCAGATCGCCGATCAAAAAGCTAGCTTCAGCTATCGACAGCTGGTCGACACTGCGGAAATCAAACTACTGGCTCCGGCCTTTAAGCAACCAGCATTGCTCAACTGGATCAAACAGTTTCAGCAGCAATTGAGCAAGGTTTCGGTGGTCGGTAAAAGTTCTAGTCTGGTCGATGCCTTGCAAAAAGCCAGTTTCGAACTGCAGTATCGGCAGGATCTTGGTGCCGATATCAATCAGCAGAACTTTTCGGTACCGAACAGTGTTGCCGCTATCGGTCAGGTTTTCACTCAGCTGGAAGGAACCAAAAAGAAAGACAGTTTGTTTCATCTGGTGACCCGTGATTATCAGCAGGCTAATATCTGGGTACAGTTGACCAGCGGCGACAATAAAGATATGGAAACGGTCGTCAAGATGGTCGATCGCTACGTCATTGACAACCCACCACCTCTGCCAGTAAAATTTGAATGGGCCGGGCTGACCTACTTAAACACCGTCTGGCAAGAGCGGATGGTGACAGGAATGCTCTCTTCCCTTATCGGCAGCTTTATTGTCGTGCTACTGATGATGATCCTGCTGTTCCGGTCGCTCTGGTTCGGTCTGCTGGCAATGGTTCCACTCTCTTTCACCATTATCCTGATTTACGGCATTATTGGCTGGGTGGGGAAAGATTATGACATGCCGGTGGCAGTCCTCTCCTCACTGACTCTTGGGCTGTCGGTTGACTTTGCTATTCACTTTCTACAACGTTCTCGCGAACTGACCCGAAAACTCGGCACTTGGAAAGCAGCTAGCGTGGCAATGTTCAAAGAGCCGGCTCTGGCAATCAGCCGTAACGCCATCATTATTTCGGTCGGCTTTACCCCTCTGTTACTGGCGCCATTGGTGCCTTACAATACGGTCGGGTTCTTCCTTGCCACCATTATGGCAATCAGCTGGTTGGCGACCCTGTTCATCCTCTCTGCATTGCTGACGCCACTGGCAGGGAAACTACTGGAAAATAAAGTCAAAAGGAACTGAGATATGAAAAACTTACTGCTGTTACTGCTATTGTTATTACTACCGACCCTGACCCTGGCTGCACTGTCCGCTGATGAGATCGTCATAAAAGCTAACCTGGCCTCTTACTATGCAGGCAAAGATGGCCGGGCCGATGTTAATATGACGATCACAGCCCCAGACGGTTCGACCCGCAACCGTCAGTTCACTATTTTGCGGCTGACCGACAAGGGGGAGGATCAGAAATTCTACGTTTATTTCAAAGCTCCTGCTGATGTTCGCAAAATGGTGTTTCTCGTTTGGAAAAACAGTGATCGAGATGATGACCGTTGGCTTTGGCTGCCGGCACTGAATCTGAAAAAGCGGATTGCACCAGGAGATAAACGAACCAGTTTTGTCGGTTCCGATTTCTTTTATGAGGATGTCTCAGGCCGCGGTACCACAGAAGATAATCATCAGCTGGTCGAAGAGACGGATAGCGCCTACTTGTTGCGCAATGAACCGAAAGATCCCGATTCCGTTGAGTTCGCCTGGTATCAGGTGTGGATCGATAAGCAGAATTTTTTGCCGCTCAAGGCCGTCTATTATGACCGCCAAGGACAGGCTTACCGGCAGGTCGAGGCCCTCAAGGTTGAGGTGGTGGATGGCTACCCGACGGTGATCGAAGCTAAGGCTAGCGACTTGCGGAGCGGAACCAGTACCCTCAATCGGTTCAGCAATATCCGTTATGATATTGGTCTGAACCCGCGTATTTTCACCGAACGTTTCCTGCGCCGTCCACCACGGGAAATCGGCAGGTAGGGGGGATGATGTTGCGAATTGGAATTTTATTTCTGCTGCTGATCCCTGCTCAGCTCTACGCTGCACAGTTGCCACAGCTGGCTGATCTCCACGGCTTTTTTGATCTGCGTGGCGGAACCCGGTTACAGAGCGATCCTTATCAGCGGGATACCAGTTTGCTCGAGGGTCGGTTGCAGCTCGATTACAGCCATCAGTTTGAGGCGTCTACTCTGCAGTTGCGGGGCGATTTTATCACTGACGAAGTGGCTGATGATCAGGCCATTGACCTGGAGAGTGGTGCCGGATTTTTTGACCTGCGCGAAGCGAACCTGATCTTTTCGCCGACCGATAGCGTTGATGTCAAAGCGGGGCGGCAGATTCTTACTTGGGGAACCGGTGACCTACTGTTTATCAATGACCTATTCCCGAAAGATTGGCAGGCTTTTTTTATTGGTCGCGATGAGGAGTATCTAAAGGCGCCCTCTGATGCGGTTTTGATCAGCCTGTTCCCGGCGTGGGCGACCATAGATCTGGCTCTGACCCCGCGCTTCGACAGTGATCGCTACTTAAGTGGGGAACGGCTCTCGTATTGGAACCCGAGCCTCGGTCGGATCGCTGGACGGGATGCTGTGATTGATGCCGATCAGCCAGATAAGTGGTTCAGGGATTACGAGATGGCACTGCGGTTGTCGAAGAATATTGCTGCTTACGAAGTGGCACTCTACGCTTATCGTGGCTACTGGAAGAGCCCGGTCGGTTATGATCTAAATAGCCGCCGGGCGATTTATCCGCGTCTGAATAGTTATGGTGCCAGTCTCCGTGGCCCATTACAAGGGGGGATCTATAATCTGGAAATAGGTTTCTACGATTCTCGCGATGATCCAGATGGTGACGATCCCTTGCAACCGAATAGCGAGATGCGCTACCTGGTCGGCTATGAACGAGAGCTGGCTAGGGGACTGACCACCGGTGGCCAGTTCTACCTCGAACAGCTCCTCGACTATGACAACTACCGTTCCAGTCTGCCTACAGAACAACCGGCCCGCGATGAGTACCGTCAGGTCCTGACCCTGCGCCTGACCAAGCTGCTGCTGCAACAGACCTTGACTTTAAGCCTGTTCAGCTACTGGTCTCCGAGCGATCAGGACTACTATCTGCGGCCCAATTTACGCTACAAACTGACTGATAACTGGTTGCTGACCGCTGGCGGAAACTGGTTCGGGGGGGGCGATGCCCATACCTTTTTTGCCCAACTGGAAGATAACTCCAACGTCTATGCCGGACTCAGATATAGTTTCTGAAATGGTGTAACAAAAACTTACAGAGGATTGAAATTATGACTATTGATCGTTACTTACGGCTTGCCGCCGGTTTTTTCGTACTGCTATCAGTTGCTCTTGCTCAGTTTTACTCCCCTTACTGGCTCTGGTTTACTGTTTTTATTGGACTGAACCTGTTACAAAGCGCCTTCACCGACTGGTGCCCCCTGATGAGTGTTCTGCGCAAGCTGGGGGTCAGAGAGGACTGACATAACAATTTCAAGATCAAACACCATTCCTGTTTTTAATATCTCGGGAGGGATGATCTGATTGTCAAATATTTTGACAATCAGATCATCCCTCCCGTTTTTATTGTCAAAATATTTTTCAGTTGGGCTCAGACTTTAAAATTAAATCCTGCAATTTCAAATAGTTATGAATGTGGCACGGCCGTTGCTCTCTTTATGGATAACTTTCAACCAAGTAACTTTAACCATATTTAAAAAGGAGCTCAAAATGACTAAATCAAACAACACTCTTAAAGTGACGATTATGACTCTCGCTCTGGTTTTTGCCGCATTTGTCTCAATCGGTGTGGCTGGACAACGGGGTGGCATGATGAACCAGGGGAATAATGGCAGCATGATGAGCCAGCAAGGCAGCACCAACTGTCCGAGATATCAAGAAAACAGCGGAAATCAAGGGGATTCAAATTTTCAGCGTTGCAGGGATAATTTTGGCAATCGCGCCAATATGATGAATCAAGGCAGTTCGAATCAGAACAACATGATGAATCAGGGTAACGGTGTTGATGTCAATACCGGCAGATAGCCTCCATCATTGGTTATGAGTCCAAAAACTATTCGCTGGTCGATATGGATTAACCAATGGTTTCAACGCCCCTTCCCGAATCGTTGGGAAGGGGTAAAAAATAAATATTTAATCCTTGACTCTGTAGTGTGCTTTAGGGTTTAGAATGAAGACAACTTAGGTAACAAATCAAAGGAAAAGGAGTTGTTATGAATGGATTGACGATCGGTAAAGTGGCTAAGAGCGCAGGGTTAGGGATTGAGACGGTTCGTTTTTACGAGCGGGAAGGGTTAATTCAACCCTTGGCCAGGACAGACTCAAACTATCGACTCTATTCAGAAGCGGGGATTATTCGGCTCCGTTTTATTAAAAGGGCGAAGACGCTGGGATTTTCTCTTAAAGAGATCAAAGAGTTGTTGTTCTTGCGGGTCGATCCGGGAGCAAGCAAAGCCGATGTCAAAGAACAGGTCGAAACGAAAATTGCTGACATCAAACAAAAGATCAAGGATTTAAAAAGTATCCAGAAAACGTTGGAAAGTCTGGATGCCTGCTGTGATGGTCATGGCTCAGCGGTGGATTGTCCGATTTTGCTGGCTTTGGACGGTGATGATGATTTGCCGGGCAAACAGCAAACGGATAACCAACTTCATTAACGATTAATTTTTTAAAAAGGATTTAATTATGTCATATTATTTCAGTAAAAACAGTAAGTTAAATTTTGACCAGACGATTGAAGCGGTCACGGCAGCTCTGGGACAAGAAGAATTTGGAGTTCTTTCTGTGATTGATCTTCAGGCAAAAATCAAAGAAAAACTCGGCAAAGATATCCCGCGCTATAAAATTCTCGGTGCGTGTAACCCGACCTTTGCTTTTCTAGCGCTGCAAGCCGAGCCACATATCGGCACCATGCTCCCCTGCAATGTCATTGTCCGGGATCTTCAGGATGGAAAAGTCGAAGTTTCAGCTGTCGATCCGGTAGCTTCCATGCAAGCAGTGGGTAATTCCGATTTATATGAAACGGCGGAAATGATTAAAGAAAAATTAAAAAGAGTGATCGCAGCCATTTAAGATAAAAAGGTAATGGCTGAGCCAACAAAGGGGAAAATGATGAAACGACGTCAATTTGTAAAAACCGGTCTGGCCGCTGCAGTTTTGGCTGGTGCTGGATCAACCGGCTTATTCCTGTTAAATAAAAAGAGTCTGGTTTCAACCGCGTATGCCGGGGAGTTTACCACGCCATTGCCGATTCCAGCTTTGTTGGAAAATCTGGATAAAAGCGGACGAACAGCACAATTTAAAATGGCTGCGCTGGAAGGAAAAAGAACCTTTCTCCCGGGGAAAATAACTCCCACCTTCGGTTATAATGGCGATTTTCTTGGTCCGACAATCCGAGTGAGAAACGGACAGCGTTTTAATCTGCAGGTGACAAATAACCTGCCGGAAGTGACCACATTACACTGGCACGGGATGCATCTGCCCGCAAAATGGGATGGTGGACCACGTCAACCGATTCCACCAGGAACCACGTGGAATCCTGATTTTACCATCAAACAGCCAGCTGCAACCCTCTGGTATCACCCTCACGCAATGGGGAAAACCGGGGAACAGGTCTATCACGGACTGGCTGGACTGGTTCTGGTTGAGGACGAGGTCTCTGATCGTCTCGATATCCCCAAAAACTACGGTGTAGATGATATTCCGGTGGTGATTCAGGATCGGCGCTTTTTTGCCGATGGTCGGTTCGCTTATGTCCAGTCCATGCACGAAGTGATGAACGGAGTGATCGGTAACTACATGTTGGTGAATGGCGCCATGTCACCCACCTTGTCAGTTGATAAACAGCGGATCCGGCTGCGTTTGTTGAATGGTTCTAACTCTTCAATTTACAAAATCTCCTTCTCGGGGCAACCCTTTCAGATGATTGCCTCCGATGGCGGTTTTCTGGATCGTCCGGTTTCGCTGACCTCGATTCTCCTCTCTGCCGGCGAACGGGCCGAAGTTATTCTCGACCTCAGTTCTCTCAAGGGAAAAAAGCTGTCGATGCTGGTTGATCAGCGTGGTGGCGATCGGTTTGATGCGCTGCAGATTGATGTTGCTGAAACGCTGCAGAGTTCTAATAATATTCCGCAGGTTTTAGAAAAAGTTGCGCGCATTCCTGAATCAGAAGCTGATTATACCCGGCGTTTCGTGATGCAAAGTATGGGAATGGGGATGATGGGAGGTGGTCGTTTAACCATCAATGGCAAAAAAATGGATATTAACCGGATTGATGAAAAGGTCAAATTAGGTACGACTGAGATCTGGGAGATTACCAATAAATCATCAATGATGATGAGTATGCCTCATTCGATGCACCTGCATGACGTGCAATTCCAGATCCTTGACCGTGACGGGCGCAGGCCTCCAGTTCACGAACAGGGGCGGAAGGATACCGTCCTTATCCAGCCGGGTGAAACGGTGCGGATTATCAGTCGGTTCCTCGATTACAAAGGGGTCTATATGTACCACTGTCATCTTCTGGAACATGAAGATGATGGGATGATGGGACAGTTTGAAGTTGTTTAACCGATCGCTCTCAATGAAAGGAGTTAAATTATGGGTGCTGGATATATGTGGGGCAACGGAATGGGATACTTTCCAATTTTAATGCCAATTTTTATGATTATTGTCTTTCTGGTCATCTTATATTTCCTCTTTGGTCGCGGGAGTTGTTCCTCTCATGGTGACCTGCAGCGGTCTTCTTCATCGACTCCCCCAACGGGTGAGAGTGCTCTGGATATTATCAAGAAACGGTATGCCAGGGGAGAGATCCAAAAGGAAGAATTTGAAGCACTACGGAAAGAGCTTGGATAATAGGTTCTTGTTTTAGCACCGCAACAACAGGCAGAGGAGATTTATTATGAAAAAAACTATGGTTGTCTTGTTTCCGCTTTTTTCGTTGATAATTGCCGGGCAGGGCTTTGCCCAGCAGGCGGGTCAGAAGGTCGGTTTTTCCGCCCCCCTTAGCACAACAGTTATGGAGCTTTTTATTCCTGCTTTGGTTCTGTTTCTCCTTGCTTTTAGTGGGTTGTCTATCGGCATTATCTTTGGTCGGAAGGGCATTTCTGGAAGCTGCAGCAGTACCGAAGGACAGCTTCTCGATATTCAATGTCTCTGTGGAAAATCACGTAATTGCGATGTTAACGGCTGTGATAAAAGTGTTTCGATCGACGCTGTTTGTACCGATGTCGATGCGCACAGATGTCGAGAGATACAGGCTGAATTTGAAAAAAGGGGCAGGTTATAAACACTGCCATCGTTTGGAAGACAGACAAACTTAACAAAAATGAGGTTATTCCATGACAAGAGAAACATACTCTTCAGATATTGAAAAACTGTTCCTGCCGCGGCGTCAATTTGTCAAAGGTGTGGCGATGGGAGGGGTCTTGCTGGGTCTGGGACTGGCTCCATGGCGCTCATGGGCGGCAGCAGATAGCGTTTTGTCTCACCCGGTTTTACAGGGCAAAAATTTTAATCTGAAAATTGCCCCGCAGGCGGTTAATTACACCGGCAAAAAACGCTTTGCAACTGCGGTCAATGGTTCTGTCCCAGGGCCAATCCTGCGTTGGCGGGAAGGGGATCAAGTGACCTTGAACGTGACCAATCATTTGGCGGAATCGAGTTCGATTCACTGGCATGGGATGATTCTGCCCCCCGGCATGGATGGTGTTCCCGATATCAGCTTTCAGGGAATCGCTCCAGGCGAAACATTCCACTATCAATTTGACGTTAAACAGAGCGGCACGTTCTGGTATCACAGCCATTCCGGGTTTCAGGAGCAGACCGGTCTCTACGGAGCGATTATTATTGACCCGTTGGAGCCAGAACCATTCAGCTACGATCGTGATTATGTGGTTCTGCTGTCAGACTGGTCTGATGAAGATCCTACCGATATTTACGCAAAACTGAAAAAAATGAGCGGCTATTATAACTTTGCTGAACGGACTGCCGGTGATCTGGCTCGTGATATCGAACAAAAAGGGGTTGCCCGCACCTGGTCCGATCGATCTACGTGGAATAAAATGCGGATGAGTGATCGAGATCTCTCCGATGTGACAGGTTCTACCTACACTTTTCTGATGAATGGGCAAACCCCTGCTGCCGGTTGGACCGGCCTCTTCAAGCGGGGAGAAAAAATTCGTCTCCGGATTATCAACGGTTCAGCAATGAGCTTCTTTGATGTTCGTATTCCCGGATTGAAAATGACGGTTGTTGCTGCTGATGGGCAGAACATCGAACCGGTTTCGGTCGATGAATTTCGTATCGGGGTTGCAGAGACTTACGATGTGATCGTTGCGCCAAAAGATGATCGCGCCTATTGCCTGTTTGCTCAGGCTCTTGATCGCACCGGTTATGCCCGCGGAACCTTGACCCCGGATTTAGCCCTTAAAGCTGATGTCCCCAATTTTGACCCATACCCGATTTTAACTATGCAGGATATGGGGATGAATATGGATATGGGGAACATGGCCGGTGGAAATGGGTCGATGGGCAACCAGTCCGCAGATATGTCGCAGATGAAATCAACACCGGACATGTCAATGTCTCAAACCAAGATGGCAGGAATGTCTGCTGCTGCATCAGGGATGAAAATGCTTGGTGCTGCAGGGCAGGGCAGTCAGGCTGAGATTGTCCACGTTCCAACCGAGTTTGGTCCGCATGTTGATGCCAGAGCGTCAGATCCACAATCTCGGCTTGATGATCCTGGAGTTGGATTACGCAATAATGGTCGCAGAGTTCTCCTCTATTCAGATCTGTATAATCTCAACCCAACCGTCGACCAACGTGACCCGGAACGGGAGATTCAACTTCATCTGACGGGAAATATGTCTCGCTATATGTGGTCGATCAATGGGGTTAAATATGCTGATGCAGAACCATTGCAGTTTAAATATGGCGAGCGGCTGAGAATTACCTTTGTCAACGATACGATGATGAACCACCCCATGCACCTGCATGGAATGTGGAGTGAACTGGAAACTGGGGACGGCCGACGCCTTCCGCGCAAACATACGGTCATTGTTCAGCCGGGGGCAAAAATCAGCTATCTGGTAACGGCTGATGCTCGAGGTGGGTGGGCTTTTCACTGCCACTTGCTGTACCACATGTTAGGGATGTTCCGTAAAGTTATCGTGAGTTGAAAAAGGAGTTTTTGATGAAAAAATATCTATTATCGCTGGCTTTCATTTTGCTTATACCGACATTGAGTCTTGCTGGTGAAAAAAGTGACGACCCCATGTTGACTATGGTGATGGTGAATCAATTTGAACTCCAGCTGACCGGTGGGGATGATCTCCTGGTCTGGGGTGCTGAAGGTTGGATCGGCAAGGATTTGAATAAATTCTGGCTTAAGAGTAGTGGTGAATATGTTGACAGCAAAATGGAGAATGCCGAAATACAAGCACTCTATAGCCGGGCAATTGCCCCTTTCTGGGATCTGCAATTGGGGTGGCGGCATGATATCCGTCCAACCCCGACGCGTGACTGGATGACTTTAGGATTAAAAGGGCTTTCCCCGTACTTTTTCGATATCGATATGGCTCTGTTCGTAGGTGACAACGGACGCACTTCAGCCAGATTGCAGGCTGAGTATGAAGTCATGTTGACGCAGCGCTTAATTTTAGTGCCTGAAATAGAAATGAACCTCTATGGCAAAAACGATCCTGCAACCGGAACAGGTTCTGGGCTATCAGATATCGAAGCAGGGTTACGGTTGCGTTATGAAGTGCGCCGTGAGTTTGCTCCCTATATCGGGGTGAACTGGACACGAATGTATGGGAATACAGCTGACTATGCCCGTGATGAAGGAGCCGATGTTGATGATATTCAGTTCTTAATCGGTGTACGTGCCTGGTTCTGATTTTGGATCTTTCTTGCAGCAATGGTGCTGCTTGGGCGGGGCAGGTTTTCCAACAGAACCAACAATATAGGAGAATAAAATGAAAAAAACTCTAAAAAAATCACCACTGATTTGGGCAGTAGCTTTGTTACTTATGTTCACTCCAGTTGCTTTTGACTTCTCATCAGGGACATTCTCTGTTAGTGCGGTATATGCTCACGGCGGCGGTGGAAACGGCGGCGGTGGAAACGGTGGCGGTGGAAACGGTGGTGGTGGAAACGGTGGTGGTGGAAACGGTGGTGGGCACGACGGTGGCGCCCAAAATGGTGATTCCTCTCATGGGATGGGTATGAATCAAGGTATGAATCAAGGTATGAATCAGAACATGGATCGGGACATGAATCCTGAAAATCATGAGGATGGAACTTCTCAGAGTATTAACTGAGTCACCTCTTCGAAACTCTTGGGACACCCCCCGATGGTGCTGGGGGCAGTCCTGAGATTACTACAAAATCACTTAAACCAGCGCCATTCGGGACTATCCCTATGGTTGAAAAAAATCCAATGACCCCTGAAAAACCACACGTTTTGATTGTCGGTGGTGGTTTTGCCGGGCTCCAGTGTGCTAAACAATTGGCTGAGGCGGAAGTTAATATTACCCTCATGGATCGGCACAATTATCACCTTTTTCAGCCATTACTTTATCAGGTGGCAACGGCGGCTCTGTCGCCCGCTGATATTGCTGCCCCCATCCGTAGAATTCTCCGAAAGCAACAGAATGTCCGGGTTGTGATGGAAACTCTGTTGGGAGCCGACCTTGAGGCTAGAGTTGCCAATTTTTCAAGTGGTGATGTCTCCTATAATTATCTGGTTCTCGCCACAGGTGTCACCCACTCCTACTTCGGTCGGGATGACTGGGCACCTCTGGCTCCGGGGCTGAAGACTGTCGATGATGCTTTGGAGATTCGGAGGCGGATACTGCTGGCCTATGAAGCCGCCGAATGGGAAGCCGATACTGCTGCTCGTCAGGCTGACTTGACATTTATTGTTGTTGGCGGTGGTCCAACCGGAGTTGAGCTGGCTGGAGCACTGAAGGAGATTGCAGCACAGACGGTGCCAAAAGATTTCCGTAATATCAATACAACAACAGCCAAGGTTGTTCTGGTTGAAGCGGCTGACCGTCTGCTGGGGGCACTCCCGGAAAAATTGGGAATGCGAGCCTTACAGGATCTGCAACAGATGGGGGTAGAGGTTCGGTTGAATTCACTGGTGACCGATATCCAGTCCGGTGGTCTCACTATTGGAACAGAATTTCTTACAGCAGAGAATATCATCTGGGCTGCCGGAGTGCGTGGTTCTGAAATTGCAGAAAATCTTGGTGTTGAACTGGATCAACAGGGGCGGGTGGTTGTTGCTGATGATCTGTCAATTGCGGGCTTTCCAGATACCTATGTTATTGGTGACCTGGCACATGTCACTGGCAAAGATAGCGGTCAACAAATCCCCGGGGTGGCTCAGGCAGCAATCCAGATGGGGGAGTATGTTGCTAAAGACATCTGCAGAAAACTGCGGAAAGAGACAAAAAATAAACCGTTTAATTATACCGATAGGGGTTCAATGGCGACCATTGGCCGCAATCGTGCTGTCGCAACGATTTCCGGTCACCAATTTACCGGTTTCTTTGCCTGGTTGATCTGGGGCGTGGTTCATATCTTTCCGCTGGTCAATTTCCGCAGGAAATTAACGGTTTTATTTGCTTGGGTTTGGAGCTATTTCTCCCGAAGTAAAAATGTTCGACTGATTACTGGAGAATCGAAAATAAAGGTTAAAAAGCCCTTTGGTATCGTGAGTCAAGAAGACGATAACTCATCTTGAAATTTCCCATTTCTGACAGTTTCTGCTGATTTTATACCTGTTGTTTATTGTTTCATCACGCTAATCAAAACTATGGACTTTAGTCCAAGATTTTCAGTTGCTACTCAATTCTGTCATTCCCGCGCAGGCGGGAATCCAGAGGCTCTGTGAGGCGTGGATCTCCGCATTCACGAGGATGACGACTTTTGCAAGAGCCCCAAGCTAATAGCCTTCCCATTAATAGAAAAAGGGGTCTCGTCTGAGACCCCTTTTTTTCTGTCTAAGTGAAGCTTTGTCGAGTCAGTTATGCGCGGTCACTGTACTTGCCGATCCCCAGTTCTTTATCACTTATTGCCGGAGTGTAGGAGGCTTGATCACTGTATTCACCGATCCCCAGTTCTTTATCACTTATTGCCGGAGTATAGGAGGCGCGGTCACCGTACTCACCGATACCCAGTTCTTTATCACTTATTTCCGGAGTGTAGGAGGCGCGGTCACCGTACTCGCCGATCCCTAGTTCCTGGTCGCTGATTTGAACGACTGCTGCTGCTGCAAAGATTGAGGTGACTGCGAAGATGCTGGCGATTGCGATTGTTGTCGTTTGCTTTTTCATGAGGTTCTCCTAGTTTCAATGATGTTTGTTTTAGTTTTGTTTGTTTATTCGTTACTCTTGACAATCTATACTTCAATCACTGTGCCAACTTTTATAACCTAATAAAAACAAATAGTTACCTCTTTGTATCGACAATATGATGGGTTTTGTGTAGACTATTCAACATTGAAATGTAGATTATTGACTGTTGTTGTTTCCTAACTCTGAGATTCATATGCAGAAACCGGATCAAGATAAATTAAAAATTGCCATTATTCTCATTTTTGTTTTTGTCCTGGCATTCTTTCACTATCTGACTGGGATTCAACGCACTCCTTATTATGGGTTTTATTGCCGGCTCTATTATTTGCCGATTGTCCTTGCCGGTTTGTGGTTTTGTCTGCGTGGCGGGGTTGCGACTGCTGTGCTTGTTTCTATTCTTTTTGCTCCACATATGTTTTTTAGATGGGGACAAGTTGATGTTATCCCTTTAGAGCACTATTTAGAAATAGCTCTATTTAATCTCACCGGATTTCTAACCGGTTTTTTGTCTTCGCGGATTAATTTTCAAAGTATGCGTGCTGAAAAAAGTATGCAGCAGCTATCGGAGAGTTTTACCCAGCTTAGAGAGCAAGCGACTCTGATTGTCGAAATTGAAGATCAGCTTCGTCAAGCGGATCGGTTGACCGCATTAGGCGAATTGTCAGCTGGAATGGCACATGAAATTCGTAATCCTCTGGGCTCAATTCGCGGAACAGCAGAAATTCTCCGTGATGCCCTGCCAGCTGATAATCAGTATACAGAATTCAGTCAGATATTAATCAAGGAGGTTGATCGGCTCAACCAGGTTGTCGAAGATTTCTTGAGTTTTGCCCGACCAACAGCAGATGATCAGCGCGATTTCAAGCCAACCGAAATTCTTCACGAAGTTTTGCAACTCTGCCGTCAACAGATCACCAAAGATAATATCAAAATTCACTGGCAGGAGAATCCTCTCCCGGCAGTGGTAGGTGATGCCGCCCAATTTAAGCAGGTGTTCCTCAACCTGATCCTTAATGCGTTTCAAGCGATGCCATCTGGTGGAGAGCTATGGATAGAGTCGGATGTAAACGAGAAAAACCAGGTTGTTTTAACTTTCAGAGATAGTGGTTCAGGAATTCCAGCTGAAGATCTGGATCGAATCTTTAATCCATTTTTTACCACTAAAACAAAAGGAACTGGTCTTGGTTTGGCAATTACCTATCGAATTTTAAAAAACCATTGCGGGGATATCAGTGTGGCAAATTCACCTGAGGGTGGAGCTGAATTTACCATAATTTTAAAAGCGGCAGATTATCCTTGCCCAAAAAATGGAGAATAAAATGGCTCAACAGATATTGTTGATTGATGATGATACTTCTCTTCGTAGGGTGACAGAGTTTAATCTGCAAGAAGCGGGCTATCATGTTCTGACTGCGGGGGACGGAACAGAAGGTCTGTCATTATTTAAACGTTACCAACCGCCATTGGTGATCACTGATGTGCAAATGCCGGGAATGAGTGGTTATGACGTTCTGAAGGCCGTGCTAAATATTGACCCGCAGACCCTTGTCATCATTGTGACAGCATTCAGTACGGTTGCTCAGGCAGTCGATGCAATGAAAGTTGGTGCTTATGATTATCTGGCGAAACCTTTTAGTCGTGATCAACTGAGCTTGACTGTTGCCAAAGCCTTTGAGTATCGAAACTTGCGTCAGGAAAATAGTCAATTAAAAGCGGCCTTATCTGAAAATGCTGATTCTGAACAGATTATTGGTCAATCAACAGTGATGCAGCAATTACTGCAACGGGTTGAAAAAGTAGCTGCAAGTCAGGCTTCAGTTCTCATCAGTGGTGAAAGTGGTACCGGAAAAGAAGTGATAGCTAAGGCGTTGCACCGGGGGTCTGAACGGAGTAAGGGACCATTTATCCCTGTGAATTGTGCTGCTATTCCTAAAGATCTGATCGAAAGTGAACTGTTTGGTCATATCCGGGGATCTTTCACCGGAGCAGTGAAAGATCGTAAAGGAAAATTTTCTCTCGCTGATGGTGGTACCCTGTTTCTTGATGAAATTGGAGAACTGCCGGTTGATCTGCAGCCGAAACTTCTCAGAGCCCTGCAGGAGCAACAGTTTGAACCCGTGGGCGGGGTTTCTGAGCAGGTCGATGTTCGGGTGATTGCAGCCACAAACCGCGATCTGGAAGAAGCTATGCTGTCTGGAGGATTTCGCGAAGATCTTTACTATCGACTGGCGGTTGTCCCAATTGAGATTCCGCCATTGCGAGAGAGACGGGAAGATATTCCGTTATTGCTGGATTTCTTTTTACGTGCCCGGCAAGCTGGAACAACCGTCCGTTTTTCTGACCAGGTTATTGATTATCTGCAGAAGTACAAATGGCCGGGAAATGTCCGGGAACTGGAAAATGTTGTTGAACAAATGTTGATTTTGCGCAGCTCGGATATAATCGAACTTGCTGATCTTCCTGAGCGTATTGGTCGACCGGCGACAAGATCGAATAAGGTCTTGAATCTCCCAGAAGAGGGCTATTCTTTAGAAGCTCTTGAACGGGAGGCGGTTGAAGAAGCGCTCAGACGTTGCCAGGGAAATAAAAGTAAAGCGGCGGTTTTTCTGCAAATTCCCCGGCACACATTGCTCTATCGTATAGAAAAGTATAGCATTTCTCAGTCGTGTCCGGTTAGAAAACGCAGCCCTTGAATCAGACATAAAAATCCCTCCTTTCCCAAAGAGGAGTTGGGGGAGATTTGAAAATCGGGAATATATGCAACTTATTTTAGTTACGAAAGTCTTTAACCGGACACGACTGAGTCTTTCTATTTCTTAAAACCGGTTGTGTGGATTGCTATCAGGTATAAATTAACATTTTTAAACTAAGGAACAAAGACTATAGGTCAAACGGAGACCCCCCATTTCTTTCTTTGTCCTATAACCTCTGGCTGGTTTTTGATTCTGGGGATTTGGCTGAACTTCCATCACGAGTTCACCCAAAAAAACGGAGCAAAGAATGACGCCCGACCTCCTTGCCCTTCGGGTTCCCGAAAATGGAGAATGGCTTATGCGGATCGGCAAAAACTCGGCTAACGGCTCAAACATTTGCCGCCCTGATCGCAACGCCATTCTCCATTTCCGGCTGCGTCACACGAGATCGGAGGGTCAAAATACGGGAGTCCCCTTTTAGAAAGTAAAAAATGGATGAACGAACTCCTGGAATTTCCATTCGTTGACTCTTGAGGTTATTTCTTATATGCTGCCGTGATTATTGATGATTTATGTTAGTGGAGGTTTTTTTAGGAGGAGATTGTGGTTATTTTTCGAGGGGGGAACGATTTAAAATTTTAAAGCCGTCTATGTCGGGTTGTGTCGATGTAGGCGGTTTTTGTTTTACTGAATCTTCATGGCTGGATTTGCAATTAATCTATACCTATCGGCATAAATAAAGCGATGCAATTAACTGACTTCCAAGCCAAGTATTTCGCCCATGAGCTGACCAAGCGTTGCGCCTCAGACAGTGTGGAAAAGCTTGCGGGTGCTCTGGTCGATGCGCAGGTCGACCTGAATCCCCATCAGGTTGAGGCGGCTTTGTTTGCTTTTCGATCTCCTTTTTCTAAAGGGGCGATCCTGGCAGACGAAGTTGGGCTGGGCAAGACCATTGAAGCTGGTTTGGTGCTTTCGCAAAAGTGGGCTGAACAGAAGCGCCGGATACTGATCATCACCCCGGCCAACCTGCGGAAGCAGTGGTCTCAGGAACTTCAGGAAAAATTCTTTCTCCCCTGTCGCATTATTGAAAGCCGATCATATAAGCAAGCGCAAAAGGCAGGAGAACTACGGCCGTTCGTTGCCGATGAGATTATTTTGTGTTCGTACCAGTTTGCTAAGCTCAAGGCTGACGAGTTGCACTCGATCAACTGGGATCTGGTGGTTATCGACGAAGCCCATCGCCTGCGCAATGTCTATAAATCAAGCAATGTCATCGCTAAAACCCTGCGAGACGCTCTCCGCGATACTCCAAAGCTTCTGCTAACCGCAACCCCTCTGCAAAACTCCCTGCTCGAACTCTTTGGCCTGGTCAGCATCATCGATGACCGTGTTTTTGGTAATCTTGCCAGCTTCCGTGAACAATATGTTCGGCTGAATAATTACAGTTTCGACAATCTCAAGGCTCGACTACAGACAGTTTGTCATCGCACCCTTCGCCGCCAGGTGACTGCTTATATCAAGTACACCAAGCGCCTCCCACTGATCCAACCTTTCACTCCTGGGGAGAGAGAAGATCGTCTGTACCATCTTGTCTCAGACTATCTGCAACGGGAGAACCTTCAGGCCTTGCCCACCAGTCAACGCTCGCTGATGACTCTGGTGCTGCGCAAATTGCTGGCCTCTTCGACTTTTGCAATCGCAGGCGCGCTCGATACGATTTCCCGCCGACTGACTAAAAAACTCGGGGAGCTTCCGGCAGATGATTTTCTTGAAGATGAACTGGATCAAGATTTCGAAGCCCTCGAAGAGATCGAAGATGAATGGGCAGACGATGCGGATGGTAATGATCTGAACCTGTCTGACCGGGTTGCCATTCAACGGGAGCTGGTTGATCTCGAAGCCTTTCGCGATCTGGCACTGTCAATCACCCATAACGCCAAGGGGGAAGCTCTCCTGATCGCGTTGGAGACCGCATTTGCTCAAGCCGATAACTTGGGTGCTGAACGCAAGGCGATCATCTTCACCGAATCGCGGCGCACTCAGGAATATCTGCTGCGGATATTGGAGAAGAGTCCCTTCAGTGACGGGATCGTGCTGTTCAATGGTTCAAACAACGACGAACGCTCAAAACAGATCTATGCCGAGTGGCTGATTGAACACCAAGGGACTGACCGGATCACCGGCTCGCGGCCGGTCGATATGCGTTCAGCACTGGTCGACTACTTTCGTGAGCAGGGCAAGATCATGATCGCCACCGAAGCCGGAGCCGAAGGGATCAACCTTCAGTTCTGCTCGCTGGTGGTCAACTATGATCTGCCCTGGAACCCGCAAAGGATTGAACAGCGCATCGGTCGTTGTCATCGTTATGGGCAGAAGCACGATGTGGTTGTGGTGAATTTTCTCAACCAGAATAATGCCGCCGATCAACGGGTCTTTGAACTGCTCTCGGAGAAGTTCTCTCTGTTCGAGGGTGTTTTCGGGGCCAGTGACGAAGTGTTGGGCGCGGTCGAATCGGGAGTCGATTTCGAAAAACGGATTGCCCGGATTTATCAATCCTGTCGCACCCCGGAAGAGATCAGCGTTCGATTTGACCAGTTACAATCTGAACTTTCGACCCAGATCAGCGAGACGATGACCAAGACCCGGCAGCAACTGCTGGAGAATTTTGATGAAGAGGTGCATGAAAAGCTACGCGTTAATCTGCGTAACAGCAAAAACTACCTGAACCGCTATGAGCAGATGCTGATTGCGCTCACCGAACATGAGCTGGGTGCTGCTGCTGAGTTTTTTGATGGCTCGTCTTTTAATCTGTTGCGTAACCCCTACGGATCAGAAGCGCAAATTCCTCTCGGCCGTTACGAACTGCCACGCCGCTCCGGAGAGGCTCATTATTATCGCTTGGGGCATCCTTTGGCGGCCCTTCTGCTTGAGGCTGCCAAGTCCCGGAATTTGCCTTCTGCTGAGGTTGTTTTCGATTACACCGGCCATCCCGCCCGGATCTCGGTGATCGATCCGCTGACCGGCAAAAATGGGTCTTTGGTGGCATCGCTGTTGACGGTGGAGTCTCTCGGGCAGGCGGAAGATCATCTGTTGGTTACCGCTGTCACCGATGATGGTAGCCTTCTCGATGAGGAGCAGGCCAATCGTTTACTTACGGTATCGGCTCGTGTGGTCAGTCAAAGTACGTCATCTGTGCAGAGCAGTTTTCTTGAGTCCGCTATCGAGGGACGAAGAGAGACAATTCTTCGTCAGGTTGCAGAGCGCAATGCTGCTTTTTTTGAGGCTGAGGCTAATAAGATTGATGGTTGGGCTGATGATCTCAAGGTTGGACTGGAGCGAGAGATCAAAGAGTTTGACCGGCAGATTAAGGAAGCCCGCCGCTCAGCCGTGTCGGCTTTGACGTTGGAAGAGAAGCTTGAGGTGCAGAAGCAGATTCGTGCTTTCGAAGGACAACGCAATACCAAGCGGCGGGCACTGTTTGAGGCGCAGGATGAGATTGATGCAAAACGTGAAATGTTGATTACGGAGATTGAGGGTAAGTTGCAGCGCAAGGAATCGATTTGTGAACTGTTCAGCATTCTGTGGCGCGTGGTATAGGAGCAGACTGCAGACAATGGGGGAATGAGCCAGATTATCACTTTGCCGGCGCTGGCAAACCGATCACAGGTGGTAAGGGCGCCGTGCAGGTTGTAGAAGATTATCACCTTTCGCGTTTATGTCAGGCAGCATGGAATGGGTGTCTTTTTCTGTCACATTCAGAATTCATAATATCGGTGAGGAGGGGTTGAATGAATAACGATTTGCAAAGATTCGGTGGAGACTGGACAGCTGAAAAGCTTTTACGGGTGCAGAAATATCTAACCGCTTATACAACCGCACTTAAAAACACCCCGTTCGACCTGATCTACATCGATGCTTTCGCTGGCACCGGTTATCGGAATATCAAAAGTACAGAAAACCAGTTAACGCTAATGTTTCCTGATTTGGTGGGTGAGGACGCTGAAGCTTTTCATGCCGGTTCTGCCAAAATTGCCTTGAAGACGGAGCCACGTTTTGCAGAGTATTACTTCATCGAACAGGATGCCCGGAAGTGCAAAGAGCTTGAAAAGCTTAAACAGGACTTTCCAACAAAAGCGCAGGACATTCGGATTGTTAATGATGATGCCAATGCCGCACTTGTGGGTATCTGCGACCTTATGTCGAAAAGCCGAAATTTGCGGGCGGTCCTCTTTCTCGATCCTTTCGGTATGAACGTTTCGTGGCAGACTATCGAAGCCATTGCCGCAACCGAAGCGATCGATATGTGGTACCTGTTTCCGTTTGGTGTCGGCGTTAATCGGCTTCTGACCAAAAATGGAGTCATTCCTGAGGCCTGGCAGCATAAACTGGACAATATATTTGGCTGTTCGGACTGGAAAGAGCAATTTTATACAACGGAGACTCGGCAAGGGCTGTTATGGGAAGAAGAGGTGACCACCAAAACAGGGGATTTCCAGCAGATCGCAGATTTCTTTGTGCGGCGGTTGGATTCGATATTCGCAGGAGTGGTTAAAAAGCCGCTGCCGCTTTACAACTCTCGAAGAAATCCGCTGTATTTGTTATGTTTCGCCTGTGGTAACAAGAAAGGTGCACCGATTGCACTCAGGATTGCTGGAGACATATTAAAAGGATAGATAGATGGCCTCAAATTCTGCCATTGAATGGACCGGATCAACCTGGAACCCGGTCACCGGATGCGAAAAGATAAGCCCTGGCTGCAAACACTGCTACGCTGAGCGGATGGCAAAGCGTCTGCAAGCTATGGGACAGAAAAATTATGTCAACGGTTTTGAACTGGCGGTTCATCCACACGCTCTTGAGCTTCCCCTCTCCTGGAAAAAACCGCAAACTATCTTCGTCAACTCCATGAGTGATCTGTTTCTGGAGGATGTGCCGGTCGATTTTATCAAGCAGGTTTTCGATGTCATGGGCCGGGCGCATTGGCATACCTTTCAGGTGCTGACCAAGCGCGCCGAGCGGCTGGCCGAGTTAAGTGCAGAGCTGCCCTGGGCGCAAAATATCTGGATGGGGGTCAGTATTGAGAATAACGATTACACCTACCGTGTTGATCATCTGCGGACAACCGGGGCGCTGGTCAAGTTTCTTTCGATAGAGCCGTTGCTGGGGTCGGTGCCTGATCTGGATCTGGCGGGGATCGACTGGGTGATCGTCGGCGGCGAATCAGGACCGGGTGCGCGGCCGATGAAAGAGGAGTGGATTGTCGAGATTAAGGATCAGTGCCTGCAGGCTGAGGTTCCGTTCTTTTTCAAGCAGTGGGGCGGGGTACGGAAGAAGAAAGCCGGTCGAGAACTGCAAGGGCGAACCTGGGAAGAGATGCCGCAGTTGATTGTTAATGAGTGTTGAGAAGGTCAATCTCAAAATTACGGGCGGCGTGAGCGCAGATAAACCAAACTATGGAATTTTATGGATAGTTACAATTCCGATATTCACCACCGTCGTTCAATACGTTTGAAAAATTATGACTACTCGCAAAATGGCAGCTATTTTGTGACGCTCTGTACCTTAGACCGTGGCAGTTATTTTGAAGAACATGAGCAACTGAGGCACATAATCGAAACACAATGGCGGGGTTTGGAAGAGCGTTTTTTTGGTGTGCATCTGGATGAATTTGTAATTATGCCCAACCATTTCCATGGAATTATTATCCTCCGTAGGGGCACCCCTTGCGGGTGCCCAGGTTTTGGACATGAACAATCAGGGCCGTTGGAAAAAGAAGGGCACCCGCGAGGGGTGCCCCTACAGAAACCGGGGATAGGTGAAATTGTTGGGGCATTTAAGTCGTTGTGTGTTAACGCTTGGTTGAAGGTCATCAAGGATGAAAAGATTGATGTTGTCGGGAAATTTTGGCAGAAAAATTATTATGAGCACATTATCCGTAATGGCGACGAATTAGAACGGATTCAACAATATATAGTCGAAAACCCATTGAAATGGGATTTGGATCAGGAAAATCCTTCGTTTATAAAAGCACAGCAACCATCGGCCAAACCGTGGATGGTGTGAACAAATCCCCGATTGATTCGTAGGGATGCCCCTTGCGGGTATCCTGGTTTTGGGGTATTCGGTTTTGGGGATCCGGTTTTGATGTAACAGGTTTCAATCCAACGTTGGGTTTAGGGCATTGACAACAACCGTCAACAAGGGCACCCGCAAGGGGTGCCCCTACGGGATAGGCGAATGGCGAAAAAACAAAAACTGGAACTCACCTGGATCGGCAAAGAAAACCGGCCGAAGCTGGAACCTCGCATTCTTCTTGAGGACCCGGAGAAATCGTATCATGCGCCGCACCGCGTTACTGATAAGGATATTTTCGATAATCGACTAATATTTGGTGACAACATGTTGGCGTTAAAAGCTCTAGAGCAGGGGTATGCTGGCAGAGTGAAATGTATTTATGTTGATCCCCCCTATAATACCGGGCAGGCATTTGAACATTACGACGATGGCTTAGAACACTCGATTTGGTTGTCTTTGATGCGGGAACGATTTGAGATTTTACGTCATCTGCTAACCAGTGATGGAGTGATGTTTTGTCAGTTAAACGATGACGAGATGGCCTATGGAAAAGTGTTGCTGGATGAAGTCTTTGGTAGAAACAACTTTCTAAACCAAGTAAGCGTAAAAATGAAACAGACTGCTGGAGCTTCTGGCGGGGGTGAGGATAAACGACTCAAAAAGAACATCGAATATATTCTGATTTATGCGCGCGACAAAGATGGTGACGGTGGGTTTGCGAAATTCAATGATGTCTACGATGAAGAGAATTTATTCGATGTAATTGCTGAAATGAAGGAAAGCGGGAAAAGCTGGAAATATACTCGAATTTTAAAAAGTTTAGGCACCCGAGAGCACCTCACTACTATCAAGGATGGCTCTGGTGAGCCAATTGAAATTTACTCTCATACTGGCGTTGTCATGGAGCCTATCTCAAAAGTTTCTAAAGATGAGAATATTTCTACAGAAGAATTGTACGTAAAATATTTTGACAAAATTTTTCGTGATACGAATGCGCAAAGTTCCATCAGAACAAGGGTCATGGATGCAACACGTGGTAAGGGCGATTTTTTTAGCATTGATTATGTCCCACGGTCAGGAAGAAGTAAGGGGCGCCGTGTGACTCTGTACTATAAAGGAGAAAAGTGCGACTTAATCGCATGGCTCAGTGATATTTCAGTTAAGAAAGGTTCTAGAGTTGTAAAACTTGAAAAGGCTGGAACCTACTGGGAGGGATTCCCACTTAATAATCTAACAAAAGAGGGTGGCGTTCAGTTCCCCAAAGGAAAGAAGCCCGAAGCCCTCATAAAAAAAGTGCTAGAACTTGCTACGAAGCCGGGTGATATGGTTCTTGACTCCTTCGCCGGCTCCGGCACCACCGGCGCAGTTGCCCACAAAATGGGCCGCCGTTGGATCATGGTCGAACTGGGCGAACACTGTCACACTCACATCATCCCCCGCCTGCAAAAAGTCATCGACGGCACCGACCAGGGCGGCATCAGCAAAGCCGTCAACTGGAAAGGTGGCGGAGGCTTCCGCTACTACCATCTGGCCCCATCCCTGATGGAAAAGGACAAATGGGACAACTGGGTCATCAGTAAAGAGTACAACCCCGCCATGATGGCCGAGGCGGTCTGTAAACTCGAAGGCTTCATTTACGCCCCGTCCGAAACCCTCTACTGGCAGCAAGGTCATTCCACCGAAACAGACTTCATCTACGTCACCACGCAAAACCTCAACTTTGATCAATTACAACAGATTTCCGATGAGGTCGGCGAATCGCGTTCTCTACTCGTCTGTTGCTCTGCATTCCGGGGCCGGGCTGATGCCTTCTCGAATCTGACCATCAAGAAAATCCCCAATGCTGTCCTGTCCCGATGTGAATGGGGTCACGACGATTACAGCCTGAATGTCGAAAACCTGCCACAAAAGCCGCCGGAGCCGGGCCAGCAGGCACTTTTTGATGAGGAGGGGGAATCATGAACCGACACGTCAATGCTATTTCAGGTCGTCTCAGTCTGCGGCCGCCACAGCGGAAATCACTGGAAATCCTCGATCGAATCACCGAGATTGTTCCTCCGCGCAAAGAAGCCGACCTGGCCGCTGCGCTGGAGATCATCCACAGCGAATACCCGACCGTCACCGATTTTGAGCGGGAGTTTCCCTCGCTCTGTTTTGCCCTGGCCACCGGTGTCGGTAAAACTCGCCTCATGGGTGCCTTTATCAGCTACCTCCACCTGGCCCACGGCATCAACAACTTCTTCGTCCTCGCACCCAATTTGACCATCTACAACAAATTGATCGCCGACTTCACCCCGAATACACCCAAGTATGTCTTCAAGGGGATCGCCGAATTTGCCTCCTATCCGCCGGAGATCATCACCGGTGACAACTATGAATCAAAAGCGGGCACCCTGTTCGATGCCTTGACCAAGGTGAAAATCAATATCTTCAACATCTCCAAGATCAACTCAGAGGTTCGCGGCGGCAAATCACCGCGTATCAAGCGCCTGTCTGAATACATCGGTGAAAGTTACTTCGATTATCTGGCGGGTCTTAAGGATCTGGTGTTGCTGATGGACGAATCGCATCGTTACCGGGCATCAGCCGGTATCAAGGCGATTAACGAACTGAAGCCGATCCTTGGTTTGGAATTGACTGCGACTCCGTTCATTGAAGGAAAAAAAGGTACGGCTTTCTTTAAGAACGTCATCTACGACTACCCCTTGGCGAAAGCCATGGCCGATGGTTTCGTTAAAGAACCGGCTGTTGTTACCCAGAAAAACTTCAAGCCGAGCGACTTCTCCCCGGAACAGATTGAAGAGATCAAACTGGAAGATGGTGTGCGTTTGCACGAGAGTGTCAAGGTCGAGCTGGAAACCTATGCTCGCCAGACCAGTCAGAAGATCGTTAAACCCTTCATCCTGGTTATTGCCCGCGACACCACTCACGCCGGGCAGCTGCTTAATCTGATCCAGTCGGACAAGTTTTTCGAAGGGAACTACAAAGAAAAAGTCATCCAGGTCGATTCAAGCAAGACCGGGGCGGCCGAAGAAGAGATGATCCAACGTCTGCTGGCGGTGGAGAGCACCGACGAACCGACCGAGATCGTCATTCACGTCAATATGCTCAAAGAGGGTTGGGATGTCACCAATCTCTATACCATTGTGCCTTTACGGGCAGCCAACGCGCGGGTCCTGATAGAGCAGTCGATTGGACGCGGATTGCGTTTGCCCTATGGCAAGAAAACCGGCGTAGTTGCAGTTGATCGGCTCAACATTGTCGCCCATGATCGTTTTCAGGAAATCATCGACGAAGCCAATCGCTCCGATTCAGTACTGCGTCTGGAGCAGGTCATTCTGGAACCGGAGAAAGATTTTCAAAAGAAGACCACGGTTATTTCTACGTCAACTATCGAACAAAAATTGGGTCTGGCAACAGCGACAATCCCTCCGGTTATGACGGTTGAGCAACCAGTTGCGCAACCGGCTCCTGTTTTCAGAACTCCCGCAGAACAGAGGGTCGCTCAGGTTGCGTATAAAGTTATCCAGAGACATGAGTTCCTGCCCAGTTCTTCTGCGTTGGTCAAAGAGGAGATTTCAGCAGAGATTGTTAAACAGGTGGAAGCAGAACTGACACCTGAACAGGGCGAGTTGGAAGGGGTCGTTGAGAGGCCTGACGTGGCCGCCATTGTGGCAAAGACGGCTGAGATGGTCGTACAGCAGTCAATCGATATCCCACGCATTCTGGTGGTTCCCAAGGGAGAAGTGACACTCGGCTATCACCCCTTCACCCTCGACACCAAGACGATCAATTATCAACCGGTCGATCGTGACCTGCTCATCAAACACCTACGTACAAGTCAGGAAGATACATTAAGTGCTTATGGCGGAATCGAGCGTGAAAACCGACTTGAAGACTATCTGGTGCGAGCACTGATCGACTTTGATGACATTTCTTACGATGCACATGCCGATCTGCTCTACGATCTTGCCGGGCAGGTTGTGGGACACCTTCAGGGCTATCTGGAGGAGGATGAGATGCGCAATGTTCTGCAATATTATCAACGGCAACTGGCCGAGTTTATTCATGCCCAGATGCAGGAACATCAGTGGGAATCGGCCGTCGATTACGAGGTGAAGATCAGTAAGGGTTTTTCGACGTTGAAGCAGAGTGCCTTTACCGCAGTTGACGATGGTGTGAAGCATTTTCGAGCGACGGTTGAAGAAAAGACCAAAATAGGGCAGATGGTGTTCGGTGGGTTCAAGCGCTGCTTGTATCAGGTGCAAAAGTTCGATTCGGATACCGAGCGGCGTTTCTCGGTGATTCTCGAAAAAGAATCGGATAAGTCCATTCAGAAATGGTTCAAACCGGCCAAAGGGCAGTTCCAAATTTTCTACAAAATGGGTCGAGACCATCTCGAATACCAACCCGACTTCGTGGTCGAACAGACCGACCGTATCCTCATGGTCGAAACCAAAGCCTGTAAAGATATGGAAGCCGAAGATGTTCTGGCCAAGAAAAAAGCCGCTATCAAATGGTGCGGGCTGGCCTCCGATCATGCACAGGGCAATGGCGGTAAACCATGGTATTACCTGATGGTTCCACATGATGTAGTGACAGAGAATATGACGTTGGATGGATTGGCATCGGCACTATAACGGTTAAGAGAGGAAGAACGGAATGGTTAAGAAAGGAATTACCAGAGATCGAGCGGGTCTGATGCTGCAAACTCTCTTCAAGGTCTTTCTCGAAAATCCTGATGGGATTCAAGCTAAGGAAGCAATTGCCAAAGTTGCCGGTCGTATCACCATGACCGAGCATGAAAAAGGCGAATATCAAAGTGGTGGACGGCGGTTTGATAAGAAAAAATATCCGGCTCGGTTGATCTGTGGTTAGACAATCACGTCCTCGGAGAATAGAAGAGCGATGGCTGTCGCTGCTAAAAAAGTCATGACAGCCATCGATGATTTTTGAATCACTCAGTTGTGGGTGCTGACAAGGAATCAGTTGTTGCAGGCGTTTCAACAGTATGGGTCAGTGGATTGCGAGTCTTCATCCGGTTGCGAGTCTGGCTTGCAGAACTATCCGCAGATTGATTTTTCTTATACTGGTGCTTGTACTGATTCTGTTGCTGGCTCATCGAAGAACCACCAAGACTTGATCCCCCACCGTACTTGTGCTGACTACCGCTACCGTCGCCTTTACCAGCAAGAACGGGTGTGGCCAGGAAGCAGATGAGTGCCAGAACGGTAAATGTTGTAAATGTTCTCTTCATTTTGCACGACTCCTTTTTTTAGATTAAAATGAATGTTGTCTTTCTATTTACAACTAACGCCTCAATCAGGGTATGGTTGACAGGAAATTTTCAAAGAATTTCGACAGATAAAAATTGAAGCGGGCTAGCAATGGCTTCGCTTTTTTATTTCATGAATCAGGATTCCACTTTGACTTGACCACCTCACTCCGTATGGACTTGACAGAGATTGACAATTGACAATGCTTGCCATGCTCTGGTTTTATCAACCTACAAGAGGTGACTGTCATGGAAACTATGAATGTTTCACTACCGGATCAGATGAAAAACTGGGTTGAGGAGTGCTGTTCAAAGCGGACGATATGCAAATGCATCAGATTATGTACGAGATCTGATCAGGCGGGATCACGTAAAGTTGGAGCAATTAAGACAGGCTCTGATTGCTGGGGAAAATTCCGGGTCATCAACGGGGTTGGACATAGAGCCCTTCATCGCTGATAAAAAGAAGTCCCCGTCGTTATGAGCCGGGTGATTTTGTCTCCCAAGGCGAAGTCGGATCTGGGCGATATCTGGGATTACACTTTCGCCGAATGGGGGATTTGGCTTTCAGTAACCATTCAAAACGTGTAATATATCTACTTCAAAAAAACACCCAAGAGACCTGCCGATATCGCTATGGCAGTTTGATCAAATTGCTCAGCGCAGTCTGTCTTTTGCGCAGCGATATTTTCTTTTGGCAAGTGATAATAACTTATAGCATTTAATATTATTTATAGGAGGCACATATGTCAGTCAATAAGGTGATTCTGGTTGGAAACCTTGGTAAAGATCCTGAGCTGCGCTATACCCCGTCGGGTACCGCTATTGCGACATTCTCACTGGCAACGACCGAGCGTTATAAAGATCGCGAAGGAAACAAGCAGTCGAAAACAGAATGGCACAATATTGTTGTCTGGCGTCAACTTGCTGAAATTTGCGGTAAGTATCTCCACAAAGGGAAGCAGATTTATGTCGAGGGGAAAATTCAGAATCGTTCCTACGATGATCGTGATGGCAATAAACGCTACATATCTGAGGTTGTTGTGAGCGAAATGCAGATGCTGGGCAGCCGTGAAGATAATCAAAGCGGTGGCGGGGGTGGCTACGCCGGGGGGCAGAATCAAAATCAGGGCGGTCAAAGCTCTAATCAAGAAGGTCAGAACCAGAATCAAAATAACAGTAGCCAGCAGCAGGGTGGTGGGTTTGAAGAACCGGTATTCAATCCTGATGATGAGATTCCATTCTAAAACATAATTTTCTTAATATGTAAACTTAGAGCCGTTAACATTGAAGTTAACGGCTTTTTTTGAATTCAGATGGCTTTTCATGTTGATGAAGAGTGTGAGGTCGATGGCAATCTACAATCTGATACCGGTTGAAAAATATTTCCTGATTAGTTTTCTCTTCTTTTTCGACAAAGTATCTAGTAAATACAGATAGTTATCGCCAGTCTGCGAAGTAAACTTCACACAAAAGCGGCAAAATCCCGACAAGCCTGGTCTCAATCCGGATGGTTCATCAAGACAATATCACCAGCAGTCTCTTGACTATGTTCTGAGTCAAGACTTTGCGGCAGGGTGCTTTATATCAGCGGCCTCCATGTTGAGAATACTGCTAACGGAACAGACCCGATTGCTCAGGGCTGTTCCGTTGTTTAACGGTATGCCTTCGTCCTTGAAAAACCACTACGCCTTGCGGGACGAAATTTTTGTTTAGCCATCTAATTAGTTTTTGCGAGTGCATCAATTATTGTCATATTGCATATGAAACGTCCGTGTGTTTCCATCAGAGAATTTGGTTCCAACTTTAAAACGGTACACCCCTTGCTGATTCAGGGTGATATCCGCACCGAATTGACCATTCATTCCCATGAGTTTGATCGGACTACTCACTTTCCCGTCAGGCGATTCGATTTTTAAGGCGACCGGACCTTTACTCACCATTTTCTTTGCTTTATTCATAAAGCCGACCATAAAGTGGTGTGTCATCGACATACCGTGCTCAGCCATTTTAATTCTGATATCCATGAGATGTGCGGATGCTGTGACCCCATCAACCTCGGTATCCTCCAGCATGACGGCATCGCCTCCCATCGACATTCCCTCCCCCTGACTCATTTTGCTGAGATCCATACTCTTCATTGCCATTGCACTGGCTGGAACCAGCAGTGTTGCCGTCAGTATCAGTATAAAAGTCTGCTTTTTCATATAATTCTCCTTTGTTGTTGTGGATAGATATCCAGTGTTGTTGCTATGGTTGCTTCCTCAGTCGTTTATTCAGAATTCCCAACCTTAGTCCTCGGGTTGCTTTAGTCCTCAATAAGTTCAGTATCATCGGTCGGGATCATAGATTTTTCCAGGTGGATGCTCCGCCAGATGAAATAGATCACCGGGAAAACCAGCAGTTCCATCACCCCCGAGGTAATCACTCCGCCGACCATCGGTGCTGCGATGCGTTTCATCACATCGGCTCCTGCTCCGTGACTCCACATGATCGGAAGCAGACCGGCGATAATCACGCAGATAGTCATGACCTTCGGCCGGATCCGCTTGACCGCTCCGTGGTGGATCGCCTGGATCAGATCGCCACGATTGAGCATCCGGTTATTGTTTTTCCAGAGTACGTAAGCCAGATCAAGGTAGAGCAGCATGACCACCCCGGTTTCTGCAGAAATTCCTGCCAGAGCGATAATTCCGACCCAGACCGCCACCGACATATTATATTCGAGCAGCCAGAGGAACCAGAAGCAGCCGACCAGTGACAACGGCAGTGCGACAAAGATAATTCCGGTTTTGATCATCGATTTGGTGCTGATATAGATGATAACGAAAATGATCAGCAACGTCAGTGGAATGACGACCTTCAGCTTGGCCGCAGCCGCTTGCATGTATTCGTACTGACCACTCCAGACCAGATTGTAGCCCGGTGGCAACGAGACCCGTTCGTTGACAATCTTTTGCGCCTGTTCGACATAGGTTCCGACATCGACCCCCTTGAGGTCGACAAATACCCAGGCGGTGCGCCGGGCGTTCTCGCTCTTGATCCCCGGTGGACCCTTGCGAATATGGATTTTAGCGACCTGAGAAATAGGGATATGCTTGCCGTCTGCGATCGGGATCAGCACCTGGTTGAGCGCCTGCAGATCGTTGCGGTAGTCACGGGCGTAACGGATATTGACCGGGTAGCGCTCCAGTCCCTCGACGGTCTGGGTCACATTCATCCCGCCGATTGCCGACTGAATGGTGTCCTGCACATCCCCCACGGTCAGCCCATAGCGAGCCACAGCCTGGCGGTCGATATCATAATCGAGATAGTTGCCGCCGACCACCCGCTCGGAAAAAGCACTTAATGTTCCGGGAATCTCCCGCACCACGGCCTCAATTTCCTGGCCAATTCTTGACAAAACCTCCAGATCATTGCCCATAACCTTGATTCCAACCGGAGTTTTGATGCCAGTTGAAAGCATATCGATGCGGGTCTTAATCGGCATAGTCCAGGCGTTGGTCAGCCCGGGGAATCTGATCGAATCGTTAAGTTGGGTCTTCAACTCCTCAATATCGATAGTTCCCTCTTCCGGCCAGACCATCCGCAATGGTTTCTTCACCCACTCAAAGTTATCTGACCAGGCGGAGTAGAAGCGCAGCTTTGGTACTGTGCGCCACTCCGATTCCGGTTTGAGCATGATCGTTGTTTCCAACATTGACAGCGGTGCCGGATCGGTTGCTGTTTCGGCGCGGCCGACTTTGCCAAAAACTCTCTCGACTTCGGGAAACTGGGCAATAATCCGGTCAGTCTGTTGTAACAGCTCGCGTGCCTTGGTGATTGAGATCCCCGGCATAGTGGTCGGCATATAGAGCAGATCACCCTCATAAAGCGGCGGCATGAACTCAGAACCCATCTTACTGATCGGAATATAGATCGACAGGGTAAGCAGTACGGCGACCAACAGCACCATCTTCCGCCACTTGATAACGAAATTGATCAGTGGATTGTAGACCCAGAACAAAAAGCGGTTGATCGGGTTTTTATTCTCGTGGGGAATCTTGCCGCGCACAAACCACCCCAGCAACACTGGCACAAGGGTCACTGAGAGCAGTGCCCCGGCCGCCATGGCATAGGTCTTGGTATATGCTAATGGCTTGAACATCCGACCAGACTGTTCACTCAGAGTAAATACTGGAAAGAAGGAGACTGTGATGACCAGCAAGGCATAGAACAACGAGGGACCGACTTCCTTGCTGGAGTTGGTGATAATTGTCCAGTGATCTTTCTTGCCTCGATCTCGTTCCAAATGTTTGTGGGCATTTTCGATCATGATAATCGTGGCGTCGATCATCGCGCCAATGGCGATAGCGATCCCGCCCAGACTCATGATGTTGGCATTAATCCCCTGAAAGTACATAACTATGAAGGCCATCAGTATCGCTATTGGCAGAGTCAGGATAGCAACCAGAGAGCTTGGCAGATGGAAAAGAAAGAGAGCGGTCACTAGCGCAACGACGATGCTCTCTTCGATCAACTTCTCGCTCAGATTGTCGACCGCTCGCTCTATCAGGCCGCTACGGTCGTATACCGTCTTAATCCTGACCCCCTCGGGTAGTCCAGTCTGCAATTGTTCCAATTTCTTTTTGACGTTCTCAATAGTTTTGAGGGCATTACCACCGTAACGCATGATAACCACGCCGCCGACGGTCTCGCCCTGACCATCCAGTTCTGCAACCCCCCGGCGCAGTTCAGGGCCAATAGTTACTCGCGCCAGATCACGCAACAGAATCGGTGTTCCACGGCTGTCAGTCCCAACTACGATCAGCTCCAGATCTGTTGTGGATTTGATATATCCCAGACCACGCACCATAAATTCGGTCTCAGCCATCTCAACCAATCGCCCACCAACATCATTGTTGCTGCGCTGAATCGCCACGCGGATTTTTGGGATGGTCAAATGATAGGCGAGCAGGCGTTCTGGATCGATTTCAACCTGATATTGCTTGACATAACCACCAATTGAGGCGACTTCGGAAACCCCGTCAACCGCCGTCAACTCGTAGCGGAGAAACCAGTCCTGAATCGAGCGTAGCTGCTGCAGATCGTGCCGGTCACTCTCCAGCACATATTCGTAAATCCAGCCGACCCCGGTGGCATCCGGGCCAAGACTCGGAGTCACCCCTTTGGGCAGCCTGCCAGCCGCATAGTTGAGGTATTCCAGCACCCGCGAGCGAGCCCAATAAAGATCAGTACCATCTTCAAAAATGATATAGACAAAAGAAATGCCAAAAAATGAATAACCGCGAACCGTCTTGGCCTTTGGTACCGCCAGCATCTGGGTGGTCAGTGGATAGGTCACCTGATCTTCGACCACCTGCGGAGCCTGCCCTGGATAATCGGTAAAAACAATCACTTGTACATCAGACAAATCGGGAATGGCATCGAGCGGGGTATTTTTCAGGGCATAGAGGCCGCCGACGATCATAAAGAGGGTCAGCAGTATCACCATGAATCTATTTTTAATCGACCATTCGATTAGTTTTTCCAGCATATTCTTGTCCAGTCAGAGGTCGCATTGCGTTCAGTTCAATCGCCCTTGAGGGATAATTTTCAACACTTTTTCAGTTGAACAGGCTATCAAGGTCTTCTGTGGGCTTTTTCTTTTCGTCGCTAAACAAATCCTCGAGATTATTTGCAAACCCTTTATCTGGAGATTCTGCACGGATCGGGTTAAGCATCTTTTGAATTGCTTCACGCAGTTTACTCTCGGAATCAAGCATGAACTGCGAGCTGGTCACCACCTGTTCTCCTTCGAATAATCCCTGCAGCACCTCGATGTTCCCATCTTCACCCTGCAACCCGGTCTGCACCAGGCGTGGTTCAAAACGGCCGCCCGAGAGCGCGATAAACACTGTCTGCTTTTCACCCGAGCGCAGCACTGCTTCCTGCGGGATGACCAGAGCATCTTTTATCTGCTCACCGCGCAAATAAACATTGACGTACATATCGGGTCGCAGTTCGTAATCAGCATTATCCAATTTGATCCGTGCTTTAACCGTCCGGGTTTTGGGTTCTACGTAGGGATACAGATAATCAATATGAGCTTTGAATTTGTGACCATGCATATAGGGAAGTTCAACCTCAACCTGCTGGCCGGCCTTCACCCAGGGAAGTTGGTACTCGTAGATATCAGCTATCACCCAGACTGTAGATAGATCCGCCAGGTTGAGCAGAGCCATTCCAGGCTTGATATACATCCCCTCATTGACCAGTTTTGTCGTGACGATCCCGGAGTAAGGAGCATAGAGGGTTATGGTCTTGCGCACCTGTCCGGATTTTTCCAGGCGGGAGATCTGCTTTTTACTGACATCCCAGAACTGTAATCGTTTGCGGGATGATTCGAGCAAGCGCCTGGCACTCTCTGCTATCTGCGGGAAGCTGCTGTCCTTCAGAGAATTGTAGTTGTTGCGAGCCAGCAGCAGTTCCTGCTGTGCGGTCACCAGATCCGGGCTATAAATCTCGAGCAACCGCTGCCCTTTTTTGACCTGCTGACCCGTCTCGTCGACATAAAGTTTTTCTACCCAGCCGGCGATCTTGGCGTTAACCACATATTGGTTCGGCTCGTCATAACTCACCAGACCGACAGTGCGAACCGTACGCGAAAGGTCACTGCGAATCACTGCCGCAGTACGGACACCCATATTCTGAATTGTCGTTGGATCGATACTAATTATTGTTCCGCCAGTTGCCTGATCTTCATAGACCGGAACCAGATCCATCCCCATCGGTGATTTTCCTGGTTCGTCGCGGATATAGGTTGGATCCATCGGTGCCTGCCAATACTTGATCTTCTGCTCTACAGAAGTCGAACTGCCAATGGTATCTGCTTTCATCGGCGTCAGATCCATGCCACAGATCGGGCAGCTTCCCGGTTCATCGACAATGATCATGGGATGCATCCCGCAGGTGTACTGCTCAGCAGCATGACTCTCTTTTGTCCCTTGCAGCGGCGATTGCGAGGAATTCAGATCTATGTTGAGAAAAATCCCTCCCGCCAAAAGCAGGATTGCCAATAGAGTCAATGTCGATTTCAGTAGTATTCGCATTGTGACATTATCCTTTGGTGCGGGTTGATAATTAGTCAATCTCAAGACCGGCAGCCGCTTCAAGCCTTGCCATGCTGCGTTGCTGGTCGCGGATTGCCTTGATCGAATCAATTTCGTAGCGGTAAAGTGTCATTAAAGAATCAAGTAGATCGAGAAAATCGACTTTGTCGACCTGATAGGCACTCAACGTGGCCTGAAAGGTTTGATTCGCTTGGGGAATGATTCCGCCCTGATAAAGTTCTACCAGCTTTTCAGCTTGTTCAAAGCTGGCCAATGATTGGTGAATCTCCAGATTAATCTGATTGTGGAAATTATTACGTTGTTGAAAGGCCAGTCGCAGAGCCGAATCTGCTTCGGTGACTGCAGCAACACGTCGTTGCTTGCGTACTGGCAGGTTGATACTGACTCCGGCGCTGACGAAGTCGCTACCATCTCCTGCCAGAGAATTATCCCGCCAGCGGTAGCCTGCCCAGAGGGTGAAGTCGGGTCGATAATCGAGTTTTGCTAATTTGCGCTGCGCTTTGTATTGATCGATCAATGCTGCATAAGCCTTGAACATCGGTCGGTTTTGCGTGGCTTGCTCTTGTAATTCATGAAGATTGAAATTCTTACTAACCCTTTTTAACTGGCTGGCAATCTCCAGAGGCTGATCGGTATCACGACCGACCAGACTATTCAATTCAGCCGAAGTTGCTTCTTCTTGCTGTTGCAGAACGAGCAGTTTGTCCAATTGTTGTGAGCGTTGTAAGTGAGCCTTGAGTACGTTCTGTTGCAACCCTTTACCCACTTCATAACGGGATTCGGTCAACTGGATAAAATCATCAAAGATCTTCAAATTACGGTTGGTCAGTTCTATCGCCTGGCGTTGGAACAGCAAACGGTACCAGGCATCCTTCACCTGGCGACGAATCTGGAGGCGAGCATCCTGATAAACAGATGAAAACCAGAGACTTTTTTTTGCTGCTATTTTCCCTTTGACATCCAACTTTCCCGGAAAGGGAAACTTCTGCGCTAGACGGATTTCGTTGCCAGTCATTGGCGTCTGATTTGTTTTGAAGCTGTCGATCGGATAATTTAATAAGGAAACCGAGACGATTGGATCTTGAAGGGATGTCACCTGTTTGATCTGGCTGAAGGTCAGTTTGATCTGCTCCTGTGCAATCTTGAGTGAAGGGTTTTTAGCCTCTGCTTCTTTAAGTATTTCTGCCAGTTGAACGGGTTGTGCTGTGGCGATACTAAAGCTAGTCAACAACAGCAGCAACGTTGCTAAAAATTTACATAAGAAATACATCCCGGCGAGCTCCTGATATATAATGAGATTATCTAAGACAGGCTCCAGTCATCTTGATTCTCTTATCAGGAACTATGCCAAGAAAATAATGCTATAAATACAGAGAGTTGGAAATCTTATGCTTGGAATTGACAGCAGAAAGTGTAGAATATCCTACGCTGGCATAAAGAATATTCTACAGACTAACCCCTGCGGGGTTCGTCATCGTTGTCAGGTTGTTTAATCAAGAGGGGGGTCAATTTTCTGTAGCTTGCTACGATGTTAGGTGTTGATTTGCGGTATTTTTCAGGTGGATCGGGTGCGTTTTGAGGCAGAGTGAATGTTAAAAAAAATACAAATTCATCGGCAGATTATTGGCAGGTTGAGCATAATTATTCTGCTGGTTTTAGCCGTGACGTTCATGCATTATTTTACGAGAACAGAGCATTCCAACTATCATGGTATCTATCGACGCCTTTATTATCTGCCGATTATCTTGTCCGGATTCTGGTTTGGAATGCGTGGGGGAATTTTAGCTGGTATTGCTATTTCAGCGATTTATACTCCGCATATTTTGCTTCAGTGGGGGCATCGTCCGGCGGTTCGTTTAGAACAGATCCTGGAAATCGTTCTCTACAACGTCATCGGTGTTTTAACCGGGTTCCTCTCTTCGCAAATTAATTTTCAGCGATTTCGAGCCGAAAAGAACATGGATCATCTTGCAGAAAGTTATACAAAATTAAAAGAGCAGGCGGATATGATTGTTGAGATTGAGGATCAATTACGTCAGGCGGACAGGTTGACTGCTCTGGGAGAATTATCTGCAGGGCTGGCACATGAAATCCGCAACCCATTGGGTTCGATTCGTGGAACGGCTGAAATATTGTATGATTCGCTGCCGGAAGACCATCGGCACAGAGAATTCAGTAAAATTCTGATCACCGAAGTCGATCGGCTTAATCAGGTGGTTGAAGACTTTCTCAATTTTTCCCGACCAGCTACAAATACGCAGACTGAATTCAGGCCAGAAGAGGTTCTTCGTGAAGTTATCCAACTCACTCATCAACAGACAATCAATAACAGAATTAAGATCCACTGGGTCAGTGATTCCATCCCTTTGGCCGTTGGAGATATCACCCAGTTCAAACAGGTCTTTCTCAACCTGATACTGAATGCATTGCAGGCTATTCAGTCTGATGGTGATTTGTGGATAGAGTCCAGATTGACTAAGGGTGAAGATATTGTTCTAACCTTCAGGGACAGTGGCCCCGGAATCGCTGAAGAAATATTGGACAAGGTCTTTAATCCATTTTTCACAACCAAGTTGGATGGGACGGGGCTTGGCTTGGCCATCACATACAGGATTATCCAAAGTTATGGCGGTAAGATAAGTGTCGCTAACTCTTTGAATGGCGGGGCTGAATTCATGTTAACTTTAAAACCAGCAAAAGTGAGCTGTCTTTAGGGGCTCTTGCCAAACTCTTTAACGTCCAGTGACCGTCAAGGCGGGAATCCAAAGGGAAAAAAGAATGTTTTTTGTCGATAAGCCGTTTGTTTCAGATTTTTTTAAAAGAACTGTTGTGGAAAATAATATCCCGATTGTAGAAACGGAAGCAGCTCAACAGCTCGATCTTTATCCCGGCACCAACCTTATCAGTGAGGTGAGTGCGGTTGAAATGGTGCGGGAGACAGAGAATCTCCCCATTTATGCAACTTCTGAAAATGCCATCGATTGGATATCAGAGCATCTCTCTTTTAGCCAGCTTCCGGGGAAAATTGAATTATTTAAGGACAAGTTGAAATTTCGGCAACTGACAAAATCGATTTTTCCTGACTTTTACTTCCAGGGTGTTGGCTTAAATGAATTGAAAAATATTCAATTTGATCGGTTGCCGCTACCGTTTATCATTAAACCGAGCGTTGGTTTTATGAGTATGGGAGTTTATAAAGTCTCCAGTTCTGAAGAATGGGGCGAGGCAATGTCTTCAATAGCTGTGGAAATTGAGCAAGTTAAGGGGCTGTACCCTGATTCTGTCATGAATTCCGATTCATTTATTATTGAACAGTGTATTAATGGAGAAGAATTTGCCGTTGATGTCTACTACAATTCAGTGGGCGAGGCGGTGGTTTTAGGTATATTGAAGCATGTTTTTTCTTCGGATGCCGACGTCAGTGACCGGGTTTATGTTTCATCTAAAGAGATAATCGAAAAGCATCTGGTTGAATTTACAAAATTTGCCGAGAAGATTGGTCGGTTAGCCGGGGTAAAAAATTTTCCGGTTCATATCGAACTGAGAAGGGACAGCGATGGGATCTTATTGCCGATCGAGGTCAATCCGCTGCGCTTTGGAGGGTGGTGCACTACGGCGGATCTGTCTTTCCTGGCCTATGGATTTAATCCTTATCGGTATTATTATAACCAACAAAAGCCAGATTGGCTCCAACTGCTGCAGGGGAAAGAGGGGAAGCTTTTCAGTGTCGTTGTCTTGGATAATTCAACGGGCATGGCGATCGATAAAATCAAGTCATTTGATTATGACAAGTTGCTGACAAAATTTAAGCGACCACTGGAATTGAGGAAAGTTGATTTTCAGCAGTATCCTGTCTTCGGTTTTCTGTTTACAGAGACTGCGGAGGATGATTTTGTTGAACTTGAAAATATATTGGATTCGGACTTGAGGGAATTTATTACTCGCAAATGAAGTGTCGCAAAATAAATAGCGGAGGTTAAATCATGTCACAGCCCATATCATTTCAATACCCGGAACGAGTTCGACTCGCTCAAACCCCAACTCCACTGGAAAAAATGGAGCGCTTGAGTGGTAAGTTTGGTGTTGATATCTATTTTAAGCGGGATGACTACACCGGTGCTGAACTATCGGGGAATAAAGTTCGAAAACTGGAATTTATCCTTCAGCATGCCTTGAAACTGGGAGCAGACACGGTA
>Ga0256840_1000261_pt1 | contig 52857 bp, 59 predicted proteins | sample 355202metaG_FD_185969 | JGI IMG/M metagenome (GOLD analysis project Ga0256840, IMG submission 185969) | Hydrothermal vent microbial communities from Mid Atlantic Ridge, Atlantic Ocean - 355-202 | ecosystem: Environmental > Aquatic > Marine > Hydrothermal vents | place: Atlantic Ocean: Mid...
TATTGATAACTTTTACCATTCCCAATATATAAAAATTTCCAACACATTATGAATTTATTTATATACTTTTTTTTTTCAACTATAAAAGTTAATTTTCAACAAGTAAAGATAAAGGTTAAGTATTGTGATTTGGCAAGACAAGGTATGAAGCTGATAACTGATCCAAACGGATTTTTCGAAGAGTTAAAGGAGAAAGAAGTCAGAATAAGAAAACCACTGGTAATAGTGTTGGCATTGGCAGTATTGATTTCAGCATACCAGTATTTTCTCGTAACCAAGATATCTCAAGCTTTCCCTCCCGAATTGGCTAAGTTTTTCGCAGTAGGAGCCTACATCGGCATAATTGGTAGTTTTATCGGGATGTTTGCAGTGTGGCTGATATTAGCGGTGATAATGCACGGATTGTCAGCATTTTTCGGTGGTAAAGGTAGCTTTAGAAGAACGTTTGAATTCGTAGGTTACAGAGTTCTTCCCTCCCTTGTTGGATCAGCTATAACAGTTCCTATGTCTTGGTATTACATTTCTCAAGCTGAAGTTCCTAAGATAAGTCTTGCTCAACTACAGCAGAATCCTAATGTAATGAAAACAGTAATGTTTTCCCTCATCCCTAAGGATCTCGTCTACTCAAACATAATCATCAATCTCGCTATAACAGCTTGGTCCCTTACAATCTGGACATTCGCAATCAAACACGCTCGTAATATCGAACTCAGAAAAGCTTTCATAACAGCTTTAATACCAACGATAATCTTCGGTGCATATCAAATTTGGTCGATTTTAAAGCTGTTGTAGGATTCCAATTTTTGAAATTAGACTATCTCATCTAAATCAGAGATTGGAGAGTAAAAACCTTTTGCGATAATCTCCTTCAAGATCTTATTTCCTTCCTCCTTGGAGATTATATTTCTTTCAATACAGCGAACTAAAAACACCGATGGTTCCAGACACGGGAACTCCTAAAATATTTGCATCTTTTCTTGCATCTGAGTCATCTGTTAGAAATTTCATGTTGCGGTTCTTTGCGATGGCTAAGCAAGATGCTTCCCCCTTTCCCAACTTCGCCCTTAATGACTTGTAAAGCTCAATCTCTTCTTCTTCCAGCTTTAACACTTCAAAATCAAGAGATACGTTAGGTAAAACTTCTCTCTTAATACCAAGCTTAAACTCCTCCAAAACCTGCTCCGTCACGTATAATTTCTCGAAGGCTCTCTTAAGCAGATCCAGCCTATTCACCTTTGCAAAGTTTGAAAGAACTGTGTTATCGACTAAAACCATTTGATCGCCTCTACTTCAGCTATTATGTCATCCTTACTCAAAGTTCTTATCGGAATACCTCTTTTCTTAAGAATATCAATTAATTCGTCTTGCGTAATTTCAAGCAATTCCGAGGCTTTAGACAAACTAATCAATCCTTCTACGTACGCAGAAATGACGATCTCCTCGAACAATTCCTTATCCTTCTTGAGGCTCTTAAGCAAGTCCTCCAACCTCTTGGGATTTGCTTTAACTACATTCTCTATTCCTTTTACAATCCAAACAGCCTCCATTTCAATCCTCTCTCCTTTTTTCAAGTTTCATTCAAGATAGTTATCGCTTCAATTACTTTTTCCATATTCTTAAATCACCCCAAATCTTCAAATACCTTTTGCCAACATCGTTTTAGCTATCTTAAGCGTTACGTTCGCCTCTATCCATGCTGCTATTACGATTAAGATGATTGAAATTAAAGCGAGAGTTAGATATTCTCTAATATCTTCTTTTGTGAAAATTTGTTCTTTAAGACTTGCTTTCCAGCTAAGCGTTTGAATCACAATAATGTAGCTAAAAATTTTAAAAAATTTTGGTATTTAACAAAAAATTATTTAAACATCAGTATAATCTAACAACATAATTGGTAAATCATTTATAAAACAAATATTTAATTATGCTCTTTCAGCTCCAATAATACAATCATAAGTGTTGATACTAAGAATAAAATAAACCAATAGAAAAATTTTTTGTTAAATATCATTTTGTTTACTAACAAACTACTGATAAAGCTAAATATCAAAGCTGTTAGTAATATCAGTTCCATTCTGGATGATATTCTTCTATTTAATTCTACTACATTTATGATTAGAACAAAGGCAATAGCTGTAACTGTAATACAAAAAAAGTAATTGAGTATATTTATACCAGCTTTTAACATAATTAAAAAGGTACTTCAGGCATCAAGTCCGTACTTCTTTGCATTTTCATCTGCTATTTTTTGTAATTCAGCAATTACTTCTTTACCCTTAGGATGTTTGAATAAATGTCTAAACCTTCTCTGTAGTTTTAAGTATTCTTCTACCGGTTTTCTATCTTTGATTTTTTTCACTCTAACGAGTTGACCGTTTTCGTACTCTACTAATGGGTATAGTGCAGTTTCTACTGCAAGTTTTGCAACAGGTATTGCTTGCTTTCCATCAACACCCCAACCAGTAACACAAACAGAATGAATTTGCAAGTATTTTGGACCTTCGAACTCTAAAGCCCTCTTAGCTTTTCTTGTTATATCTCTTGGATAAGCTACACTTGCTGTTGCAACGTAAACCGCTTTATGGGCTAAGGCTATTGAAACCATATCTTTTTTTGGTTTTATCTTTCCCGGCAAAACTTTTCCTGACGGTGTTGTTGTTGTGTTTGAGCCGGGTGGAGTTAAACCACTCTGCTGATTACCTGTATTTTGGTAAGCTTCGTTATCTAAGCAAACGTACAGTATATCGTGCCCTCTATCGAACATACCTGAAAGACATCCTATACCAATATCTGCTGTGGCTCCATCTCCAGCAAATACAACTACGGGCCCCTCATCTTTTCTTCCAAGTGCTTTTAAAGCGGCCTCAATTCCAGCTGCTACTGCTGCCGAATTTTCAAATACGGAGTGTATGTATGGCACACCCCAAGCACTTTTACCATACTGTGAGCTTATTATCTCCAAACATCCGGTAGCATTTGCAACAAAACAGGGACCAGTGCCTTCAAGAACACTTTTAACTGCTATTGGTAAACCGCATCCGGGACAAGCTCCATGACCAGAACCAAATAATTTCATACTATCACCTCTTCATAGTCTTTAAGCCCCTTAAAGTACGTTCCGGGTTTTGCTTTGTTCTCTATAACCTCTTCTATCGTACTTTTTACGAGTTTATGGGGGACATCTCTTCCACCAAGCCCCACTACTGGAGAATACACATCTATGGCTTTTTTGTGTATTGCAGATTTAACATCAAGTGTGACAGGAGCATCGCTACCCATGGATAAGCTTCTTTCGAAAACTATAATTTTTTGACAGTTATCAACGGCTTTTGCAATTTCTTCTGCAGGAAACGGCCTAAAAGTTCTTATTTTTATAAATCCTACTTTCTTTCCTTCTCCTCTTAGTTCTTTAACAACCTCCCTTACAAGACCGACTAAGCTCCCCATAGCCATAACGCAAACGTCTGCATCTTCACAGTTCTCAGCGACTATATGTCCCCCCCAGTTTCTTCCACTTACTTCAGCCCACTCTTTGTAAACGTCCTCTATAATTTTTTTAGACCTCTCCATTGCATTGTAAACTGCAGCTCTAAACTCCATATAGCTTGCAGGAGTGGCGTAACTGCCAAAAGTGTATGGATCTTTTGTAGTCATTTTTACTGGTGGGTCGTATGGTGGTAAGAACTCATCGACCATCTCTTGATTAAGCAAGTCAACTGGTTCGTACGCATGAGTTAGCTTGTATCCATCCATACATACCATCATTGGTAGCATAACTTTGTGATTTTCTGCAATTTTAAATGCCTGAGGCATCATATCATGTACTTCCTGATTGTTTTCCACGTACATCTGTATAATTCCGGCATCTCTCATAGCCATACTATCCTGATGGTCATTCCAAATGCTTAAAGGGGCGCTTAAAGACCTATTTGCTATAGTCAGAACTATAGGCAATCTCATTCCGGCAGCATTCCAAAGCACTTCACTCATTAGAATCAATCCCTGAGAGCAAGTAGCAGTGTAAGTTCTAGCTCCAGTGGCAGAAGCACCAACAAGAATTGATGCAGCACCAAATTCAGATTCGGCAGTTATGTATTCGCAATTTCCAAGCTCCCCGTTAGCGTACATTTGAGCTATATTCTCAACTATTTCTGATTGAGGAGTTATTGGATATGCACATATTACATCTGGTCTGCACAACTTTACACTGTATGCAACAGCGTAAAAACCTCTAACAACTTTCATCATTAAAATTACCCCCTATACAACTCTTTGATTTCCATTTTAATTGCTTCGTGTTTACAAACTACGCTGCAAGTTCCACAACCCTTACAGTAATCGTAGTTAACTTTTGCAACCTTTCTGACTTTCCCTTTCTCATCTTTTCCAACCTCTACTAATTCTATACAGAGATCGGGGCAATAAACTACACAGTCTCCACAACCCTTGCAGTTCTCTTCAATAATCACAGGATACTCTGTACCCCAATCCCCCGTCTTTATTTTTAATGATTCGAGAGGTCTTGAAACGGCACCAAGCGTAATTTTCATACTTTCACCTCAAAAGGCATTTTTAAACCCAACTTTTTAACTTCATCTCTCCTTTTTTCCAATGTTTTATACGCATTTTCAACTAAATCTGCATTCTTTTTTGCAATTTCCTCTCCTTTCTTTGAAAACCATTCCATTATAGTTTCTTTTAGAGTATCCAGTTTTACTATCCCCGTTATACCTGCAAAAGCGCCGACCATAACAGTATTTGTTATGGGCCTTCCTAAGTATTCCATAGCGAGCTTTGTTGCATTTATAGCAAAAACTTTGACACCAAGCTTGTCTTCTAACTCTTTCTCTCTTGGATAGTTAGCTACAACGAAACCTCCATCTTTTAAGCCTGAAACAACGTTTACAGATTCCATTACTGTTGGATCCAAAATTACAACATAATCTGGCTCATATATTTCATCTCTTAAGACTACAGGTTTATCTGATATTCTTAGAAATGATGCTACAGGTGTACCTCTTTTTTCTGCTCCAAAAGTTGGAAAAGAGAGTGTATAAAAACCCTCTTTAAAAGCTGCAACAGCTAAGACGTCTGCCGAAGTAACAACTCCCTGACCGCCCCTACCATGGAATCTTACTTCCAGTAGAATAAAAACCCCTCCATTTTTCTTTGCGACAAATAACGTCATCTCGTTTAATAAATTTTGTCATTGTTTATTATGTATAGTTTAAAAATAATTTAGATCTGGATAAATGTTTAATAACTTGAATTATGTGCGAAGTTTGTGGGGGAGGAATTTACACTCACAGAATTAGCAGAGATCCTTGTAATGATAAGAAAAAAACTAATAAAAATATTTGCAATAGTTGTAATCGTTTGGTTTATCAGTTTTGCTTTTATTGCCGATCCGCTTGTCATGAAAATAAAACATGATTTATTACCTAAGGGAGCAGAATTGATATATAGGACACCACTTGAAGGATTTATGCTAAAAATGAAAATATCTCTTGCTTTAGGTGTAGTTGCAGCTATACCATACATAATTTATGTTTCTTACAAAACTTTAAAAGATAGAACAGACGTACTTAAAGGAATAGAATTTACAAGAGGTCAAATTGTTAAATATGGTATAGCATCAATCATTCTTTTTATTGTTGGTATTACTTATGGATATGTTATAATGCTACCAGTTTTTATGAAATTCTTATTCAACATGGCTAAAAGCGAAGGTGTGTTATCATACTATACAATTTCAGATTTTGTAATGTTTGTTGTGAAAATGCTGCTTGTTTTTGGTATAGTTTTCCAAATGCCCATAGTAATGATATTTCTTGTTGGAAATGGAATTGTTAAGTATTCTACAATAAAGAAATACTGGAGACACGTTGTTGTGGCAATATTTACTATAGCTGCAATAATTACCCCGCCTGACGTTTTAACACAGATGATGGTAGCAATTCCAATGGTTTTGTTCTTCGGTATAAGCCTCGCCATAACTAAGATAGTCTATAGAAATAAGATAAAACAGGAAGTTAGTGAAATAGAAAGAGAGGGGCAAACATGTTGATTATAGCCGGAATGGGTGTACACGATGTTAAAGATATGTCGATTAAAGCCTTTGAGTCTGCAAAGACAGCTGATAGAGTTTATGTTGAATTTTATACCTCTATACCAAATTCTAAGCTTGAAGATATAGAAAAAACCTTAGGTAGAAGAGTTTATTTACTTAATAGAAGTGATTTGGAGGAAAATTCTGAGAAAATTATTAAAGAAGCAAAAATTAAGGATATAGTAATTTTGGTTCCCGGAGATCCAATGGTTGCAACAACACACTCAACTCTAAAACTTGAAGCCAAAAAGCTGGGAGTAGATGTTAGAGTAATTCATTCATCCAGCATATCTTCTGCAGTCTGTGTAACTGGGCTTCAATTTTATAGATTTGGTAAAACGGCTACTGTAAGTTACCCTTATTCTGGAATTATTTCAAAATATCCAGTTGATGTAGTTAAACAAAATTGGAAAATAAATGCTCATACACTACTTTTACTTGATTTACATCCAAAACCAATGAGAATTCCGGAAGCGATTGATTATCTCTTCAAAGCTGGAATGGAGGACTGGTATGCGGTAGCTCTTGGGGATGTTGGTGGAAGCAATTATATGAAGTGTGATATGTTGAGTAAGTTAAGGGATTTTAATCCACCGGGATTGCACTCTTTAATAGTGCTCGCGAGAACGCTTCATATTGTTGAATATGAATGCTTGATAGAGTTTGCATCAGCCCCCAAAGAAATAAAGGAAATAGTTGTTTAATCAATTTCTTTAATGTTTACCCTCCATAACGAGGAAACTTTAACAGCGAGTTCAGGATTTTTAAACTTCTCTATCAGCTCTTTTTCAGGAGGGTATCCAATAAATGGATTTACGTACTCTCTATCTATATCTACTACCCACACAAGCATTTTACTTCTAATTTTTTCTGAATACAACTTGAAAAACCTTATAAATGGCAGAGGCGTTTTTTCGGTTAGTAAAGCAACTACATATAAAAATTTTTTATTATATTTTAAATGATATTCTAAATCTTCCTCTAATTCTTCGACTTCGGATATGAAAATTTTGTATTTGTATTTTTCTCTTTCAAAAATTAAGTAAGGCTTTTCTTCAATGGCTTCAACTCCAAAGAACTCCGAAAAAATGCGTTTTGATATATAATATGCGTCTAACAACCTTTTTGCCTTTATAGCATTTAATACAGCTTTTTTATCTATCTTGAATCCATGTACTGCGTAGTATGTAATTCCATCTTTTTCTCTTTTATCTGGAAAAAAACAGGATAGTGTTACAGGTTCATCAAAAATAGCTTTTTTTACAGCAATTTTGAAGTCTTCAATTGATTTTAATCCTCCTTTCCGGATAAAAAATCTTTCTATTAGTCTATCAACTTCTTCCTCACTTGTAGAGTATCTACCATTTAGTTTTTTACATATCCATTTAACGCATTCAACAACAGTATCTAACTCAAACATCAGATGTTATTACTTTTTATCACGTAAATAATTTTCTAACTTAGAATCTTTTTTAATTAGAAATTTTTTAACTTCTTCTGGCTTGTCCGTCTTTATTCCAAAATATTCAGCAAACTTTTTAGTAGTGGTTATAATCTTTGTCTTTCCAGATTTTTCAGTCTTTATAAAACCGAGCTCTTCTAATTTTTTTACGTGCTCATAACATCTATTACCCCTAATTTCTGCAAGCTTAGACAATTTTATTGGTTGTTTTACTGCAATTACTGCAAGAGTTCTTAAAGTACCTCTTTCCATATCTACTTCCCTAAGCTTTTCAATGTGTTTGTGGTATTCTGGTTTGACTCTCATCAAGTATTTTTTACCTATTTCTATAATTTCTAATGATGTGCTTCTATTTTTGTACTCATTTTGAAGTTTTTTTAAAGCATCAATAATTTCTTTAACGTTTACTCCAGCTGCTTTTGCTATTTTTGGCACAGAAATGGGCTCTGATGCAGTGAACAATATAGCCTCCACTATTCTCACGAGCTCATTTTTCTCTTCCATCTGATACCTCCGTAATTGGAAGTATTATAATATCATCTTCATATATATTTTTTTGTTCTAATTCAATTTTCTTTCTGAAAGATAGATATAAAAGAGAGATATAGTAGGATAGAACTTCACTTTTTTCTCTGCCTTTGGCAAGTTCTGAGAACATTGTAATACCTTTTTCATTAAAAATACGTACAAGTTCTTTTTCCACTCTTTTTATTGTGTCTTCTATATCTTCTTCATGTGGTGTTTCAAGAATTTGTTTTTCAAATTTCTCTCTTTCTGTCTTTTTTCCAGATTTACTTCTTTTTTTAACCTCTGCTTTTTTTAATTCTGCAAGTAAATCTTTTAGCGTGGTAAATCTCCTTACTTTTCTGGATGGTGTTAGTAAATATGATATAATTTCATCTTCTTCGAAATCGTCAAAACTTGGCTCGTATGTATCATATATCGTTGTTTCATCGTATATTACTTCGTTAACTACAACTTCATCAATGTAGTTTTTCTCTTTTCTTTCAACATTTTCTATAGTCTCATCTTCTATTGCCTCTTCCGCCAAAATCTCTGCTTTCATTCTAACTAATATTGCAGCATACAGTAGAACTCTACCAGAAATTCTTAAATCTAACTTTTTTGCTTCTTCTAACTCTTTAAGAAATTTGTCTGCTACTTCTACTACATCTACATTCCATGGATCTATCTTACCCTGTTTTGCCATATCTACGAGCATCTTTACTGGATCTTGTAGTTCCATTTTTTCACCTTATAGCTTTTATTTCTGCTTTTTTTACAGTTTCCTTAGCTAACTTTATACCTGTAACTTTTGAACTGTTGTTTTTATCCATAGTAACACCAACTATTGCATCAGCCATTTCTAAGGTAGGTTTTCTCAATGAAACTACTATGAATTGAGCATCTTTTGACCTTTCTTTTATAAGTTTTGCAACTCTACTAACGTTTGCACCATCAAGGAACATATCTATCTCATCAAACGCATAAAATGGTGCAGGTTTATACATTTGAATTGAAAATATTAAAGCTAATGCAATTAAACTTTTTTCACCTCCACTAAGCGACTCTATTCTTTGAACTGGCTTTCCGTAGGGTTTTACTTTAATGTTAAGTCCGCTGTTGAAGGGATCTTCTCCATCAAGGTATAGTTCTCCACTACCGTTTGTAAGTATCTCTATTATTTTCGAGAAGTTCTCTTTTATGGCGTTGAATGCTTCAAAAAATGCTTCCCTTTTCATTTTTTCGTATTTTTCAATTCTATTTAGTATTTCTTCCCTTTCTTTTTCAAGATTGAGCTTTTTTCCCAGTAATCTATCTTTTCTAACTTTCACTTCTTCGTACTCCTGTATAGCTTTCATGTTTACTTCGCCAAAATTCCTTAGATTTTTATCAATTTCCTCTATTTTACTCAGAGCTTCACTCATTGGCGGTATTTCTCCGTCTATAATTTTTTCTTTATCTATTTTGTCAATTTCTTGATTTATGTTAGTTAGCGCCTCTTTCTTGGCTTTAATTTTTTCTTCTATCATCGTTATTGTGTAGTTGCAATTGTCTCTATCTTTTTCCAATTTTCTACACTTCTCAAACATCTCATCTCTTTTCATTCTTAAATCACTGACTTCTTTTCCAATTCTTTCCTCTTCCACATTCAAAATTTCAAGTTCTTTTTCAAGTTCTTTCATTTTTGTTCTATTTTCTTCAATTTTTTCTCTTAGTTCTTTTATTTCATTTTCTGTAGTTTTAATTTCGTTAGTTTTCTCATTCATTCTCTCTTCTATCTGTTTTATTCTAAAATCTATACTCTCTTTTCTTTTTTCAGCATTTAGCAATCTTTTATATATAGTTGAGTATTCTTCTTTTAATTCATCGTATTTCTTAGTTAAAACAGGTATTTCGCTTCCTTTAAGTTTATTTTCTAACTTTGCTATTTTTTCTTCTTTTTTCTTAATATATTTGGAAATTTCTTCAATATTCTTTTCTATTTCAATTATTTCTGAGAGTAATTTTGATTTTTCTTTCTCTATTTTTTCAAATTCAGATTTTAACGTTTTTAGAGTTTCTAACTCATTTGCTTTCCTTATTTTAGCTGAATCGACTTCTTCTTTTATATTTCTAATTTCACTTGAAATATTGTCAAGTTCTTTCTGCACTTCTTTTCTTTCTTCCTCTATCTTGCTTATTTCAGCTAAGAGTTCAGATTTCTTACTTTTGAGAATTGTAGATTCTTCCATGAGTTTTTTCTCTTTTTCTATAAGTTCTCTTGAAATTAGAATCCCTCTCTTTCTATCTGCGTAACCACCACTCATAATTCCGCTTCTTTCAACTAAATCTCCATCAAGAGTAACCATTCTTCCTTTAAATTTGTTCATTAAAATTTTTGCAGTTTCTATTCTATCAACTACAAGCGTTTCTCTAAAAACGTAGTTAAATACAGGTTTGAATTTTCTTTCACATTTTACCAAATTTACAGCGTAGTCTATTACTCCCGGATAGCTCAGTACTTCTTCATTTAATTCTATTTGTCCAAAGGTTTTTCTAATCCTACTTAGTGGTATGAACGTAGCTCTACCACCCTTAATCTGCTTTAGATAGTTTATAGCTCTAACAGCATCATCCTCATTTTCTACCACTATATATTGGAGAGTGTTTCCAGCAGCCATTTCAAGAGCGAGAGCGAACTTTTCATCTACCTCACACAACTGGGCTACTGTACCAAAGATACCGGGTAAAGCTCTCCTCTCTTTCGCTTCTAAAATTAAATCCACTCCCTTAGAAAATCCGGACTCTAAGGCACTAATTTCAGCTCTTATTTTTGCTAATTCAATTTCAATGAATTTTATTTTTTCCTCTATATTAGATATTTCATCTCTAAGAGAGAACAGCAATTTATCAAGCTTATTTCTCTTGCTAACAATTTTTCCAGCTTGTAGCTCTTTTTTATTTATATTTTTAAGAAAATCTTCTATTTTGGAATCAATTTCTTCAATAATTTTTTCTGTAGATAAAATTCTTTTTTTTAGATTTTCTGAATTTATTTCCATCATTCTAACATTCTCAACAAGCCTATCTTTCTTTCTCAATAGTTCGCTTCTCTCTTCCTTTAATTTTTCGAGTTCTTCTTTCTCTTTAAACAAATTCTCCTTTAACTCTTTGTGCTGTAAATCAATCTCAGAAATCTTAGATTTCAAGATTTCTAACTTACATGAAATATCATCAACTATATTTTGCAAGCTTTCTTTTTCAATTTCTATTCTTTCTCTATCTTTTAACGCCTCTTTTAGCTCATCTTCTATTTTTGCTAAGGTTAAATTTTCTTGAGTTAGTTTTTCCTCCAACCTACTTATTTCTTTTAAGTAAAGTTCTTCTGATTTTTTGATACTTTCTATTTCTGATGTAATTTCCATCATTCTTTGAGTTATGGTATCGTAAGTGCTACCAGTTATTTCAGCTATTTTAGAAGATATTTCTTTCAATTCTCTATTCATTTTTTCAATTTCTTCACTAAGAATTGCAATTCTCTCTACATGTCTATCTTTGTCAATTTCCAATTTTTTTATTTCATCTTCCAATTTCTTTTTTTTATTAACTAATATTCTGTAATGATGAGTTTCTACAACTCTGCTATAGTAGTTTTTCTCATTTATAAGTTCTTTATATTTTATTGCTTCATCTCTATCTTTTTCAAGTTGTTTCAGTCGTAGTGATACTTCCTTTAGAACAGCTTCAATTTTTTCTATGTTTTCTCTAACTTTTTCCAACTCTTCTATTGCTTTTTCTTTTTTTTCATCAAATTCAGATATTCCTGCTATATCATCTATAATCTTTCTTCTTTGATACGGTGTCATTTCAGCTAATCTGGTAACGTCTCCCTGCATTATGACGTTGTATGCATTTTCATGTATTCCAGCTTTTGAAAGAACATCTTGTATATCTGATAGCGAGCAAGATTTTCCATTTAGATAATAGTAGCTGTAATACCCTTTATCCGTAACTTTTATTTTTCTTGTAACGGTAACATCACCTTTAAAAGGTAGAACAGCATCACTGTTATCAAAAGTTATTGAGACTTCCGCTTCATTTGCTTTTCCACTGTGAATTAAATCAGTCAGTTTTTCCGCTCTTAAAGCTTTACTTGATGATAAACCCAAGCAAAAAACAATAGAGTCAATTATGTTAGATTTTCCGCTTCCATTGGGACCACTAATTACGGTAAATCCCTTAAAAAACGGAATCTCTACTTTTTTTCTAAAAGATTTAAAATTTTTTAAAGTTATCTTTTTAATGTACATATCAGTCGCATATTATTATATCGTCCTCTTCTTCCTCCTCTTTTTCGAGTTTTGTACTGCTTTTTAAGTGTTCTTTTACTTTACTTCTTACTGGTTCTTGATTGTTTATCTTCTTACCTGACTTTATAAACAGTATTTCCTTTGTCAAACTTTCAATAGTTTTTGTAAGTTCAAGTATTTTAGATTCAAGAGTAGCTATTCTCTCGTTTAGCATTTTCTCATTGTCGATTTCTTTTTTTAAGCTTAATATTTCATCTTTGAGTTGAACAGCAAGCTCTTCTACAACTCTATTTTTTATTTCTTCAATTTCTTTTTCTTTAAGTTTTAAAATTTCAGAAATTTTGTTGTTTAGTTCTTCATTCATTTTTTTCAACTCCTCTATTTTTCTTTCTCTATCAGCAAGTTTAGCCTCAAGCAACTCAATAACTTCTTCCATATCTCGCCCTCCCGCCATAGTAAATTAAAACTTTGCAAATTAAAATTTCTTTCGATCATTTTATGTTAGTCTTTACCTCTAATTTTTTCTTTAAAACCTCTGCTACTACTTTTCCATCAATTTTACCTCTGAACACTTTCATTACTTCACCCATAAGAGGTTTAAATGCTCCCATTTTCCTTTCTTTAATCAACTCTTCTTTTTCGTTTAGTAAATCGTCTATAAATGTTTCAAGCTCTTTTAATCCACTTTGGCCACCAACACTGTTTATTAGCTCTTCTTCACTCATCTCCGGATTTTCTATCATCTTCTTTAATACTTCTCCAGCCCCCTCTTTTGCAATTTTTCCGTCAGCTATCAGTTTTAAAACAATTCTGTAGTGTTTTTCCTCAAGAACATTTATGTCATACCCCTCCTTTCTAAGTTCTGTGGGAACAGTATAGATAACTCTTGCAACTACAGTTGCAGGCAATTTTTTTACATATTCTTCAAACAGCTTGTAAAATTGAGATTCTGCTACCATTAACGCTAAATCTTTGGACAATCCTAATTCTTCGTATCTTTTTGCTCTATTTTCTATTAGCTCTGGTATTTCTAATTTAAGCATTTCTTCAGTTATTTTAACGGGCGGAACATCAGTTTCAGGATACATTCTGGCAGCACCGGGTAAAGGTCTTAAGTAGGAGGTTGTTCCATCCTCATTTGCTTTTCTAGTCTCTTCGGGAACACCAAGCAAACACTGTTCAGCCCTCTCTATTATTCTTGATAGAGCTTTTTTAACTCTCTCGCTCTCTCCAGCTGCTAAAATTATTGCATCTCCCTCTTTAGCCTCTAATCTTTTCTTTACTTCTTCAACCTCTTTTTCGCTTATGCCGTATGCTGGTAACTCATCTGAATGAAAGATTCCTCCAAGTCCAAAAGTTTTTGCTATATCTGCAAACTCAGTTCCAAGTCTTCTATTTGGTTGAATTTCCTTACCAACTAATCCTGAGAAACCTTCAAGTTTTATTGCCATAACGGATTTGGCTTTTTTCAGTATTTTGGATTTAGTATTTTTAAATACTTCAGAAACATCGTATATTTTTTTATCTACTTTAGCTCCTCTCTTTATTAACTCTTCTTTTATTTTTAGAAGCGAGATCTGCCTTATTACTTCATATTCAACTATCTTGTCCAGTATATCTAAATCTTGAACGCCTTTTATTTCTACTCTTGCACCATCTTTTATAGATATGTTTACATCTTGCCTTATTGTTCCAAGCCCTCTCTTTACTTTTCCTGTAGAGCGAAGAATCATTCCAAGCTTGGCAGCTACCTTTTTTGCCATTTCAGGAGTTTTAATATCTGGTTTAGTTCCTATCTCTACAAGGGGTATTCCAAGTCTATCAAGGGAATATACAACTTCACTACCTCTATCTTCTATTTTTCTACATGCCTCCTCTTCCAAGCATAGGGTAGCAATTCCAATTTTTTCACCTACATCAATCCAACCATCAAACGCAATTAAAGCTGTTCTTTGAAAACCTGTAGTATTACTACCATCTATGACTATTTTTCTCATTACATGTACTTCATCAACAACATTCATGTGCAACATTTTGGCTATAAGTAGTGACAACTCTAAGGCTTCCATGTTTATTTCTCTTGGCGGTTCTTCATCACTTTCAACTAAGCACGTCGTATCGTAGGATAGGTATATGAATCTCTTACTTCTTTTGACCTCTTCTACAGCAGCTTTATCAACTTCACCCATTTCACTTTTTTTTGATCTTAAATACCTGAAAAACTGGAAATTTGATTCTTCCTGATCGCGATGAGTTGTAGGACATTTACAGAATAATTTACATTTTGTGTTTAGCTGTTGGTGAATTTCTATTCCGACTTTTAATCCTACTGAGTTGTAATCCACTGCATTTTTTGTTGTTGATTGCATACAGGCATAACTATTTTCAGCTTTTAAAACTTTTACCTGATTAAGTGTAAAGGTATTCTTCTTTTGTGTATTGCTGTAGCCAATATGGCACCTTTTACACCCATCTCATTTAATTTTTCCAAATCTTCAACACACTTAATTCCTCCCGCAGCATAAACAGGGTTGGTTGAAACATCAAGAATCTCTTTTATCAAACTGTAATTCAAGCTTAATTTTCCAACTCTTTTTATATCCAAAACAATAACTCCCCTAAGATTGTATGAGTTTAAGATTTCGATAGCAGTAGCTAAATTTATATCGCTTAAAAACCCATTTTTAAAGTCAAGACTGACAAAAACATCATCTACGACTTCTCTTAAATCGTAAGTTTCGCTACCAAGCACTGGTATTATCTTTCCATCTTTTTTTATATCTCTTTTATTTTTGTAACCTCTATCCACTGCAGCAATTTTTATGTACTTTTCGTTGAGAAATGAGAGGTCATTTTTTCCTTTACCTTCTATAGCGTTTAGATCTGCAATGTAAACTCTCTTAGGTTTGATTTCTTTTAAAACTTCTAATGGTATTGAGGATTTAACAAAACTATGTTTTGATATTTCTTCGTATTTTTCTCTTTCCCCCCCACACCCCCACACAACTTTTCCATCTTTTATATCAACTGCAAAGTATAGTTCCATACACTTAACTTTGATAAAAGTTATTAGCAATTTTGCTTAGTATTGTCAATGTTAGTGTTGATAAGTCCAAAAAATTTAAAAGAGGCTATAGAAGCAAAAAACGGTGGAGCCGATATAATTGATGTTAAAAATCCTGAAGAAGGTTCTCTTGGTGCAAGTTTTCCTTGGATTATCAAAGAAATTTCAGAATCAGTAAAACCCACTTTAATTAGCGCTGCTATTGGGGATATGATTTACAAGCCCGGAACAGCAGCTCTTGCAGCTTATACAGCTTCAATATGGGCAGATTATATTAAAGTAGGTTTGATTGTAAAAACAACTAAGCAAGCTATGGAATTATCAAAAGCTTTTGTTAAATCAGTAAAGGAGAATGAAAAAAATGCTGTAATTGCATCTTATGCAGACTACTATAGGTCAGAAACTTTAAGTCCGTTTGAGGTGGTAGAAGTAGCTGCTACAAGTGAAGCTGATGTTGTAATGGTGGATACCTTAGGTAAGGACTTAACACTTTTTGACTACATGGATGTTCAAAGTGTTGCAGAATTTGTAGATTCCGCACATGAACATGGTCTAATGTGTGCCATTGCCGGTAGTATTGGCATTAAAGATATTCCTTTAATCAAAAGTGTTAAACCGGACATAATAGGTGTTAGAGGTGCTGTTTGTGAAGGAGGTAGAAATGGTAAATTAAAAAGAGAGTTGGTAGAAGAATTTGTAAAAGCAGTTAAGTCTTAATTTTGCTTACAATTTTTGATTTCTTTTCTATAGCTTTTTCTGCAGCTTTTCTTATTTTTTCTATAATTTCTTCAAAGTTCTCAGGTCTGCTTTCCCCGACAATCTTTTTTATGGGTGTATATGCTGATTCTCTAAATTTAGGTTTCAATTTTTCGGTTTTTCCATCTTTTTCCAAGTAAGCTCCTGTATCTCCTTCTTCAACTCTACCAACTTCGTAAATTTTAACTTTAGCTTTTTTAACTAACTTTTTTACTTCCTCAGCTACCTCTTCTTTACAGATAATCATTAAAGAATCAGTGGATATACCTAAATAATCAATTCCAACAGCTTCAAGCATTTTCATAACTTTGGGTTTTATTGTTTTTATAAGTTCGTCTTCATAAAACACAAGTTTTTTCTTAGATACTCTTGCTATTTCTTCTGCATCCCCCCTTATTCCTCCATTAGTTACATCTGTCATTGCATGAATATCTATTTCACTTTCCACTATGGGTCTGCTAGCTTTTATAAAATCTATGTTTAGAGTTTCCTCTACAACCTCTGGATAACCATAGTATATTGCAGCTGTGCACACTGTCCCTCCCCCAGCTCCTTCACTCATCAGTATTACATCCCCATCCATTGCATTTCTTCTTGCTGAAATCTTATTTCCAACACCAACACAACCCACACATCCACTCATTCTTTCTCCTATTACCATATCTCCTCCTATTCTTAACGTACTACCAGCTATTAGAGGTACTTTTGTTAATTCACAAACAGAGCAAATTCCAGCTATATGATCAAATATTTTAGACACATCCCCGTCATCTGCAATATGTATATCTGAAAAAACTGCTACTGGTGTAGAATTCATGACAAGAACGTCCCTCATTGCCGCTCTTGTAACGTGGAATCCAGCAATAAAGGGAAACTCACTTAAACGGGAATGAATTCCGTCTACAGCAACATATATATATTTTCCTTTTGCTTTAACTACCCCAGCATCATCCAAGTCTTTACTTGATACAACTCCTGAAATGCCTGTTGACGAAATAATTTCGGAAATTAACTTATGAACAAAAAAATCTCCTTCCCCTCTACTACCAACACCGGCCTCTCCAGCTTTAATTCCAGATTTATAGTAAGATAGTATTGACATTTTCGAAGCTTTTTCTGCATTTTTAACTTCAAATAATACAGCTTTTGCAAAATCTATCCAATTTTCTGGATAATCTCCTTTTATTTCAGCTATTCTTTTTGATAGAGTATCTATTATCTCATTTTCATCCATACGTCCAAGCATTCTTCTAACAAATCCTTCTAAATCCATATTTTCACCTTCAAGAGTACATTACTAACACAACACCACACACTATAAGAATTGTTCCAAGCACTGCTTTCGATAAATTTACTTTTTCTCCAAGAATTAAAGCTGAAAGAACAACTGTTATTAGAGGATATATTGATGTTAGAGGTACTGTTTTACCAGCTCCAAGAGTAGTTAAAGCTCTATAGTATGTTACCATAGCCACTCCTCCAGCAATTGCACCAGCTATAACTAAAAGCGAAAATCTTTTGATGTCAATAGCTGAAAAACTGTATTCTCCAGTTAGTAAAGCTAAGATAAACAGCATAGATAATGCTCCAATACATCTAATAACGTTTGCGGGAACGGGCAACACTTTTGAGTCTGATATTGCCAATTTATCGAAAAGTGGAGCTATACCCCATAAAATTGCGGATATTAACGCAAAAATTAATCCTCTCATGGATAAATTGTTTGGAAATCTGTTAAAAAAGTACTCGCATGATACTATCTAAATCTAAGTGATTCTCAAATACGCTCACAAAACTATCAATTCTCTCTTCATAAGGTGTAAAAGGAATTTTAACTCCGAGATATTTTGAAAGGGCTTTAACTACATTTTCATTCCAAAATAAAGCGTGAGTATATGTACCCCATACCAAACCATCTTCACTAACACAACCTTCACCCTCAAAAACATTCTTTCCCATTACTTTTGTAATTCCCTTGTGTATTTCGTAACCCTTTACTTTTTTACCTTTTATCTTCTCAATTATTGCTCCGTTTCCAATAACTACTCTCTCTACTTTTTTGCATATTTTTTTATAGTTATCAAATTTTGTTTCTATATCTAACAAAGAGAAACCTTTCAAATTAGCTCTACTTTGTTCAACACCAAAATCAATTAACTTTTTCCCAAGCATTTGATACCCACCGCAAATTCCTATGATAGGTTTACTTTTTGAAAATTTTCTAATTTTTTCCTCAAATCCTTTTTCTTTTAAGTCTTTCAGATCTTCTATTGTATTTTTGCTTCCAGGAATGATTAGAACTTCTAAATCTTCTAAATTGTTTTTGGAGGATACGAACTTGCATACTTCTCTTATAGGCTCAAAATCAGTAAAATTAGATATTCTTTTTAGTTTAACTATTCCAACTTTGCAATTCTCCGTTCTCCATTCTTCCATACACAGACTATCTTCTGAGAATACTGATTCAATGTATGGTATTACTCCAACAACTTTAACTCCAGTTAACTTTTCTAATTTTTTTATACCGCTATCTAAGATCTCAGCTTTTCCTCTTAGCCTGTTTATAACAAACCATCTTACCATTTTTTTTATATCATCTGGTAAAAGAGCATAAGAGCCATACAAAGATGCAAAAACACCACCTCTCTCAATATCCCCAACTATCATTATATTGGGTTTTGCTATTCTGGCAGTTTTTATATTTGCAAGATCTCTATCAAACAGATTTATTTCGGCAATTCCGCCAGCACCCTCAATTACTATTAAATCAAATTCCCTTTCCAAATCTCTTATAGCATTTTCTACAATTTTTTCGAGTGTAGGAATCATTGAATAGTACTCATCGATTTTTACATCTTTTATAACTTCGCCCATAACTATTAACTGAGAAGAGTAGTTTCCCTTTGGCTTTAGTAGTATTGGATTCATTTTTTCGTTTGGATTTATTCCTGCAGCTTTTGCCTGTATTGCTTGAGATATTGCTATTTCTTTCCCGTTATCTGTTACATATGAGTTTAAACTCATATTTTGAGCTTTAAATGGTGCTACATTGTATCCCATTTTACTAAAAATTCTGCATAATGCTGCTACTATAACAGACTTACCAGCATTACTGGATGTACCTGCAACCATTATTGCAGTCATATCACACCTTTAACGCTTGGAATATCCTCTCCTACAATTTTTCTCGCTTCAAGAAATGCAACTGCAAATGCTTTAAAAGCCGCTTCCATAATATGGTGAGAATTCTCACCCTTAACGCTTAGATACATGTTTATTCCTGAATTTCTGCATAAAGAGTCAAAAAAATGTTTAAAATTTTCTCCTTTTATACCGGAATCTAAAACTACTCCTTCAAGATTTAAGTAACCTCTACCACTAATATCGATTCCGCATATAGCAACAGCATCATCCATTGGAACTATTGAATATCCGAACCTTTTAATACCTCTCTTATCTCCTAAAGCCATATTAATCGCTTTTCCAAGAGCTATAGCCACATCTTCCACAGTATGATGTTCATCAACTTCCAAATCTCCCTTAGCCTTCAACTTTAAACTAAGATTTGAGTGTTTCGCAAAACTTTTTAGCATGTGATCAAAAAAAGGAATTCCAGTGTCTATCTCTATTTCGCCTTTACTATCTAAGTTTAAAAAAATTTCCACTTTTGTTTCCTTAGTTTCCCTCACGAATCTGGACTCCCTCATACGCCCACCAAACTTATTAAACTAAATCTTTGAACCACTTCTTCAATATTTCAAATTGTTCGTGTGTATTTACAATGTTTGTTTCCATAGGACTCTTAAAGAAGAAGCCAAGCTCTTTTACTACGCCATACAAGTTCTTCTTTTTAGCAAACAAAAGAAATCTTGCTATGTCTATTATGAGAGGTGCAGCAACTATTGCATCTATACCATCCCAGATAAAGTAGAACTTCATTTTAGTTCCTAAGAATCCCTGGAAGTGAATAAAATCAAAAGCAGTTTTGTTGTCCACTAAGCTTGGGAAGAATTGTATTTCTGTTATACTGTATGGGGAATAACCTAAGACTTTTTCTAATACTTTGTCTTTACTGACTACTTTACTTTCTTTGTTATCTTTGTGAGATAGTACTTTTCCATCTAAATCTCCAAGTATGTTGTAGCTCATCCAACCAACTATTTTCAGATTTCTGTATAGGAACATTGGTGCGAGAGTTGTTTTTACGAGAGTCTCACCTGTTTTTCCATCATTTCCAGCATGTGGTACTTTCTTTTCTATTGCTAACTCCTTTAGTGCTGGTATGCTTGATCCAACACTCGGTGTAAAGTTTGCATACGGAATTCCAAGCTTTATTGAAGCGTAGGCATACAACATGCTTGCTGTTGCACACTCTTTTTCATCGTTCTCTATCATTTTCTCGAAGTCGTCGAGTGTTTCGTGATATTTACATTTCTTAGGCAAAGGTTCGGTAGAAGCGACGTTTATTACAACAGTTTCATCATCAGCAAATTTTTTAATGTCCTTCTCTATTCTTTCGACAATTTCTGAAAGAGTAAGATTTTCACTTTCCAAAGTTTCTATCTTCCCAAGTTCTTCTATTCCACTGCCACAGTTTAAAGCTGTTCCCTTGCAAATTTTTACTTTTTCTAAGTCTTCTTTAACGTTGTTGAGTAAACTTCTTTCATAGTGTCTATTTAATTCCCAATGCTCAAGTGCCGCTTCATAAGCATTTTTTATTGGCCTTATATCGTGTCCTCCAAAATCGAATTTAAGCGGAGCATATTTCTCAATACCCTCAAAGTAGGGTAACTCTGTAACTAACCCAGTTTTCTCTATTAAGCCTTTTTCTATATTTTTTCCACCAACCATTGCGGTAGTTGAAACAATTCCACAGGCTCCTATGATCCACAGTTTCATTGGTATCACCTCCCTTTAAAATTTTAAGCAATTATAGTGAGAATCCTTAGGATTTGTATTTCCTAAAAATAAAAAGACTTAAAAATTTTGCTAAGACAATATTTAACTCGTTGTTTAACTCATTTTGCAACACCAAAAAATATATATTCTTAACTATAAACCCTTAGAGGAATGGCTGTGATACATTTCCTTGGTGGTTGCAGAGAAGTTGGAAGATCGGCAGTATTAGTGGATAGTGTAATGTTAGATTACGGTATGAAACCATCATCTCCTCCCGAATTCCCGCTGAATGGAGTTTCTCCTTCGGATGTAGTCATTACTCATGCTCATCTTGATCATGTTGGAGTAGCACCAAATCTTGTAGATTTTGGGCCAAATATTTACATGACTCCTCCTTCAAGGACACTATCGTACATACTACTTAAGGATTCCATGAATATAATGGAATGTCCACCTTTTACGAAGAGGGAATTTAGACAATTTGATGAAAGTATAGTCGAAGTTGATTTTTGCGAGCCTTTTGATGTCAAAGGTTGGGAAGTAACACTCTACAATGCTGGGCACATTCCGGGAAGTGCAATGGTTCACATGTCTAAGGATATAAATGTGTTGTACACTGGTGATATCAAGCTTGAGGACACTAAGCTTATGAATAAGGCTGATTTGACGTTTCCTGAAACAGACATTCTTATTCTTGAAAGTACTTACTATGGTATAATTCATCCAGATAGAGAAGATCTTGAAAAGGAATTTGTAGAAAGTGTAATTGAGACACTTGATATGGGTGGACACGCTATAATTCCAGCTTTTGCAGTAGGTAGAACGCAGGAAATACTAATGATTCTTGAAAAACATGGAATTACGCCATACGTTGATGGAATGGGCAAAGAAGTGGGCAAAATTCTTGAAGAATACCCAGAGTACATAAGAAGTGTAAGGGGTCTAAAAAAGGCTTTGAGAAAAGCTATTCCAGTTGAAAGAGGTAAAAGAGAAGAAGTTTTAGAAGAGCCGGCGGCTATAGTAACTACTGCAGGTATGCTGAATGGTGGACCAGCCATGTTTTACATATCAAGATTGTACAACGATGAAAAGTCCAAGATTTTGCTTACAGGCTACCAAGTTGAAGGTACCAATGGCGATATGGCACTAAAAACCGGAATGCTCAATCTCGGAATGAGAACAGTAAAACTCAAAATGGGCGTTGAACAATACGACTTCTCCGCTCATGCAGATGATGAGCAGTTAAAAGATTTTGTAAAATTTGCAGCAGATAAGGGTGTTGAAGTAGTATTTACAGTTCACGGCGAAGAATGTGAAAAATTTGCTGAATGGATTGAAGATGAGGTGGGTATAGATGCTTACGCTCCCAAGAACGGTGAAGTTTACGTAATATAATATGGTTATTTTTTACAGATTTTCACGAAGTTTCTGTAAAATTCTTCTCCTTTTTCAGTGTGATAGACTTCTGGATGCCACTGCACTCCATATATTGGTTTTGATTTGTGCTTCATAGCCTCAACTTCACAAACGTCTGATGTCGCAAGCAATTTAAAACACTCAGGCAATTTTTTTACTTCATCAGAATGACTTGCCCAAACTTTTATTTTTTCAGGTATTCCTTCGAATATTTCATTCTTTTCTAAAATTCTAACTTCCACTTCTGCATATCCCCCAACATTTCCCTTTCCCACAACTCCTCCAAACATTTTTGCCAATAACTGATGACCCAAACAAACTCCAAGTATGGGTACATCTAACTCTTTTACGTACTCTTCACACCTTCCAGTTCTATCGAGAGAGGGCCCTCCACCTAATACTATTCCATCTGCATCTTTTAATTTTTCTACTGGCGTTGTATTCTCAACGAGCTTGGCATCAACTCCTATGTCTCTCAAAGTTCTCTGTATTAGGTGATTGTACTGTCCAAAGTTGTATATTACGTATATCTTGACCATGCTTGAAACATTGCTATTCATAACTTAAGCTTTTGTAAAATATTATTAGGGTGAAATACAACATTAAATTATGAAGGCTATTGGTTTCGTTACGAGATATCCTCCAACTCATTGCGGAATAGCAGAATACTCAAAATTTTTAATTTCAGCATTAAAATTCCTAAATCCAAATTTAAGAGTGGTCGTCTTTACGACTAATGAGAGTTTTGAAAACACTTACTACGATTCGGATATTAAAGTAATACCTTGTTTTAGTAGATTTGAAAGAGATTACTCAAACTTAATTGACGCATTAGCTAACGAAAAAGTTGAAGTTCTACACCTTCAGCACGAGTATGGTATTTTTGGAACTAATAAAAAAATAATAAATGTAATTAATGAAGCAAAAGAAGAAAGATTAATCAAATCTGGAGTAATAACGATGCATACAGTACATCATCCATACACTTTGCTTAAAGAAGCTCTTGAATTTCAAAGAGAGTTAAATAAATTGGATGCGGTAATTGTCCATAGTGATTTGCAAGAATTTGAATTAATAGTTCAAGGAATTGATGCAGCAAAAATACACAGTATATCCCATGGTACTCTAATAAATCCATACCTCGGCTATTCTAAGAAATACCTCGCTAAAAGTTTAAGAATTAGCAATCCTAAGGGGTTTGTATGTGCAATACCTGGTTTTATGAGAAGAGATAAAGGTGTAGATACTCTTCTTGAAGCTCTCGACGGACTTGAAAATCTAAAATTAACTTTAATATTTGCTGGAGAACCACAAGATGATGTAGTTAGAGAGCTTGTTGAAAGTTACAAATCAAAAACAATACTTATTGAGAGATACCTATCAAGTGATGAAATTCTAAAAGTTGTTGCCCTTGCTGACGCTGTAATTTTACCTTATAAAGATAAACCCGGTTCATATGCAGTTAGTGGGATACTTCACCTTTCGATGGGTGGATTAAAACCAATTGTAGGTAGTAGAGTTCCAAGGCTTGTAGAACTATGTCAGCATTCTCCATGGTTAACAGTTCCTTCATCTAATGCAAAGGAACTTGCTAATAAAATAAAATGGTTAATTAGCAATTATGAATTTACCGTTTCTTACATGCACGAATTATATGCTTATGCTGCAGAAACACAGTGGGTAAATATTGCTCATGAACATTACAAACTCTACAATTGGTTGTTAAACAAATCTAAAAATTTATATTTTTAACCTTTTTTTAAAAATTATGCTCAAAGAAAACGTTAGAAATAAAGCCTTAGAATTGGCAGAAGCTATAATGGAATTAGAAGAACATAAAGAGTTCGTAGAAATGGAAAAAAGATTGAAAGATGATGAAGTTGCACAAAAACTACTCAACGAATTTAAAAGAAAGCAACAAGATTTTGTGGCAAAACAACTATCTGGTGAATTTGATCAAGAATTGTTAAACGAACTAACTGCGATGCAGTACAAACTTAATGCTATGGAGAGTGTTGTTGATTTTGTGGAAGCCTACAATAGGCTGTTGGCTGTTTTAAGTGAAGTGGTTGATTTAATAAGTGAAAAAATTAACGTCAATCTAAGTGATGTCTATCGAAATTGAGTTAAACTTTCTTTTAACCCTTCTCTTAATTCTTTTGTAAATTCTTCAAGTTTCTCGGCAGCATTTTCTCTGTATTTTTCTATTATTTTTACTATTGCACTTCCAACAACAACACCATCTGCTCCAGCATTCACAAGCTCTTTTACATGCTCTTTTTTAGAAACTCCAAATCCAACGCATACTGGTTTTTTACATATGCTTTTTGCTCTTTTTATCAAATTAAATGCTGTTTCCGGTATTTTATCTCTTGCTCCAGTGGTACCATATAGGGAGACGAGATATACGAAAATAGAGCTAACTTTGTCTATCTGCTTTAGTCTATCTTCTGGTGTGTTCGGAGCAGCTAAGAATACAGTACCCATTCCATATTTTTCGCATGCTTTCAAGTAATCTGAACTTTCTTCTACTGGCAAATCTACTACTATCATTCCATTTATACCACAGTTTTTAGCTTCCTTTACAAAATTATCAACTCCTTTTACGTAAATTAGGTTGTAGTAAGTCATTAACACAACTGGCTTTTCCGAGTGATCTCTAAACTCTTTGACTATTGAAAAAACATCTTTAACTTTTGTTCCAGCTTTCAAAGCTCTTACGTTTGCTTTTTGAATTGTTGGACCATCTGCCATAGGATCACTAAAAGGCAATCCAAGCTCTATAATATCTGAATTTTTTTCTAAGGCAATCATATAATCTAAGGTATTTGATGGAGAAGGATCTCCAGCAGTTATAAATGTAATAAGCCACGGATCCATATTTTAATACCCCCCAAGTAACTTCATAACTATTTCTAAATCCTTATCTCCTCTTCCCGAAAGATTTACTACTATTATCTCATCTTTGCTCATTTCCTTTGCTAACTTTACCGCATAAGCTATAGCATGTGCAGACTCTAAGGCAGGGATAATTCCCTCTAATTTTGAAAGTAGAGAAAATGCTTTTAGAGCTTCATCGTCTGTAACTGAAACGTATTCAGCTCTGTTTATTTCTTTTAACCATGCATGTTCTGGGCCAACTCCCGGATAGTCAAGTCCAGCAGCTACGCTGTGAGTTGTGGCTATTTGTCCATCTTCATCCTGTAAGAAGTAAGACAACATTCCGTGTAAAACACCTTTTTTTCCAGCACAGATGGATGCGGAATGTTTTCCAGTTTCTATTCCTTTTCCTGCAGCTTCAACTCCAACAAGTTTAACGGACTTATCTTCTATGAACGGATGAAATATTCCTATTGCATTACTTCCTCCACCTACACAAGCTACTATACAATCAGGTAAAGACTCCTCTACTTCAAGAATTTGTTTTTTCACTTCCTTTCCTATGACAGATTGGAAATCTCTGACGATTGTTGGATATGGGTGTGGTCCTACGACTGAACCTATGAGATAGTGAGTATATTCAAAGGTAGCGACCCAATCTCTTAAAGCTTCATTAATTGCATCTTTTAGAGTTCTACTTCCACTCTCAACAGGAATTACGTCAGCTCCCAGCAATTTCATCCTAAATACGTTAGGTTTTTGTCTTTCTACATCTTCACTACCCATGTAAACTTCTGTTTTCAGACCAAATAATGCTCCAGCTATAGCTGTGGCCACACCATGCTGTCCAGCACCAGTTTCTGCAATTAATCTACTTTTTCCCATATGTTTAGCGAGTAAAGCCTGCCCAAGGGTGTTATTTATTTTATGGGCTCCGCTGTGAAGCAAGTCCTCTCTTTTTAAGTATATTTTTGCTCCAGCTGTATGCTTTGTTAGGTTTTCTGCAAAGTAGAGTGGAGTGGGCCTTCCTGCATAGACTTTTAAATAGTAGTCAAGCTCTCTGATAAAGCTATCATCTTTTTTTAGCCTGTTGTATTCTCTTTCAAGCTCCTTCAAAGGAGGGATTAAAACTTCAGGTACAAACTGTCCACCAAACTCTCCAAACTTCACAAAACAGACCTCCTAACTTGTTCTACAAATTTTTTTATAAGAGACTCATTTTTAATTCCATCTTTTTCTACGCCGCTTGAAACGTCAACTCCAGCAGGTTTTACCGTTTTAATAATATCTTCAACATTTTCTGGAGTTAAACCTCCTGCAAGGATTATAGGTAGTTTAGATGAGACAATTTTGCTAACTCTAAGGTCGTGCAGCTCTCCACTACCACAACCAGTATCTAACAAAACTCTATCAACTTTAAACGATCTTATCTTATTTATTAAAAGTTCTGCATCTTTTTCTGGGTTTAAACTATTTTTTGGAACTTTAAAAGCTTTCATAACATATACACCAGTTTCTTTAATTTTATCTACAACTTCTGCATTTATATCGGAATGTATTTGAACAAATTTGGCATTTGTTTTTTCTAAAATTTTTTCCCATTCTTCAAAAGTTTTTACAGTTGAAACTGCAAAAACGGGAATTTCTGAATTGTCTATAATTTCTTTTGCCCTATCTAATTCAACTCTTCTTTTAGATTTGCACTCTACTACTACTCCTGTCGCATCTGCATACTTCTCTACAACTTTTAACTCTTCAATACTTTTAACTCCACATATCTTTACAAATATGTCTTCAAACATCACTTTCTTCCCCTACAAATATCTACAAAATTTTTTATTATTTTTAGTCCTTCTCCACTTTCAAATTCTGTTAAAACACTTTCTGGATGGAATTGCACACCTTCAATACATCTTTTCTTATGTCTTAGACCCATCACTATTCCATCTTTTTCAGATACTGCAGAAATCTCTAAGCATTTTGGCACTTCCAATACTGCAAGAGAATGGTATCTGCCAGCTTTAATAGGATTTTTTACGCCCTCAAATATTGTTTTATTATCGTGTTTTACTAAGGAATATTTGCCGTGAAGAGGTTTCACTCTTCCAACTTTCCCACCAAAAACATGTCCTATTATTTGATGTCCTAAGCAAACACCTAAGATTGGGACATCCATTTCTAAAACTATTTCTGGGCTATTCCCTACATCTCTTTTACTTTCTGGAGATCCGGGTCCGGGGGATATTATTATTCCATCAGGATCTATTTTTTTCACTTCTTTAAGAGATATAGTATTGGAAACTACATCTACTTTATCAAATAGTGATGCATATTCTGCTAAATTCCAAACAAATGAGTCTCTGTTGTCTATTAGAAGTATCAACTTTTGCACCCCCTCTTGTAGGTTTATACCTATTTGATAGGTTTAAGCTTTTATTTTATGATTAAGTATTTAAAGTTTTGCAATGTGATAATAAGTTTCAAACGCATTTTAAGACAAATAATTTATTACTTTTCATTGTATCACAATATCATGAGAAGTGATATAGTAAAAAAAGGACCAGAGAGAACAGCTCATAGAGCTCTTTTGAAGGCGACTGGTGTTACAGATGAGGATATGGAGAAGCCGTTTATAGGTATAGCGAATGCTTACAATGATATTGTTCCGGGACATATGATGCTTGATAAACTTACAAAAGCTGTTAGAGAAGGAATATGTGCTGCTGGGGGCACTCCATTTGAGTTTGGAGTAATGGGTATTTGTGATGGAATAGCAATGGGTCATGATGGAATGAGGTATGCATTAGCGTCGAGAGAGTTGATAGCTGATACTGTTGAGGCAATGGTGGAAGCACATAAATTTGATGGTATTGTAATGGTTTGCTCGTGCGATAAAATAGTTCCCGGAATGCTTATGGCTTTATTTAGACTGAACATACCTGCTATAGTTGTTACTGGAGGCCCAATGTTGGCTGAAAAAGTGAATGGTAAAACAGTAACTATAAAAACTGCTTTTGAAGCTGCTGGAGAATTTAAAGCTGGTAAAATAGATGAAAAAGAGCTTAAATTATATGAAGATTTTTGTGCTCCTTATTGTGGGAGTTGTCAGGGTTTATACACTGCAAATACAATGCAACTTTTGACAGAAACTCTCGGTTTGAGTTTGCCTTACTGTTCTACTTCTCCCTGTGGTTCTTCGAGGAAGCTTAGAATTGCTAAGATGAGTGGAGTTAGGGTTATGGAGTTAGTTAAAAACGATATAAAGCCATCTGATATAGTTACTGAGAATTCTTTTCTAAATGCAATAACTATGGACATGCTTGTTGGTGGATCAACAAACACAGTTCTTCACTTACCCGCTATAGCGAGAGAGGCGGGAATAAAGCTTAGTTTGGATTTGTTTGATGAGATAAGTAGAAAAACACCACATATCGTATCCATAGATCCTGCAAGTGAATACACTATTGCCGATCTTGATGAGAGTGGAGGAGTACCTATGTTGATTAAAAAAGCAAGAAAATACTTTAGCAACGAACTTACAGTTAGTGGAATGAGGATTTACGAAATAGCTGATGGAGCATTCATTAGAAATAAAGATATAATTGCAGATGTTGAGAAACCCCTTCATAGAGAGGGGGGCATAGCAATTTTAAAAGGGAATCTTGCAGAAAAAGGATGTGTTGTAAAACAATCAGCTGTTAGTGATGATATGATGAAGTTTGAAGGTGAGGCTAAAGTTTACGATTCAGAACAGGAAGCACTTAAAGCTATACTTGGAGGGGAGATTGAGGAGGGCAATGTAGTTGTAATAAGGTATATGGGGCCTAAAGGTGCTCCCGGTATGCCGGAAATGTTGTTACCTACTGCAGCAATATCTGGGATGGGGCTAAGCAAGGTTGCACTGATAACTGATGGTAGATTTAGCGGAGCTACAAGAGGACCTTGTATTGGGCATGTGTCTCCAGAAGCTATGGTTGGAGGAACTATTGCATTGGTGGAAAATGGAGATTTAATTGAAATAGACATTCCAAAAAGAAGAATTGAACTAAAAGTTGAAAAAAGTGAACTTGAAGAAAGAAAATCTGCTTGGAGGCCCCCAGAAAAAGAATTAAGGGGTTATCTTTCAAGGTATGCGAAGCTCGTTGGAGGAGCTGATGAAGGAGCCACACTTAGGTGATAAGTTATGAAAAATAAGCTTATATATCACTATGTATTCATGGTTTTTTTATTCTTTTTTTCGGCCACTCTTGGATTTTATACAGCCCAGAGTAATTCAATCTTTGCATTGGAGCAGATGAAAAGCCTGTCAAAGGCTTTTTCTTTCGTTAAAAATTTATCACCTCTAGAAATTTTTATGTTGATATTCCTAAACAACTCTATAAAGGCGATAATATCTACTGCAGCAGGCATTTTTGCTGGTATCTTTCCTGCTTGTTTTGTTTTTATTAATGGATACATAGTTGGGGTAGTTTACTATGTAAAAGGCTCTCAAATTGGATATCTGAAAGCTTTAATGTACTTGTTACCTCACGGAATTATTGAGATACCTGCGATACTGTTGGCATGTAGTTATGGGAGTTGGCTTGGTGTTAGATTCATAAAAAATTTGAAAGGAGAGAACGTCAATATTAGAGAAGATTTTAAGTTCGCAGTTAAATCATGTATAAAAAACGTAATACCCTTGCTTTTACTGGCTGCAGCAATAGAGACGTTTGTAACTCCCTTAATAGTTAAACTCGTTTAAGGATAAGTTATAGTGTAAGGTGTAGATATTGGTACAATACCCCCTCCAAAGTACCCGGCTATTGGTGATGTGTAGTTGGTGTAAGAAGTAGATATTCCTGCACATGTAGCAGATAACTGCGTATAAGCATACTTGTAGAATAGAGTTGTAGATATAGGTACAGTTATAGGTTCATTCGTAATTTTTGCTATTCCATTATTGTTCGTCACAACAACCTTAGTGTATGCGGTACTACTTCCAACTAAGATTCCGCCTCCTCCTTTATAGTACAAAACATTTAGAGATATGATTACTGGTACGCCAGCAACAGGATTTCCGTTTAAATCTAAAACTTCAATACTTGCATTCAAAATTGCAGAATAGGTGTTGTTTAAAGTATTAAAACTTAGTAATGTTAAGTTGTTCTCTCCCGAAACAAATTCTACTGATGCTGGAACTGGAGTCGAAGTTGGAGTAGGAGAGGGTAAAACTGTAATAGTTATATTTACGCTTGCATTTCCCGATAAAACTTCTAATGTAGCATTTCCAGAATTTAAGCCGGTAACGTAAAAAGTGGCTACACCTTGAATGTTTGTAGTTGTATTTGATGGTAAAACACTTACATTGGTGCTACCATATATTAGTCTTGAACTAACATTTACACCAAAGTATGGATTTCCAAATTGATCTACTACCATAAAACTAACGGGTATAGTATTTCCAACGCTTAAATACACTTTACTGTTTAAAGGTATTATTGCGTAAATATACCTCTTTAGTGTAGAAGTAGTTTTAACTGTTGAAACACTCCAGCAAGGCAAGTATACAGTTAGACTTGTTGCTCTGAATGCAACATTACTTCCATTTAAACTAACATTTGAAATTCCATATATGTTACTTAGAATATTTTCCCAATACACCGGATTTTTTGTTTCTATACTGATGTTTACATTTGTGAGAGGAATACCCGTACTCTTGCTTATTAAGTAAAAGTTTAGTGGAATGTTAACACCTGATATTACAGTTCTATTTGAAAAAACTATTGGAATAACTGCTGTTGTTTTAGAAAAAGCAGATTGATTAACTAATACTACTTTTGAGTACTCGTAATCTTCGAAAACTGCTGTATATTCAACTAAAATTGATCTGTTGGATGAGTAAATGTATGTAGGATTAATATAAATAGCACTTGTAGTTAAGTTTCTGTTAAAAATTTTATTAGTTCCAGCTATAGTTCCATTTATTTTTACTTTTTCAGGTATGAATTCTAAGTATCCGGCTGTTGGAGGAGGAGTATAAAGAAAAGGATATTTTTGATATGACATACCAGTTTTCAAAATTATAGTTGTTGAGGAGGATGATGTTAAAATTTCAGGTATCTTGGATGCTTGAGAAGACAAGATTTCAAAACTTTTACCTTCAATTTGCTTACACCATTCTGGAACGTATATGCTCTGTATTATCGCCATAACTCCAATCAATATTGCTAAAATCATTATAAATCCAACTATTGGCGATACTGCTTTTTCTGTCATCTTTAATATTTTAAATTCAAGTAAGGCATATTAACTTTTCTGTTTATGTTAATTTTTTGATTGTTAGAAAGAAAAACTAAAAACTATTTTAATTTAAATTAACAATTAAACTTACAGACCATTATTAGGTTAAAAGTAATACTATCTGAAGAAGAGATACAATATATTTAAATTGGTTATTCATGTATGTATAAAAAACATAAAATTTATAAATTATTTAACTTAAAACTAAAACATGCGTGAAGCAATCAAACTATTTGTTAGAGATCTTGAATTGATACGTACCATAGAAAAAAATAATGGGATAAGCATATCCGAGCTCTCCAGAATACTCTCAATACCGTATTCAACAGTATATGTCAAAGTACACAGGCTTGAAAAAGCTGGATTGTTGAACTTGAATTACAAATCTGGAAGAAAAACTATAAATTTAACTGAAATGGCGAAAGAACTAATAGAAGCTTTGGAAATAATAGAAAAATCTAATAAATCTAATCACACCTCTTTAACTCAACAACTTTTAGACGATAACCCTTCTGACATTTCTCAGGAGCATCACCTATAATTTTGTCAACAACAACGTAATCTCCATCTTTAAGTTCTACTGGATTGCATAAGTTGTACATAGGACAGTCTATATTATTGCACCTCTTTTCAAAGTTTAATTTTGCCCCCTCTACAGCCATTTTAGAGTCTATTAGGGCTATTATTGGTAATTCTATTACTTCAACTGCAACAACTCCTTCATCATGTAGTGGACACTCTTGAGGTGTACCATCTCTCAATCCGACTATTTTGTATTTTGCCCCTTCTCTCAATCTTAAACAAGTTCTTTTTAATTTACAACTTTCGCACTCAGCTTTTCCACCGAGAAACGTGAATTCTACTCCTACTTTTGCCCAATCTCTACCGCAAAGGGTAATTATCTTATCAACATCTTCCATGAGTATCACCTTCTTAACATGGGCACATCTCTATTTAAAACTTGGTAACCTAAACAGTTAAACTTAAGACTTGCCTCCAAAACATACAAAATTTCAATTTTTACATACCTATAATCAGACCTATTGCTGAGATATTATCTGCTTTGTTGAGCTTTTTTTTACTTTATTAGCTTAATTTGACCATATATACCAAAACATTAATAAACTTTAACTTCTTAAAGCAAAAAGAAGTTTGCAAAGCTCCCTTTGCATTTTGCAGTGGGGAGCTTAAGTAAAGGTGGCAGTGATAGATCACCTAAATGGAGGTGGGTGTGTGACCTCGAGACGTGAATTTCTGATACTGCTCGCTACAAGTACAGCAGCAATTGCAACCAGCAAAGCAATGCAGTTGCCAAAAACCGAGGTAGATCTTTCAAAGTACAAATGGGCAATGGTTGTGCAAGTTGACAAGTGTACTAAGTGTATAAATAACATTCTAAAGAAAAAAGGAATTAAGTTTGATGAACTCTCTCTCGACAAACAGAACGAACTTCTTAGAAATTTAAGACCTCCTTGTGTTGCAGCCTGTGATCTTGCAAACAACGTTCCAAGAATGCCAAACAATCCAAGATTTGACTGTTATATGGTGAGAATTATAGCTGCTAAATCTACTGAAAATGCTGAGTGGCGCTTTTTCCCTTTGATGTGTCAGGAATGTGAACATCCAGCTTGCGTTGAAGTTTGTCCAACAAAAGCATCTTACAAGAGACCTGATGGTATAGTTGTTGTTGACTTGCATAGATGCATAGGTTGTAGGTACTGCATGGTAGCTTGCCCATACAATGCGAGAACTTTTACATTCATGGATCCGTTAGAGCATCTTGAGAAAATAAATCCAGAAGTACCAATAAGGAAAGATGGTGTACCTATGAAATGCGAATTTTGTAGATGGTTAATTGATATGGAAAGATGTGAAGGAGTCAAAAATCCAAAGCCCGTGTGTGTGCAGGTATGTCCTTATGATGCACTTGTTTTCGGAAACCTGAAAGATCCAAATTCAGAAGTTTCAAAGATTGTCAAGACTTCTAAAGTGGTTAGACTTAGAGCTGGGCTTGGTACTGAGCCAAAGGTCTTTTATCAAGACTTGTAAGGAGGTGTAACTCATGGTTGAGTTTAAGAAAATTGATGGTAGAAGCAACGGATACTGGTTAATTTGCGCGATTTTCTTTGTTCTAATGATGTGGGGCTTTTACGCATGGTATCTACAGCTGGTTTACGGACACTGTGTAACTGGCTTAAGTCAAAGAGTTCCATGGGGCTTTGGTACAGCAGCTATATGTTACACCATAGGTGCAAGTGCTGGATCGTTAATAGTTTCAGCTTTATCTGGGGTATTTGGCAAAACGGAATTCAAGTTCTTCTCAAGAAGTGCCTGCGTTTTTGCTCTTGCAACGATTGTTGCTGCTATGTTATCCATTATGCAGGATATAGGTAATCCAGAAAACGCTTTAAACGTTTTAATGCACTACAATCCTACGTCCGTTTTCTCTTGGAACAGCTTTCTGTATTCCAGCTACTTCGTCATAGGTTTTGTATATCTGATGGCTCAGTTTGGTGAAAAGCACAGAATTACTAAGGCATTAGCAGTTCTTGCAGTTGCTTGGGCAGTTTTAGTTCACAGCGGTACTGGTGGTATCGTGGGTTTCGTATATTCAACTGACCTGTATCACTCTTCACTAACCATACCAATGTTCATAGTTTCAGCTATAGTTAGTGGTCTTGGTTTGTTAATCCCAATGTGGCTTTTGACGTTTAAATGGACAAACAGACCCTTAGATAGAAATCTGATGTGGGTTCTTGCAAAAATAATGGGTGCTTTAACAATACTACTACTGTACTGCTTTGCGGCTGAAGCACTGGATACTGCATACGTTCCCGGAAACGCTGGTGCGATACACATGGCTCTCTTTGACTTCCGCTATCCTTATGCTTGGGACTTCTGGGTTATACAGGTTGGTGGCTGTCTGCTTACTGTGCTGATACTCCTAACTCCCTGGGGTAAAACTGACTGGGGTATGGGCATTGCAGGATTCATAGTTGCTATAGCTGTTTACGGTGAGAGGTATTCTCTGATAACTCCCGGACTTGGATATCCAAAAGACTTAGTTCCCGGAATGATATTTAGGCCATTCTGGATAGTGCCATACTATCCAAGCTGGGTAGAGTATGCAGAGATAATAGGTCTAATGTCTATGGCTTGTCTCGTTTACTGCATAGGTCTAAAGATATTTGCCATATTGCCTGAAAGAGGGGAGGTGGAAGAAGAATGAGCTTAGTATATCTAAAACTCTTTATAGCAGATGTACTTCCATACATAGCTGGGATAATTTTTATAGTTGGCACCATAAACAGAATAATTAACTGGGCAAAATCTCCAGTACCTCTAAAAATACCAACAACTTGTGGTCAGCAGAAGTCTTTACCTTTCATAAGGAGAACATGGGAGGACAGATTAGACAGCCCATATACTATGTGCGAAACCATAGGCAGAATGATCGTTGAAGTATTTCTATTTAGGAGTTTATTCAGAAATACAAGGTACTGGTTGGACAAGCAGAAAGGTGTAGATACTAGATGGTTGTGGCTATTTGCTCTGTTGTTCCACTACTCAATGCTCATAATTGTACTTAGACATTTAAGATTCTTTGCTAACCCAGTTCCCGGATTTTTAAGCATAATAAACGCTCTCGATGGACAGCCAGCTTACGTTCCCGCACTATACATAACTGGCATTTTAGCTTTAGTAGCTCTATTCTGGCTCTGGGCAAGAAGAATCCTGTGTTCAAGAGAAAGAAACATATCTTATCCGGCTGACCACTTAATATTAGCTTTGGTGGCAGCAATTCTTATAACTGGAAACTTAATGAGGTACTTCTTTAAAGTTGACCTTTATGCAGTAAAAGAAGTCGCTCTCGGAATTGTTAGCTTCCATCCTGTAAGTGCTGCAGTAGTTAATCAAATTGGGTGGATATTCTTCCTCCACTTAAGCTTAGTTTGTATAACTATAGCATATTTACCGTTCAGCAAGGTTATGCACTTTGCAGGAGTGTTCTTCAGCCCAACGAGAAACATGCCAAACGACAACAGAGCCCATGTACACATTAACCCATGGAACCCACCATATCATGGTATATCTTGGCAGGAGTACTATGAAATGTACAAAGATCAGCTTGATGAGATTGCTGAAAATGGATATAAAGTTAAGCCGGAGGTGTGATAAATGGTTGATATAGAGAAAAACGGTGAATTTGTTAAAGTTGAACAGAAGTTTACGAGCTGGAGAGATTTGCTCAAACCAGTAACGGAAAAGGACTTTAAACCCGGATTTTATCACTATCCTATTTTAAAGAGGGATGCAGAGCAGTTAGGCATTCCGTACAGAGACTGGGATCCGCTCGAACCTGACTGGAAATTGCCTGAGGGATGGAAAGAAACTTTCCTCAACAAATTTAAAGAATTACTCGAAAAGAACAGACAGTTCAAACTTTTCATGGATATATGCGTTAGATGTGGTGCTTGTGCAGACAAATGTCACTACTACATAGGTACCGGCGATCCGAAAAACATGCCTGTAGCAAGAGCCGAATTACTTAGAAGTATATATAGAAGGTACTTCACGAAAGTTGGAAAGATATTTGGAGAGTGGGCTGGAGCGAGGGAGCTAACTGAAGACGTAATAAAAGAGCTATACTACTACCTATACCAGTGCTCTCTTTGTAGAAGATGCTCTGCTTTCTGTCCTTACGGTATTGACACTGCAGATATAGTCTGGAGAGGTAGAGAAATGCTACAATCCATAGGTACAGTTCAGAGGTTTAGCTACATATCCATAGCTGCTTGTGCAAGAACAGGTAATCACCTTGGACTTTTGCCCGGAGGTGTAGCTGGAGCATTACAGAGCGTGGCTGAAGATGTTTACGATATAACAGGTATAGAAATTGAAGTGCCTATAAACAAGAAAGGAGCAGATATTTTATTTGTAACGCCATCTGCTGATTACTTTGCGACACCGCACTGGTACGTTTGTATGGGTTATTTAATGCTCTTCCACGAGCTTGAAGAAAGGTATGGTTTCAGCTATACTTGGTCAACTTATGCGAGTGAAGGTGGTAACTTCGGTACTTTTGCAAGCTACGAATTAGCTCAGAAACTGAGCCATAAAATATACGAGGAGGCTGAGAGGTTAGGGGTTAAGTGGATTCTTGGTGGTGAGTGCGGTCACATGTGGAGAGACAAACATCAGTTCATGGCAACAATGAATCCGCCACCAAAAACGCTTGAAGATCCTGTTAGTCCTATAACTGGAACGTACTTCGAGAATGCAGCTGAAGCTAAGATAGTTCACATAGCAGAATTTGTAGCTGATTTGATTGAACACAAAAAGATTAACTTGGACAAAAGCAGAAACGACCACTGGAAAGTTACTTTCCACGACTCATGTAATCCGGCAAGAGGTATGGGCCTATACGAAGAGCCAAGGTATGTAATAAAGAACGTTTGTAACTACTTCTACGAAATGCCTGAACACAGTATTAGAGAGAAGACTTACTGCTGTGGTAGTGGTGGTGGTCTATTAGCTGATGAAGTCATGGAATTAAGGATGAGAGGCGGAATGCCAAGAGCTATGGCTTTGAAGCACGTGCACAAGAGGTATGGTGTAAACTACCTCTGCACCATATGTGCTATAGACAAAGCGGCGTTTCCAACTCTATTTGAGTTCTGGAAACTGCCCGTAGAGGTCGGTGGAATGATGGAACTCGTTGGCAACGCACTGATAATGAGTGATGAAGAGCAGGAAAGAGAGCTCGATCTTAGAGGAAATCCACTGAAGAAGAATGAGGAGTGATGTGTTATGTATAGCACTAAGTGGGTTATTGCTGGAATTATAGTTTTTCTTGTAGCAGTAACGCTTCCAGTATGGTACAACGCCGCTATGGGTGAGCAGATAACTCCGCCAAAACTTGTATTGCCGAAAAACAAGAAACACTGCGTTGAAAGTGAAAGTTATATGATAAGCGATCACATGGAGTTATTAGTTAAATGGAGAGAGATGAACGTAAGAAAGGGAGAAGGATTCTATATAAGTAAAACTTACGATGTACCCTATAAAACACAGTTAGTACAGTGTTTCCAGTGCCATAAATCATACGACGACTTCTGTGGTAGGTGTCACAACTTTGTAGGTGTAAGGCCGTACTGCTTTGAATGCCACGCAACTCCAGATTTAGTGAAGCAGAAGGGTGAAGTGAACGTAACTCAGTTAATTCAGCACTTCCATCAAATGTATCCAAAAGTTAATTCTACATCTTAATTTTTTGATTTTATATTTTTTAATATTTTTGTTGTATGATCTATCAAATACGAAGTCATTTAATACTATTTTGTTGTGTTAAACTCAATGACTGCTGAGTATGAAATATGGGTTGAGAAGTATAGGCCTAAAACTCTTGATGAAATAGTTGATCAGGAAGAAGTTGTGGCAAGATTAAAAGGTTATGTTGAGCAGAAGAACATACCTCATTTACTTTTTGCTGGTCCTCCGGGGACAGGAAAGACTGCCAGTGCTATAGCTCTAACAAGAGATTTGTTTGGTGAAAATTGGAGAGATAACTTCATAGAAATGAATGCAAGTGATGAAAGAGGCATTGATGTTGTTAGACATAAAATAAAAGAATTTGCAAGAACAGCACCGATAAATGCTCCTTTCAAGATCATCTTTCTCGATGAAGCAGATGCTTTAACTGCTGACGCTCAGGCGGCTCTGAGAAGAACAATGGAAATGTATTCAAAAATATGTAGGTTTATTTTGAGTTGTAATTACATTAGCAGAATTATTGAGCCAATTCAATCGAGGTGTGCAGTTTTCAAGTTTAAACCAATTCCACCTGAAGCTATGAAAAAGAGATTGATGGAAATATGTAAGAAAGAGGGTGTAAAAATTACTAAGGATGGTTTAGAGGCATTGATTTACGTTTCTGGAGGTGATTTTAGAAAAGCTATAAACGCTTTACAGGGTGCTGCAGCACTGAATAAGAAAGTTGATGCAAATGCTATATATCAAATAACAGCTACAGCCCGCCCTGAGGAAATAAGAAATTTATTGGATGTAGCTTTGAGTGGTAACTTTATGCAGGCAAGAGATATGCTTGACAAACTTATGGTTGAATATGGTATGAGTGGTGAAGATGTAGTCTCTCAACTGTTTAGGGAAATAGTATCTTCCAGTATGGATGAGAAACTCAAAGTGATACTTATAGATAGGCTTGGAGAAGTTGATTTCAGATTAACGGAAGGTGCTAATGATAGAATCCAATTAGATGCTTACTTAGCTTTCCTATCTAATGTTGGTAAGTTTAAAGATAAAAAATAGTTATTCAAAGTCAAGTATTTCCGTGCCAATTTCTCCAATCTTTATTAATTTTCCTTTTCCACCGCATTTGGGACATTCTAAAAAGTATATAGCTCTTTCATTCTTTTCCAGCTTCTCAACAACTTTGAGCTTTTCTCCACAGTTTGGGCATTCAACATCTACTGTATTCTCTTTTTTCATTTTTATCACCCCCTAACAAGTAAGCAGTCTCCAGATAAAATTGGTACTTCTTTACCATCTTTTTCAAGAATTAAAGCTCCTCTGTCATCTATACCTTTTACAATTCCCGTATATATTTTATTAGGTGTTTTAACTTTTATATATTTACCAATCATTGGTTTTGCAAGTTCTAACCATTCTTTTCTTATATATTTCCAATCTTTTTTCAGATATTCAAACAATCTAAGCAGTATTAGCTTGCAAACTTCATCAATATCAACTCCATAGTTTATTAAGTTTGTAGCATTCACATCTTTTGGTAACTCATTTTTTACATTTACACCAATTCCAATTACTATCCATGGGTTCTCGGTTTCCCCACAAAGTTCACACAAGATACCACAGACTTTCTTCCCATTTATTAGTATATCGTTTGGCCATTTAATTGATGCGGGTGTTATTTCACTTATCGCTTTACACACAGCAACTCCTGAAGTTAAAGTTATAGCAGATATGTCACTAACATCTGCTTTAATGTAGTTTAAAGGGAAACATAGAGACATGTACAATCCACCTTTTTCGCTTATCCACTTCCTGCCGAACCGACCTCTTCCAGATGTTTGCCTGAGAGCAATTGCTACGGCTTTTACTTCTCTTTTTGATAGCAAATTTTTTAAAAAAGTGTTAGTTGAATCAACTATATCAAAAAAATAGAATTCTTCAAATCCATTTGAAAAACAAATTTCTGCCACTTCATAGACTGAGAACTCTGGATTTGAAATTAAACGATAACCTAAGCCTCTTTTTCCCTCTATTGTATATCCTGCATATTTCAATTTCTCTACAGCCTTCCAAACAGCTGTTCTGCTTATACCAAGTTTCTTTGAAATCTCTTTTCCTGAGGCTAACTCATTTTTTAAAATTTTAAATACAATGAATGAAGTTTCATCTTTAACTATCTTGAGCTTCACGACATTTTATTAAGCAGTATTTATATATAATACATGCGAAAAGTTTTTTGTGAAAGTTGTATTGGCTTTTAGCGGTGCATCTGGGCAGATTTATGGATTAAAAATACTTGAAATTCTTAGAAATTTAAATGTAGAAGTACATACAATAGTCTCAGATGCAGCAAAATTAACTATGGAAGTAGAAGGAATTGAATTTTCGGATATAGAAAAACTGTCTTTTAGAATTTACTCTAACGAAGACATCGGTGCTTGTTTGTCCAGTGGTAGTTTTTGCCATAATGGTATGATTATTGCACCATGTAGTATAAAAACAGCTTCGAGTATAGCTTACGGTATTACAGATACTTTAATTTCAAGAGCTGCTGACGTAACTTTAAAAGAAAGAAGACCTCTTGTATTACTTATTAGAGAGACACCATTACACACTAACCATTTAAGAACTCTTTTAAGGCTGAGTGAGGTTGGTGCAATTGTTATGCCTCCTGTACCAGCTTTTTACATAAAACCGAAGAGCTTAGAGGATATAGTTGAATACACAGCCTGTAGAGCCATATCTTTATTGGGGGTAGATGTTGAACACTACGTTTGGAATGATAAAAATAAAGATAAAAATTAAGAACCTTGAATAAATTAAAATCGACGTAATGAAAAAACTCTTGCTAATACCAGATGGAATGGCTGATTGGAAAAATCCCAAAACTGGAAAAACACCGCTTGAGGAAGCTGAAACTCCCAATATGGATTTTCTCGCAAAAGAAGGGGTTTGTGGAATTGCTAAAACAATTCCAGATGGATTTGAACCGGGAAGTGATGTTGCAAACTTAACAATACTTGGAATCGACGTTAGGAAATACTACACGGGTAGAGGGCCAATAGAAGCTTTGGCAAGGAATATAAATACAAAGATGGCTTTTAGATGCAATCTCGTTTACACAGAAAATGGTATTATGGTAGATTATAGCGGAAATAGGATAAGTGATAAGGAGGCTAATATTGCAGTTAATGCTTTAAATTCTGCTTTAGAAGAAAATTTAAAAAATTTTAAAGTTTACTGTGGTAGATCTTATAGGCATATATTAGCTGTAGATTTAGATTTAGATGTTAAAGTAAAAACTTATCCACCTCACGATATTATTGGGAAAAAGATAGAAGATTATCTACCTACAGGAGGTAAATTAGCTGAATTGCTTTTAGAATTTATGAATCTTTCTAAGGAAATTTTGCCAGACGTTACTGATAAAGTTAATATGGCTTGGCCTTGGAGTGGTGGGAGAATACCTAACTTTCCTAAGCTTAGAGAGCTTAGGGGAACGAGAGGAGTTATGATATCTGAAGTGGATTTACTTCAGGGAATTGGTAGAGGCTTGGGTATGAGAGTTGTTGAAGTTGATGGAGTAACTGGCTATATAGATACTAACTATAGAGGGTTGGCAAAATCTGCATTAAAATCACTTGAAAGTGATGATTTTGTAGTTTTACATTTAGAGGGAATAGATGAAGTTAGCCATGAAGGAAACTACGATTTGAAAGTTGAGGCTATAGAGCTTTACGATGAAAAAATAGTAGGATATATTATAGATAGAGTAGATTTAGAGGAAATATCTATTATGTTACTTCCAGATCATCCAACACCTGTTGAGAAGAGAACTCACGTTAGCGAACCAGTCCCATTTTTAATTTACGGCAAGAAAAAAGATGATGTTAAAGTTTTCACTGAAAGAAGCTGTAAAAAAGGCTCACTTGGATTGGTTGATGGAATAAAATTGATGGACTACTGGTTTAAAGGTTGAATGTAGCTCCGCCAACCGGCCCGGGATCATGCTTTTCACCCGGGCGTGAGGGGCGGAGCAATAGTAATATTGTTTTTGAGAAAATAAAATTTACTTTTTGAACTGCACTCCTATTATTTTATTTAATTCAAATAAAAATTCTTCTTCTTTTCCTTCGGGGATTATTGCACCAGCTGCTATACTATGCCCACCACCTTTTCCACCAATTTTTTCTGCAGCCAACCTCATTGCTTCAGCTAAATTTATACCTCTTTCTACAAGATTTTGAGTTGCTCTGGCAGATACTTTTATTCCATCATCTGATTTTGCAAAGGCTATTATTGGTTTGTTTAATTTTGCAATTGAGTAGCACATTCCAGCGACAATTCCAACTATCGTATCAATTATTCTATCTTGAGCGTGGAAATACTGTATGTTATCCATTTCTTTTATTCCAATTTCATTAACAAGCTTTACACCGTCAGACAGATTTTTTCTATGATTTCTAAGCAAATTTCTCGCTTTTTTAAAAGCCACTTCAAACTTTCTTTCTGAGATGCTCTTGCAAACACCCAAACACACGTTTAATCCTACCTCCTCATAACCGTACCTCGCTGTCGCGTTTAGTAACGTTGAAAATTCCATTGCATCTTTTAACTCAGTCCCTTCTGGCTGATTTTTCAAAATATATACTTCACCTACAAGCCTTTCTATGGTTTTTATTGGATATGAGTACTTCATTAGAAGTTTTACAAGAGATGATGTTATTTTCACCTTTTCTTCTTTGCTTAAATCTATCCATCTCCTCCAAGATCCATTTTTTACAGGATCAACGTTTATAGATCTCATAAATTTTATAGCACCATTCTCATTTCCACTTATTCCCGGTAAATACGGGTCAAATGTATATTCAAGCATTTTATGTACAGGTCTTGTTTGCTTTCCGAACAATCTTATGTCTCTTAATTTTTCTAATACATTCTCTTTTATACCCTCTCCAAGAATTACTCTATTGTACGATTTGAGCATACCAAATTTGGAATCTTGTAAATCTCCAACACATCCTACAATTGCGAGAGTCGAAAGTGTCCTATCATTAATCAAACATCTTGAGACAAGGTAAGTTGTTGGAGCTCCTCCCAATTCATAACTGCCATCTATTCCGAAATCATGCGGGTTTAACTGGTAATCAACTTTTTTTATGGGGATATGGTGATCTGTGATAACACATTCAATTTTTAGTTTTTCTATTAAGTCTATCTGTCCACTACCGAGATCTGTAAACCAAACAAAATTATTTTCATCGGCAATTTTTTCCAATGAATTTTCATCAAGTTGCTTGACAAATTTGATTTCACACTCTTTACCAAGAGTTTTTAAAGTTTGAAGGGCTATTGCACCAGATGTTATGCCATCTGCATCTACATGAGTTACAACAGTAATCTCTTCTTTTTTAGAAATTTCTTTCGCTATTGCTTTTGCCTTGAGACACAAGTTCCTTAGTTTTTCGACCGACATTTTTAGTTTATTTGATCTTGCTATTAATTTAACTTACGTGCAAGCACAAATGGATCACTTGAGACTACTGACACTCCAGCATAAAGTTCCATTCCACCTATGTCAGATGTTTTATTGCTAATATTTCCTCTATCTACAATTCTTAGAATGTATAAATCCTTCTCATCAATTGGAGGCATATACACTGCTACGTTAAAGCTTTTGACACCCATGCTGTAGTAGGCATTTAAAACTTTATGAAGCGGATCTGCTAAAGACATAAAATCATCTGAAATCATTAGAATTTCCTTCTCTTTTATGGGTGTTAAATATGCAAGTACTTTTACATTCCCGTATTTTTTGCCTAAGCCGAGAGTTTCGTGAATGTAGGATATATCTTCAAGGTAATCACTGCTGTATTTAATTTTATATTCATCTCTTATTCTTCTAAATTGGAGAGGTTTTGAATACATTTCCTCAGATAATAAAATTTGTGCATGTCCATGTACTATGCTTGCTCCAGCTTTCCATAGGCAGTTCCACATGAAAAAAGGATACTTTGCTGTTGGGTTGTTTTTATTAGCCTTGTTTATCCACTTTTGTGTTACTGAAAATATGTCTTCTATAACTTCTTTACTTCTAACAAACGGGTCATGTTCTTTGAACACAACAACAGCATGAATACAATCGTACTTAGCTATGTTACTTGCAGTTAAGCAGTGTTTTCCAATCACTCTTCCAAAAGTATCTGATGGTGTTCTATTTTCAGGATCACAAAAAGCACAATCTTCAACTTTTATTGAAAAATCGCTTTTGGCGTCAAAGGGTCTTTTTGCTCTTAATTCATTAAAAAGTGTACTTTCACCACTAATCTTGTTTGTCAATCTGACAATTTTTTGTTTTTCACAGTTCCCAAACTTCTCTCTCGCCCATTTTTCTATTTTCTTTGGTAAGATCAATTCACCAACACAACTTCTAATTGAATATATTCTGTAGAACAGTTCTCTGAATTCTTTTGTGTTTGAGTTTACAATTTCCTCAATTCTGGTTACACTTTTAAAGTGCATGTATATATTCTACTTGCAAAGAGATAAGCTTTTGGTGGTACGCATGCTTCCCGATGTTCAGATGAGTAAGCCTGAAATTCCAATAAAATTGAATAGAGTCGGTGCTAAAGGAATAAAAAAATTAGTTTTAGTTGGAAGAAAAGGTAGAAGGCCAATAGTTTTAGTTTCAACTTTTGACGTTTTTGTTGATCTAAACGAAAGACTAAAAGGTGCTAATTTGAGCAGAAACTTTGAAGCTATAGACGAGGTTCTTGAAAATCTTACTAGTCGAACTGTTACATGGATTGAAGAATTAACAGAGGAAATAGCCAAGGAATTATTGAATAGGCATGAATATGCTGACAGGGCTGAAGTTACTATGAGTGCTGAGCTAATAATGAAGAAAAAGACACCCATAACTAAAAATAGAACACAGGAACTTGTTAAAATCTTTTCAAATTCGAGTATTGTAAGAGGTAGTAAAATAAACACTTGGATTGGTGTGGAGGTTTGGGGGACTACTGCCTGTCCATGTGCTCAGGAATTACTAAAAGCTAAGATCGTTGATAGACTTATGAATTGTGGATTTAGTGGGAGTGATGTAGAAAAAGTGTTGAAGAGTGTGGTTTTACCAACCCACAATCAAAGAAGTAAAGCGGAAGTATGGATTCAGTTAAAAGGATTTAAAATTTCTCTTGAAAGCCTAATAGAAATTGCAAAGGCGGGGATGAGCTGTGAAATTTACGAACTACTCAAAAGAGAAGATGAGGCTGAAGTTGTTGAAAGAATACACAAAAATCCTATGTTTGTTGAGGATAGTGTTAGAAAAATGGTCGAAAAGGCAATATGTGTTTTAAAAAACGTACCTGATGAAACCATGATTATACTTAGGCAAGAAAATGAAGAAAGCATACATCAGCATAATGTTTTTGCTGAAATAGTTGCAAGTATTGGTGAATTAAGAAAAAAACTTATCTAACTTTGTATATCGTAATTTCTTTGCTTGAGTAAACAGGATACAGCAATTTGTTTAAAAACTTGAACTCGCTCTCTCTCGCGTGTAAGACTTTCTTTTCCTCGTAACCGAGAATAACGTAGCTGACGTTGTACTTCTTTAAAATTTCTTTATACTTTACTGGATTTTCGTAAAACAGCTTTACGTCAAGAATTCTTTCTCCAAGCATTTTTGCCATACCTCTCCACTGAACTTCGTGGCAAGCCCAACCTATGACTACTGAATTACCGGTAAAAGCGGCAAATCTACCGCCGTAAGAGTAGCATTTATATGCACACGACATAATTACTCCTTTAACGTTCTTTTGAGCCCAAATTAAAGCTTTATACTCTCCAAACTCTTTTGTAAATGCCATTCCGTTTAAAGTGCACCTCTTAACAGCACATTTTTGAGGAGTTGCTATTACTGGATATATTAGAGTGGTTAAAAAGAGAAAAATTAATGCGTATTGCACTATCTTTAAAATTTTGTTTTTTAAAATTTTATCTTTATTTATTAAATAATTTTTATTGTAAATTATATTTTCTAATGCTATAGATCCTGGAATTGAAAATAAAATCCAGCTAATTTCATAAAATTTAAAAACGGTGTTCATTCTACAGTCTATGGCAATAAATTCTGGTAGCAATGTAAATATGCAAGCAGTAATAACTAAGGTGCCAAGAAATTCTTCTCTGCTCAGAATTGATAGAGCTAAGATGGGAAGTAAAATTATAGATATAGTTATACCTTCTAACAAAAAAATAAATAAAGAAGTAAATATTGCTACTGCTAATAAGCTTAATTTTTTTGAATTTACTAAAGTCTTGGATAACCAAACATATGAGTAGATTATTGGAATTGAAAAGTAAAGTAAGAAGGGAATTATAGGGGTATGAACTTTGACTAAGTGCACAAGTGCTGAGGCAGATTTTATAGTTTTATAGGCTAAAAAAGCAGAGAAAACGCTTAGAATGAAGTAAGGAATTAACTTTTTCTTTTTCAGAGCTAAAATCAAAAAGATAAATAGAAATACTGGACTATCCCAGCTGTTGGTTACGTAAAGCACGTAGCTTAAAATTACTGCCGCGTATATTGCTTCTCTATTTTCATCGTTGAAAAGGGAATAGAGAATAGATAGGGATAGTATGAAGAGGGGAATTGCTACAACGTGAGCATGAAAATCTGCATGTAAAAAGCTGAAATAAGGAAATTCGTTGATAGTTCCGGGTATGACTCTCGTTGCATTCCAATAGTACAACCACGAGATTTTGTGTATGGTAAACAAATCTTTAATTAGTTCGTAAAATCCGTAGAGGTCTCCTGAAAACAGAGTAAATATTACACCTAACCAAGCTCTTTTCATCCCGATGTCTTTTAAAAATCCGTACAGCGTTGATGCTGAATAGGCGGCTATTGCGGAAATAGCTATATTGTATCCATACTGGACTGGCAGAAAGCTCATGAGCGTTATCGATGCTCCAATGACGTGGCCAAAGTAGTAATAACAGTTAAGCCTGTATCCCGACAAAAATGGATCGAAAGGTGGTAGGTTTGGAGATTTTAGTATAGAACTTATGAAAGCACAGTCCATAAACTTTTCGGCACCGAATATGTCTGGGTTTAACCACCTTAGGAACAGGAAATAGCTAAAAGTGATGAGGAATGTTAGCTCCACTTCTAAGTCAATCCATCTTATTACTTCACTTCCCATTTTATATATATTTATCAGTGAGACTATAATAAAAATTACAAGAATAGAGTAAAATGATAATTTATATGATATAATATGTGCTACTATGTACGATATTAGGGAAAGCAAAATTAAAGAGTATAATTTCGATTGATAGTATTTGAGTCCATTTACTGAGTAGGATATAAGTACTAATATAGTGTAGCTTATAACTAAGTTTAAGGTTAGCAACACAAGCTACTTTAGTTTTTGTTCTGCAAATAAGAGTTACTTTAACAAATGCTAATGTCTTCAATTCTAAATTTAACTTTTTGAATTTATTAAATAAATAAAATTTTAAAAATATTTAAAATATTTATGGTAGCGATACTGATGCGGTAAGTAAGGCTTGTCCATTTGCAGTGTCTACTACCTTAACTGTAACTGTCTGTCCTGAAGAACCAAAGTTACCAGTTGTGTTACCAGTTGTTGGTCTAATTGTTATCTGTTCTCCAGGATCAAAGTCTTGTTTATTTAATGGATTTACAGCTTTACTAATAGTTAATGTGGAACCACTAACAGTTTCGACTTGACCTGAAGTAGTATTGTATCTTAGCTGAGCAAACCAACTAGTAGTGCTGTTAGTGACTATTATTTTTATATTATTCCATAGCAATGAATCCCCACCATTGTGGTCTATTTCAATAGCAGAATCGTTTATTGCTTTAGCTGCTAAACTGACCTGAGGGGCTGCCTTTGGAGCCTTGCTCCCTATGCCAAACACGAAGCTTGCTATTACCGCTGCTAAAATCACTGTGATTGCTACCATCAGTATAACACCTATTACTGGTGACACTGCCTTATCTTTTTTCTCCAACCACTTCATACGTCTCACCTCCTAATCATTGGAATTATGAGTTATTTATTCTATTTAAGTTTATCGGACTTCAAAATTTGAAAAAATATCTACTAAATTGTTTAGATGATAATTAAAACACGTCAATCATGTATTTATTTATTTCCATTTTATTTTTTAAGTTAGTTGATAACAAAAAAGAATTAAACAGTAATTCAAAATCTTTTAATATGGATGCTATAGAAATCCTCAGAGAATACGTTAAAAATGAAAATCTCGTGAAGCACTGCATAGCTACTTCTGCAATAATGAGGGGTTTGGCAAAAAGACTTGGGAAAGATGAAGAGAAGTGGGCATTGGTTGGACTTTTACATGATATTGATTACGAATTAGTTGAGGGAGATATGAGTAAACACGGTTTGGTTGGAAGTGAAATTTTAAAAGAGAAAGGATTTGACGATGAGATATGTGATGCTGTAAAAAAACACAACTATTCTTTGTTTGAACCGGAAAATGATATAGAGATAGCTTTACAATCTGCAGATAACTTATCTGGATTAATTATTGCGTGTGCTCTTGTTAAAGGCAAAAAGCTTAGTGATGTCACTCCGAAAACGGTTAAAAAGAAGTTCAAAGAAAAAAGCTTTGCTGCTGGATGTAATAGAGATAGAATAAAATTGATAGAAAAGCTTGGAATAGGTCTCGAAGAGTTTTACGATATAGCTATAAAGAGCTTAATTGAAGTTAAAGATGAGCTTGGTCTTTATTGACATTAAAGCAAATTTTTGTAAAACAACAGTTACCACAAAATTCAGTATCTCCTTCGGGTATTTTAAACTCCAATATGTGCTTGGCTAATTGCTCGAAATATGCTAAGCTTTGTCTTATTACAAAATTAGATTTTTCAACTAATATTTCTTTTTCACCCATTATTAGCAATCCTTTATCTTTTTCTTCCATTAACATATATAAATTAAGTTGAGCTAAACTTGGTATTAAAAATTTGTTGTTAAAGCTCGATTTTACTTCTATTACGCAGTCATCTGAAATAAAATCCGCCCTACCCACAAGAGTAAAATTTTTAAAGTATATTTTTTTCGTTTTTCCTCTCTTTATATCCATTTTACTCTTTAACATTGTTTTAGCTCTTTTTTCAGATAATTGACCTTTTAATATGAGTCTTTTTGGTAATTTTGGCTTGTAGTAATAAGATATGTAGCTAAAAGTCATACATCTTAAAGCCCAACTAACAAAGAAAGTTAGCACAAAAAATTTTTCATTCTTGAATATTAAAAGTTTTTTTAGATGAGTGCAAAAGAGAAAGGATTGAGATTCGAAAGAGAACTAATTGACCTTCTGTGGGAATGTGGCTTTGCAGCAGTTAGAGTGGCTGGTAGTGGTGTATCATCTTTTCCCTGCCCTGACATAATAGCCTCGAATGGAAAGATAACTTTTGCTTTTGAAGTAAAATCAAGGTCTAAGTTGCCATTGTACTTAGATGAAAGAGAAGTAAAAGACCTGGCTATGTTCTCCACACTTTTTGGTGCAAAACCCTACATAGCTTTAAGACTTTTGAGGATGAAGTGGAAGTTTGTTGAACTTGAGAAACTGGAAAAAACGTCGAAGGGATACAGAATTGATGAAAATATTTTCTCTCTTGCTCCTGATTTAGAAGAGATTACTGGTAAGAGTTTTCAACTCAGATTGTTGTAAAAGTACATTGGAGGTATTTTACTGACACAACCTATGTTTACCTGCGAACCAGCATTTGAATAAATACTTAAGTTTACTGGTACACTTAAATTAACTCCCAAAAAATACGTTAGATTTTCGCATTTTTCTGCAGGAAATAGAAATTCCGCAGAACTATATCCTATTCTAATTATTGTAAAGTTCTCAGTTGTGTTAAATATAGATAAAACATCATTTTCTATTGTTTTTGCACCAAATAGAAACACCTTTAGAGCTGTAATTGGGTCAAGAGAATAGTTTACTTTTACTAAAATTCCATTATTCGATGGGATTACTGTTACATTTTTTACTTCAAACGCTGTAGCTGGTAATGTTATAGCTATTAGTAAACTTACTGCAATCAAAGATACTACTGCTTTTTTCATTACTCCATCACTTTGACCGATAAAATATAATGTTTTCGAGAGTAAAAGTGATTATTAAACGTGTAGTTTTAAAATTTACCTTTTTACAAAAGCTGAAATAAAGTATGTAGAGCTAACTACAACACCTGCTATGGCTCCGGGGGAAAATGGTAGGATAAATGAAAGTGCAATACCCAGTAATCCACTTGCAAATGAAATTAGAAAAGAAAGCAAAAAAACTCGAGAAATTGAGTTTGAGAATCTTGTTGCAATAGCTGATGGGGCAACAAACATTGCAAAGACAAGAATAGCTCCAACTCCGCCCATTATTACTACAACTGAAATAGCAATTGTGGATAACAGTAAATAGTCGTATATGTCAACTTTTATGCCTGAAGCGATAGCTGCTTCTACATCAAAAGATATATACAAAAAAACTCTGTAAAATAAAATTGTAACAAAAATGACGAATAAAGTTGCAATTAACATTGCTTTTAAATCAGAATAACTCAACAAGAACAAATCACCTATTAACAAACCCCACACTCTTGCAGCATACTCTCTTACCATAGATATAAATAGTACTGCTAAGCTCATCGATAAGGCGAAAGAAATGGCTATTGCAGTGTTTGTGTCTTCTTGCTTTCCAACTTTACCTCTACCGGAGGCATAACTAGCTATAACTGCTGCAAAAACAGCAAAAATTATTCCGCCAACTAAAATTGGCATATTAAATCCAAACTCTTCAAGAACAATTGCTAAAGCAGCTCCTGCTAAAGCTGCATGAGCTGTACCAGCTACAAGAAAGGAAACATTCCTAAAAACAGTAAACGTTCCTGTTATTGCAGCGTTTAGAGAGATAATAAATACTGCTATTACAGCCCTTATAATAAAGGGTGGAAGCATTTTTTTCACCCGTGTATATCTCCAAATAATGGGTGTATGTATCCTTCCTCACAAACACTCGTTGGAATTGGAATTCCATAGACTTTTGTTGTGTTCTCTGGAGTTAGAACTTCCTCGGGTTTGCCGTATGCTACTAATTTTTTGTTTAAAAGAGCAATTCTGCTTATATAATGTATTAGCGGGCTAACATTGTGAACAACAGTGATTATTGTAGTTCCTTTTTTAGATAAATCTTTCAAGATTTTTATGATCTTTTCCTGTGTGGGTAGGTCAACTCCATTAAATGGTTCATCTAATAACAGTATATCTGGATTTGTAGCTATAGCTCTTGCCAGTAAAACTCTTTGCTGTTGTCCACCGCTCAATTCTGTGAATGGTTTATTCATGTAATCATCCATGTCAACCACTTTTAGAGCCCAATATACAGAATTTATTTCTTCATTTTTTATCTTGGATACAATACTAAATTTTTTTGTTTTTGAAATAATACTCATCATTACAACATCTTTTACTTTTACAGGAATCCTGAAATTTATATTTTCTCTCTGCGGCATGTAACTTATATTACCTTTTACTTTAACGTATCCTTTTAATGGTTTTATCATTCCAGCTATAGCTCTTAGCAGTGTTGTTTTTCCTCCTCCATTTGGACCCATTACAGCTATGAATTCACCTTTTTTTACATCTAAGTTTACTTTTTCAAGTGCAATATGGGTATTGTAAGTGCAACACAACTCTCTTATTTTTATGACCTCTTCTTCCATAGGCTCACCCCAAATAGAATCAGTACTGTGGGTACTACTTCAAAACCGGGGGTATTTTTTAACTCAACTCTCTCCGAATTAAGAGCCATTGCATTGTAGTATGCAATACCAACGTAGGTATCGTTTTTATCAGCCATAACAAATTTTACATAAACAACTGGCTTTCCACTATCTTCAGCTAGTTGAGAAGCTATCTTTCCAACTTTTGAATTCTTAGCGAATTTTGGAACTATTATACATACATAATCTTTTTTTGTCATCTCTTTTTCTAATCTTACCAATTCTCCACCGCTCACAAAACCAGCACTTTCATCCATAAGAACCGCTCCAATTTTCATTCCAGAATTCTCTGCTATGTAGCAAACTCCTGGGACAGCTGCTATGCAGTATTTCCCTTTTACATTTGACATCTCATTTATAACTCTTTCAGCTTCTCTAACTTGTTTTTCGAATAACTCTAAATTACTCTCAAAATAATCTTTGTCTTTTGGATCTAATTTACACAACGCTTTTTTTACGGCTTTTGCTATAGCTATTCCGTTTTCAAGTTTTAACCAGTATCCGTGATAGCATGGTTTATAGGATGAAAAGTTATCTAATTTTACGCCTTTATAATCGTTAAAGTCTATACACTTTTTTGGAAACGTCTCTTTGATTTTTCTCTCAAAAGAGATTAATTTTGAATCAGCTAAAACTATTAATTTTGCTTTTTCAAGAAGATTCATAGTTTTTTCTGAAATAGTAAATGCGTGTGGATCGCAGCCGGGTGGCATTATGGATACTACTTTTACAGCATTTCCCCCTATTTCTTCAACTATTGGAACAAAATCTGGAATGGAGCAGGCAACTAACATTTTTCCAGATGTCACTGATATGGAAGATAGTAATACCGAAAAAATTAGAATTAAAGTAATCAAAGAAAACTTCATTGGATTAAAGTTAAAATCTCGTAATAAATACGTGTCGGTATGGTAATTCTTATAAGGTATGGTGAATTAAGCTTGAAAGGTCAATTACGTAGAAAATTTGAAAATACTTTGGTTTCAAACATACTCAGAGTTGCTAAAAAAGAGGGAATTAAAGGTAAGATTAAAAGAGAATGGGGTAGGTTGTATTACTATACAAGTTTACCAGAGG
>Ga0256840_1000262_pt1 | contig 52841 bp, 39 predicted proteins | sample 355202metaG_FD_185969 | JGI IMG/M metagenome (GOLD analysis project Ga0256840, IMG submission 185969) | Hydrothermal vent microbial communities from Mid Atlantic Ridge, Atlantic Ocean - 355-202 | ecosystem: Environmental > Aquatic > Marine > Hydrothermal vents | place: Atlantic Ocean: Mid...
ACATATTTCAATTTTACCTTTTTACAAAAAATTGTAAGATTTTAAATCTTAAAAATTTTTGTACATTTGACCCTTATCTAGTTGTAAAAAAAATGATTACATTTATAAAAGGAAAATTAATAGAAAAAGTACCTACACATGCTGTAATAGAAAGTAATGGTGTTGGCTATTTATTACATATTTCATTAAACACTTTTTCTAAAATTCCAGATCAAGAAAACATTCTCTTATACACACATTTATCCATTAGAGAAGATGCACATACACTATTTGGTTTTTTTGACAAACTAGAACGAGAATTATTTAGATTATTAATATCCGTTTCTGGAGTTGGACCAAGCATTGCAAGAACCATGCTTTCCTCGATGACGTCAGAACAAATACAACAAGCAATAGCAACCGAAGATATACCAACCATACAATCTGTAAAAGGAATTGGAGCCAAAACCGCACAACGTGTAATTATTGACTTAAAAGATAAAATCTTAAAGACTTATGCTATTTCCGAAGAATCAATGGCAGGTTCTTACAATACTATTAAAGATGAAGCGTTATCTGCTTTAGAAGTTTTAGGTTATACCAAAAGACAAGTAGATAAATTAACGCAGAAAATTCTACAAGAAAATCCAAATATTAGCTTGGAAGAATTAATAAAACAAGCACTAAAAAGTTTGTAAAATTTGAAAAAGAAAGTGAATTATATATATACATTTTTATTTGTTGTCTTTTTAATTACAACATCTACTATACATGCACAAACAGAACCAATAGCTGTAAGCGATTCTATACCTCCATTACCATACGAATTTAATGCAAACCAAAACGGTGGATTATTCTTAAATAGCACAGATACCGAAGTTATTTACGATGCCGAAACTGGACAATATATTTTTATGGAAAAAATTGGCGATTACTATGTAAAACGACCAATTTATATGACGGCAGACGAGTATAAAGCATATCGTTTAAAACGTGATATGATTGAATATTACAAATCTAAAACCAGTGCAATAGATGGTAAAAAGAAAGGAAGTGACGATGCAAAAAAAGATTTATTGCCAAAGTACTACATCAATTCTAAATTTTTTGAATCTATTTTTGGTTCTAACGAAATAGAAGTAAATGCACAAGGTAGTGTTTTAGTAAAATTTGGAGTTCTCTATCAAAAAACAGAAAATCCAAGATTATCCGAAAGGCAAAGAAGTAGTACTTCTTTTGATTTTGATCAACAAATAAGCGCAAGTATTAATGCAAAAGTAGGCACAAGATTAGGTGTAAATATAAACTACGATACACAATCCACTTTTGATTTTCAGAACTTAATAAAACTAGAATATACACCAACAGAAGACGATATTATTCAGAAAATTGAACTTGGTAACGTAAGTATGCCATTACAAAGTTCTCTAATAAAAGGAGCACAAAACTTATTTGGAATTAAAACCAAATTACAATTTGGTGCTACAGAAATTACCGCAGTTGGAGCAAAACAACAGTCACAAACAAGAAGTGTCGCTGCACAAGGTGGAGCAACAGTGCATGAATTTGAATTAAAAGCAAGTCAATACGATAAAGATAGACACTTCTTTTTAGCACAACGTTTTAGAGATGATTATAATAATGCCTTAGTAAATTTTCCATTAATTAACAGTTCGGTCAATATTACAAGAATTGAAGTATGGATTACCAACAGAAATAACCAAACCGAAAATGTTCGAAATATAGTTGCTATTGCAGATTTAGCCGAAGGTAATATCGGCAATGTTACAAATCCAAGTATTACAGGCTTTACAGGTATTGGACCAACAAATAATGCCAACAATTTAAATACTTTAATCGCATCTAATAATGGACCAATACGATCTTTATCCACTATAAATACTGCTTTTGCATCCATAGGACCAAATTTTAGCCAAGGTTCCGATTACTCGATACTAGAAAATGCTCGTAAACTAATTCTTGGAAGAGATTTTTCCTTACAGCCACAATTAGGTTATATTTCATTAAATAGAGCTCTAGCAGAAAGCGAAGTACTTGCAGTAGCATACGAATATACCAAAAATGGACAGGTATATACTGTTGGTGAATTGTCAGATAATGGTATCATCGCACCAGCAAATCTCGTATTAAAATTATTGCGACCAGAAATTATTTCAACCACTACACATACTTGGGATTTAATGATGAAAAACGTGTATGACTTACGTTCTTTTCAAATGAATCCAGATGGTTTTAGACTAGAAGTATTATACCAAGATGATAATACAGGAGTTGCATTAAACACATTACAAAGTGCAACAACAGCAGGAATTTCAAACCAACCACTATTAAATTTATTACAAATTGACAGGTTAGATTCCTCAAACAATCCAGAAGATGGTGGCGATGGTTTTTTCGATTATATAGAAGGCATAACAGTAAACTCACAACAAGGTTTAGTGTTTTTTCCAAAAGTAGAACCTTTTGGAGATTTTTTAGACGTACAACTAAATACCGCAGATGATTTATTTGTCTTTAACGAATTATATGATCGAACACAATCTGACGCTCAAAATAACTTTCAATCCAAAGACAAATATATAATAAAAGGATATTATAAATCCGAAGGTCAAAACGGAATTTCGCTAGGAGCATTTAATGTGCCAAGAGGATCTGTTAGAGTTACAACAGGTGGTAGAACCTTAGTCGAAGGTGTCGATTATGTAGTAGATTATCAAATTGGTAGTGTGCAAATTATTAACCCATCGTTAATATCGTCTAATGCACCAATTCAAGCATCGGTAGAAACAAGCAATGCATTTTCTACACAAAATAGAACTTTTTGGGGAATTGATGTGCAACATAAATTCTCAGAAAATTTTGCTATTGGAGGTACATTTTTAAAACTAAACGAAAAACCATTTACACAAAAAGCACAATTTGGTTCAGAACCAGTAAACAATTCCATTGTAGGCTTTAATTTAACATATACTACAGAAGTTCCAAAATTAACCAAATGGACAAATTATTTACCAAATATAGATACAGATGCCGTTTCTAATTTCTCAATACGAGCAGAAGCTGCATACTTATTACCAAATTCTCCTAAAGGAATTGAATTAAATGGCGAAGCAACTTCTTACTTAGATGATTTTGAAAGCACACAAATTCCGTTAAATATAGATTCTCCAAATTCATGGAAACTAGCTAGTGCACCTACAGATCCTGCCTTAAATTTTACAGGCGCAGGTAGCGATTTAGAATTTGGACAAAAACGATCTAGATTAGCATGGTACGCTATTGACCGATTATTTTACGGATCAGCATTACGACCAGCTAGTATAGATGACGATGAGCTTTCGAGAGCAGAAACGAGAAGAGTCACCTACGATGAACTATTTCCTAGTCAAGAAATAGATATTACACAATCCAACATTATTCAAACATTTGATTTGGCTTATTATCCTAAAGAAAGAGGAACTTATAACTTTAATCCAGATATTATTACCAATGGCGAAATTACCAATCCAGAAGAAAACTGGGGAGGAATTATGCGCGCTTTAACAACTACCGACTTTCAACAAGCAAATGTCGAATACATTCAATTTTGGATTATGGATCCTTTTGAAAATTATTCGATGACTACTGCAGAAGGTGCACCAAGTGTTATAAATCCCGCAGATTTGAATGGCGAATTGTATTTTAATTTAGGTAATATTTCGGAAGATGTACTACACGATTCTAGAAAGATGTTTGAAAATGGCTTACCTCCAGATGGTAATCAAAATGCAAACAATATAACGGAGACATCGTATTCGTCTATACCAACAACACAAGCACTTATTAATGCATTTACAGATAATGATAATGAAAGACCAAATCAAGATTTAGGTTTTGATGGTATTAACGATGCCGCAGAAAAAATTCGATTTACGACTTTTGCTGGTTTTGATGATCCTGCGGCAGATAATTACGAATTTTATAGAAGCACACGATTAGATAATATAAATGCATCATTATTAACACGATACAAAAATTACAATAAAACAGAAGGTAATTCGCCAACATTAAACAATTCTATCGAAACGTATCCAACCGCAGCAACTCAAATCCCAGATACCGAAGATTTGAATAGAGATCAAACTATGAGTACTGCAGAAGCATACTTTCAATATAGAATACCGCTTAGTCCAGCCGAATTTGTTAGTAATAGTTCTGGATTTATTGTAGATAGAAAAACTACTTCGGAAACCTTAGCAAATGGTAGTACAAAAAACTTTACTTGGTATCAATATCGTATTCCAATACAGTCAAATCCACAAGTAATTGGGCAAATTTCTAGTTTTAATTCCATTCGTTTTATGCGAATATTTTTAACTAAATTTAAAATTCCTGTAGTATTACGTTTTGGGAAATTAGAATTAGTAAGAGGTAATTGGCGAAGATATACCAAACATTTAACCGAACCAATTCCTGCAAATCCAGAATTAACAGCATTGCAAAATCAAAATTTTGAAGTTGGTGTGGTTAACTTATTTGAAAATAGCAATATTACTTCTGCTAACGATATACCTTATGTGATGCCTCCTGGAGTTACACAAGAACGCTTACGAGGAAGTACATCCATACAAAGACAAAACGAACAATCTATTTATTTAAAAGTAAAAGGGTTAGAAGCTGGACAAACAAGAGCTGTGTATAAAAATACAAGTTTTGATATGCGTATGTTTAAAAAATTTAAAATCTTTATACATGCCGAACGTGTTGCTGGAACAACACCTAACGATGGCGATATTGCAGCAATAATTAGATTAGGAAATGATATTATAGATAATTATTACCAAATCGAAGTTCCTTTAGAAATTACCGAATCTGGAGCCACTAGCGCAGAAGATATTTGGAAAAATGATGTGGAAGCTGCACTAGAAAATTTTGGAAAACTACGATTGGAACGATTTAGAAATGGAGGAGCTCCAAATGTACTGTATCCAATTAATGATCCAACCGTACAAGGCTTTAAATTATTTGTAAAAGGAAATCCAACACTATCTAAAGTAAAAACCATGATGCTTGGTGTTAAAAACATTAGTACGGTATCTCAAAGTATGGAGTTGTGGTTTAATGAAATGCGTGTAGTGGATTTTGATAATGAAGGAGGTTGGGCAGCAGTTGCAAATGCAAATTTAAACTTAGCTGATTTTGCAGATGTTGCTGCATCTGGAGGAATTTCTACCCAAGGATTTGGATCTATAGACCAACGTGTTAACGAGAGAAGCCAAGAAGATGTTATGCAATACGACATTGTATCTAATATAAATTTAGGACAGTTATTACCAAAAAAAATCGGTCTAAAACTACCTTTAAATGTTAGCATCTCCGAAGAAATTAAAAATCCAAAATACGATCCGCAATATCAAGATGTTTTGTTTGAAGACACTACTATTGAAGATAGTCCTAATAGAGATAATGCAACCGATTATACCAAACGAAGAAGTATTAGTCTAATTAATGTTCGTAAAGAAAGAACCAATCAAAAAAGAAAAAAACGCCTTTACGATATTGAAAATTTATCGCTCTCTTTTGCATATAACGACATGCAACATAAAGATTATAACGTAGAAAAATACAACGATCAAAATGTAAGAGCATCTGCAAGTTATAATTATAGTTTTAAGCCAAAAAGTATTGAACCATTTAAGAAATCTAAACGTTTAAAAAACAAATATTTGAAGTTAATTAAAGATTTTAATTTTAATCTTTTACCAACAACTATATCTATAAATTCGAATATAATAAGAGCCTATAACGAGCAATTACAAAGACCATTAATTGTTAGTTCTTCTTTTCCAGATTTACCAACATTAGAAAGAAGAAATTATGCTTTCGATTGGGATTATAGTATTGCTTATAATTTAACCAAAGCATTACAATTTAATTTTAGAGCCGCAAACTCATTTATAAACGATAGTTTTGAAAAAGATGTAAATAATCGTGTTATTGATGGACGTATTTTTGATCGATTCTTTACTATTGGTAGACCAGATCATTACCATCAAAAATTAGATGCAACGTATAAAATTCCGATAGATAAAATTCCGATTTTTGATTTTATTAAAAGCACCTATTCTTATACCGCAGATTTTGACTGGCAAGGAGTTACTAGACAGCAGAAAAGTTTAGTTGGTAATACCATTCAAAATGCAAATACACATGTGTTAAATGCAGATTTAAACATGAATAAATTCTATAAAAAAATAGGAGTTAATAAACTTTTTTCTACAAAAAATAAAGCAGCAAAACGAAAAAGAGCTTTAGCACGAAAAAGAAAAAAAGAAGAAAAACGAAAAAAGAAAAAAGAAGAGAAAGAAAGAAAGAAAAAAGCAAAAAACAAAAACAAAGATAAAGATAAAGATAAAGATAAAGATAAAGATAAAGATAAAGAAGGTACTTCGAAAAAAGATAAAGTAGAAGGAAATATAGCAGATGCAAAAAAGAAAATTGGAACAAAAGAAGCTACTACAAAAAATGAAATTAAACGAAATAGAAGATCTCGATTTGGTAAAGTAAATCGCAAGAAATTATCTTTTGGTAAAAAAATGATTTTAGGAGTTGTAGATGTTTTAACATCTGTAAAGAAAGTTCGTCTTTCTTATACAGAAAATAACGGAACATTATTACCCGGATATTTTTACGATGTTGATTTTATTGGTAGAGATGCTTTTTCGGATGGAATTGCACCAACTCTTGGCTTTGTATTTGGAAGTCAAGAAGATATTCTTAATAAAGCATTAGATAGAGGATGGCTTGTTTCAAGAACAAGTGCAGACCCATATTATAACAAAACTTATAGCAAAACACATTACAATAAATTAGATCTTAATTTTGATGTAAAACCATTTAAAAATCTAAATATTGATGTAATTGCTAACCGAACCTACACTAGAGATATTTCACAACAAATTGACATTATCGATGAGAATGATGGTATTGTTAATCCTGTATTTAATAATTCTCCAGCAACAGAAATAGGAAACTTTGCCATTAGTCATTTTATGTTAGGAACGTCCTTTAGCAATAGCGATCAATTATTTAATGATTTTATTGCCAATCGAACAATTATTGCCAACCGCTTAGCAAACCAAGCTGGACAAGCAACAACAGCTGGGTTTGGAGAAAACAATCAAAGTGTCTTATTACCAGCATTTTTAGCAGCATATTCTGGTAATAGTGCTAGTAGTACTAAATTAGGAAAGAAAGGTATTTTTAAACGAATACCATTACCAAATTGGCGTATTACTTACAAAGGATTATCTAAAATAAAATGGTTTAAAAAACGATTTAGAACGATTACTTTAGAGCATAAATACCAATCTGCTTATTCCATATTAGGGTTTAATTCTAATTTGCAATACGATGCAAATAATCCGTTACAAACAGATATTTCAAATAATTACATCAATCAAACTTTATATTCTGGAGTTAATTTAGTAGAATCTTTTTCTCCATTAATTAAGGTAGATATAAAAATGAAAAATGCATTTTCTTTTCGAGGAGAAATAAGAACAGACAGATCCTACAACATGAATTTTGCAAATAGTTCCATTACAGAAGTAAATGGAAAAGAATATATTATTGGACTTGGATATAAAATCAAAAATGTAAAATGGCGTGTGAAATTAGGAGAAAATAAAAGAATATTTAAAGGCGATATTAATTTTAAAGCAGATTTTGGTATTAGAGATAATATAACACACATTAGGTCTTTTGAAACTTTGTCTGATCAAATTACAGGTGGACAACGAATTATGACAATTAAATTTACAGCAGATTATTCGTTAAATAAAAATTTAATGGCATCCTTCTTTTACGACCAAAATTCATCTAAATTTGCTATCTCAACGACATTTCCTAGAAATTCTATTAGTTCGGGAATTAGTATTAGATATAATATCGGAAATTAAAAACAATTAAAATAAATAGACAATGAACATTCCAGAAGAATTAAAATACACTAAAGACCACGAATGGATCCGAATTGAAGGAGATATTGCCACCATTGGTATTACCGATTTTGCACAAAAAGAATTAGGAGATATTGTGTATGTAGATGTAGATACCTTAGATGAAAATCTAGATATTGAAGAAATCTTTGGAAGCGTAGAAGCTGTAAAAACAGTATCCGATTTATTTATGCCAATTTCTGGAGAAGTTACTGCATTTAATGAAGGTTTAGAAGATGATCCAGAAATAGTAAATACAGATCCTTATGGAAAAGGATGGATGATAAAAATTAAAATGGCAGATAGTTCACAAATTGATAATTTACTAGATGCAAAAGCGTATCAAGAGCTTATTGGAGCGTAACAGCTTTATCATTGCTATAATTATCACAATTGGTATTGCATATTTAAGCCTGTCAAAACCAATGCATCTAAATACTTCAATACGAATTAAATATTTAGATAAAATATTACACGCATCTGCCTATTTTAGTTTGACACTAAGTTGGTTATTTGCCTTACGGAATAACACGAAAAAAAAATGGATTGGTATGCCTTTATTTTTATATGGAGTTGCCATGGAATTTTTACAAGAATCATTAACCGATAATAGACAAAAAGATATTTATGATGTTGTTGCCAATAGTTTTGGAATTTTATTAGCAATTATTTTATTTGATGTTTTTTACAAGTACTATCTAAAATATTTTGATAAATAATAATTTATTCATTACATTAGCAAACGATATAAAACCAATATTAATATGGAAATTAAAAAAAGCCCCAAAGCAAACCTTGAAAATTACACCAAAGTATTGATGTTACTTGCATTAGCTTTTTCATTGTTTGTTGCTTACCAAGGAATTGAATGGACAACTGTATATAAAGTTGCGAATTTGGAAAATATGGCATCCGATGATGAGTTAGAAGAAGAAATTCCAATTACACAACAAGAAATAAAAGAAGTAAAACCACCTCCACCACCTCCACCACCAGCTCCAGAAGTAATCGAAGTTGTAGAAGATGAAAAGGAGATTGAAGAAACGGTTTTAGAATCTACAGAAACCGATGAAGCAGAAGAAGTAGATGTTGAGGTAAAAGAAGATGAAATTGTAGAAGTAGAGGAAGAAGAAGAGGTTGTAGAAGATGTTCCTTTTTCTGTTATTGAAAATGTACCCGTTTATCCAGGATGTAAAGGTAATAATGCAGCACTTAAAAAATGCATGCAAGATAAAATTACAAAACATGTAGGTCGTAAATTTAATGTAGATTTAGCACAAGATTTAAGTCTACCTCCAGGAAAAAAGAGAATATCTGTACAATTTAAAATTGATAAAAACGGAAATATTACTAACGTAAGAGCTAGAGCACCACATCCAAGGTTACAAAAAGAAGCAATACGAATTATTAAATTGTTACCTAAAATGAAACCAGGAAAACAACGAAATAAACCAGTAAATGTACGTTATAACTTACCTATTGTATTTAATGTAGAAGATTAAGTTTAGCCACATACACTAATAAAAAAGAACAAAATCCCATCGTCTTACGACAGATGGGATTTTTTGGTACGCTTTTTGTGAGTTTTAACATAATATTAACGTCTAAATTATATATTATGAACAAACAAAAAGACAAATCTACCGTAAAGGTAAACACACCTAGTACAAATTTACAAAAAAGTTCTGTAATCTTTATGCAATTAGGATTAATCCTAGCTTTATTTGTAGTCTACATTATTATGGAACACGAATCTTATTACAAGATTAAACCTATTGCTTTAGCAAATAATATTGATGAAGAAGATGAAAAAATAATTGGTGAATTTATCTACGAACCTAAGAAAATAGAACGAAAGAAAACAGTAAAAATTGAAAAAGTAAAAAAGATTATACCAGTACAAAAACTTTCTACAGATTTTAAAATGGTAAAAGATACAGATAAAAAAATTGAAGATGCTGTATTAAAAACGACAGAAACTACTTCTGATGAAGCTGTAAAAACAACACCAAATATTGAAGAAGTTGATCCTTGGGAAACGACTACAGAAACATTGCCATTTATAGCAGTCGAAGTAGCTCCTCTATTTCCAGGATGCAAAAAAGGCTCTAAAGCAGCCATGAAAGCTTGTTTTAATGAAAAAATGAGGAAACACATTAATCGAAAATTCGATACTGGTCTAGCACAAACTTTAGGATTAACTCCTGGTAAAAAAAGAATTAATGTCGAATTTATTATCGATGAAAAAGGAAATGTTGTAGATATTAAAGTAAGAGCACCACATAAAAGACTACAAAAAGAAGCAAAACGTGTCGTTAAGTTACTACCACAAATGGTTCCTGCAAAACAAAGAGCTAGCAATGTAAAAGTACGATACAATTTACCTATATCATTTATTGTTGACGATAATTAACAATATTGCTATGAAAAATATTCATTTGTTAATATCAAAAAAGGTATTAACACTGCTGCTTAAAAGATTCGCTCTTTTAGGCAGTTTTTTTGGTATATATTTCATAATAAAATTACCTTTGTCCTAAACAACTCATTAATCTAATCTAATGGAAATTAATAAATACCTAGATTCAACCTATCTTAAAACAGCAAAACAAGCAAACCTAACAGAAAAAGAAACAGAACAAAATGTTATTGCTCTAATCGAAGAAGCAATAGAAAATAATTTTGTTTTAGTGATGATTAGACCTCAATACGTCTCCTTAGCAAAAAAAATGATTGTAGACGCAAACAGTAAAGTTACAATTGGTACCGTAATAGGTTTTCACGAAGGAACAAATCCAATTTCAAAAAAAATAATAGAAGCAAAACAAGCAATTGATAATGGTGCAGATGATTTAGATTATGTGATTAATTACGAAGCGTTTAAAGATGGTAATATTGAATTGGTAAAAGAGGAAGTTTTAAAAGGTACCGAACTTGGTTTACACCATAATAAAATTGTGAAATGGATTATTGAGGTTGCTGCATTAAACGATGCACAAATAATTGCAATTTCTCAATTAATAAGAGATATTGTCCTTACTAATTTTAAAGAAGAACGAGCAAAAATGGTTTATGTAAAATCGTCTACAGGTTTTTATAAACCAACCAATGGTAAACCAGCTGGTGCTACATTTAAAGCAATGGAATTGATTGTAGAAAATTCAAAACCATTATCTGCAAAAGCTGCTGGAGGCGTTCGTAATTACAAGGATGCTATAAAAATGGTAAAAATGGGTGTAGGTAGAATTGGAACCTCATCTGCATTAAAAATAGCTTTGGGGCAAGAAAGTGAAGAAAGCTATTAAGTAGTAAAAAACAAGAAATATAAAATATGAATACAGAATATTTTGCACACAAAACTGCTGTTATTGATAGCGATTGCATTATTGGAAAAGGAACAAAAATTTGGCATTTTAGCCATTTGATGTCTAATTGTACTTTAGGTAAAACTTGTAATCTTGGGCAAAACGTAGTGGTTTCGCCAAATGTTATTTTAGGAAATAATGTAAAAGTGCAAAATAATGTGTCTATCTATACTGGTGTTATTTGCGAAGACGATGTATTTTTAGGACCATCTATGGTATTTACAAACATCGTCAATCCAAGGAGTGCTATAATACGTAAAAGTAAATACCAACAAACGCTAGTTAAAAAAGGTGCGAGTATTGGCGCGAATGCTACTATTATTTGTGGTAATACCATTGGAGAATATGCACTTATTGGTGCTGGTGCCGTAGTTACTAAAGAAGTGTTACCGTATGCTTTGGTTGTAGGAAATCCATCAAAACAAATTGGTTGGGTTAGCGAATATGGACATCGTTTGCATTTTAATACAGATGGTTTTGCTATTTGTAAAGAAAGTAAGGAACGGTATCAATTAAAAAATAATGCGGTTCTTAAGTTGTAATTTAGAAATGGATAATGAAATGTAATTTTTAAAATATGTCTTATACCAACTCCACATCAAAATACGCTATAAATTATTTATTTTTTCACGTTTTACTGCACTTTAAATTTAAACCATAGTTATAAATTTTCAAGATTGTAAAATATAAAAATAGTTCAAATCTATTTAGCGTATTTTGAAATTGAATTGGTATTATCGAGCGATTTTTTGTAGAGATAACGAAGAAAATTACAGAAAGATAAATGATAATTTACTTCTTTTGTATGAAAATTAATCCATTTTAAAGGATAAAACAAATTAAAATTAATTAAAAAACCAGTATCTTTAACTACAGTTATTTTAATTAATTTATGAATAAAAATAATTTTTTAATACTACTACTTTTTAATTGTTTGTATCTATTTTCTCAAGGTAATAATAATCTTGAAAATGAAGGTTTCCGTTTAATAGATCAAGGTAAATATCTTTCTGGTATTAAAAAATTAAAAAAATACCACACTACATTACATCGTGATTTTAAAAAAGCAGAAAATTATTACGAAATAGGATATGCTTTTTTAGAAAGTAGAGCGGTAGATTCTGCAAAAATATATTTTGATAAAGGAAATAAATTAGCAGATATTATAAAATCGGATACCTTATTTTATAAATATCACTATTATAAAGCAAATTATTTTTTTGCTTCTAAAAAAATGGATAGTGCATACATACATGCCATAAAAGCTTCTGAATATGCAGAAAAAAATAATTCCATGCCACAGATAGTAAATACAAATATGGCAATTGGTAGAATTTTATTGTACGAAAAAAGTTATAAAAATGCATACATACATTTAAAAACAACATTAAAATTAGCTACATACATTAAAAATGGAAATAAAAAACCCGAAATTGAAGCATTAAATAATATGGGAATTTTATTTTTTGAGGAAAAAAAATTAGACTCCTCTTTATTTTATTTAAACAAAGCCATACTTCTAGCAAAAAAAGAAAAATACATTCGAGGTTTGTTAGTTGCTACAAGTTTTCAAGCGCAGATACATCTTAAAAAAGGAGATATCGACAAAGGCTATGCTTTAAGTTTAGAAGTTTTGCCTTTATTAAATCAAATGGAATATAGCGCCAATCTCGATACCTTGGTGCAGAATACTTCTAAAATTGTAAATCTCAGTAAAAAAGAAGTAACTAATGATAAGGATGTAAAAGATGCATTGAATTTAGTTCAGAAAAATATAAAAATTCAAAATAAAAATGGCAATACAGAAATAAAACTACTACAAAATGATATTTTATTAGATGCTTCTAAAAATATAGATAAATTTGATACTGTTTCTAAATCTCAAATTAAAAAACACTTTAATAAAGATGCGAGAATAAAAATGTTAGAAGCCAATTCTAGACTTAAAGATAGTCTTCAGATAACAACCTTAACAAGAAATATAGTCGAATACGAAATTAAATACGAATCTCAAAAAAAGGAAAAAGAAAATCTAATCTTAAAAGAAGAAAACCTTCAAAAAAAAATAGAATTGCAAAAAGAACGCAATAAAAAACAAAATTTAATTATTGCTTTACTTCTACTTGGCTTTATATTACTTGGCTATATTTTTTATGAGATACAACGTAGAAAAAAGATAAAAAGTAACAACATATACAAACAAATACTAATAAGAGCTGAAGAGAGACAAACGATATCTAAAAAACTACACGACGAAGTAAAAAACGAATTGGACGAAATTAAAAAAAATCCGAAAATAACTAGTGCCAATGTACACAAAATCGAGTCCATACAAAATGTAATTCGAAATTTATCGCATCAATTGGCAAGTGTTAATTTTACAGTACTTTCTTTTGAAGATCAAATTATAAATTTAATAAGTACATACGATTCGGATACCTTAGAATTTACTCTTGAAAACTTAAATGAAATTAAATGGAAAAATATAAACGAAGCCATTAAACGAAATCTCTATTTAATTATTAGAGAATCCATAATTAATTGTTTAAAATATGCCAATGCATCTTCTATACACATTCAATTTAAAAAAGAAAAAAAATCCATTACTTTATTAATAACAGATAATGGTATTGGTTTTAACATAAACTCAGACTATGAAGGTACTGGTCTTAGAAATATAAAAACTAGAGTAAAAGAATTAAATGGCGAATTTTCTATAAATAGTATTCCAGATAAAGGTACTTCGTTAAAAACATTTATAATATTGAGCTAAATGGAAACAAAAGAAATAACTATTTTATTGGTCGATGACCATCCAAGTATTTTACGAGATGCCGTAAATTCGTTATCCAAATACAAACATGTAAAAATGGTTACTTGTACCAAATGCGATGAAGCTTTTACATTAATTAAAAGACATCAAAATACGAAACCTTTTGATGTTTTATTTACCGATTTAAGCTTTAATAATAACTCGCAACAGCAAATAAAAAGTGGTGAAGAATTAATTAATCAAATAAAAAAAGAAACTATTCCTATTAAAATTGGCGTTATAACCTCACACGAAGAAATCAATCGAATAGATAGTGTCTTACAAAACCAAAATCCCGATGCTTATATTTTAAAATCGGAATTTTTTTCGGATGAATTATATGTTGCCATAACTACCATGCTAAATAATCGTATTTTTTATAGCCAAAAAGTACATCTTGCAATCAATAAAAAAATGCGAATTAAATACAAATTTGATAAAGTTGCGATAAGTATTCTAAAAGAATTTGTTCTAGTAGATAATATCCAAAACCTTGTTGGTATTATCTTAAAACCAGATGGAAGTATATTTAAAAAACGAAGTATTGAAGCAAAACTTAACCAAATGCGAACCGATTTGAATGTTAGAAATAACACACAACTTATTATTAAAGCAATTCAATTGGGAATTATTGATAGTCCTGAACTATAATTTTTCAATTCTAAAAATCTAAAATGACACTTTTTTTAGATTTTGCGGATTTACGCAATTTATACTGCGGACTTCTTCTATCGCACACATTTACATCCTATTAACTTTGTAATCAATACCGCTTTTTAGTATTCAGTTTGTTGAGAAATTGAAAATTTAATCCGTATTAAAAAGCGTCTCACATTAAACGTTGTACAGCATAATTGACTTTTGTCAACAGGATTTCTATTGTTTAATTCTAAAATTTAATAAAATGGAAAATTTAATTTACGCTTTAATATTTGTTTTGAGTAATGGTTTGTTTTTTAACCCAAATATTTCAACAAAAGACCAAAAACCACCTATTGAAATTAATGACAATACACAAAATAGTGTTCCTGATACTGGTGGAGATAATGATGATGACGAACCTATTAAGCCATCAAAATCTTAGGTCTTATCGGAAAAAAATATTATTTTTATAGACCCTTTTATAAGTTATACTAGTTTTTTAAAACCAGTATAACTTATAAATTTTATTACGGTAATAACGCATTAAATAATCGAATAACTTAAATGATTAAATATTTTATTTTCTGTCTATTTTTTTTACTAAAAATCGCTATTTATTCTCAAAATAAAATAGAAAATAAAGGTTTATCCTACGATAATAAAGCATTTTATTTTAATGAAAAACATCAAATTGATAGTGCATATATTTATTATAAAAAAGCACAAAATATATACGAAATACAAAAAGACTCCTTGCGTTTAGCAAAGGTTTTATATAATTTAAGCATCTTACAATCTAAGCAACGAGATTATAATGGTAGCGAAAACAATAGTATTAAAGCTCTAAAAATAGCCAAAGCTTTACAGAATAAATTACTAATTGCAAAATGCTACAAAAAATTAGGTATTTTGGCTAAAGATCAACAACATTTTTTACGTGCTATTAACTATCACAAAATTGCTTTAAATATTGCAAATTCTCTTCAAAAAGGCAAACAAAAAAATAAATTACAAATTGCTCTATTAACTAATATTGGTATTACTTATAAAGAAAAAAAAGAATATACAAATGCTATTTTAAATTTTAACAAGGCAATACATCACGATAGCCTCACAAAATATCCAAAAAAACAAGCGCGCATATTAGATTATATTGGTTATTGTAATTTTAAATTGGGGAAAATTAAAAACTTACCAAAACAGTTTCTACTTGCAAAGCACATTCAAGAAGAAATAAACCACAAACAAGGTATTATTACGAGCGATTTACATTTAGCAGAGTTTTATTTGAGTCAAAAAAACAAAGAAAAAGCAAAAATTTATTTAATGGAAGCCAAGTTATTGGCTGAAGAAATTCAAAATAAGGATGGGTTACTAACTGCGTTGCAATTATTAGCAGAGGCAAATCCTAAAATTGCAACACAATATTTTAAAATGCATACAAAACTTAACGATAGTATAAATAAACAACAACACTTACAAAAAGAACAATTTAGCAGAATTAAATTTGAGACTAAAGAAAAAGAAGAAAAAATTGAACTACAAAAAAATGCTTTACAAGCAAAGAGTTTTCAGCAAAAAATGCTTCTTTTTATTCTCGGATTAAGTTTCGTTTCGTTACTTGTATTTAGCTTGGTTTATAAGAAATTAAAATCAAAAAACAAGCAAATTATCAATTTACAAAAAGAGATTCATCACAGAGTAAAAAATAATTTAGCAATGGTAAATCGTTTCATAGCTGTTTCTAAGAAAAATACAACCAATATAGAAGCGTTAGAAAACTATACGACACTTCATAATCGTCTTGAAACTATAAAAAGCATACATGAATTATTATATAAAAATGAACCTGTTGGTCGTATTGATTTACAACAATTTATTACAAAAATTAGCAATTTAACTTCGGTTGCTTATAAACATGAAATCGAAATAAAAACACATATTAATGCGCCTATTTTTATAGATTCTAAAATATCCGAACCTATTGGTCTAATTCTTAACGAGTTGATTACCAATTGCTATAAATATGCTTTTACACATACTAATAACGGAAATATTTACATTGATTGTTATATTAAAGATAAAAATATTTTACTTTCGGTTGCTGATGATGGTGTTGGTTTTTCTAAAAATTTAGATATTCGTAAAATAAATTCGTATGGTTTAAAATTAGTATCTGGTTTAACAAAACAATTAAATGGCAATCTAAAACTTATTCCTATTAAAATAGGAAGTAAAATTGAACTAATAATTCCAAAATAAAATGCAAAAAACACAAATATTAATTGTCGAAGATGAATTTGTTTTATACGATGAAATTGCAGAATTTTTAAACGATAATAATTATGACGTTTTAGGGTATACTAAAAGTTATGAGGAAGCAATGCGACAAATTACCGAGAATACTCCTGATATTGTGCTATTAGATATTAATTTAATTGGTGAAAAAGACGGTATTGATATTGGCGAAAAACTATATCAATATAAAATTCCATTTATATATGTTACGGATTTTAGTGATGCTGTAACTTTAAAAAGAGCATTAAGAACACATCCTAATATATTTCAGGTAAAATCGAAACCTTTAATGGACAAAAAACAGTTACTTATAGATATTAAGACAACATTAAACAATCGCAATAATAAATCAAAAACACAAGAAATAGAATCTCCTAAAACTGGTATTTTTGTTTTAAAAGATTATTTGAGCGAAATCAAAAATTTACAAAACTCACAAGGTGATTTCTTAGCAAAAGAACTTATTCAGTTTAATGATATTAGTTACATATCTACCGATAAATATTTAAAAAATTCTAAAGACAAAGAAAAAATTAAAGTAAAACCGAATTATGTTCGTATTGAAACGATGGATAAATATCGTTTTTTTTATCCTGCTTCTCTATCGCATATTTTAACCAAACTTCCTCAAAAATATTTTGTGCGTATTAGCGATAATACCATTATAAATTTGGCTTTAAACAATTTAGATGGTAGTATTAATGGTTCTCATATTTCTGTAAATGGCAAATCTTTTAAGATAAATAATTCGTATAAAAAAAAAGTTAAAAAACGCTTGGAAGATTTGTATGAAATGTAATTTATATTTAATACATGTTAAAAATAGAAATTAATTCCTCCTTTAATGGCAAAATTTGTTGCTTCAGGTAAATCTCTATGACTTCCTCTAAAAACAAAATCGACACGTAAAAATTTAAAAATATTATCTACTCCTACATGATATTCCCAATACGCTTTTGTTGGTGCTCGATACACAAAAGAAGAAGCGTTTTTTGATATATTACTATCCGAAACGGAGCCTACTACTGCACGACCTCCAACAACTGCTCTTAGATTTAACTTTCGTATTAATGGTATTTTGGAAAATATTCTTCCATTAAAATTATGATCTAAATGTATAGAGGCATATTGGTCGGTTACAAATTCGTAATAATCTAACAAATCGAATGTTCTTGCTGCCATAAATGGCGATTGGTTTCCTGGTACAACATCGAGTAAGGATAGTGGTACATCGTTAAATGTTTTTCCTAATTCAACAACGTATTTTAATTTTCCAACGCCTCCTATTTGTACACGTTGCTTGTAATAAAATTGTAATTTATGGTAATCAAAATCACTATTTTTGTTTTTTAATCCTTTGGTATAACTCAAATAGAATATTGGATAACGTCCGCCATTTAAGATATACTGATCTACTCCAAATCCTCCTGTTCGTCTTTTTGGAGTAAATTTTACTACTACATCTACTTCGGTTTGTTTTATATCTGATTTAATAGTTCCGTTATCGTCTCTATAATCTATATTAAATTTATCTGGCGCCGCAGATTTTAAGGTTTTATAAGTAAGTCCAGCTCTTAAATTTAAGTTCTTTGCTGGCGAAAATCCGATACCAAAATTGCTAATATTTAATTTGGTTAATTTAAAATTTTCTCCTCTTGAAAAAAGTGCTGCTGATGCAAAACTTCGATCTAATACGTTATTAGAAGTAGTCAAACTAACTCCTGTTTGCTCTACATCATTACGATTTGCAACCGAAACTGTTAGTCTTGTTTTTGGATCTATTAACCATCTTGCACCGATTCCATGTTTTAGTCTTTTATCTTTAAATCCGTAAGCTAAAAATCCGTTCACACGTAATTTATCCGATTGTTTTACAAAACTTCTTCCTCCAACTCTAATTCGAGTACCCTCGACATCATTACTACCAAATGTGGAGTAAATTGGTCCGTAATCAAATCCTGGAATAAATTGCCAATAACCTGATGCTAATGTTTCTGTAATACTATATAATGCTTTAAATCTTTTATTGGTTTTTAAAGTATCTAACATTTTATATATACCATCTTCATCATCGTTTAATTTTTCCATTCTGTTTTCTGTCCAAAATTCTTTGGAGTGATTGTATATGGATTCGTCATAATCGGATGCTGCTCTTTTGGAATAAAAACCATCTTCTTTTTTAACATCAAACTTATAATTATTGTACATCGTTGTACGTCTTCCATAAATTCCTTTTGATTTGTCTTTTTTGTTTAATGAAAAATCGGACATCATATGGTCTCTTTTCAATAAAAACACCGAATCGTTTAGCACCTCAAATTCTTGCTCGATGTAAATCTCTTTTACCCAATTTATGTTTGCACTTCGTGTTGCATGCATTTGAATTTTTTTTATGGCAAACGTAGTATCATTTACCCAAAAATCTCCTTTAAATGTAAGTTCGTTTTTACGTATTGGATAAAAAATAATATTATAACACCATTTATTATCTATAAATGCACTATCTGACAATACATAATTGTATACAAAGGGTCCTGTTTTTGCTATTGGACTTGTAAAACTTTTATCAAAAATTCGGATATAGTTATCGTACACATTGTAATCTGCATATAGTTGCTTTAGAAATTCGTTAATATTTTGATTGTTATCAAATCCTGAATTTTTATTTGCAATCAGTTCTTCTCTTTCTCTTGTTGGAAATGTATTTTTTCCGTATTTTTTATAAATTGATTCATTTATAAAAAATGGTAAATACGTCTTTCCTGTTATGTTGGAGGTATCTACTTTATCAAAAATGAATTCCATGCCTTTAAACATTTTTCTTTTTTTAAATTTTTCATCAATATTATTGATGTCGAATTCTATTTTTTCATATTTATCCAATTCATATTGGTTGTATAAATAAATACCATTTCTACGTTTTTTCTTCCACATTTTCTTTAAAATAGCGATGGCAGGATTCCCTCTTCTTTTTACGCGACCTGTGTATATTACGACTTCTTTTAAATCTGCACCAGATTCTTTTAGTACTATTTTTAAACCATAATTAACTGCTTTTAGTTGAATTATTTTCGATTTGAATCCTAAAAAAGAAACTTCTAATTCTGGATATGTTTTTTTTGACTCTAAATAAAAATTTCCATTTTCATCGGATGTTGTTCCTTTTGTGGAGTTTTTAAAAATAATATTTGCAAAAGCAATTGGTTCATTCTGTTCATCTAAAACAATTCCTTTTACTTTTGTTTGTGCCGATAAAAAACTTGCAAACAAGATAAAATGGAGTACTACTATTTTTTTTTTCATAATCTTTAATTTCTTTTTGGAATTAAAAAGATAGTTATATCATAAACTGTTCCAAATCTTTTAAATAATAAAATTCCTTTCAAAATTCTGAAAGGAATTTCTTTTTTTTATAACAATTATGTTATCTATATAATACACTTTTGACTGCTTTTACTACATCATTTGCGTTTGGCATCCACTCTTTTAATAAAACTGGCGAATATGGTGCTGGTGTATCTGCTGTTGTTATTCTTTTAATTGGTGCGTCTAAATAATCAAAAGCATTTTCTTGTACCATAAATGTAATTTCTGATGACACACTTCCAAACGGCCATGCTTCTTCTAATATTACCAAACGGTTTGTTTTTTTTACCGAATTTAAAATAATAGCATGATCCATTGGTTTTATGGTTCTTAGATCTATTATTTCTACTGATATATTTTCTTTTTCTAAAATTTCGGCTGCTTTATATGCTTCTTTTATTATTTTACCAAAGGAAACTATCGTTACATCTGTTCCTTCTCTTTTTATTTCTCCTACTCCAATTGGCAATACGTATTCGCCTTCTGGTACTTCTCCTTTATCTCCATACATTTGTTCGGATTCCATAAAAATTACTGGATCGTCATCTCGTATTGCTGCTTTTAATAAGCCTTTTGCATCGTATGGTGTCGATGGTACTATTACTTTTAATCCTGGCGTGTTTGCAAACCAATTCTCGAATGCTTGTGAGTGTGTTGCTCCTAATTGCCCTGCGGATCCTGTTGGCCCTCTAAATACTATTGGACAATGAAACTGTCCGCCACTCATTTGTCTAATTTTAGCTGCGTTATTGATAATTTGATCTATTCCAACTAAAGAAAAATTAAAGGTCATATACTCTACAATTGGTCTATTTCCTGTCATGGTAGATCCTATTGCAATTCCTGCAAAACCAAGTTCTGCTATTGGTGAATCTATTACTCTTTTTGCTCCAAATTCATCTAACATTCCTTTTGAGGCTTTATATGCTCCATTATATTCTGCAACTTCTTCTCCTATTAAAAAGATGGTATCATCTCTTCGCATTTCCTCACTCATTGCTTCTGCAATTGCTTCTCTAAATTGTATTGTCTTCATAATGTATCGTTTAAAAAAACTCTTGCAAATGTAATCAAATAGAATTGATTAGAATCTAGATTAGTTTAAAAAAATAGTACTTTTTATATCAAAATTTCTTTCTAATAGAACCTAAAATGAATAGACCAAATATAATTAGAATACCTACTTTTAAAATAGCATTCCATTTATTTTTTTGATTTAGTGCATTATTTTCTCCTGTTAGGATAAACGAACTCCAATAATATGGCGATGCACTACTTGTATTTTTATGTTTTGTAAGATACGTTAGCTTTGCATTTCTAAGTGCTTGTGATTTATTCATTTTATGTTGGATATTTTTATAAAAAAGAGCCATAATTTCTGCGCTTGATTTTTCGTTTATATTCCATAAAGTAGACAATACACTTTTTGCTCCTGTACTTACAAAACCTCTTGTTAGGTTGTATAATCCTTCTCCCTTTTGGTGTTTTCCAACAGAAGATTTACACGCACTTAAAACGACCAACTCTTTTTGATTTTCTAAATAGTACAATTCATTTAATACTAATTTCCCATCACTAAATGCCAACCATGGAATGTCGTTATCAATTCCTCCATGGGTCGATATATGGATAATTTCGTTATTGTTATACGATGTTAAAAACTGTTTTTTTGTTGCTTCTTTATTTGTAAAAATAGTTTTAAAATATGGAGATATTGATTCCATTTCCAACTTGCTATGATGTAACGATTCTAGAGAATTGTCTAAAAATGTTGTTGGTATAAAACTTACATAATTTTGTTTTTTATTTTTTTTATAAAAATTCATTTGTTTTTCTAAAGAGATGGAGTGTTTATAATACACATCGCATATTTGTAATAAATACGATGCTTCTAATTGCATTTCTGCATCTATACTTAATGCTTCAAAAGGGATGTATTGTAATTCTCCATCTGCAATTACAATCAATTCTTTACCGTTAATCTGTTTTTTAAATTCTTTAAACGGAAAGATTTTTGAAAAAATAACACTTGCATTTTTTTGAAATTTATTTTTGGATTCTTTAGTTAGAAATGGCTTTGAAATATTTTTCTTAAATACATTTATCTCTTCATTAAGTTTAGTAATTCCTTCTATTTTTTGAAAGTGTATTTTATTTTTGGTAAGTAGTAGTACATAACCTTCTTTTTTACCTAAAATATATTCTACAATAACTTGGTTTTTAGAAATATTTTTTTGTGTTTCGGTAATGGATTGTATTTTAAGATGCTTTTTAAATTTATAATATTTAGGATATGCTATTTCTAAAGAATCTATAAATTTTTCAAATTTATTTTTTTGCTGAAATAATTCGTTTTTAAGTTCTTCTTTTTCTTTCTCTAACAAATCTTCATTCCATACTTTTTTTTGTGTATTTTTAATAGATATTAAAAAATTCTTTTCTTTTTCGATAACATTCTCTGGTATTTTGGCTAATTGTCTTGCTTTATATGTATTTCTTTTTTCCATTAAGAATATTCCTCTATTCTTTTCCATATAATACATTGCTTTGTCTGGCATATTTAATAAATAACAAATAGAAACTGCTCTCACATACAACTCTGCTCCTTTCTTTCTCCAAAATAATTTAGATAATTCTTCGCTACTTTCAAAATAAAGTAAGTCGATAATTTTATCTGCTAAAGAGATGGTTTTTTCTGCTTCTAAGAGGTGTTTTTTATCCGAACTGGATTGGTAATATTCATACCATCCATTTGCTTTATCAATAAGGTAATCTAAAACATCTCTTTTATATGGCGAATCGCTTATATCGTCTATAGAAGGAAGGTTTTTATACGACGTTTCCTTTTTTGATATTAATAAACTTGTTATGGCATTATTGTAGTTGTGTAAGGCTTTTTCGTATTCTTTTTGTTCTAAAAATAAATCTGCTATATTATTAAAAAAAGTGCTTTGGTATAATTTATTTTTTTGAATGTATTTTCTAGATTTATTAAAATAAGAAGCTGCTTTTGTGTATTCTCCTTGGTTTTTATTGACTACTCCTAATCCTGTTAAGGCTATAAAAATTTTAGCAGAATATTTTTCTTGGTTTGCTAATAAAAGGGCTTTTTGAAACTGGTCAATTGCAAGTTGATAATTGTGTGTTGTATTATGTATTTTCCCAGTATTCAAATACAAATTAATCTTCGTTCTATTTGGAATACTAATATCTTTTTCTAATTGTTTTATCTTTTCAATTGTTTCAAAAAAGGAATTGGTATAAATACTATCATTTAAATTTACGTAAGTACCAACAATATTAAGATAAGTTCTCAATAAAGAAGGCTTATTATTATTACGTATAAAAATTCTTTCAGAACTTTCATAATTTTCAAGGGCTCTCTGAAAATCTCCTAATGCATCAAATATATCTCCTTTTACTCTATATGCACTTCCTAATCGCAACTCATAAGGTTCTGAAATTGCTATTAGCTTATCAAAATAAGCTAGAGATTTATCAAAAATATTTATTTTTTTATAAATAATTCCTAAATTGAATAAATTTGTTTTTAATAAAACGCTATCTTTTTTTGCACAAGAGTCAATAACTTTTTCTGCATAAATTATTGCTTTATGTGCTCTCTTATTTCTCCAATTCCATTTGGAATATTTGTAATACAATTGTAATAAGTCTTTGTTTTTTATGCCTCTTTTTAAATAATTTTCAATTTTTAATGTTTTTTCTTTATCTGAAATAGACAATGACAGTATAGAATCGTATGCTTTTATTACATGTTGTGTGTAAGCAGATACGAATACTATTAAAAAAATAGTAGTTAACTTTATCTTTCTCATACTATAAAAATACAAATAAAAAAGAGAGGATAAAAATCCTCTCTAAAGTTTAATTAAAAATACCTAAACCTTAATTAAACAAACTAATAAGGGATATATGAACCATATTTAATGGTAGATAAATTATCATGTGGTATGGTATTCGTTATGACTGCTGACATTAGTTGTTCTACACTCATTTGTGGTGTATACATCTTTCCGCATAGTGCTGTTGCATAAGCATTAGAAAAAGAAGTTCCTGAAACCGAAATATATTCGTCAGCACTTAAATAAAATGGAATATCTTCTCCTCTAGCCGCAATATCTACTGTAATATTTCCAAGATTAGAAAAACTTGCAAGGTTAGGATACATCATATTACGATATAATGAAGCCACAGACAATATGTTATTACTCTCGTAAGTAGAAGGATAATGCACATTAAAATCTGTATTAATACCTTTATTACCAGCAGAAGCAGTTATTAAAACTCTATTTTGATTTTCTAAAACTAATTTATTGAGAATTTCATAATTAGAATGATACCATCCAAAGCTCATGTTAATAATAGCTACATCTCTGTTATTTACTGCATATTGAAATCCGCATAAAATATCAAAATAATTTCCTCTACCAAATTCATTAAAAACTTTGACAGGTAATATTTGAAAACTCACATTTTGAGCTGTTAACTTTGTATACATTAAATTAGATACTATGGTTCCATGTCCATGATCGTCAAAAGGATCGTTATCTTGATTTACAAAATCCCAACCATAATAATCTCGAAATTCGCTATCGCTACATGAATTTTCATTTTTATATAAAAATGGATTTGTAAATCCAAAATAATTATAATCTATTCCTGTATCTAAAACTGCTATGGTAACATTTTCATTTCTCGAAACTATTTTTTGCCTTGCAGTGTTCATATCTGGTGTTCCAAAAGAAGTTAGCAACCCTTGTCCTGTTTGACTTATATATCTATTAAAGTCTACTCCTTCTATATCTGTATCTTCTTTTACTCCTAATACTTTTTCTTCTATGGTTGGATTTCCTCCTTTGCCTGTGTTTTTTGCAAAAATCCACAACTCTAAGGTCGGATCTGCACATTCGCACTTTTTAAAAGAAACCACATTATACTGATTTCGCATGGCTTGTTTTTCTGCTTCGGTAAGCGATGCATCATACTGAATTACCATTTGGTTTGAAGCATACAAATCATTAGAAGTTCTTCTTGTTTTTTCTGTATTGAAATCTAAATTGTTAATGACATCTTCTTGAATTAATTCTTCATTATCACAACTTAATAATAAAAGTATACTGGTAAATACTATATATATTCTTTTCATAATTTGTTTGTTTAATTAATTAAGTTTAGGATTTTTATTAAAACTCGACACACTACATGCCGAGTTTTTTTTTAATTTAATAATTATTTTACAATCACTTGTTTGTGAATTGTTTCTTCTTTTGTAGTAAAGTTAACAAAATAAATTCCTTTTCTAAGTCTTGAACCATCCCAAGAGAATGAATTTGTCTTATCTGAATTTACCCGTTTTACAAAAGTCTTAATTAAAGTTCCGTATGTATCATGTACCAATATAGTTACTTCTGTATCGATATTTGTATCGATATTAAAAGTCATTTCTCCTTTAGTTGGATTTGGTGTAATAGATACTTTTTTCAACGCTTCTTTAACTACTACATCAATACCTCCTCCTGAATAACAAAGTGAAGTTGATGTAGGCGATAGTGTTCCATCTGCACAAATTGCAGTTACTTGCCATGCAAAACACTTATTAACTAACGATTGTGGCAAAGCTAAAAGTGCTTGATTTGTTTCTATTGGCACTATTGAAACTTGATTTTTACAATGACACCATTTTGCTGTAGATGGAGAACTCACTATGTAACCAACTGCTCCTGGCACTGGATCCCAAAATAAAGTAGTCCCAATAATACCTCCAATATGTAAATTTATTGGTGCTGTTACATCGCAATCTGGCGTACAATCATATATAAAAGTGTAAGTATATGTACATGTATGTCCAAAACTGTCTGTAGAGACTACAGTAATTGTATATGAAGTATCAACATAAACCCCAATCCAATTACTAGTATTTACATTTGTAGTGGTTCCTGTACTATTATCTGTAATTGTTATAGAGTCAAAATTAGTAATTACGGATCCATTTACAAGCACTCTAATATTAACAATACCTCCTACACAAGGATCACATTCTTTTGCTTTTACAATAGCTCCTGGCACTCTTGACGCTTCTCTAGTAGCACCTTCTGATACTCTATAAGAATCAATTGCACTAACCAAATCTTCTCGACTTACAACCGAAGTTCTTTCGTTGTAACTTCTTAGCTGTCTTTCTAGTTGTGGTAACATTTGTGCTGATGGACATTCATCAAACTCTACTGTAATTACATCATTACAACAATCTTCTTGATAATATATTTTATAGACACATCCGTTTGGATAAGTTACTTCTACCCATATATTTTGTGACGCTACAACACCATAAAGTGCATTTGAAGTACTACCGTCACTCCATAAGAATGTATACCCATCAATCAATAATAATGGTGTACCATCTGTTCCTAATACGTGTACTGGCCAATTATCTAACTCGCATACATTGTTTGAATCACAAAAATCCCAATATGGCTCTATGTATGGTTTTTCTGGACAACAGTCTTGTTCTATCTTTACAAGTACAGTTTGATAATAATCATCGCCACATGAATCTGTTCCTTTTATTACGGCAGTAAAAGATTGTAAAGTACTATTTTGTGGCACACAAAATAACCCTTGTAAATTTGTAAGTACAGGATCCGAAGTATTGTATTGTGCATCTGTAATGTTTGATGCATGTATTGTAACACAATTCTCTCCACATGGTATTGTATAGGTAAGTGTTTCTGTTATATCTGTACCATTTGCTGTAATTGTTATATCTTCTGGTGTGCATCCACAATCTGGTGCTAGAGGTATTTCAAAAGACCTCCAAGAAGAACAATACTCACTTGTTCCATCTGCTTCCCACGGAGAAGGTCCATCTGCAGGATTATAATAACCTTGCATTACCCAAGTTCCCGTTGCTAAAGCTGAAGATGTATCAATAGTTGAAATATAATGAAAATCATCATTTCCAACTTGTGTAGCTATTCCGCCGCTAATCCAATTACTAGTTTGATTTGGTGCTAAAAAAACCCCAATATTAGTATTAGGCGTATAAATTTCACATAACCTCATATCAAAAGTATAGGTATAACCTCCAGAATCATTACATATAACAGAAACTGTTATACTACTAAATCTAATACCTGGAATTGCTTCATTATTATTTAAAGCATTGCCATAGAAATTGGTAAATAAAATTACCATAAAAAGTAATAAATATTTTTTCATAATAAAAAAATTAAGTTTTTCCTACTCTATTTACAGGATTTTCGGATTCCCCCTTTTTGAATCGATTCTATAGATAAGAGTATCCTTGTAACTTTTGTTACCCCAAATTTTTATTTTTTATTTTTTAAAAAATTAAAATTGGTAGCAAAACTAAATTTACTACCAATTAATATTTATCTCTATTAACCCGAAATATTTACAAATTTACTATTACAAAGCTAACTACGAGGTAATCACGAACACCCATAAAATATAATTTTGTATTTGTGATTTCACTTCGTTTAGTACTATTGGTGTTTTTGACTTTTCATAACGAAAACCTATGAATATTTCGGGTTAACCTATATTGGATTTCTAGAACTTATTTCTATTTTACAATCACTTGTTTGTAAATTGTTTCTTCTTTTGTAGTAAAGTTAACAAAATAAATTCCTTTTCTAAGTCTTGAACCATCCCAAGAGAATGAATTTGTCTTATCTGAATTTACCCGTTTTACAAAAGTCTTAATTAAAGTTCCGTATGTATCATGTACCAATATAGTTACTTCTGTATCTATATTTGTATCGATATTAAAAGTCATTTCTCCTTTAGTTGGATTTGGTGTTACGGAAACTTCTTTAAATTGTTTTGAAGCAGAATCAACAACTTTTGGATGTCCCTTTATTCCTCCTCCAATACAAATATCCTCTGAATATGGAGAGAAAGAACCATTTGCACAAACAGCAGTAACTCGTACCGAATAACAACTTAATCCCGATGGAAGCCATACATAATTAAACCTAGTTTCTATTGGTGGAATAGATATTGGATATCTACAATTACATGATCTGTTCCAAGTTATTGAAGGACTTACAACATAACCTGTTGCTCCTGGTACAGGACTCCAATACAATAGTGTTCCTTCTGCATACTCATATACATGTACATTCGGTGCTGGTAAATCACATAATTTATCACAATCTGGTGCTGGTGGAATTGTAAAATTTACATAATATCCACATCTATCCTTTCCAGTTCCTTGTTGTATTACCGACGGATCATAATAATATTCCATTGGATGTATAACCCAAGTTCCCGGATCTAAAGCAGAGGATGAATCGACCGTTAATGTAAAATGTAAATTGTCATTTCCTACCTGTGTCGCTGTCCCTCCATAAGTCCATGAATTTCCTGAACCTGGTCTAGTATAAACATGAAAACTATCTAATGAATCATAGGGAATTTGACACATTTTTATATCGTACGTATAAGTATATCCACCATCAGGATTACAAACTACTGTAACAGTAACACTCTCAACCCATAAAGGAGGTGCTGCTAAACTCTCTCCTTCATTTGTGTTTTCATAAGAAAACATAGAAATACTTGAATATATTCCTATTAATAAAAATAATAAAATTTTCTTCATAATAATAAAATTTAATTTTTTCCTACTCTATTACAGGATTTTCGGATTCCCCCTTTTAAATCGATTTTACAAATAAGAGCTTCATTGCAACTTTTGTTACCCAAAAAATTTAGTATATTTGGTTTTTCTTTAACAAACTAAATTGCTTTTATGCAAAATGATAAAAGTTTTATTAAAGGATTTTTAGAAGGGAACCCTAAAATTCTACAAAATATTTACGATAATTCTTACAGCTACGTTGAATACTACGTTGTAAGTAGAGGCGGTTTTAAAAAAGATGCAGAAGATATTTTTCATAATGCCTTACTATTAATTTATGTAAAATTAAAAGAAGAAAAAATAACCATTCAAAAATTTGACAACTATTTATTTACCGTATGTAGAAATCTTTGGAGGCGAGAAAATAAAAAAAAGAGGGTAACAAATATAGATAGTATACCTCTTGTTTCTGAAGAGTTAGATATGGCTACTTTTTATTTAGAAAATGAGCAATGGGAATTGTACCACGAAAAATTTAAATTAATATCGAAACAATGTAAAGAAATTTTAAAAATGCTATTCGATAAGAAAACGTATGATGAAATCGTACAAAAGTATGCGTATGCTTCTAAAATCGTTGCTAGGCAAAGAGTCTTTAAATGTAAAAAAAGATTAATACAACTAATAAAACAAGACAAGAGATATACTAGATTAAAGAAATGAAACTAAATGATTTATTAATAGAAAAGTTAGAAAAATATCTTAATGATGATATGCATCATAACGAGAGAGAATTATTTCAAGAAGAAATCAACGATTCTGTTGATTTACAAGAATTTATTGAAATATACAATCAAATTGATACTTTTAAAAACGATACAGATTGGGTTGCTTTTAAAGGCGATGCTAAAAAATTAAAACAAGTCACACGGTTATTTCAAAAAAGCGATACAGTAGCATTCTCTCAAAAACTCAAAGATTTTAAATCTAATTACACCGATAATAATTCTACAAAAAAAATCAAATGGCAACGTATTGCACTCTTTAGTAGTGTAGCTGCTTCGATATTTTTTATTTTTTACTCTATACTTTTTCAAACCTCAAATTTATCGAATATCTATGAGCAACATAATTCTTGGGACGAAATTCCATCGCTGTCTGTAAAAGGAAATATACTTGAAAGTCAGAAAAATAAATTAGAAAAATTATTTCTCTCTAAAGACTACAATGCCAGTATTATTTTATGTAAAACCATACTATCTTCTTCACAAAACATAGAACCTAATATTTTATTATATCTTGGTATTTCACAAATAGAAACAGGCAATTACAACGATGCATTACGTACTTTTTCAAAACTTATCAATACAAATACAATTGATAGTCATAAAGGATATTGGTATAAAGCTATGGTATATTTAAAACTTAATGATAAAGAAAATACAATAAATACATTGCAAAAAATTGTTTCTAATGATTATTATATGAAGAACGACGCATCAATAATTCTTAAGGAAATAAAATAACTGCCTTTTTTACAAGAACAAATCTAAAGGCTTTTAATCTGTAATTTTATTTATAATAACATTTATTATGCACGCATAGTATATTTCAAAAAAAAGCAGTAAATTCGTGGCATCTTAATTATTAATAAATTTCAAATTATGAAAATACTAGTATGCATAAGCCACGTACCAGATACAACTTCAAAAATAAACTTTACCGAAGGTAATACTCAATTTGATACAAACGGTGTACAATATGTAATAAACCCACACGATGAATATAGTTTAACTCGTGCTATGTGGTTTAAAGAAAAACAAGGAGCGAGTGTAACAGTTGCCAATGTTGGCGAAGCAATTACTGAACCAACTTTACGAAAATGTTTAGCAATTGGTGCCGATGATGCAATACGCATAAATACACAAGCTATAGATAGTTATTCTGTTGCAAAACAATTGGCAGAAGCTATTAAAAATGGAAATTACGATTTGGTATTAGCTGGTAAAGAATCTATTGATTATAACGGACAGATGGTGCCTGGAATGATAGCTAGTATCTTAGATTATAATTTTGTTAATGCTTGTATTGGATTAGATATTGACGGTAGTACTGCATCTGTTTCGAGAGAAATTGATGGAGGAAAAGAGGTATTAACTACCAATCTACCACTTGTTATTGCTGGTCAAAAAGGACTTGTAGACGAAAAAGATTTACGAATTCCAAACATGAGAGGTATTATGATGGCTCGTAAAAAACCTTTACAAGTTATAGAAGCAGTAAATTTTACTGCCAAAACAAATGCTGCAAATTTTGAAAAACCCGCAGAAAAATCTGCTTGTAAAATGATTGATGCAGATAATGTAGCAGAATTGGTAGCATTATTACATAATGAAGCAAAAGTGATTTAAAAAAAATATAAAGAGGAAAGAAACAAGATTAATTTCTCTTTAAACAATATGAATAAAATATAAAAATAATACTATTTAGATTAATTCATTTAATGTCTAAAAATCTAATAGTCTAAAAATCTAAAATAAATGTCAGTATTAGTTTTTGCCGAATCAACGGAAGGAAAATTTAAAAAAGTTGCTTTTGAAGTAACTTCATACGGAAAAAAAGTTGCAGAACAAATGGCAACAAACCTTGTAGTTCTTACTATAAATGCAAGCAATACAAGCGAATTACATCAATATGGTGCCGAAAAAGTATTACATGTAAACAACGATAAATTAACTGTTTTTAATGCAAAAGTATATGCTAATGTCATTAAACAAGCTGCCGAAAAAGAAAATGCAAATCTTATTATTATAGATTCGAGTGCTAACGGATTGTACTTAGCACCAATCGTTGCCGTAAACACACAAGCAGGATTAGCATCTAACGTAATTGCTGCGCCAAGTTCTACAAGCCCTTTTACAGTAAAACGAAAAGCATTTTCAAATAAAGCATTTCAAAATACCATAATTACAAGTGAAAATAAAGTTGTTGGATTAGCAAAAAATTCCTTCGGTGTAAAAGAAAATGAAGTAAGTGGTTCTCTTGAAGAATTTTCTCCTACAATTTCGGATGATTTATTTGGAATTAAATCTACTTCAATAGATAAAACAATAGGAAAAGTAACGATTGCAGATGCAGATATTGTAGTTTCTGCTGGTAGAGGGCTAAAAAACGGAGAAAATTGGGGAATGGTCGAAGAATTAGCCGAAGTTCTTGGAGCGGCAACTGCTTGTTCTAAACCTGTTGCAGATTTAGGTTGGAGACCTCACGAAGAACACGTTGGACAAACTGGTAAACAAGTTGCTTCAAATCTATATATTGCTATCGGAATTTCTGGAGCAATACAACATCTTGCAGGTATAAATGCCTCAAAAGTAAAAGTAGTTATTAACACAGACCCTGAAGCTCCCTTCTTTAAAGCGGCTGATTATGGTATTGTTGGCGACGCTTTTGAAGTTGTTCCTAAGTTGGTGGAAAACTTAAAAGCCTTTAAAGCTCAAAATGAATAATTTTTTATAAATTGTGCCTTTGAAAGGCTATCTAATTTTAGAAGTTTTTTTTAAAATTAGATAGCCTTTTTTAATATTAACAAACCAAAAAATAGTAAATCCAATTGAGTTTAGTACAATTAGACATAAAAGGAATTTCTTATAGCCAGTCACAGAGTGGAGCTTATGCATTAGTCTTAAAAGAAATTGAAGGTACGAGAACCTTACCTATTATCATTGGAGCTTTTGAAGCTCAAGCTATAGCTATTGCTTTAGAAAAAGAAATAAAACCGCCAAGACCGTTAACACATGACTTATTTAAAAGTTTTGCCGATCGATTTAAAGTGACAATTAAACAAATTATTATTCACAAATTAGTAGATGGTATTTTTTATTCTAGTTTAATTTGTGAAAGAGATAAAGTAGAAGAAATTATCGATGCTAGAACCTCGGATGCTATCGCATTAGCAACTCGTTTTAATGCGCCAATATTTACGTATGAAAATATTTTAGATAAAGCTGGTATTTATTTAAAAACTAAAGATGAAATTGACGAACGTATTTCTGAAATTGTAGAAGTAGAAGATTTTGTAGTTAACGAAGCTGATGACGATAAAAAAGAAGATAAAAATTACTTTTCGGATAAAAGCACAAAACAACTAAACGAAATGTTAGAAAAAGCAGTTTCTAATGAAGACTATGAGCTAGCGGCAAAAATTAGAGATGAAATAGATAACAGATAATAAAAAATTAAACTAGATTATATGGGTATTAAATTTAAACTGACCGCCATGAGTTTCTTACAATTCTTTGTTTGGGGAGCTTGGTTAATAACTGTTGGAGTATATTGGTTTCAAACAAAACAATGGTCTGGCGCCCAATTTGGTGCTATTTTCTCTACTATGGGTTTTGCTTCTCTATTTATGCCTACTTTAACTGGAATAATTGCAGATAGATGGATGAATGCTGAAAAATTATACGGTATACTACACATACTAGGTGGTTTAACTTTATTAATGGTACCCTCAATTACCAATCCAACCGATTTCTTTTGGATTATTTTCTTAGCAATGATTTTTTATATGCCAACTATTGCATTGTCTAATTCAATTTCATACAATGCGCTTAAAAATAACAACTTTGACATTGTTAAGAGTTTTCCACCAATTCGTGTTTGGGGAACTGTTGGTTTTATTGTCGCAATGTGGATTACTAATTTATCTGGAAATAAAGCTTCTTCAAATCAATTTTTAATTGCTGGTGCTGTTGCTATTTTTTTAGGAGTTTATTCTTTTTTCTTACCAAAATGTCCGCCGCAAAATACCGTAAAAGAGAATAAATCTTTTATAGAAACCTTAGGTTTAGACGCTTTTAAATTATTTAAAAGCTATAAAATGGCTTTGTTTTTCTTGTTTAGTATGCTTCTTGGTGCTGCGCTCCAACTAACTAATATGTACGGAGATACTTTTTTGGATGATTTTAAACATATTGCAGAGTTTAAAGATTCTATTGTGGTTAAATATTCTACCTTAATTATGTCTATTTCACAAATGTCTGAAACTCTTTTTATTCTTGCAATTCCTTATTTTTTAAAACGATTTGGTATTAAAAAGGTAATGCTAATAAGTATGATTGCTTGGGTTTTACGTTTTGTCTTATTTGCTTATGGAGATCCTGGTACTGGTATGTGGATGATTATTATGTCTGGAATTGTTTACGGTATGGCGTTTGATTTCTTTAATATTTCGGGTTCTTTATTTGTTGAAACCGAAACCGATTCGAAAATTAGATCTTCTGCACAAGGATTATTTATGATGATGACCAATGGTTTTGGTGCTATTTTTGGAAGCCTTGCTAGTGGTGTATTAATTGATGCATACTTTACAACAGAGGCTGGTAAAGATTGGCACGGAATATGGTTGACTTTTGCTGTTTATGCACTTGTAGTTGCTATTTTATTTGCCATTTTATTTAAACACGAACACAATCCTGATAAAATAGGAGAAGTCAATCATTAAATAAATTGTGGAAATTAAATCTTTCAAATAAAACAAATCTACGAACAAAAAAAATCCACAATAATGAAACAATATTTAGATTTAATAAAACACGTTCAAAAAAACGGTATAGAAAAAGGAGATCGAACTGGAACTGGTACAAAAAGTGTTTTTGGATACCAAATGCGATTTGATTTAGCAGACGGTTTTCCGATGCTTACTACTAAAAAACTACATTTAAAATCTATTATTCACGAGTTATTATGGTTTTTAAAAGGCGATACTAATATTGCTTACCTAAAAGAAAACGGTGTAAAAATATGGAATGCTTGGGCAGATGAAAATGGCGATTTAGGTCCTGTTTATGGACATCAATGGCGTAATTGGAATAGTGAAGGTATCGATCAGATTACGGAGGTTGTCAATACTATAAAAAACAATCCAAATTCTCGTAGAATGATGGTTTCTGCATGGAATCCTAGTGTGATGCCAGATACCTCTGTTTCGTTTACCGAAAACGTTGCTAATAACAAAGCTGCTTTACCTCCATGTCATGCTTTTTTTCAGTTTTATGTAGCAGAGGGTAAACTTTCTTGTCAATTATACCAACGTAGTGCAGATATATTTTTAGGAGTTCCTTTTAATATAGCCTCTTATGCATTATTGGTAATGATGATTGCACAGGTTTGCGATTTAGAATACGGCGATTTTATCCATACTTTTGGCGATGCCCATATCTATAAGGATCATAGCGAACAAATTACTTTACAACTTTCTCGAGAAACTAGAAATTTACCTCAAATAAAATTAAATCCTAAAGTCAAAAATATTTTCGATTTTACTTTTGATGATTTTGAATTGGTAAATTACAATCCTCATCCTCTAATTAGAGGAAAAGTTTCCGTTTAAAAATAACAAATATGGCAACTAACCAACACGAAATTTACGAGAAAGCTAGGAAACGAACTGTTCAAAAAAAAGGCTTTTATATTCATATCGTATTATTTATTCTTGGAGCTTCAATTATATATAGTTTGACCTTAATAAATGGCTTTGATATTGACCACAATGCTGTTAATTTTTATATAGCAATTACTGTTTGGTTTTTATTATTATTACTCCATTTTGTAAAAGTGTTTATTACTTCTAAATTCTTTGATCAAGATTGGGAACGTAAAGCAACCGAAAAATTAATTCAAAAACACAATAAAAAAGTACTATTATTGGAAAAAAAATTACAAAAAAGTGGTGTTTTACCAGCACCTACTGTAACTAAAATGAAAGGTCTTTTTACCGCTTTTAAAAAGAAACGTGAAATAATTCTTATTGCTGCTTTAGGCTCTAATAATGAGCTAGGAAAAGATAATGATTTGATTTGGCATTTACCTGCGGACTTAAAACGATTTAAAAAATTAACTTCTGGCCATCATATTATTATGGGTAGAAAAACATTCGAATCTATTGGAAAACCGCTTCCCAATAGAACTACAATTATTATTACTAGAGATAAAAATTACAAACACGAAGGTTGTTTAATCGCTAATTCGTTGGAGGGTGCTATTTTACTTTCTAAAAAAGATGAAAGTCCTTTTATAATTGGTGGTGCACAAATTTACAATCAAGCGCTTAAAATTGCAACTAAATTAGAAATTACCTATGTGCATCATACGTTTGAAGCTGATGTCTTTTTCCCTAAAATTGATGTTACCATTTGGAATGAAATCAAAAGAGAGTTTTATAAGGCAGATGAAAAACACAATTACGATTTTAGTTTTGTCTCTTATACTAAAAAGACAACTTAAATTCTACTGTATTGTATGTAAGATTTATAATGCGGCAAAAATTGAAATTGAGTTGGTATGACTACTCCTCTTCCTTTTTGTCTTCAATATCTTTACTTTCAGAAGGTTTAACTTCTTTTTTTATAGATTCCGTTTCCATAATTACTTCTTCTTCGTTCTTACCTTCAATACTTTTATTTTCTGGAGATTTAGTTTCTTTTTTTATCGTTTCTTTTTTCATAACGACTTCTTCTTCATTAAAAGAGCTTTCATCATTATTAGTTACTATTATTGCGCCAGAGCTATTATTTACAACGACATAATCTTCTAAAATATCTGGATTAAGAATTTTTATTTCTACTCTTCTATTTGCTTGTTGTTCTTTCTCGGTACATTTATTATTCTTGCCTCTGCAATCATGTAACAGTATGGATTTATTGTAACCTACTGCGGTTATATTTTCTGAATTTGCTCCATATTTTTCAAAAAAACCTTTTAAAATATCTGCTCTTGTTTGCGACAAATCTTCTTTTGTTCTTAAATCGTTATGAACGCCTACCTCTATTTTTAATTTGGGATGTTTTTTTAAATGGTGTACTATTAAGTGCAGTTGTGGTTTACAATTCTCATTAATATAAACTTTGTTCAAACTAAAATTTATACTTTGTGTTAAATACATGTAGGTATTGTTATTTTTTTTCACAATTTTAATAGAATCTACTAAAAAATTTAATTTTGAAAAGGAAAATATGGCAACTAAAATTACAAGAGCTAATGATACTTTTAATGTGTTTTTTATTTCTTTCATAAGAACATTAATTAATTAAAACTCTAAATGAACAATTAATTTATTGTCAAAAAATAGGGAGGAGTTTTTTGGTTTATAAATTTAAAGTCACAATTTACAAAAAATAATAAAAACACAAATGATTTCTTTGCGATTTTTCATTTTTTTAACATTTTTAAGAAGCATATTATATCAATTAAATTTCAAAATGCGCTAAATAGATTTGAAATATTTTTATGTTTTACAATCTTAAAACTTCAAGCATAGCTATGGTTTAAATTTAAAGTGCAGTAAAACCGTGAAAAGACAAATAATTTATAGCGTATTTGATGTTGAGTTGGTATTAGGAATTCAGTACTAATTCTTAACTACTTTATAAATATAATTTATCTCAAATGCTATTTTTTCTGAACAAAGTAGTTTTAATTCCAAATTATATGTATTAGAAATTTTTTTTATTGTTTTTATATCAGATGTATCCGATAAAATCATTAGTGTATTTGTGTCCATACGTTTTTCTAATTGAGAAAATAAATTTTTAAAATAATCAAAATCTTTTCCGCAGTACCATGCTCGTTCTTCTAAATTTTTTGGTTCTTTTGGATAATATGGTGGATTTATTAATACGTAATTAAAACTTTGATCTTCTATATTTTCAAATAAATTTGATATTAAGGTATTTATTCTAAAACCTTGTTTTAATCCTACATTTTGAATTGAACTAACTGCTATTTCATGAATATCACTTGCTGTGACTTTTGCGTCTTTCGATGCGCAAAAAATAGAAATAATACCACTTCCGCAACCCAATTCTAACACTTTTTTATCTTTTAAATTTAAAGAAGATATGTAGTCTAAAAAAACTTTTGTACTTACGGTGTGTATTGGCGAAAAAACAGTTGGTTGCACTATCGTATATACACTACCATATCTATATTTTCTAGGTTTCTTATGATACCAAAAATGGTATCTTTTATAAAAAGGATGTATTATTTTTTTTATGATTTTTTTCAATTTTATCTCTTTATTTTTAGCGATATATTATCGGCTTCGATCAAATTTACCTTGTTTTAAAATATCTTACTCTTTAAAATATGAGTAGATTTTTTTTATTTAAAAATTTATTCGGAATAAAAGCCTTCTATTTCTGGCTGTCTATACTTCCAAATTTTATGCAATACTTTTATTTCATAAGGATATTTATAAAATCCTGTTTTATAACGCCAATTAGAGACAATTTCTAGTACTTTTTTCTTGTATCCTTTTATTCTAAAATCGGATACTGTTGGATATTTTCCATTTAAAACCGTTTCAAAGTTTTTTATGGCATCAATCATATATGGCTTTAACCACGGTGTTAGTGGATTTTTTCGCAAATCGAAATTTTCCCAACTTGGCGAAATCCAAGCTTCTAATGTTTCTGGAAATGAAAATCCTGCTTCTAAAATTTGCTTGTACAAATCGGAACCTTTTGTAGGTGTTGGACTATATAAGTAAATGATAATCTCTGCATTTGGATTTATTTTTTTTATTTCTTTTATAAAATTAATATCCCAAAGTATTTGTTTATAGACTTGTTTTTCTGTTTTTGCTGGCATTCCTAACACAAAGGACATTTCTGGGATTATTCCTACATTTTTCATTCGCAACGCAAAATCTTTTATCATTTGTCCTGTTTGCGTTCCGCCTTTATTCATTTGCTTTAATACCTCATCATTTCCTGTTTCTGCTCCTAAAAATATCATTTCACATCCTGCTTTTTTCATTAATTTTAATTCATCGTCTGTGTATTTATTTATGGTATCTATTCGTCCTTCTCCCCAATATTTTATATTATCATTTATTATTAATTTGGAAAATTCTAATACTCTTTTTTTGGATGTAAAAAAATTATTGTCGTGAAATTCTATCGCATCAATGTTGTATTTTTCTTTAAAGTATTTTACGTCTTTGTACATTTTTTGTGCCGACATGCCTTTCCATCTTGCATTAAAAATAGGTACAATACCACAAAACGAACAACTAAACGGACAGCCCATACTCGAATGATATGACAAGGTTATTTTTCCCATAAAAGTTTTTGCTAAATATTTTTTTACACGATAAAATGTATCTAAATAAGCATAAGGCAAACTTGGTAAATCATCTTGGTCTAACAGATTTTCTTTAGTTGTTTTAACAATTTCTTCTTTTTCGTTTTTATAAATTAAGTTTTTTATGTCTTTTAATTTTGAATCTTCAATTTTGAATTTTGAATTTTCCAATACATTAATCAAACTTGGAAACGCCACATCTCCTGGTCCGTTAATAATATAATCTACTATACCAGAATCCATACAGACTTTATATTGATTGGATGCGAAATATCCTCCCCAAATTGTAATGATATTTGGATGTTGTTCTTTTACTTTTTTTGTAAATGGTATTGCTTGTCGTAACTGAGGTCCTGGCATTACGGTAGAACAAAAGTAACGAAATTCTCCTGTTTTTATGTATTCTAATATTTTTTCTAGTGGTTTTTTTTCTAAATTCCCATCTACGAAAACATATTCGTATTTTCCATGTATGGATGCACCTACTTGTAAAATAGAGTTTGGTATTCGGTGCTTTCCATTTGCACTTTTTGGATTAAATAGGATTAATTTATTTTTCATTCTTTACAAATATATTACCATGCAATCTATTTTTAGGGATTTTTTTTAAAATATGTGTCATTTCTTTTGCAGTTACCCATTTTTTTAATTCAAATTTTGGTTTTTCGTTTAGATTATAATTAAAAAGTGTGTTTTCTTTTTCTAATATTAAAATTAATGCTACTGTTTCTTCTATAAATGCTTCTGCAAATTCAAATTCGATTACTGGAATGGTATAAGATAAATTAGAAAGTATTTCAAATTCAAAACCTTCGGTATCAATTTTACAAAAATCTGGTAAGCCAAATTCTTCTATTAAAGTGTCTATTTTTTTTACTGTAACTTTTTCAGTTTTATTCCATTTTAAATTTTCTGTAGTATAAAAATCAATCATTTTATCAGAAAAAGTAGCGACTTCTATATGATTTGCTATTTTTAATTCTTTAATTTCGTCTTTTGCTCCAACACCAAAAGAATGAAATTGAAAGTTTTTATTTTTAATTTTGGTTAAATATTTATGACATGCCGTTTGTGGTTCAAAAGCAATGACTTTAGTATTTAAGGATAAAAAAAATCTGCTTTTTCTACCAATATTAGCTCCAATATCAAAACATAAATTGTTTGGTTTAAGAAACTGTGAATAGAAAATCTTATTCTTATATTTTTTTATAAAACGCTTCATTCTTTGTACAATTTATAAAATACTAATACTACTAACTGTGTTACAAACACACTAATAACACCTCCAATTATCCCATAATTGTGTATTAAAATAAAGCTTAAAATTAGATTACAAATTGCTGCAATAAAACTTATTTTTATTATTATACGCTCTTTTTTTTGTTTATAAAAAAGCATTACATTCATAATATAGAAATACGTTGGTAATGAAGATAATGCTCCAAACATATAAAATACTAAGGATAAATCTAATTTTGCTATTTTTTCTAGTATAAACCATATACTTATTGTGCCTGTTACTACTACTGGAACAGAAATATAAGCCAATTGTTTTTTTATTTTTTGTATGACATCTTTGTTTAATCGGTATAAGTGTTTATTAAATGGTAAAATTATTAAATAAGCTAAAGATTGTAATAATAAAAATGCTGTAATTCCAATTTGATATTCTGAAATATGTTCTTTAGACATGGTTAGATTTACTACATATAAATCTATTTTTGAAGCAATAAATCCCGAAAATACTATTAAAAAAAAAGCAAAAGACTTTTTTAATTCTTGTATAGAAATCATTCCTTTTTTAAAGGAGAAGTAGGTCTTTAAATTTCCTAAAAATATACTAATTTTTAATCCATAAGAAATACAATACACATAAATAATGGTCTCTAAATGGTATGGCTTTTTACTCAAAAAAAATGTAATAATTAGTGCAAATCCTATAACTTCTGCAATTAATTGTCTTAAAAATAATTGATGGTAAATAACCAAACTATCCAAACTTTGATATATAAAAATTAAAAAGATAAGTATCGTGGATGCAATAGCTATTTTAGTTGGAAAAATAATAAATAACACAAAAGATACTAACAAAATTAGCATTCTGCTTAAAAAATTATTTGTAAAAAAAACGGCTATTTCTGACGGATTATTACTGTACTTTCTTAAGAGATAATCTTTATTTCCAAAATTTGCTAGAAAAGCGAATAATAAAATCCAAGTAAAAGTATAGATAAAATCTCCCCAATATTCTTTACCATAAAACTTAATTCCTAGTAATGAAATTAAAAAACCAAACAGTGGCACCGAAAAACTTCTTGAAACAGCTATTATTATTTTATAAATTTTACTCATTAATTCTAATTTGTCTTAATTCATAAAAACCTATTCCTCGCTTTGCATCTGATAAATAAATTACTTGTTTCTCATTTAATAAATATACTTGTTTTTTATTGGACTTGGTATTTGTTATCTGCTTATTTTTATAATATACTTGGTTGTTTTTAATCGTTACATCTTTAGTATTTATTTTTTTTATGACAACATTCGTTTCCTTTCTATTTTGCCCTTTTTCATTCCAATAAAAATAATTTAGTTTATTATTTATTACCTGATATTTATACATTAATATTGGTGTTTTCTGCGCTATTAATTTTGTGGATTTTGATTTATTTTGAAGTGTAAAATAATTTAAAACGCCTACGATAAAGGCAATTATTAGAATCTCAGTAAACTTAATATACGCTTTAAATCGCCATAATAACAATATTATAAAACCAATTAATACTAGTAATCGCATATAATTTAATGGAAAACCTGTATTCGATATTTTTACATTGTTTCCAATTATAAATAAGAGTATCAGCAATATATTTCTTCTTTTTACACCAACTAATTTAACAAGATACACATATAAAAACAGTAATAAAATAAATGTATAGGTACTGCCATAAGGCGAAAGTAAAACACTTATTAATAACCAAAGTGAAACGGTAAATATATTATTTTTGCTTTTTGTGGTAACATAATATCCTATTCCTATTAAAAATACTTTGATAAAAATAAGTACTGCTTTAAATAGTTGTGGTTGATGCCATATTGCATCCGAATTATAAACTGCATCGTAAACTAACAATCGTTTTAAAAACATAAATATAGATTGGTAATTGTCTACAAATTCTCCTGCAATTTCTCCACTACTTGCTCTTGGTAATACTTTTATGAAATAGAATTGCCACACTTCAAGTCCGTTTATTGTAATCGAAATAAGTAATAAAATCGCGCTAAAAAAAATCAAATAACGCAATGCTTTAAACTCTTTTTTAAAGAGTAAAAATAAGGTTAATAGTATTGGAAATACTTTTAGAAAAATGGCTAATGTCCAAAAAATTGCCATGGTTTTAAATTGTTTTTTTTGATAGGCTAAAAAGCCTTCCGAAAGAAAAAAAAACAAGAGAAAATACACTTGTCCAAAAAGTAAATTATTTTTTAATGGTATAAAAAACAGAATTGGTAGTAAGATTATATATTCTTTTTTAATTTTAAAATAATTTAGCAATCGAGTAACGGAAAACAAAAACAATCCTGAACTTAAAATATTAAAGATAAGTTTGGCTGTTGTTAGTTTTAAAAAAGTTAACGGATAAAATAGTATGGCTAAAAATGGTGTGTTTGGCGCGTAGCTTACAAATATATTTTGATAACCTAAATCTGCTATATTTTTGTTAAAGTAATACGGAAAATAAATGTCCGTAGTAAATAAGCCTTCTTTTAAAAAATAAGCTCCAAAATAATAGTTTGCAAAATCATGAATGCTTAAAAAATGCGTTTTGTATATGTAAATTATACAAAGTAACATTAATGGTAATAATGAATAATATTTTTTTAAGATTACTTTCAATTTATTTAAATAATGAAAATTTATAGATTCCTATTTTCTGTAAAAAATAACTTATAGAAACTCGCATACATCCCAAACCATAAACCAAACTTCTCTTAAAATTAATTGATGAGGAATCTTTTTCATATTTTGCTGGACAAGAAATTTCGCCAAATGATGCATTAACATAACACAATTGTGCTATAATCTGGTTGTCAAAAATAAAATCGTCTGAATTTTTTTGAAATGAAATTTTTTTTAGAACGTCTGCATTAAAACTACGATAACCTGTATGAAATTCTGAAAATTTTTGATTCATTAATACATTTTGAATAAAGGTAAGTATTCTATTAAAAATATATTTATACAAAGGCATTCCGTTTTTTACTGCATTTCCATTTAAAATTCGTGAACCTAAAACCACATCATAAACACCATTGGCTATGAGTGAGCACATCGCTGGTATTAATTTAGGATTGTATTGATAGTCTGGATGTAACATTACAATAATATCTGCTTTTAATGCCAACGCTTTTTTATAACACGTCTTTTGATTTGCTCCATATCCTCTATTTATATCGTGTTCTACAATGTGTTTTATTCCTATTTTTTTTGCTACTTCTATCGTTTTATCACTAGAAAAATCATCGGTTAAAATAACTTCGTCCACAATATCAAACGGAATTTCTGTGTAAGTTTTTTCTACTGTTTTCTCTGCATTATATGCTGGTAAAATAACTACTATTTTTTTGTTGTTTAACATTTAATCTATATGGTTTACTTCTAATTGCGACTGCTCTCTTATGCTTGACGAAACTCTTAAACTCGTAAAAGGAGCAAATTGTACGACTTCATTTCGATGATATAAATTACCTAAAAAAGGAAACTCATCGTAAGTATGTGTATCTAAACTTTGCAATCTGTTTTGTACTTCGGCAACAGATAAATTCCATTCTTTACTTAGTACTTGAGCACTAGGTTCCATAAAGGAAATGTAAAGTAATTCCATTTTGGTATGCTCTTGTGTTTCTCCAAAATTTACACCGTTAGATAATTGCAATTGTTTTTGATTTAGCTGATTGTAATACGTTGTCAACGTATCTTTTAATTGTAAATACGATAAAAAACCGTCTTTATTTCCTTGCGGAGAGAATAATCTGGATATTTTACTTTCGTGACACCACATACATTTTGCTGGTTTTCCTGCATTTGAAATATTTGGTGTTGCACTATTTTTACGAATACCTTCTACATCAAAAATACCATATCGCAATTGTCCGTTATCCATAATTTCAATAGTTTCATATTCTAAAATTTCTTGTGTAATTGGCTCTACTTCGGTAGTTAAAAACAATTGCTTTAATCCGTTTTGTTTTGAATATTCTAGAATACGATGTTTGTTTGAAACGAGTGAATTATCTATATACCCTTTATTGGTTTCTAAATTATAATTTTCTAGAATATTTGTAATTTCTTTAGGCACATTTGTAATTTTATAATAATGTTCCGATACGCCAATAATTAAGGCAATATACCTTCCTAAATCTATGTTATTGTTTTGTTTATATGCTTGTGAATTTTTTATTTTTTGATGTAATTTTTCTAATTGTTCTTTTGCATTTACATTAAATCCTAGGTTTAGATAGTTAATGGTAAATTTATTTTCGTCTTGTAAGATTCCATTAAACGATATATTAATATTCTGTGCTCCAATTTGCGATAGTGCCCATTCTAATCCGACTCTTGCATCATTATTAGTTGCTGTATTGTATGCATTAAACTTTAAATGCAGTACTACTTTATCGTCTATTAAATCGGAATACGAATCGTTTTTACACGATTGTATAAATAGAAATAACAATATGAATATATATTTTTTAAACATACTTATTTGGATATTTTCATTAATACACTTGCTAAAATAGACTTTGTTTTTAACTTTATTACTTTTGTTATTTTTTTATCTTTTCCTTTTAAAATTTCTTTGTGATAATTTACTTCGTTTACAATTTTTCGTACTGCAAAATCGTAATATTTTCGTTTGTATTTTCGTTTAAAATCTATTTCACGATCTGTTGAAATTTGCCAATCTAATTCTTCTTTAAAATCTTTTTCCATTTCGGTATATAGCGATGTTCCTTTTATTGGATAAGCAACTGTAATCGTAAACTGTGAGGGATTTGCTACTTTTAAATGATGGATGGTTTCGTAAATATCTTCTTCGGTTTCCGATGGATAACCAACCATTATAAATGTACCTGTTTCTATACCTATTTCATTTGCTTTTTGAATGGTTTCTCTAACAACATTTACATCTACTCTTCGATCCATTTTATCTATAATTCGTTGCGAACCACTTTCGGCTCCAATCCATATTCTAAAACATCCTGCTTCTTTTAAAAGTTGTAATATTTCTTCGTTTAAACGTTCTGCTCTTGTTATGCACTCAAATGGAATTATTACATTTTTTTTTACAACCTCTGCATGAAATTCTTTAATCCATTTGTGACTTACACTAAAGACATCGTCTACAAACCAAATGGAATCTGGATGGTATTCGTTGCGTAGTAGTTGTAATTCTTCTACTACTTTTTTTGCTGGTCGACGTCGATAACTTTGTCCGTAAACTGCCGTACTACACCATTTACATGTGTATGGACAACCTCGTTGTGTACTTACCGAAATGGTATTTTTACCATGACGTTTTTTCCAAACATCTAAATATTTTTGCATCTCTATTCCTGCTCTATTTGGCAGTGGTAATTCGCTTAAATCCTTTAATTTTTGTCGTGCTGCTGTTTGGATGATTTTTCCATTTTTACGAAAAGCGATTCCGTTTATTTCTTTTAATTTATCTTCTTTTTTCTTTTCTCTTTGTCCTTGTTTTTCATTTTTATATAGGCATTTAACCAGCTCTAACATTGTTTGTTCGCCTTCTCCAATTACCAAAAAATCTGCACTGTTATTTAGGTAATTATCTATATTATAGGTTAAATCTGGACCTCCAAGAATAATTTTGGTATGCTTTAGTGTTTCTTGTGATTTTATAAATTTTATAATTGCCAATACATTTAATTTTGTAATAATATTTACATAAAGAGCTACTATTTTTGGTTGATTATCTAATAGAAATACGTGCAATTTATTTTTGGAAGAAAATGTACTATCAAAAATGGTATTATCAAAATTATTCTCTTTTAAGTAAGCTGATACATACAACAAACCTAAAGGTGGATATGGTTTCATAATTTGCTGTTCCTTTTCGTCTTCAGCAATAAAATAACCGTGTGTTAATAGTATCATTTTATTTTACAGCAAAGGTCGCAATGCTTTTGCAAAGGTCTCAATGTCTTATTTAATTTGTAATTCTATCATATAATGGTCGGAATATCTGGATAAAAACCCGAATCTTCCAATTGTTTTTTCTAATGTGCCTAAAATAGTTAAAAATCGCTTATGGTTTTTAAAATAGCATTCTAAATAGGATGGTGGCAGAAAAAATCCTATTGGTTTGGTTTGTACAACTTTAAAATTTACTTTACTTAATGATTTGATTTGTTTCGGATTAAAATACCATGTTTGTACTTTGTTTCCTGCTACATTTACTGTTAGTGCCGTTTTGGCATTTCGTCTAAAGGCTTTTTTAAATTGTCCTTTTACTATAAAATAGATATTTTCCCACAAGGTGTTTTTGGGCATTATTACCAAAATTAGTTTTCCGTTTTTATGTAATAATTTACTTGCTGTTCTAAAAAAATCTTGTAATTCTTGTTTATTTAAACAATTTAATCCTCCAAAATTAGAAAAAATTAAATCAAACTTTGATTTTTGTACTAAATTTTCGGAATTGGATTTTAAATTATTTACATCCAATTGTTGAAATTTTAAATTTTTAATTTCTTTACTTTTTTCTTTTGCTACATGTATCATTTCTTTAGAAATATCGGTTGCTAAAACAGTATTTATTTTTTTAGCAAACCAAATAGCATCTTCTCCTGTTCCACAATTTAATTCTAATATATGCTGTTGGTTTGGTAATTCTTCTAAATATTTATAAACTACATTACGTTGTCGCTTTCCAATTTCAGAATGTGTAAAATCGGTATCGTAATTTTTTGCTATATGGTCAAAATCGGCTTTCACTTTACAAAAACAAATTGGAATTATTGCTATTTTCCATTTTAGACAAAGCGATTTTATCTATAAATGCACTTGGTATGTAGTATACTAACAAACCTATAGCTCGTAAGTTTTCTATAATTTTTCCTTTTTTAAGGTAAGATAATCCTTGTGTTTTTCGAAACTCTTTATGTGTATATCGTTGTAATTTTCTGTAATATTCTTGGTTAAATGTTCCTTTAAAAAGTAATGCTAAATCATCACTGTCTTTCCAATTCGTTTTTTCCTTTAGTTCGTGTTTAACTTTTTCATAAAAAGGTGTTTCTGGTAATGGGTACGATACAGATACGCCAATATTATCTGGCTGTAATCTTTTTATTAAGGCGATTGTTTTATCGATATCTTCTTTGGTTTCTCCTAAATAACCATATTGAATAAAAAAGGCAACTTTTACACGTTTCGCTTGTAATAATTTAGTGGATTCTTCTATTTGTGCAATAGTTGTGCCTTTATCCATTGCATCTAATATTTTTTGGGAACCAGATTCTGCTCCAATCCAAACTTCTTCTAAACCACTTTCTACTAAGGCTTCGATGGTGTTTTCTTTTAATAATAAATCTGCTCTACTTTGTATATAATAACTAATTTTTAAGTTATTTTCTTTTAATAAATCACGAAATTCTTGTACCCATTTTGGTTTTAATCCAAATATATCGTCGCACATCCAAAAACGATTTACTTGGTATTTTTTAGATATATAATTTATCATTTCTACTACTCGTTTTGGCGAGTGCGAATTGTACCGCTGTCCATAAATTGGCTTTGCACACCAATTGCAATGATATGGACATCCTCTGGTTGTTGCTAAATTTAATGCAAATTGTTGTTTGCTATTCTTCCAAATTGCTTTATACGCTTCTATATCTATCAAATCCCAAGCAGGAAATGGTAGTTCGTCTAAGGATGTTATGTTTTTTCTTGGTTTGGTTTTGATTATGCTTAGGTTTCCTTCTGATTTCGAATATTTTTGCAGATGGTTAGTTGTCACATCGAACTTTTCCGAAGTTTCGAGAAAGGTATCTTTGTATATTATTCCGTCTATTCCTCGTAAAGTCGCAAAGTCGCTAAATTGAGTTTGTGATTCTTCATCTGTCTTTTCTCTTATTTCTTGTTTCTTGTTTCTTTTTAAAAAAGTAACCAGTTCCAACAACGTATTTTCTGCTTCGCCATAAATAATAAAATCAGCTCCTTTTTCTAAATATTCTTGTGCATGATCGGTACTATCTGAACTCGAAATAATAACGGTACAATTGTTTTTTTTACCTAATTTTATCATTTTAAAACAAGCTTCTCGCATTGTGGTTAAGCACATCTTGGTTAAGTAATTAAATCCATCATCATAAATAACTAAAATTTCTGGTTTTTCTTTTTCTAAAATGGGTTTTATTTCTTGTGGTTTTTCTTTTAATGCTACATCAAAAAAAGAAACACGATACTTATTTTCTCGTAATAAACTTGCTGCATAAATAGTTCCTAATGGTAAAAATGGTGTTTTATTTTGCCATTGTTTGGTATCCATTTTATAGAAGTAAGAATGTGTAAATAGTACATGTTTCATAATTTAACCGTTATCCGAAATTTTGGGTGTAAATTGTTTATTTATTTTTCTAATGGTATGGATAATTGATGCTTTTTATTAAATGCTTTAATTTTCTCATTCAACATACCAATTACTCTTACTTGATGGTTATGTGGATGGTGTTTCGATGTGTTTTTATCACTTTTAAAAGCAATGTCAAAATCTCTTTTCTGCAATTTTTTAAATTTTTTTTGTTGATGTTTTTGGGTAATTTTCATGAATTTTTTTTCTAATGCATTCCCTATTTTGCCTTTTAACAAAAATTCTAAAAATCGCTTCATTGCTTTTCTTTGAATTTGTTTTGACTTTTTCTTATAATTATAGTTTGGAAAATAATCTAAAATCCATGTATTTTTATTTTTTAATTCTTCGTAAGTTCCGTTACCACTCATAGGTATTAAAGTAACAAATTCTGTTGCTGTAAAACGGTTCTGTTCTTTTACTAATAAAGAATTACTACTCATAAAATAGTTTACACAAAAATATTTTTTTGAGTTTAACAAAAATATTTTTTTATAGAGAATTAGTAAGGTTCTTGCTATCCACAATCTATTTGGACTTGTAATAATAAAATAATCAATATCATCGTCTTCTCCAAAATAACCTTTAGATAAAGATCCTGAGACAAAAACTGCTTCTACAAATGGGAATTGACTAATGAGTTTAGAAACTTTTTTTGCTTTTTTTAATATCTGTTCTGCTCTTGCATTTCCTTTTTTTCTTCTTTCAATGCGAGACTTTTTAGAAATAATACTATAATAATTTTCTAATTTATAGATGTTTTTTTTTGCAATTAATACTTCTAAATTTTCTTTTATTTCTTCTATGGTAAATCGACTAAAATCTTTTATTTCTTCTATGGTTAATGGATACTGAAAGCTATCAAAATACAATACTGTTTTTAAAATATCATTTATACAAGAATTAATCTCTAAGTTTTGCTTTTGATATGTTGTAGTCGTTTCGAACATAAGAAATGTAAAAGTACTAAATTTTAATCCAAAATATCTTTTTAATGTGCATCCAACCAATTCTCTCCTTCATCCATATCTACAACTAGCGGAACGCTTAATTTAAATGCATTTTCCATTTCTTGTTTTATAATTGGTTTTAGTTCTTGCATTTCGTCTTTATGCATATCAAAAACCAATTCATCATGTACTTGCAATAGCATTTTTGTTTTGTAATTTTTTTTATCTAATATGTTTTGAATGTTAATCATTGCAATTTTAATGACATCTGCTGCTGTTCCTTGTATTGGTGCATTTACGGCATTTCGCTCGTCTCCAGATCGCACAAATGAATTTTGTGAATTGATATTTTTTAAATAACGTCTTCTTCCTAATAATGTTTCTACATAACCTTGTTCACGAGCTAAATTTACTTGTTTAGAAATGTATTCTTTTAAAATTGGATAGGTTTCGTAATAGGCTTCTATTAATTCTTTGGCTTCTTTTCTACTTAAATTTGTTTGTTCACTTAATCCAAAGGCAGAAACTCCATAAATTATCCCAAAATTTACTGTTTTTGCTTGTGACCTTTGCTCTTTGGTTACTTCTTCTAATGGCACATTAAATACTTTTGCTGCGGTTGCTTTATGAATATCTTCGTCATTTAAAAAACTTTGTTTCATGGTCTCTTCGCCACTCATTTCTGCTATTAATCGCAATTCTATTTGCGAATAATCTGCTGCTACTAAAGTATAATTTTTGTCTCTTCTAACAAATGCTTTTCGTACTTGTTTTCCTCTTTCGGTACGGATTGGTATGTTTTGTAAATTTGGATTTGTAGAACTCAATCTTCCTGTTGCTGCAACAGTTTGCATGTAGGTTGTATGAATTCTTTTGGTTGTCTCATTTACTTCTTTTGGTAAAGCATCTATATAGGTATTTTTTAATTTTACCAATCCTCGCCATTCTAATATATTACGAATTATCTCATGCTCTTTTGCTAATTTTCGTAATACTTCTTCGCCTGTTGCATATTGTCCTGTTTTGGTTTTTTTTGGTTTTTCAACTAATTTTAAATGTTCAAAAAGTACTTCTCCTAATTGTTTAGGCGATGCTAAATTAAATTCGACATTTGCTTCTCTGTAAATTTCACTTTCTAGATTGAGAATATCTTCTGTTAATTTTTTAGATAATCCATTTAAGAAATTGGTATCTAAATTTATTCCTTCCAATTCCATTTTTGCCAGTACTTTTACCAATGGCATTTCTATTTCTTGAAATAGTTTTGTTAAATTATTTGTTTTTAAATTTTCTTCAAATACTTGCTTTAATTGATAGGTAATATCTGCATCTTCCACAGCATATTCGGTTATTTCTTTAACTGCAACATCTCGCATCGTTTTTTGATTTTTTCCTTTTTTACCTATCAATTTTTCGATGGAAACTGGATGGTATTTTAAGTAGGTTTCTGCCAACACATCCATACCATGTCGCATATCTGGCTGTAACAAGTAATGTGCAATCATGGTATCAAAATAAGTACCTTTTACCACAATATTATATTTGTCTAATACTTTAATATCGTATTTTATATTCTGTGCTATTTTTTCGATGTTCTCATCTTCAAAGAAAGGTCTTAATTCTTCTATAATTATTTGAGCTTCTTCTTTATTTTCTGGAAACGGAATGTAATAGCCTTTATTACTTTCGTATGAAAATGCTATTCCAACAAGTGCTGCTTCTAAGGTGTTTAAACTGGTTGTTTCGGTATCAAAGCAAACGGATTTTTGTTGCATTAATTTGCTAATAAATAACTTTCTTGAAAGTGGCGTTTCTAAACTTTGGTAAAAATGTTTGGTGTTTTCTATGGTATTAAACCCTTTAATTTCTGGTATGTTTTCGGATAATGGCGAAGTAAATAAATCCAGTTGTCCCGACTCTTCTTGGTTCTTACTTCTTAGCTCTTGGTTCTTACTTCTTCTTAGCTTTTGGCTCTTTTTTGTTTCTCGTATCTGTCCTTCTGCACTTGCTGGGTTTACAAAAATCTTATTTAAAGTATTCCACATTCTACGAAATTCTAACTCTTGAAATATTTCGCTTACTTCGTCAAATTTTGGTTGTGACAAATGGTAATTTTCTTCATGGAATTCTACTGGACAATCGAGCATAATGGTTGCTAATTGTTTGGATAATATTCCTAAATCTGCATTTGCTTCTACTTTCTCTTTCATTTTACCTTTTAAGTCTGCTGTATTTGCCAACAGAGCTTCCATAGATCCGTATTGTTTTAAGAATTTTTTTGCTGTTTTATCTCCAACACCAGGCAATCCAGGAATATTATCTACGGCATCTCCCATCATTCCTAAATAGTCTATAACCTGAATTGGATCTTCTATTTCGAACTTTGCTTTTACTTTTTCTACATCCCAAATTTCAATACCATTTCCCATTCGTGCTGGTCGATACATTTTAATATTTTCGGATACCAATTGTGCAAAATCTTTATCTGGCGTAACCATAAACACTTCATACCCTTGTTTTTCGGCTTGTTTTGCAAGTGTTCCTATTAAATCATCTGCCTCATAACCTGTAACCTCTACAATCGGTATTTGCATGGCTTCTAGTATTTTATGAATATATGGTACTGCAATTTTTATGGCTTCTGGTGTTTCTTGTCGGTTGCCTTTATAAGCAGGAAATGCTTCGGTACGAGCTGCGGAGCCTCCTTTATCGAATGCTACGGCTAATAAATCTGGTTTTTCTCTACGGATTACATCTAACATCGAATTCATAAACCCTAATATTGCCGAGGTATCCATACCTTTAGAATTAATTCTTGGATTTTTTATTAAGGCGTAATATCCTCTAAATATTAATGCAAATGCATCTAATAAAAATACTCTTTTTTTTGCCATTTGGAATTTTTTGATGTTTACAAATATAGTGTTATTTCAGAGAGATATGCAAAGGAATATAGAGATTCACGGAGTTAGTATTTTGTAAGTAAAATCCAACTATTTTC
>Ga0256840_1000263_pt1 | contig 52746 bp, 55 predicted proteins | sample 355202metaG_FD_185969 | JGI IMG/M metagenome (GOLD analysis project Ga0256840, IMG submission 185969) | Hydrothermal vent microbial communities from Mid Atlantic Ridge, Atlantic Ocean - 355-202 | ecosystem: Environmental > Aquatic > Marine > Hydrothermal vents | place: Atlantic Ocean: Mid...
ATTCGGGCTGTTCAGCAAAAAGCTATTTGCAATAGCGGAATTCATCTCAAAGGGTAAACCGGGCTTGTCCAACAAACGGTTCAGATTGTGGCTCGCTTCGCGATCACAATCTAACCTTATTCGTTAGTGCGAAAAGATCAATTTGTGCGCTATTTATGTTTTCTTCAGCACCTATTGATAAATCAGCGCCCAACAGCTTCTTTCAATTAACCTAAAAAAATCAGTAGAGCACGGATTTTGTGGGAAATCTGGGCAAAAAAGGCAAAGAATAGCTCGAAGATAATGGCCGTAGTCCTTATCGAGAGTTATTCTGCAGAATTTTTTGTCCAGATTTTTCACAAAACCGTGAAGCGAAATACACTCACCCATCTGGTGAATAGTGAAAAACTGGATTAAACAGTTTATTTAATAAGTTACAGCTAAACTAAGCGTTCAACTGATTTATTTAGGATTAAAAATTATCCTCTAAAAATTCATCAAACCAGGTCTTTGCCCGGTTGATATTTGAAGAAACGCAAGGCGAATCCTGCTGTGGTGCTGAACCTTTAATATAGGGGTATAACAGCGCACCTTTACACGATTCATTTGCAAGCAACCCGTTTTCAGGATCAATCAGTCTCATTTCAATATTATCCGGTGGCATTAAAGTAACCGGCTGGGTAGAAACCTTTCTCATTAAGGCAGTCCAAAGCTGCAACGCACCTGTTGCACCGGTTAAGCCTGTTGGTTTATTATCATCGCGCCCAACCCAGACAACCGATAGATAATCCCCGCTATAGCCTGCAAACCAGCTGTCTCTCAATTTATTAGTTGTTCCCGTTTTGCCTACCAAACCAAAGTTTTTGGGAATAAATAAATATGCCGATTTACCAGTTCCTTCATCCATCACTTCCTGCAATATTTTATTGGTAATATAGGTTGCGGCCGGGTCTACGGCCTGCCTTATCATATAGGGGTAACTTTGCAGCCGCTCTCCCTCGGCATCAATAACCGCCCGTATTGAGCGTAAAGGAGTAGAAAAGCCATCCCCAGCTAAAGTCTGATACATCTGTGTCACTTCTAGCGGTGTCAAAGGTGATGCGCCTAATAATAAAGAAGGAAATAAAGCGACGGGTCTGCTCACGCCTAAGCTTCTTAATGTTTTTGCTATTCTGGCAACCCCTATATCCATCCCTATATGCACTGTTGCCAAATTGTAGGAGTGAGCTAAAGCAGTATGGAATTCAACCTCACCATGCTCTTTTTTTCCGTAGTTATTTGGTCGCCAAAGCTTTCCCTTTTTACCTTTAACCTCAATAAAAGTATCACTTACCTTTGTTGTTATGGTGTATTTATCTGGATATTCCAATGCAGTTAAATAAACAGCAGGTTTAATCAGCGATCCTATCGGCCTGACGGCATCTAATGCTCTGTTAAACCCGACGCCTCTTGGGTCTCGCCCACCTGCCATGGCAACAATTTCCCCACCATCTCGGCGTGTCACTATTACCGCTGTTTCCAGCTGACTGCTGCGTGGTCTTTTTTCTAAATACTTTAATTTTCTAGTAATTGTTTTTTCAAGTGTATTCTGTATTTGAGTATCCAGGGTGGTAAAAATTCTCATACCCTCCGAGGTTAAATCATCTTCCCTGTATTCCTGTCTTAATTGTCTTTTGACCAGGTCTAAAAAACCAGGATATCGATTAACGGAACGATGGGTACGAGAAATAACGCTTAACTTTTGCTGTTTTGCTTCAATCATCTGCTTTTTAGTGATATGCCCCTGCTGATGCATCTCTTCCAAGACTAAGTTACGACGTTTAATCGAGCGCTCAGGGTGTCTTCTTGGGTCATAATATGAAGGCCCCCTTACCAAGGCAACTAAACTGGCAACATCCTTTAAAGGCAGGTTTTTCAACGGGCGCCCAAAATAAAACTCACTGGCTAACCCAAACCCATGAACAGAACGGGCACCGTCTTGCCCCAAATATATTTCATTTAGGTAGGCTTCCAATATCTCATCTTTTTCAAACCGAAATTCTAATATTAAAGCCATAAAGGCTTCATTAACTTTTCGCCACAGACTTTTTTCCGAAGTGAGGTAAAAGTTTTTTACCAATTGCTGAGTTATGGTACTGCCACCTTGAACGACGCCTCCGGCACGAAGATTTGCCCACAAGGCCCTGGCAATCGCTTTAATAGACAGGCCATAATGATGATAAAAGTTACGGTCTTCCGTAGCCATCAACCCCTGAATTAGAGTATCGGGAGTATTTTCTAGCTTTATCAATATTCGATCTTCTTTTCTAGTTGGATAAAAACTGCCAATTTGAACAGGATCCATCCTGACTATCGGCAATATTTTTGATGTTGATAAATCAATAATTTTAGCAATTGAAGTCTCAGAAAATTTCACTCTCAGCAAACGGCTTTCTTCCTGCCTATCCCAGAAGTTAAAAGTCCTGGTTTTCAAATTGATTACTCGGCCCTTTTTGTAATACGTGCCCTCTGAAGCTAGATGATAGTCTTGTCTATAATGCAAGTGCTGCAATAAATCTTCAAATTCATTCTGTGTCTGCTGATAGCCGCTATATAACTCAACTGGCGTAGCATAAACTCTGGCGGGGATTGACCATCGACGGCCTTCAAACTGTTTACGGACAGTATAATCTAGATAGCCTAGATAACAGCAAAGAACAAAGCTAAAAAAAACAAAAGAATACAGCAGCATTCTTTTGAACCAGTGCATTGGAGATTTGGTGACTTTTTTCTTTTTTACTGACGGTTTCTTGTTTTTTTTAGGCATTAGTTAATTTGCTGTTCCCTTTAATAAAGGATTAGGACTGATTATATGTAAACTCATCATGATAAATGAGAGCTGAATGAAATCAATTTTAAGGAATGAAACTATGACTTGAAGAGAATGATGAAAAGTGCTTTTCTTTATACCCCACACCGGGAAAAGAGTATAAATATGTTTTATTCACAGCCACTTTCATTTGATCTTTTATTATTTTCACCTTTCTCCTGAGCAGGCTTGCCAAGCACAAGGTTTCTAATAGAAATTGATTTTTCAGGCAATAAAGTGGTTTCAGGCTTGCCAAAAACATAGCCTTGTCCAAAATCTATTCCAATCTCCTTTAACTTACTAATAGTCTCTGGCGTTTCCACAAACTCCGCAATAGTCTTCTTACCTAATTTTGCAGCAATTTCAGTCATTGATTTCACCAAAAGCTGATCTGTTTCATCATTAAGTAAATTCCTAATAAATTGCCCATCAATTTTCACAAAATCTACTGGAAATATTTTTAGATAATTGAATGAGCAGAAACCTGCGCCAAAATCATCTAAAGCAAACTGACAGCCTAATGCACGAATCTTCATTATCAGCTCGCGGGTCTGCTCAAAATTATCGACTGCCGCTGTTTCTGTTATTTCAAAGGTCAACCGTTTTGCCTCAATCCAAGTAAGCTCCAGCTTGTCTTTTATTGCCGGCAGCAAAGAGTCGTCCTGAAAGGCTACACTGGAAAGGTTAATGGCTAATGAAATATGTGACATTTCAGCAGGAAGTTCTGCAAGATAATCGATAGCCTCATTGACTACCCACAAATCAATACTATGAATTAACCCCATCCTTTCCGCAACAGGAATAAAATCACTTGAATTAATGACCTCCTGGTCCCTGCCTCTCATTCTGGTTAGCACTTCAAAATGAGAAATATTTCCTGTTTTCAAATCAACAACCGGCTGAAAAACCAGAAAAAACTTTTCCTCCATCAGTGCCTTTTTAATTAAGGGTACCAAATATATGTCTCGTCGCCTCTGTTGTACAGAATTATCATTTTCGTTGTACTCCCACACTATATTTCGACCATTTTCCTTAGCCATATTGCATGCCTGCCGTGCACGGGATGTCAATTCGCTAGGGTGATAAATTGCTGTTGTGGTGTTAACTCCGGAGATTCCAATTGATACTGAAATGCTATAGCAGATATCCGTGGTAAAAAAACGAGTATCATAAATGGTTTTCCGAATTTTCTCTGCAAACTGCTTTGTCTCTTTCGCAGACCGGTTTTCTAAAAAAATGCAAAATTCATCAGAACCGATACGAGCTAGCAGACCTTCTTTATTTGCCAGTTTTCTAATAACAGAAACAACATCAACTAACAGTCTATCGCCTATCTCAAAGCCCTCAAGTTCATTAATCAGACTAAACCGATCAATATCAATAAAAAGCAATGCTCCATCCTGCTTCAGCAGGTTGCTGCGATTAAGAATCAAGCGCAGCTTACGCTCAAAGTTTTCACGATTCAATAGGCTTGTCAGCTCATCATGAACAACTAGATACTTCAATTTGGCATCAACAACTTTCCTTTCGGCCAGTTCATTGATTAAACGCTCTTCCTGCTGATGTCTAAGAAAGCGTTCATGCTTCATCATTAACTGGAATTCTAAAACAATTAAAAACTCTGAATAATTAATAGGCAGAGATATGGAATAATTCAAATAAGTACTATCTAGATCAGCTTTGTACTCATCAATATTATTTTTACTGTTTGACCTGAGAATTATAAAGGGTATGACATGTCCATTCTCATTGCTCGCCAATGTGGTGCACATATTGGAAACTTGGCATTGCGGCAGGCTTTCATTCACAATAATGAGACCAACCTGTTCAGGCTGACTGTAGTAGGGTCTCAATATTTCATAAACTTTAGCGCCATCATTAGCTATTCGTATATTTTCAAAGCCCTGCTTTTTAAGATAAGCATACATTTCTACTGCTAAACGCTCACCATGCTCTGCAATGATGATAAGCTTATTCTTTAAATTTTCACAAACAACCATAGAGCAACCCAAACTTAATCAATTCTTATTATTTTTTCCTCTTTTCCAAAAAACAGGCTACCCTTGAAATTATATCTATTAACGTCTACAGTTAACTTGTTATATATTTTCTAGAAAATTCTTCCAACTATATACGGTTTTTAATTTTTTGTCATTTATGTTAAACACTTCCCATCAAGATTTATTGGTATCCGACCTTTTTAAAGGCGATATACAGCTGGCCTCCCCCCCCAATATTTATTTTGAGCTGCAGAAAATAATTGAAAACCCTGTAAAAACCGTTGCCGATGCAGCATATGTTATTGAAAAAGATGCAGGCCTATCAATTAGGCTGTTAAAATTAGTAAACAGTGCCTTTTATGGTTTTCCATCAAAAATTGCCTCAATTGACCGTGCAATAAATCTTATTGGTACCAAAGAACTGCAAAATATCACCTTGGCTACTGTCGTTATTGACCGGTTTTCTGACTTGCCCAGCAGTCTTATTTCTATGCATGATTTCTGGGCCAAAAACCTTCGATGTGCATTGATAGCTCAAGGCATTGATCAGTTTCTAGATAAACAGTTCTCAGATTCAATTTTTGCCTGTGGCATATTGCATAATATTGGCCAGCTAGTTTTCTTTCTCAAAATACCTGAATTGGCTAAAGAAGTTAACTTAATGCTATTGGCTGATGAAAGTTCAACAGGAATAGATGAAATTGCATTTGAACAGGAAATTATTGGCTTTGATCATTATGAAGCAGGGGCGACTCTTACTAAATTATGGAAACTTCCTGACATTATTACAGAAAGCATCAGACTGCACACCAGCCCCGATAGCACAGAAAACTATCATGAAATTGCTTCCATCCTAAGGCTTGCTGACAGCTACAGTAAACTTGATGATATTTTTAGTGATGCAATAAACCATGATTTGAATATTCCAGCATCAGACATGAGCGTGATCATTGACCATGCTTATGATCAATTTGATGATATTTTTAAAGTTTTTTATCCCGGCTAATATTTGCAAACCTTTTATCTATGTTACATGGCCTTGGTCTGTCTAATTGAAAGCATTATTTAAAAAATAGCTAATCGCTGGCAATACTTTTGACTGCAGCTTTTACCATTGGCTGCGATAATTCTGATAATTATCCTGCTTAATCAGCACCAAATCATTATTGATACCGAGCCAATAAATATCTGGTAAATTGTAGCCATTAAAGCGATTGGCTTTAATCAGACTATAAGCCCCTACATTTAAGAATACTAACCTATCCCCTACTTTAAGCGGTGAGCTAAATTGATATTCACCAAAAATATCGCCCGCCAGACAGCTAGATCCAACCAATAAACAGGAATATTCACCCTGACTGTCTGCTTCAAATAATTCAGGGCTTTTCTGATATTCAAACACCTCAGGATTATGATTAACAGAGGTATCCATTACCGCAATATTTTTTCCGTCAGAGATAAAGCAGTCAATAACACTGCTGACCAAATAGCCTGCATTACCTACAATCGCTTTGCCCGGTTCGATATAAACCTCAAGTGCATATTGCGCCTTTAACTTCGTTACAAGATTTATAAAAGGCTGGTGATTTCCTATTTGATGATAAAGATAGCCCCCTCCTAAGTTTATCCATTTAAACTGAGTTAACTGATCACCCAGCTTTTGCTCTAATAGTCTGACCGTATTTTCCAAGGCCTGGTAATCAGTGTTGGAAAAAACCGTGTGAAAATGCAAGCCTTCAATATTTTCAGTTAACCTTGGCAAACGGTCTAACGCAACCCCAAGCTTAGAATAGGGTCTGCACGGGTCAAACCTTAGATCATTTGAATAAGAGAGCTTAGGGTTTACTCTTAACCCTAGGGAAGCCTCATTTATAGCCTTTCTTTGCAGGCGCTGACACTGGTTATTCGAATTAAAGGTTATATGACTGCAAAGCGCAGCAATTTCTTTAAATTCATTTTCCTTAAGCCCTGGTGTTGTAATATGAATAGCGCCTGTATCCGCTAAAATTTCTTTTGCAAGCTTAGCTTCAAATAATGAGCTGGCCGACAGGCCATCCAAATGCTCTTTTGCCATTTTTAGAACGCGCTCAAGAGGCAAGGCTTTTATAGAATATAGAGCTAGACAGCCTGATTTTTTTTTTAAATTGGCTATTTCTTTTAAATTATCAGCCAGTACTTTTTCATCAAATACAAATGCCGGTGTTGATTTTAGGCTGGCTTTGAGTCCGTTAAAGTCCATTTTGTTTAAAACGATAGCAATTTTCCTCAGTTATAATAGTATCCATATAAACATCATGTTTTTCCATAATCACTTTTTCGCATATCTGTGCCTCATAGCAAACAGCTGTTAATTCTGTGTCAGCCCTGACTTCCTGCAACAACCTATCATAATAGCCGGCACCATTGCCTAGCCTCCCACCCTCTCGGTCAAAAGCAACACCAGGAACCATTACTAAATCCAATTCTTCAGGTGGAATTTCCTTTCCTTTCTCCCCCCATCTATCTTTGTGTGGCTCTAAAATATTCCAAGTCCCTGGGGAAAGCTCAGAAAGCTCCTCCAGCAGCCACAGGCCAAGTTTAGGCAGCCCACTCTGATCTCTTGTACAGTAGGGAATAACAATTTTTTTAGACCCATTAAGTGTCGCCGACACTGACTTTAATGTTCTGACCTCTGAACGGCAATGCAGATACCACAATATGGTTTCTGCCTGCTGATAGGCTGATTGAGCTATAAATCTACTGCAGATAATATGACTCAACTGATCTTTGTTTGGCTGTGCATTTCGTGCATCATATGCCAAGCGACGCTGCTGCTGTTTCAGGCTCATGCATTTATTTACAAAAGAACGGGGAATGAATAGATATGGACTCAGGTTACAAAGCCGCAATAATCGCTTCACCCATTTCAATAGTTCCGGCTTTAGAATCAGGGTTTAAATCAGGCGTTACATATTCACTCGCTTCGACCACCTTTTCTACTGCAGTTTTAATTCTTTTGGCGGCTTCCGTCTCTCCCAAATGATTTAGCATCATCACCCCAGCCATAATAACCGCCGTCGGGTTTGCAATATTTTTTCCTGCAATATCAGGCGCACTGCCATGCACAGCTTCAAACAAAGCAGCATCTGCACCAATATTGGCACCGGGAATCAATCCTAAACCGCCTACCAGACCTGCTGTTAAGTCAGATAAAATATCGCCAAACATATTGGTCGTTACAATCACGTCAAACTGGCTAGGATCCATAATCATATGCATGCAGGTTGCATCGACAATTCTTTCATTAAATTCAATTTCAGGATATTTTTTAGCGACTTCTTTGGCAGTGTCTAAAAACAGGCCTGAAGTGAATTTCAAAATATTGGCTTTATGACATGCCGTTACTTTTTTACGGCCATTTTCTTTAGCATATTTAAAAGCATATTCTACAATACGCTCAGAACCTTCTTTAGTGATAACGGCTAAACTTTCAGCCACATCCCTCTTTCTAGTCAAATAATGTTCAAGGCCCATATACAGACCTTCAGTATTTTCTCTGACAACCACAATATCAACATCATCAAACTTAGTTTGGGCGCCTTTCCATGTTTTTGCCGGACGTATATTGGCATATAAATCATATTTTTGACGCAAAGCCACATTAATGCTTCTAAAACCGCCACCCACTGGCGTGGTTAAAGGGCCTTTAAAAGCTATTCTATTTTTATCAATAGATGCTAATGTTTCATCTGGAAGCGGCGTTCCATGCTTATCAAAAGCGGCCATTCCGGCATCAGCTTCCTCCCAGTTTATTTTTACACCTGCCGCATCAATAATTTTAACAGCAACATCCATGATAGAAGGTCCGATGCCATCACCCTTAATTAAGGTAACATTATGCATTTTAATTGTCTCCAAAGCTTTAAGATGATTTGAATGATACACAAATTCATATATTTTTGCTGAATCGAGTACACTTAATCTATAATCATACAAAAAATATTAAAGAACTTAACTCTAGAGACGACTATGGAAAAATCATTCATCTTACACATGCTAACCACTGCAAAAAACTTGAGCCCGTTCGACGTTAACATGGCTCTAGATGCCGGCTGGGTTTCTGCTGTTCCCTATACAAATGTTGAAGCTAGCGAAGTAAAAGACCTAGTTCAAGATGTTATCTTTTCCCGCAGTGCTAAAGCACTTAAAAGAACTGCAATATTCATTGGCGGCAGAGATACTAAACAGGCGACAGATATGCTGAAAACAGCTAAAAATGCTATGTTTTCACCTTTTGAAGTGTCTGTTTTTGCAGACCCGAGCGGCGCATTTACAACTGCAGCAGGCATGGTGGCTGCAGTTGAAAGTGAACTTGATAAAAAATTTAATGCCACCCTTAAAGGAAAAACCCTTCTTGCTTTAGGCGGCACAGGTCCTGTAGGTCAGGCCTCAGCTGTTTTAGCCGCCCAGGCAGGTGCCAATGTCAGAATTATTGGCAGACAGTTAGATAAAGCACAGCGTATTGCTGATTTGTGCAACGATGAATTTGGCGAAGGAAAAATAAATATTCAGGCCGGAACTAATGCAGACATTGCTGACTACATCAAAACAGCAGAAGTTGTTTTTGCAACTGGAGCGGCCGGAATTGAACTGCTTAATGCTGAGCACATTGCCTCGGCAGCACAGCTCAAAGTTGCCGCCGATATCAATGCCGTCCCACCCTCTGGCATTGTCGGATTAGATGCATTTGACAATGGCAAAGAAATTGCCGGCAACCCAAATGGAGCTGTTGGATTAGGTGCTTTAGCAATCGGCAACATTAAATATAAAACCCAAAGTCAATTATTAAAGCAGATGATTGACAACGACAAGCCCGTTTACCTTCACTTTGAACATGCCTTTGAAGTAGCCCGCCAAATTGTAAAATCAACTAAATAAGGAAGTAAAATGCCAAAGCGCAGTATTCTTCATATGTTTGACCCCATGCCAAACAACAGTCCATTTGACATTAATATGGCATTAGATACAGGGTTTGATGTGTTAATGCCCTATAGCAATGTCAAATTAGAAAGTATCCATGGCTTAACGCAGGATGCCATATTCTCCCGCAGTCCATCGGGCATAAAGAGAACCAGCCTTTTTATTGGCGGCCGGGATATGGGGCTGGCAATGGATATGATGAATGCGGCAAAACAGGCGATGTTCCCCCCATTTCAGATTTCAGTTCTTGCTGATCCAAGCGGTGCATTTACCACTGCAGCAGCATTAGTTGCCTGTGTAGAAAAGCAATTAAAAGAAAAACACAATAAAGAACTTAAAGACTGCAAAGCACTTGTTTTTGGCGGCACCGGACCAGTCGGCATTGCTACTGGCGTTATCGCTTCTTTAGCAGGTGCAGATACATGCCTGGTCGATCACATGTCTATTGATACGGCTAACGATGCAGCAAAAGAATACAACCGTCGCTGCCAGAGCACTCTCTCTGGTGCCATGGCCGGCTCTGATGAAGAAAAGTCTGCATTAATAGCTGAGGCAGAAATTATTTTCTGTACAGCCAAGGCGGGCATTCAGGTATTAAGTGCTGATGTTCTTGCTCATGCAAAACAGCTCAAAGTTGCCGGTGATGTCAATGCAGTACCGCCAGCTGGTATTGCAGGCATAGGATCAAATGATGCAAGCATTGCTTTAGCCAGCCCTGTAGGAGCAATCGGCATTGGTGCACTGGCAATTGGCAATATCAAATATAAAGTGCAGCATAAATTACTAGAATTATGCCTATCCTCAGAAAAACCTGTTTATCTGGATTTTAGAGAAGCCTTTTCTGAAGCCCAGAAAATCGTTTAACCAATCATACTATGGGGAGCAATGCTTTTATACTAAAGCTATATTTGATAGGCTGGCTTTAGCGATTCCAGCCTGTACAAGCGTTTAAAAAATCAGTTAAGCTATATCCAAATTTGTAATAAAAAATAAAGAAGCTCCGTAATCAGCCATCTATATAATTAAACTTTATCGCTAAACGGGTCAGCTCAACATCATTTTTTATTTCTAGCTTTTCATATAAACGATAGCGGTAGGTATTAATCGTTTTATCACTTAAAATCAGCATATCAGACATCTCTTTGATGCTTTTCCCCTGCAATATTAAATTAGCAACCTCTGATTCCCTTTGCGACAACTTTTCAAACGGCGATTCTTTGGCTCCTGGCAATCCTTGAAAAGCTAAATTATTTGCGACTTCAGAACATAAATACCGCTTACCGCTAAATACTGCGCGAATGGCACAAACCATTTCATCAACAGGCGATCCTTTAGAAACAAAACCTAAAGCACCCAGCTTTAGCAGCTGCTGAGGAATTGGGCCATCATTATGAACGGATAATGCAATTACTTTTATATCGGGAGTTTTCTGCAACATCCTTCTGCAGGCTTCAACACCGCCAATCCCAGGCATATTAATATCCATTAAAATGATATCTGTTTCGATACCATCTAACATTTCAAGCGCAGCTTCACCGCAGTGAGAAACACCTACAACGTTAATATCATCCTCTGAATTTAACAATGCTTCAATTCCCGTTCTTACCAGCTCATGATCATCAACCAATAAAACCTTAATCATTCAACAATCCCAGTATTAAAATTATCTTATTGACTAATGATACAGCATATCAGATTTTTTCCACAACATCTGTCAAAATATTTAACAGTTTTACTATGCACCTGATTTTACCGAGAAAAATTAGTAAAACCTAACAATTAAAAATGCATTTAAAGGGATAGTATAAAACGGCCAGAATTAGCTGACATTTCCCTATACCTAGTACGTGCTTATATAGTAACATCAAGTTTCACAATACGTAACTCAAGGAGAAACACAATGTCTGAATTAATGAATAAACTGACCGGCTTCCTGGGAGAAGCCGGTACCGGAGCACTTGGTCACGCTCTGGTCGGCGTGCTTATACTGATTATTGGCCTAATAGTCGTCAAAATAATTATGGGGATCATCAAACACATTTTGTCAAAGGTTTCTTTTCTGCAGCAAACTAACGCAGATGGTTCAATCAATGATTTATCCGCCCCCATTGCTTCATTAGTTAAGGGATTGCTCACCATCTTTGTACTGATGGCTGTATTACAGCATTTTGGAATGACGGACGTGCTTGAGCCGTTAAAAGATATGCTGAAAGAATTTATGGATGCAATTCCTAATATCATTGGTGCGGGCGTTATTGGCTATGCAGGATGGATTATCGCTAAAATTGTTTCACAGCTGGTCGGCATGGCTCTGACAAAAGTTGACACTCAAATTGCAGAGCGAACTGGCAATACCGACTTAAAAGTTTCTGCATTCGGCAGCGCATTTATCTTTGGTGGCATTTTGCTGCCTATTGTTGTCAGTGCGCTTGGTGTATTAAATATTCCGGCAATTTCTGAACCGGCATCAGCCATGATTCAGAACTTAATGAATGCAGTGCCTAATATTATTGGTGCCGCAATTATTTTGCTGGTTGCTTATTTTGTAGCAAAATTTGTTATTTATATGCTCTCTGGTTTGCTTGGTGGCATGGGAATTGACTCATTGCCTGAAAAAATGGGTGTTCAAGGCATATTCACTCAAAGTTTTACCCCTACCAAACTGATTGGCGGCACCATCATGTTCTTTTCTATGATGGCCGCCTCCACTGCTGCGGTCAATGTCCTTGGAATTGATATTATTTCAACCATCTTCGCCAAAGTACTGCAATTTGGCGGCGGCATTCTAGTTGGCGGCGTCATTCTTATTGTAGGCAACTTTCTCAGTTCAATTGCACATCAAAAAATTAAAGCCGCCGGCAATACAGGATTAGCTAATATTGCCCGTTTTGCCATTATGGGTTTAGTGCTTGCAATGGGGTTAAAAGCAATGGGGCTCGCCGATAACATTGTTAACATGGCCTTCGGCTTCACTCTCGGCAGCATTGCAGTAGCTCTTGCCCTATCTTTTGGCTTAGGTGGACGTGATGCGGCCAAGTCTATAACAAATCATTGGGCAAACAAAATAACTGGTAAATAATATACCTGATACTGCACAAACATCATTCGTGCAGCTTATTTATGTCTTCGGTGTTGTTGTTTAGGGTGCATGACTATGTAACCAAAGCAACAGCACTGATGACCGACAAAAGGGTACAGTTAGGCTATTTGTTTCCAGTCGCCTTAAATGCCTTCATTAAAAACACCTGCATCCGTTTCCATGAATCCTTGTCAGCCTCGGCATTGTAAACCAGTGGCATATTAAAGCGTTTACCGTAATTATCAGCATCCTTATTAGTAAAACTATGCTTTACGCCAGGATAATTTACAAACTCCAGTTCTGCTCCAGCATTATGCATTTCCTGCTTTAATGCAGTGATCTGTTCCTCAGTGACAAAGGGGTCTTCAGCACCATTCAGCACCAGGATTTTGGCTTTAACCTGCCCTGCTCCGGCAACGATATTTGTTGCCAAAGAACCGTGAAAACTGACTACGCCAGCCAGATCCGTTCCTTTTCCAGCCATATGCAAAACAATCCCGCCACCAAAACAATAGCCGATTGCGGCTATTTTACTCGGCCTGACTGTTGGCTGCTGCCGCAGCAGTTGCAATGCCTGATTGAACCGGGCTTCAGCCACTTTCATATCAGCTAAAGTCGCCTGCATAAACTTTTTCGCATCTTTGGGATGTTCGGTCAGCTTGCCTGCTCCGTACATATCCAGAGCAAAAGCCGTATATCCCGTTTTTGCCAGCATATCCGCACGTTTTCTGGCATAGGCATTATTCCCCCACCATTCATGAACCACTAAAACACCAGGGCGCCTGCCCTTAATCGCATCATCATAGCTCAAATATCCCTGAAATGGCTGCCCTGCTACTTGATAGTTAATAACTTTGGATTGAATTTCTGCATGCCCACTATTTACCATACTGATAGAAAGCCCTATCAGCATGATTTCTATAATATTTTTCATAAAAACCTCTATATTTAAGTGTTATTTTTTACTGAAACAACTGGCTTTACAGTGCTTTTAAAAATTTTTAGCTATCTATTTAGGTAACGCGCATTAAATAACCTACCCAGATTGCGCAGGATTTTTATTCGTCTTCAAGGCGCAACGAAGAGAACATAGCAAGCTATGTGACCGAAGTTGCAACGCTGAAGACGGATAAAAAGACAAGCAAGATTGGTGGGTTATTTATTGCGAGTTGCCTTATTACGCACCGTATTCGGAAAGCAAGTGCAAAAATTATAATTACTATTTTTATTACTTATTATAAACGCTGATTGGCAATTAATATTGCCGTTGCCTCGGTCGCCCCCTGATTTTTATAGACAAACTGTTTAGCCTTAGATGCAATTCCTCTTCTATAACAAATATCACTATATAAATGCGTAACAGAATCAATTAAGGCCTGTTTATCCGAACATTGAATAACTGCTTTTAAATCCAGCATTTTTTTTGCAATTTCTTTAAAATTTATCATATAGGGTCCAAATATTATGGGAACACCCATTGCCGCAGGTTCCAGAATATTATGCCCGCCAATAGGTACCATGCTCCCCCCTACAAAACAGATATCTGCAGTGCCATAAAGCAGCTTTAACTCACCCATGGTATCGACTATGTAGATATCAGTCTCAGCTGTACATAGCTGACTGCTACTGCGCATGGCTGTTATAAGCTGCATTTTTTTGGCCAGTTTTTTTACCGGCTCAAACCGTTCTGGATGCCTAGGGACCACCATTAATAGCAATTCGGGTATCTGCTTTTTCAACTGAGGGTAAATATCAAAAAAAATTTCTTCCTCTTTCTCGTGAGTGCTGGCAATAACCCATACAAACCTGCCTGAAAATAGCTTCTGTCTTATTTTTTGGGCCTGCTGGATAGTGCTTTTTTCTATTGCCAGATCGAATTTTATATTGCCTGTAACACTTGTTAACTCTTCTCTGCTACCTATTTCGATAAAACGCTGTCGATCTTCATCTGTCTGTGTAGCAATCCAGGCAACCGTGGCTAATGCAGGCCTGACTAAAGCCGGTATTTTTTTATAGCCCTTAGCTGAATTAGCAGACAGCCTGGCATTGATAATCAGCAGAGGAATTTTATTTTGTGCACAGCCTGCATATAGGTTTGGCCAGATTTCCTTTTCCATAATAATGGCTATCTTAGGCTTAAACATTGCAATAAAACGTTTGACCACACAAGGCAGGTCATAGGGCAAATAAACGTGGCTAACGGTTTCTGCCATAACCTCCTTCACTCTTGACGAACCTGTGGGAGTTGTTGTTGTAACGAGAAATTTGTCCGCAGGGTATTGCTTTTGCAATTGCTTGACTAGAGGGAAGACGGCTTCTGCTTCGCCTACTGATACCGCATGAATCCAGATAACATTGTGCGGGTATTTTTTATTGTAAATAGCCAGTCGCTGCTGCCAGCATTTTCGGTATTCCGGTGCTTTAAAACCACGCCAATAAAGACGTAAAAGAATAACTGGGATAAGTAGATAGAATAGTAGTGTATAGAGTTTCCGCATGCTTTTTTGTACCCCCTCAATCTCCCTTTTCAAAGGGATAAGCTTAAAGCAAAAGCGGAAACTTTTGTAACCTCTAAACTTTCAACTAAAAAGGCAACTATCTGTTAAGCCATTGCATATATAAATGCACACCTTCTTCTACTGATTTAAATTGGTGATTACAGCCTGCAGCCCGTAAGTTTCCTAAATTTGCTTCAGTAAAACTTTGATAACAGCCTTTTAAATGCTCTGGAAATGGAATGTATTCAAGTTTTCCTTTGCTATGATAGGCTAGCACTGCATTTGCCACATCATTAAAGGTTTGGCTTCGGCCTGTTCCTGTATTATAAATCCCCGAAATTTGAGGGTTATCCAGGAACCATAAGTTAACATCAACAACATCATCTACATAAACAAAGTCACGTCGCTGCTCGCCATTTCCATAACCGTCACAGCCTTCAAACAGCCGAATCGTATCCGATTCTTTAATTTGATTATTCAGATGAAAAGCCACGCTGGCCATACTGCCTTTGTGTTCTTCGTGCGGTCCATAGACGTTAAAATAGCGTAGACCGACCACTTGGGCGGTTAATGCAGATTGCTGTTTACGCAAATATTGATCAAACTGAAACTTTGAATAGCCATAGACGTTTAGCGGCCCTTCATATTCCAGCTGTTCTTTGAAATGATCATCAGAACCATAGACGGCTGCACTGGATGCATAAATCAGAGGAATTTTATGCGCCTGACAATAATGAAATAAGACCTTTGTGTACTCATAGTTATTTTCCATCATGTACTGGCCATCCCACTCTGTTGTGGTTGAACAGGCACCCTGATGAAAAATGGCCTCTATTGTTTCAGCAACAAAGAAACCTTGCTGTATCTTCTGCAAAAAATCTTTTTTATCCAGATAGTCTGCAATCTGACAGTCAACCAGGTTTTTATATTTAACCCCACTTGTCAGGTCATCTACAGCAATAATATCATCGTAACCGCGCCGGTTCAGCCCCAGCACCAGGTTACTGCCGATAAAGCCCGCCCCCCCGGTTACGATGATCATATCAGCTTAAGCCTCTGCCGCAATCTCAATTGACATTGTTTTAACCACATCAGTATGCAGGTTAATGTCGATGTCATAAATACCAAGGTGACGAATCACGCCATCAGGCATTCTGACTTCATGCTTCTCAACTTTAGTACCTGCATCAGTAATTGCATCAGCAATATTTTGCGTACCGACAGAACCGAATAATTTACCTTCATCACCCGCTTTATGCGCAATGACTATAGTCAATTTTTCTAAAGCACTTGCACGCACACTGGCTGTCGCCAATTTTTTTGCCTCTGCTTTTTCAAGCTCAGCACGACGCGCTTCAAATTCTTTGATTTTTTCAGCTGTAGCTGCGACTGCTTTACCTTGCGGAACAAGATAGTTTCTACCGTAGCCTGATTTAATAGTAACCTTATCACCTAGGTCTCCTAGGTTCGCTACTTTCTCAAGAAGAATAACTTCCATCTTTTATACCCCTTACATCGATTTTCATCGAATTATAAGAACTGCTATGAGTTCTTTTTATTTAAAATTTTACTTCGTAAATCCAGCCAAGCATCAGCAATACCCACGATAACTACTATGGCAATCACATGAGGAACAAGCACCAGCGTTATATACAAAAATGGTACGGCAAACCGCTTTATTTTCGATTCCGAAAATGCAGAGTGCAATATTGAGGTACCAATAAATGTAAATAAAACAACGGATAGAATAGATAAATTCCAGCATATTTCTGAAATGGTACCTGATGCTATCAAGGCTATTGCAACAATCAAAAGGCTAGCTAAGGCTACTTTGGGGTAAACCCTAAGCGTTAAATACTCTGCCTTAAAGCCACCAGGGTTATACAGCACTGATTGCCACCACCGGGCTAAAAACAAACCAAATAGCAGACCATAGACTGATCCTGCCGCAACCCCACCGGTCATGAAATGAGAAAAAGTCTGTATTGACTGCTTAACATCTTCTACCGGTACATCAGGGTTATTCGCCAACATTGGCTGAGCCATCGCGCTTAACAGTGACTGCCACATAACAGCGGGATCATTGATAAATAAATAAAAGCCAATAACTCCTGCCATTCCGAGCAATACAGCAATCTGTATCGCAACGGACAAATGCTTTCCTTCTCGCAGCACAATTGATATCAGCCATATAGGCAGCCATAAAACCAGCCCATAAAGCATTGCAAACTGAATATTGCCAAAAAGAAAAAAGCCTAAAACCGCAGCCGAAAGGCATGAGAAAATAAGCACATAAAGGCCTTCGTTTCCTCCCCGCCTTAAGGTAACCAATGCTACTGAAGCTGAACTTACGACGCTTACAGGCGGAAAAAGCAAGGACAGCACGGCTAAAGACGACGCAACCATCATGGCCTGCATCCGCCCTTTCATTATAAATGCCGCTAAAAAAGTCACTTTTTCTGCCTCTTCAATTACTTGTGTGCGTCACAGAATGGCAGCAATGCGATATAGCGAGCTTGCTTTATTGCTGTTGACAGCTGTCTCTGATACTTTGCAGGTGTTCCTGTAATACGGCTAGGAACAATTTTTCCTGTTTCTGTTACATATTCACTTAGCAGATCAAGATCTTTATAATCAATCTCCGGAGCGCCTTCAACACCAAAGTTGCTCATTTTTTTACGTCTCATGTTACTTGCCATGATAATCCTCTTAAATCGTTATTCAGAATCTTCAGAAATCTTTTCTTCCGATGCTTTACTGGCAGCCTCTTTACTTTCTGCACGTTCTTTTTCTTCTGTAGCTTTTGCCTCTGTCGCTTTTGCTTCAGCAGCCTTAGCAGCATCAGCTTTAGCTTCTTCTACATTAGCAGAAGCAATAAGAGACGGCTCAGTTACAGCTTCTTTTTTTGATAAAATCATGCTGCGCAAAATAGCATCGTTAAATCGAAAGCCGCCGCTTAATTCATCAAGCGTTTCCTGATCGCATTCAATATTCATTAGCACATAATGTGCTTTATGAATTTTTTTAATTGGGTATGCTAAATGTCTACGCCCCCAATCTTCAAGACGGTGTATTTTGCCAGAAGCCTTTTCAATAGTCGTCTTGTAACGGTCGACCATTGCCTGAACCTGAGAACTTTGATCTGGATGGACTAAAAAGATAATTTCATAATGTCGCATATTTTCTCCTTTCGGTTAAGCCTTCCACTTTTTTGATATTTGAATAGACCTAAAAAGCGATAAAGCAAGGATGGAGCTAAAAACTCCGATGAACTGCCCATTATAATTTCTTTATTATATTTTGCAAAACTTTTTTACTTTTTTAAATTAAAGGGCACCGAACCCTATTATAAAGTTGATTATTTTGTATAATTAGCTCCCTCTCCTTTTATATACTTTACAACTGCAATGCACAAGCTGTTTAAAACTATCGGCATCATCGGAAAACACAGTGACCCGCGCATTGCAAAGACAATTTCCAGCGTTCTGATTTTTTTACAGCAAAAAAATTACAGAGTTATTGTAGATCTAAAAAGTGCGGCGCTTTTGCCGGGACTATCGTTAGAGTCCTCTGAAACTCAGTCATTAGGCGCACAATGCGACCTAGTAATTGCAATCGGCGGCGATGGCACTTTTTTAGCCGCTACCCGTGCCATCGTTAGCTTCAACATACCATTGATAGGCATAAACCTGGGCAGGCTTGGCTTTCTGGTTGATATTTCACCTGAACAAATTGAATCTAAATTAAACAATATTCTGCAAGGCAAATGCATTGAAGAAAAACGCTATTTATTGCAAGCCAAAATTATTCGCGACAACCAGGTCATTCATCAGGAAACAGCTGTCAACGAAGTAGTTGTACATCGCTGGATTACTCCCAGCATGATTGAAATTGTGACTCATATCAATGGCGTATACTTAAATTCTCAGCGTTCTGACGGCTTGATCATTTCCACGCCAACCGGCTCAACCGCTTATTCTTTATCTGCGGGCGGCCCCATCTTGCATCCGTCTCTAAATGCGTTAATCCTGGTTCCCCTCAACCCCCATACTTTATCAAACAGGCCCATTGTCATTGATGATTCTTCTGAAATAGAAATCAGCTTTTGCCAGACCAAGCAAATCAACGCTTTAGTAACCTGTGATCACTTAGAAATCCCTAAGGTGTTAATCAGCGACAAGATTCTAATAAAAAAACTGCCTACACCCATTAGAATACTGCACCCGAATGATCATGACTATTTCAATACTCTTAGACAAAAACTGAATTGGAGCAGCGGCTACCACACTTAGATATGCTATTAAATCTCAATATAATCAACCTGGCCATTGTTAAATCCTTAAATCTGGATATTGAAAAAGGCATGTCTGTGCTGACCGGCGAAACGGGTGCGGGAAAATCAATTTTACTGACAGCTCTAGGCCTTGCTTTAGGAAATAGAGCCGACTCAGGCTATGTACGTCCTAACTGTAAACGCGCAGAAATCAACCTGGACTTTGATTTAGATGATGCACCGTTGGCCAGGAAATGGCTTCAGGACAACGACCTTAACGATGACAATCAATGCCTTATCCGTCGAATAGTCAACCTGGACGGAGGCTCAAAAGCCTATATCAATAACCGCCCAGTGACCTTGCAATCATTAAAGGAACTTAGTGGCTTATTGGTTGAAATTCATGGTCAGCATGCCCACTTAACACTGCTAGATGCTGAGCAGCAGCGCCGATTGCTGGATGAATTTGCCAGCAATCAAAGCTTGCTGCTCGACCTCAGTAATGCCTATCATGTCTGGAAGCAGACAGACAATGAATTAAACGCATTAATTAAAGCCAGTACAGACCAAGCCGAAAGAGAAGAGCTCATTCGCTATCAACTGGAGGAGATGCAGCAACTGGAACTAGACAGTTATGACTATTCCGCCCTGTCTGAGGAGCATAGCAAATTAGCCAATTTAGATTTAATTTTAGCCGAAGGTCAATCACAGCTAGATATTCTTTACGAAAACGAACAGCAGTCTGTCAACCAAATGTTAAATCATAGCGTAGCCGCACTCACTGAGTTAGCGCACTTTTCAACTGATCTATGCGAAATAAACGAATTGCTATCCGGTGCGCAAATCCAGGTCGAAGATGCCTCTCAGCAATTAAGACGCTTCCTGGAAACCCAGGAAGCTGACCCTCAGCGTTTAAACTGGCTGGAAAACCAGATTGGCCTCATTCATGATATCAGCCGCAAACACCAGACCTCTCCAGAACAGATACCTGAACTAGCTTTACACTTGCAACAGGAACTAGATAGCATAAGCCATAGCAGTGAACGCATTGAAGAGCTGACTGCAAGCAGCCAGACAATGTTACAGAATTACCACAAGCTCAGCCTAAAGCTTTCTGCCAATCGCAGTAAAAATGCAAAAAAACTGGAAAAAAGCATTTCTGAAATGATAAAGGAATTAGGTATGCCCCAGGGTGAGTTTCAAGTCAATCTTACTTACCAGAGCGATCAGCAGCCTAAAGCTAACGGCAACGATAAAATTGAATTTTTAGTCAGTGCAAACCCTGGACTGCCGGCAAAGCCTTTAGCCAAGGTCGCCTCAGGCGGTGAATTATCCCGCATCAGCTTGGCAATACAGGTCACTGCCAGCACAGACAAAACCACACCTACAATGATATTTGATGAAGTGGACTCAGGCATAGGCGGCGGTATTGCCGAAATAGTGGGGCAAAAATTACGTAGTCTGAGCCATAATAGACAGGTACTTTGCGTTACCCATTTACCTCAGGTTGCATCACAGGCCCACCAGCATTTATATGTTAGAAAAGACCAGTCAGAGACCACCTCTTCAACTGTCAGCCTATTAATTTATGATGAACGCATTGAAGAAGTTGCCCGAATGCTGGGAGGCGTGAACATAACGGAAAGCACATTGGCTCACGCCAAAGAAATGCTGGACAGCAAGGACTCCTAAAACAGCTATAACTATTAATATTCAAATAATATTGTCTGAAAAATGATTTTTTCCAATAGAAATGATATTATTCAAATTAAATACATCAACCAAATTTTACCCAATGTCGACGGACACTGAAGCTCCCATTTATACAAAATCTGCTTTAGAATTTAAAAGCTCTTCTTTCAGCGCACCTGTTTTACTGCTTCACACCACAGAGCTAAAACACATCAAACATCAATTAAAAGAAAAAATAACCCAAGCCCCTGATTTTTTTAAAAACTCGCCTCTGCTAATCGACCTGCAAAACTGCAATGATGATGAGAAGTCAATTGATTTAGATGCATTGATAAAGTTCCTGTTTACTGAAAAGTTATTTCCGATTGGCATTAGTAACGGTAATGATGAGCAAAACATTATCGCACTTAAACATCACATTCCTATGCACACTATGCGCGACGTTCGTTCGCCGGCCAGCGACTCCATTCTTGACGAATCACTTGCAAGTGATGCCGCAGCAATTGCTAAGCCAGATGAAGAGACTGCAAATACCGTTGAGAACATGCTCATTTCTCAACCTATCCGCTCTGGGCAGCGCATCTATGCAAAAGGCGACCTGACCATACTCTCACATGTTAGTGCAGGTGCGGAAGTGATGGCCGAAGGTAACATTCATATTTATGGATCCCTTCGAGGCAGAGCCTTGGCTGGCGTTCAGGGAAACCCCGAAAGTCGAATTTTTTGCTCTGTTTTAGAGGCAGAACTGGTTTCTATTGCCGGACACTACAAAGTGAGCGAAGAGCTCAATATTGCAGACCCGCTGAAACCAAAGCAAATTTTTTTACAGAATCAAGCGTTAATCATTAAAACCCTTTAAAATTAAACAGCTGGCTCCCCACAGCAGAGGATATAAAATTGGCAAGAATTATTGTTGTAACATCAGGAAAAGGCGGTGTAGGAAAAACCACTACCAGCGCCGCCATTGCCATGGGATTGGCTAAAAAAGGCCATAAAACAGCCGTTATTGATTTTGACGTAGGTCTTCGCAATCTTGATTTAATCATGGGTTGTGAACGTCGCGTAGTTTATGACTTTGTCAATGTTATCAATGGCGAAGCCACTTTGCGCCAAGCCTTAATTAAAGACAAGCGGTGCAATCAGCTTTTTATTTTGCCAGCCTCCCAAACACGTGATAAAGATGCTTTAACTCAAGAAGGTGTGGGCAAAGTACTGGACGAACTGTCAAAAGAATTTAAGTATATCGTTTGCGACTCACCTGCCGGCATTGAGCGCGGTGCAAATTTAGCCATGTATTTTGCTGATGATGCTTTTGTTGTCACCAATCCTGAGATCGCCTCCGTTCGTGATTCTGACCGTATGCTAGGCATATTGTCCAGCAAGTCTCGCCGGGCTGAAAAGGGCGAAGAGGCCATTAAAGAGTATTTACTGCTATCACGCTACTCCCCAAAAAGGGTAAATTTAGGTGAAATGCTCAGCGTAGAAGATGTTCAGGATATTCTGTCTTTGCATTTACTTGGTGTAATACCAGAGTCAAAATCTGTATTGAATGCATCAAATTCTGGAACCCCTATTATTTTGGATGAAGAGAGTAATGCGGGACAAGCCTATGCCGATGTAGTTGCCCGATACTTAGGTGAAGATGTGCCACACCGTTTCATCAATGAAGAAAAAAAGAGCTTGTTTGGAAAATTATTTGGGAGCAGATAATGAGCTTACTTGACTATTTTAGATCATCAAAACCAAGCACTGCCTCTGTAGCAAAAGAACGCTTGCAGATTCTTGTTGCCCATGAACGCGCCTCAAGAAACCAGCCATCCTATTTGCCTAAACTTCAACAGGAACTGCTTGAAGTTATACGCAAATATGTCAATGTCGAAGAAGATGCCATTTCGGTAAATTTTGAACAGGACGAGGAACAGGAAGTACTTGAGCTTAATATTGTCTTGCCTGAAGAAGCAGGAAAATAAAAATTAATAACCACTTATAAAGAGAAAAACTATGTCTGATACTATTGGTGCCGCTGCCGGCAAAATATGGGAATACCTAGATAAAAACGGCGCGACCAGCGTCTCAAAAGTTACCAAAGAAACGGGGGTAAGTAAAAATGATGCTCAAAGAGCCATTGGCTGGCTAGCCAAAGAAGGCAAACTTAACTTTGAGATGGATAAGCGTACTGAGTTGCTATCTTTAAAATAACCCCTTAGCTTAACTTAACGTCACCAAAGCCATTCAATTAAGATTTTTTGCCGGTCGGGATAAAGTACTGGCGTGGCTTCAGCAATTATTCGTTTAATTTTGTATTGCTGAGACAACGCTAGCACTTTATCCCTGCTTGCATTTGCTTTATTTCCTTATTCTATAAAAGTCAGCTTGCTACACCATATCCCAACCGTAAAAGATGTAATATGCAACTGACTCTACAGCTCTTCCTTTTACAGCAAAAAGATTGTTGCCAATCCTAAGAATGCCAAGAATCCAATACAGTCCGTTACCGTAGTCAGCAATACGCCACCAGCCAAGGCCGGGTCAATTCCCATTTTATCAAGCATAATAGGAATACTTGCACCTGCCAGCGCTGCGCATACCAAATTAATAACCATGGCCGCACCCAGCAGCAACCCTAAATCCATACTCTGAAACCAAATACTGGCTATAACAGCTACAATAGACGCCCATAACAGACCGTTAACCACCCCAACTGACAACTCTTTAAACAACAGCTGAGTCGCATTTGAATGGCTTACCTGTCGTAGCGCCAACCCTCTTACAACTAGAGTTAAAGTCTGGCTTCCTGCAATACCGCCCATACTTGCAACTATCGGCATTAATACCGCCAACGCAACAATTTCCTGCAATGTTGCTTCAAATAAACCGATAACCCATGAAGCTAGAAATGCGGTGACTAAATTAACACCTAGCCAGACAGCCCGTCGCCTAGCACTGGTCATGACTGGAGCGAACATGTCCTGCTCTTCATCCAGTCCTGCCATACTCATAATTGAATGATCTGCTTCCTCTCTAATAATGCCGACTACATCATCAATGGTCACTCGCCCCATCAGCCGACCATTGTCAGCAACCACTGGCGCTGAAATCATTTGACGCTGTTCAAATAGCGTAGCGACATCATGTGCAGGCATTAAGTACGAAATCCCTTTTACCTTTCCATCCATAGCTTCTCTGACTTTAGTATGCGGCTCATTTGTCAGTAAGTCGGATAGTGACAGCACCCCTAACAAATGATCGGACCGATCAACCACTATTAGGCTATCTGTCGACGTAGGCATGCTTTCACGCTTGTTTAAATAGCGCATAACGACTTCAAGCGTCACGTCTGGCCTTACCGTCAAAACATCTAGCGACATAAGGCCACCAGCAGTGTGCTCATCATAGGTTAATGCTTCTTCTAAACGGTTTCTCTCATGTACACCTATTGACTCCATCACTTCTGATAGCAACGGCTCCGGCAATACATGTAGCAAATCAACCATATCATCAGACTCGAGATTCTCCGTTGCCTTGATCAAATCGGTTCTGTCTGTAATTTTTAGCAATCCCTGCCCAACTTCAGTCCGCACCCTAATAAGGATTTCCCCCATAACATTAGGAGGAATCACCTGCCAAATTCTCCTCCTGCTTTCTATATCAACAGACTCGAGTATATTTGCAGTTTCAGCGGGATACAAAGAATGGAAAAAATTTCTAATCTCGATCTGAGACCCAGTCTCCAATAATTCGGCAGCCTGAGCTAATAAATTTTCATTATTTTCTTTATTTAGAATAGATGATGGCATAGGTAGCAATAAGAGAGTAAAAAAAAGAGGAGAATCTAACGCATTATCCTAGAAAAACGGGATGAACGCGGGCTTTTCTGTGAATAAATTTTATAAATGGAATTATGCACGAAATTGGCCTTGCTAGAAAAAGGATCTCCATCCCATCAAAAAACCTGCCAGTCAGCGCTAAAACCTAATGCAACTCTCTATGACGGACAATCACATTCAAATCTTTTTGTTTAAAATGCCTACCCAGCATTTCAGCTAAATAGACCGACCGATGCTGTCCCCCTGTACACCCAATGCCAACCGTCAAATAGCTGCGGCTATCATTATCAAACCGAGGCACCCATCGTTCAAGAAACATACAGATATCTTGAAAAAGTTCTTGAGCAGAATCAGATCGTGCCAAAAACTCTATAATAGGTTTATCTTTCCCTGTAAACCCTCTTAAATTCATATCCCAATAGGGGTTAGGCAGGCAGCGAACATCAAACATAAAATCCACATCAAGAGGAATTCCATGCTTAAAACCAAATGATTGAAATTGCAGAGACAAATGCTGATGATTGTCTTTTTCAATCTGATTCTTAATTAATTCTCGTAACTGAGGCACATAAGTTCTGCTAGTATCCAGAACAATATCTGCATGTTTCAATACAGCCTTCAGCTTTTCTTTTTCAATGCCCAAAGCCTCTTTTAAAGCAACATTAGCCCCAGTTAAAGGATGCTTCCTGCGTGTTTCACTATATCTTTTAAGCAAAACATTTTCTTCTGCCTGCAGGAATACAACTTCACAGTCAATCCCCTGCTTACGGATAGCACTTAAGATATCTGAAAAACACTGTAAACTTTTACTTTGATTTCTGGCATCAATGCCGATGGCAGTTTTTTCATAAGTTGACGGATCTGCCTGCATCACTTGGCTAACAAAACCTGGAAGCAAGGTAATGGGCAAATTATCAATGCAAAAATAGCCGCAATCTTCCAGCGTATCCAAGACAATGCTTTTTCCTGACCCGGAAAGCCCGCTAACAATTAAAAGTTTCATATTTTATTTAATAAAAGTGAAGTAAAACAATGACGTTAAACCATAAATCACAACGGGAACCTAAAGAATATATACTGTCGTTTATACTCCACCCTTCATGGTTATGAATTACCTCACTTTTAATCTTTGGTTAATTATCTATGGCTACCAGTTTTTTCTTTGTGCTTGATAATTTGACGATCCAGTTTATCAACCATACGGTCAATTGCCTGATACATGTCACTTTGCGTATCCTCAGCAAATAATTTTGCTCCGCTCACCTGTACGGTAGCTTCTGCCTTTTGCTCCAGTTTTTCCACAGTCAAAACAACATGAACATCTGTCACGTTATCAAAATGGCGCTTAAGCTTGCCTATTTTTTCTTCTACATGAGTTCTTAATGAATCTGTAACTTCTACATGATGACCCGTTACACTTACTTGCATGGAATAGCTCCTTATTAAAAAACTTTCTTTCAATCGTCATAAAAGACGCTTTCTTTGACTTGATGAAGGAATAGACAATGCCTCACGGTACTTAGCAACCGTTCGTCTTGCAACATTTATCCCCTTCTCCTTTAAAATATCTGACATTTTACTGTCACTTAATGGTTTTGCCTGATTTTCACCTGCAACCATTTCTTTTATGAATGCTCTAATGGCTGTTGCCGAGCATTCTCCTCCACTTTCCGTAGAAACATGACTGGAGAAAAAATATTTGAATTCTACTATACCATTCGGCGTATGCATATACTTCTGAGTAGTAACACGTGATATTGTTGACTCGTGCAATTCCAATTCTTCAGCTATATCCCTTAATACCATGGATTTCATTGCCACTGCGCCATTTTCAAGAAAACCTTGCTGCTTTTCTACAATACTTGTGGCTACTCGCAATAATGTATCATTTCGGCTATGTAAACTTTTAATAAACCATCGAGCTTCTTGCAAGTGCTCCTTCATGCTGACATTTTCTTTACTGTTATCAGCTCTCTTTATCATGCCGGAATACACCGAGTTAACCCGCAACTTTGGCGAAACTTCAGGATTCAGCCCCACTACCCATTTGCCTTTCTGTTTAGTGACATACACATCAGGGACAATATATTCAGAACTTTCAGTCTGTATTTTTGATCCTGGTTTTGGATCCAATGTTCTAATCAAAGCAATGGTCTCAGCTAGCTGAAATTCAGATAGCCCAAGCTTACGCATTAACTTTGCCTGATCATGCGCCGCCAATAAATCAAGATGACGCATAACCAGCTCAAATGCTTCATTTCTAAAAGCAACAGTTTCAGGCATTTGTTTTAACTGTATCAATAAACAGTCAGTCAAATCTTTTGCGGCCACCCCAAGAGGATCAAAATTTTGAACCCTGTGCAAAATACCTTCCACCTCATCCAATTCTAGATCTTCCAGCTGTGACTGCAAACCTTGAAATATATTTTCAACAGATTCGCTTAGATAGCCGTCTTCATTGATAGAATCAATAATTGCAATGGCAATTGCCTTATCCCTTTCAGAAATGGAAAGTACATCCAGCTGTTCCAGCAAATACGCATGCAAAGTAACCGGCTTGCTGCGCTGTGCTTCATAATCAATAGTTTCCTGAGCAGCAAGCGTAGGCTGCGTATTCTCGTAGACATCATCCCAGGTCGAATCAACAGGCAGCTCATCAGGCATATCCGTTTGCGAACCTTCACTGGTTATTTCGTCAGTTTTTTCAACTTTCTGTTCAACTTCATTTTGAGTACTTACAACCTCTTCATCAACTTCCAGCATCATATTCGATTCAAGTGCCTGCTGAATCTCCTGCTGTAAATCTAAAGTTGATAACTGTAGCAACTTGATCGCCTGCTGTAACTGAGGCGTCATTGTTAAACTTTGACCAATACGTAGCTGTAGCGATTGCTTCATTAAATAATTTTATCCAACTTTATTGTCATAAAACCCTTTGGAAATCAATATAAGGATTTGTCACAATCATTTATAAACTAAAGTTATCGCCTAAATAGACTTTTCTTACTTCTTCATTAGCCACTATATCTGCAGTGCTTCCTTCAGCAATAACTTTTCCTTCATTAAGTATATATGCTCTATCGCAAATTTCTAGTGTAGCCCGGACTTTATGTTCAGTAATTAAAATTCCTATCCCTCTCTGCTTTAAATGAGCAATAATTTTTTGCAGGTCAATCACTGATATAGGGTCTACTCCTGCAAAAGGTTCATCCAATAGAATAAACTGAGGATCGGTTGCTAATGCCCGCGCTATTTCAACTCGTCGCCTTTCACCGCCAGACAGCCCCAGAGCAATCTGATCCCTCAAATGGGAAATGCTAAACTCTTCCAGAAGCTCTTCAATCAAAAGCTCTTCCTCTCCCCTTGTCAGGTCACCCCGTATCTGTATCACTGCCCGCAAATTATCAACAACACTTAGTTTGCGAAAAACTGATGCTTCCTGCGCCAAATAGCCAATTCCCAGCCTGGCTCGGTTATGCATTGGAAAAGGCGTTATATCCAAATCATTAAGAAAAACTTTGCCATCATCAGCATTAACCAGGCCTACCAGCATATAAAAACTGGTTGTTTTACCTGCCCCATTCGGCCCAAGCAGCCCAACAACCTCGCCAGTATCAACATGCAGTGACACCTCTTCGACAACGCATCGCCCGTTATAACTTTTAACCAGCTGCTTTGCAGCCAGTCTAGTCATCCATCTTCCCTTTCTTTGGCTTTACTTTAAACACCGAATGAACCCGTTTTGAATCTGAAGATTTTTCCCCCGCCTTAATCAATGCATTTTTACTATCATAAATGATCAAACGACTTGCTGAGCGACTGGCGCCCTGTGAGACAACAGCCTGTTCAATTAATATTAGCTTATTCGTCTTAGGATAATATTCACCCGTCAACCCCTCGCCATGAATTTCTTCCTTACCTTCCCCAGGAAGCTGTCTAAATTTTGCCGGTTTTCCGGTAAAGACCATTTTATCAATTTCGCCATCCTTCATAAAGACTACTAGCTTTTTTGACTTGATATGCAAGCTGCCTTGAGTCGTTTCAACATTGCCTGTATAGATGCTAGTTCCCGTTTTATTGTTGTATGTTGCCGTATTTGAATCAATGTGTACGGGCTGGTCTGCATCACTTTCTAGCGCCATAGCCCACGGATTGACCATTAACAGCAAGGTAAATACAAGAATTTTAATTGAATACATATCGCCCTTTGACTTTTGACAAAAATTTAAATTTCACTGGTTCCCTGAAAGTTATCTCCAGCCCCACGCCTTCCGTTGTGTTTTGGGCATCAATAATTTCTGCCCATTCAGCTGTTTCAGCATAGCTGGTAGACAGTCTGACGTTCAGCGCTGAAGTATTAAGCTTAAAAGCCCTTAAACTTTCAGTACCTGCTCTGCTTATAAAGACCTTTCCCATTAACTGCAAGTGATCTCCATCCGCTTCCAGTATTGCTGTTTCAGATTTCATCAGCCATGGGGGAATACCAGGATTATATAAAGTCATCACAGGATTTTCTAAATGCGTTGTTTCATCATCACCGTAATGGATCATTTTATCAGCGATTAATTCATTTTTTAGCTGCCCGCCTTCATCCATTTCCTTTTTATGATAGCCGACGCTAAAATAATCTGGAGTATGGTCTGCAACCTTAACCTTGCCAATCTCTTTCGGTTCAAAAAGATCAGCCAAATACCACGACCCTATCGCTAAAAAAAATAAAGCAAAATAAACTCTATATTGCCCAGAGGTCATTGCATATAGCTCTTCAACACGGCATCAAAAGTGCCCTGCGCCTGCATAATAAAATCACAGACTTCCCGCACAGCTCCCATTCCACCCGATGTTTTTGTACACCAGTCGGCATAGTCTTTGACCGAGTCATTTGCATCATTAACAGCGATGGACAAACCGACACGCACCATAACAGGCAAATCGAGCAAATCATCTCCCATATGAGCTGCCTGCTCAGGCTTAATTCCCATAGTTTGAATTATTTCATTAAAGGCGGCTATTTTATTTTCATGTCCCTGATAAACCAATTCAACACCTAAGTTTTTCATCCGCAATGCAACAGATTGAGACTTTCGACCTGAAATCACAGCAACCTCAACCCCCGTTTGCCGTAAAAGCTTAATGCCATGCCCATCACGCGCATGAAAGCATTTATACTCATCCCCATTTTTATCAAAAAACAGCCGGCCATCCGTCAACACCCCATCAACATCAAGGGTCAGCAGCTTCAACCGCTTAGCCTTTAGCTCTATTTCTTCCATCATTTTTTGCCTTTACCCTGCTCTTTTATACTATTCCCGCACGCACTAAATCATGCATATTTATAGCTCCAGCCAGTTTATTGTGCCGATCGACAACCAGCAAGGCATTAATCTTCATTTGCTGCATTATCTGCATGGCTTCAGCGGCTAAAATATCTGGATTAATTACCTTGCATGAGGGCGTCATCACTTCGGACACAGCGGTCACATGTACATCAAGATTTTTTTCTAGCATGCGCCTTAGATCTCCATCCGTAAAAACGCCAACCACTTTATTTTTCTTATCGACAATGGCTGTCATACCTAGTTTTTTTTCAGTCATTTCCAGTAAAGCATCACTGACCAGTGCAGTGTCTGCAATAAAGGGGACTTCTGATCCTGAATGCATAATATCACTCACCATAAGCAACAGCCGCTTACCCAGACTGCCACCCGGATGAGATAACGCAAAATCATCGCGGGTAAAGCCCTTGCTTTCCAATAGCGAAACAGCCAGTGCGTCCCCCATTACTAAAGCAACAGTAGTGCTTGATGTAGGAGCAAGACCTAAAGGACAGGCCTCCTGCTTCACCCCAACATTCAGATGAACAGTAGCAAATTTTGCTAATGAAGATTTTGGGTTCCCTGTCATTGCAATAAAAGGGACATTTATGCGCTTTATAATAGGTAAAATGGTCAGCACTTCTCCAGTCTCTCCGGAATTAGACAGAGCCAGCACCACATCCTGCTGAGTAATCATGCCCAAATCGCCATGACTGGCCTCTCCTGGATGCACATAAAAAGCAGGCGTCCCTGTACTTGCCAGCGTTGCGGCGATCTTTCCTGCTATATGCCCCGATTTTCCCATTCCTGTAACAACCACTCGCCCTTTGCAATTAAGCATTAAGTGGCAGGCACGTATAAACTCTTCCTCAATCCTATCTGTTAAGGCCATCACTGCTTCAGCTTCATTTTTTATGACAGCCAGGGCCAGTGCTTTTAAATTTTGGTCATGTGATGCTTGCATCTTCAAACAACTGCGCTCTGAAAAATAACCCATTGATATCCAATATACGCAAGCAATAGAGCACTGCCTTCCCAGCGGTTAATATGTCCTGATTTAGAAAACCCGTAGCCCAAAATGAACAAAACACCTGTCAGACCAAGCATAACAGGGAAATCACGATAAATAACACTTTCCGCAACCGGCCCAGGTGCAATAAGTCCAGGCAACGAATAGACCGCCAGTAAATTATACATATTTGAGCCAATCACATTCCCCACCGCCAGCTCATATTCTTTTTTCAATACGCTAGAAATAGACGCAGCCAATTCTGGCAGACTAGTACCCAATGCTACGATAGTCAATCCAATAACCAAATCACTGACCCCAAAAGACTCAGCAATATTTACCGCGGCCCAAACCAATAGACGTGAACTCGCTAACAGTGCAATCAGACCAACAACGAAAAACAGCCAGGCTTTTTGCTCCGAAACATTTTCAGGCATCTCATCAATAAGCTCCTGCTCTAAAGGGTCATCCATTGATTTTTTCTGACCAGTTTTCTTGGCCAAACGCACTAGCCAGGCTAAAAACACACCCAGCATAACCAGCATTATTACACCATCAATAACACCCAATCCGTCAAACGCCATAAAATAACAGATCAAACTGACAACCATTAATATGGGCAATTCCCGCCTAAGTAAATCAGAGTTAAAAGCCAAGGGAGAAATTAGTGCCGTACAGCCTAAAATTAAGCCTATATTGGCGATATTGGAGCCTAATGCATTACCCACCGCCAACCCCGCATTTCCTTGGAATGAAGCAATTGCAGAAACCAAAATTTCCGGAGCAGATGTCCCCAGCCCAACAATTGTTAACCCAATCAGTAAAGGCGGTACATTAAACTTCCTTGCAATCGCTACCGTGCCAACAATAAATTTATCTGCAGCGATAACTAAAAAAACCAGGCCAACAACTAAAGCAACAACATTAATTAGCATATATTTTATTGTAATGTGTGTAATCCGCCTATTATGCCATTTTACACCGGCCGCACCAATATAATATATCCATGGAGACAATGAAGGATAAAGCATATTTGACAAACTCTCATCTTCAACCGCTTTAGATATTTTTCTATTAATTCTGCAGCATTTAGACATTTTCAGTTTTATTCAGCCAATTTATAGACAATAGTTTGACTTGGGATATGTATCTCAGAGAGAATACTCTGTTAACATATTAATAATCATAAAAACGCATATGGATATCAGCGTAAATTCAGCCACTGATATAGTTTCAATACAAAACTTGAGTTTTTCCCGAGGCGACAGAAAAATATTTAATAATATTTCGCTATCTATTCCACGTGGAAAAATAACCGCTATCATGGGACCTAGCGGAACAGGAAAAACTACCTTATTAAAGCTGATTGGGGGGCAAATCCACCCTGACCAGGGTTCGGTCATTGTGGACAATCATAATGTCCACAAACTAAAGCGAACCGATTTGTACACGCTCAGAAAACGCATGGGCATGCTTTTCCAAAGTGGCGCATTGCTTACCGACATCAATGTTTTTGATAATGTGGCATTGCCATTAAGGGAACATACACGATTAAGCGATTCGATGATTCGGTCATTGGTTTTAATCAAACTGCAGGCAGTGGGTCTTCGTGGAGCGAGAGATCTTATGCCGAATGAATTATCCGGTGGCATGGCCAGGCGCGTTGCACTTGCCAGAGCAATTGCCCTCGACCCTATGATGATTATGTATGATGAACCTTTTACAGGACAAGATCCTATTTCACTGGGTACCATAGTCGAACTGATCAATGACCTAAATAGTGCCCTGGGACTTAGCAGCATTATTGTTTCTCATGATATTGAAGAAACAGTCAGTATCGCTGATTACATTTACATTTTATCTGAAGGCAAAATTGCCGGCCAGGGCACGCCGGAACAAATAAAAAATCTGGATTCTGCATGGGTGCAGCAGTTTATGAACGGAGATGCTGACGGGCCAGTCCCTTTCCATTACCCTGCTGACGACTACCTTAAAGACCTGTTTGAAAGTTAAGCTTTAATTAAAAATATGACTCAATTTTTTCAACGCCTAGGGCATTCAACTCTATCCAGTTTTGCAAAACTGGGCAGAGGCTCTTTTTTTCTGATGCAAATATTAAAAGCAACACTATCAGTTATCCCCCGGCCCAGACTGCTGATAAATCAATTATATTCCGTTGGCGTTTTATCTTTTTTAATAATTAGTATATCTGGGCTATTTGTTGGCATGGTGCTTGGCTTACAGGGGTTTTATATATTGTCGGACTTTGGTGCCGAAGAAACACTAGGCATGATGGTTGCGGCCTCATTGGTCAGAGAACTTGGGCCTGTTGTTGCTGCTTTATTATTTGCCGGACGCGCCGGATCCGCTTTAACGGCGGAAATAGGCCTAATGAAAGCAACCGAGCAGCTATCTGGGATGGAAATGATGGCCATAGATCCAATAAAACGCATTATAGCCCCCCGACTCTTAGCTGGGTTTATTTCCATGCCCCTGCTAGCAGCCTTATTCAGTGCAATAGGCGTTCTAGGCGGTCACATGGTTGGGGTTGGCCTGCTAGGCGTTGATGACGGTTCTTATTGGTCACAAATGCAAGCAGGCATAGACTTCCAAGATGATATAATCAATGGCATTATCAAAAGCATCATTTTTGGCTTTGCCGTTTCCTGGATTGCACTATTTGAAGGGTATGATGCGATACCTACCTCCGAAGGCGTTAGCCGTGCAACAACACGCACTGTTGTTAACTCTGCCTTTACCATTTTAGGTCTTGACTTTATTCTGACCGCACTCATGTTTGGAGATATTTAACATGCAGAACACCAGAACAGCAGATACGCTCGTAGGTCTCTTTGTCGCCTGCGGCATAGGTGCACTTTTTTTTATGGCCCTGCAAATCAGCAATCTCAGCTCATTTTCCAAAAACGCAACCTACACAATAATTGCCCGTTTTGCAAATTCTGGCAGTCTTAAGATCAAATCTCCCATCTCTGTGGCTGGCGTTCACATTGGCAGGGTTTCCAATATTTCTATTGATAAAACAAGCTACGAAGCTATTGTAGAAATGCAGATAGATGCCCAATACAATTTACCGGATGACACCTCTGCCAGCATCTATACTGCCGGCCTGTTAGGCGAACAGTACATCAGCCTTGAACCCGGCGGCTCAGAAGACTTCATACAGCCCAATGGCGTTATTGACATTACTCAGTCTGCTGTTGTTCTGGAAGAGATTATCGGCAAATTTTTATTTGATAAAGCTTCTGGCGAATAAATGTCAATATTCAGGCTTATCCCGCAAAATAATGCAAATTTTCTTATTGAGGGTGATTTAACATTTTCATCTCTCAATAAAAAAACCATTCCCTCATTCGACTTCCTTAAGGGGCCGGATGAAATATGCTTGGATTTAAACAAGGTAACAGTCGCTGACAGTGCAGGGCTGGCATTGTTGCTCGAATGGATCAAACAGAGCAAAAAATACGATACAAAACTGATGTTTAAAAACATTCCTCAGCAGTTATTGACACTTGCCACACTAAGCGGGCTAGACTTAAACGAATATTTAGCCGATGCAAAGAATGAAACTTTCTCAAAACTCTAAACTCAGAGACCCAACTAAAGGTTAGACTTAATTCCCATGGATAAACTGATTATTACCGGTGGCGCTCAACTTTCAGGAGAGCTTAGAATCTCCGGTGCAAAAAATGCCGCCCTTCCTATCTTAGCAGCCACTCTTCTCAGTGAAAACCCTGTAACCATAGGCAACATTCCCCATCTGCATGATATTACAACCACCATGCAATTATTGGGGCAGATGGGCATTCAGCTGACTATCGATGAAAAAATGAACATCGAAGTACACTCCAGCACTATCACAAAATATGAAGCGCCTTACGAACTTGTTAAAACCATGCGCGCATCCATCTTAGTTCTTGGCCCCCTGCTTTCCCGTTTTGGCGAGGCTCACGTCTCTTTACCTGGAGGCTGTGCAATAGGGAGTCGCCCAGTCGATATTCATATCGACTCATTAATAAAAATGGGTGCCGATATTCAGGTTGAAGCAGGCTACATTCATGCAAAAGTAAAACGTTTAAAAGGCTGCAGACTGGTTTTAGACAAGGTCACTGTTACAGGAACAGAAAACTTACTGATGGCCGCTGTACTGGCCGAAGGGACAACCATATTAGAAAACGCTGCAAAAGAACCTGAAGTATCTGATTTAGCGCACTTCTTAAATGCAATGGGGGCAAAAATAACCGGAATAGATACCGACATTTTGACCATTGAAGGGGTAGATAAGCTAGATAAAAAAGAAATACACTATAATATCATCCCAGACCGCATAGAAACGGGCACTTATTTAGTAGCGGCAGCCATTACCCGCGGAAGAGTAAAACTAAAAGACACCCGCCCTGACACACTGGATGCGGTGCTGGAAAAATTAAAAGAAGCAGGTGCAGACATTACTTCAGGTGATGACTGGATTGAGCTGGACATGCACGGCAAACGTCCTAAAGCAGTTACCCTAAGAACAGCACCTTACCCTGCCTTTCCAACCGATATGCAAGCCCAGTTTACAGCGATGAATATTGTTGCAGAAGGCGTTGGCATTATTACTGAAACTGTATTTGAAAACCGCTTTATGCACGTCCAGGAAATGCAGCGAATGGGGGCAAATATTCAGCTGGAATCCAACACTGCGATTTGTACCGGCTCTGAAAAAATAACAGGTGCCCCCGTTATGGCAACTGACCTTCGTGCATCAGCAAGCCTGGTTATTGCCGGTTTAGTTGCTGAAGGTGAAACACTAGTCGACCGCATTTACCATATTGACCGAGGCTATGATCATATCGAAGAAAAACTATCCCAGCTAGGCGCAACTATCAGACGAATTCCAAGGTAATCTTAATCATGCTAACAATTGCTGTATCAAAAGGCCGGATCTATGACGACGCACTCCCTTTACTGGAAGAAGCAGGCATCGTTCCGATCGACAACCCAAAAACAAGCCGAAAACTTATCCTGCGTACAACTAAAGAGGATGTTCAGCTGGTTATAATCAGAGCTACCGATGTTCCCACTTTTGTTGAGTATGGGGCAGCAGATATGGGCATTGCCGGAAAAGATGTATTATTGGAACATGGTGCAGAAAGTCTGTATGAACCTCTGGATTTAGGTATCGCAAAATGCAGATTGATGACAGCTACGCCAGTCGATGCTCCAAAAATTGAAGGCCGTATCAGAGTTGCCACCAAATATGTCAAAACAGCACAGCGCTATTTTGCAGATATAGGCGTACAGGCTGAGATTATCAAGCTATATGGCGCAATGGAGCTTGCTCCTCTAGTGGGACTTGCAGACTGCATTGTTGATGTTGTAGACACTGGCAATACGCTGAAAGCAAATGGGCTTGAACCCAGAGAACTGATCACCCATATCAGTTCCCGTCTTGTTGTCAACAAAGCATCGATGAAAATGAAACATCAGCTCATTCAATCACTGTTAGACCAATTTGAAAAAACTTTAGCAAAACGGCAATAATATTATGACTGCTTTAAAAATCGCCCGACTAGACAACACAGCCCCAGACTTTAGTACACAGCTGAAAACACTGCTTGCCTGGGATGAATCTGACAACCTGGACATACAGCAGCGCGTTTTGGATATTATTGCCAATGTCAGAGAAAACGGTGATAAGGCAGTGCTGGATTACAGCAACCAGCTCGACCAGACGCAATTCAAAAAAGCATCTGATTTTGAGCTGCCCACATCTGTTCTAAAGCAGGCCTGGGATACTCTTTCTGCTGAAAAGGCACATGCGCTGCAAACAGCCGCAAACCGTGTCAGAGCTTATGCAGAAGAACAAAAGATGCATTCATGGCAATATACTGAAGAAGATGGCACCATTTTAGGGCAAAAAATAACTGCTTTAGATAAAGCAGGACTTTATGTCCCTGGAGGTAAAGCAGCCTATCCTTCCTCTGTACTGATGAATGCAATTCCAGCAAAAGTGGCAGGTGTTGGCGAGCTAATTATGGTTGTTCCCACTCCTCGGGGCGAAACCAATCAATTGGTATTGGCCGCCGCCTACCTGGCCGGGGTTGATAGAATTTTCACTATTGGAGGCGCACAGGCAGTGGCTGCACTTGCTTATGGCACCAAAACCATTCCGGCGGTAGATAAAATCGTTGGCCCAGGCAATATTTATGTTGCAACCGCAAAGAAAATGGTTTTTGGACAAGTCGGTATAGATATGATCGCAGGTCCTTCTGAAATACTGATTATCTGTGATGGCAAAACCAACCCAGACTGGATTGCCATGGATCTTTTTTCTCAGGCTGAACACGACGAAAACGCACAAGCCATTTTAATTTCAAATGATGCCAAATATTTAAACCAAGTCGAACAAAGCATCGGGAAATTGCTGCCAGAAATGGAACGCAAAGACATTATAAAAGCCTCTCTCTCTTCCCGAGGCGCTTTAATAAAAGTAGATTCACTGACTCAAGCGGCCGAAGTTGCCAATATTATTGCCCCAGAACATCTTGAATTGTCTGTAGAAGACCCTGACGCACTTAATCAGCATATTCGCAACGCTGGCGCCATCTTTATGGGAAGATACACTGCAGAAGCCTTAGGTGATTATTGCGCAGGCCCAAATCATGTTCTTCCTACCTCAAGTACATCACGCTATTCATCTCCGTTAGGCGTTTATGACTTTCAAAAACGCTCTAGCCTGATTAACTGCTCTGAATCAGGTGCAGACACATTAGGAAAAATAGCATCCGTCTTAGCTAGAGGAGAAAGCCTAACTGCCCATGCCCGCTCAGCAGAGTTCAGAATAAAATAGCCAAAGACTATGCTCACTGATTAAAGCCATAGCATTAAGACTTTAGGCAATTTGTCACTCTATAAGGATACCAAGAAATTTAAGAAAATCAGTTTCGCTCTTGTGCTTCCGCCCTTCATCCTAAAAAAATCAGTTGTTCCCGGTTTCTAACGCAATCGATTGATTCCGCGCTCAACTGATCTTGCTAGGTTCATAGTATACCATCCGCTTTTTGCATACCTTACTATTAATGACTCAAAATCTAATTACCTCAGTATTCCGTGACGAAGTTTTAAATCTTTCTGCTTACAAAGTTGCAGATTCAAATAGTCTTATTAAATTAGATGCCATGGAAAACCCCTATACATGGCCTGACGATATTAAGGAACAATGGCTTAAAACAATAAAAGATTGCCCGATCAATCGCTACCCAGACCCTGAAGCTAAACAGCTTGCACAAACCATAAAAGAAACTGACAAAATTCCAGAACAATGCGAGATCCTGCTTGGCAATGGTTCAGATGAAATCATTCAGCTTCTATTGATGGCACTGCCTGTAGATGCCACTGTTTTAGCTCCTGCCCCTGGGTTTGTTATGTATAGGCAAGTTGCTATGAGTCTTGGTCTGGCTTATCACGGCATTCCTCTACAAACCGATAGCTTTGATTTAGATTTACCGTTAATGCTAGATGCTATTAAAAAAAACCAGCCATCAGTAATTTTTTTAGCTTATCCCAATAACCCTACAGGCAATTTATTTAACCGGCAGGATATTGAAAAAATCCTAAATATTGCACCAGGACTTGTCATTATCGATGAGGCATACGCACCTTTTGCTGATGCAAGCTTTATCAGCAGACTGCCTGAACACACCAATCTATTGGTCATGCGGACAGTATCTAAACTGGGGCTCGCTGGATTGCGCCTAGGGTTTATTGCCGGAAATAAAACAATTATAAAGCAGCTAAATAAAATTCGCCTACCTTATAATATAAACAGCCTAACCCAAATTACAGCTAATTTTGCATTAAAAAACCAGACTTTATTTAGAAAGCAGACTCAGAAGATCTGTAATGACAGAACGACTATTTTAAATCAATTAAATGAGTTGCCCGATATTACTGCCTATCCTAGTTCAGCGAATTTCATCCTTTTTAAAACAAAGAAAAACCAGGCAACTGCAATTTTTGAAAGCTTAAAAAACCATGGCATTTTAATTAAAAACCTATCACCTCAAGGCGGTGTTTTATGCGACTGCCTCAGAGTAACTATTGGCAAGCCAGATGAAAACAAAGCCTTTATCAACTCCATAACGACAATTATCACGGAAAATTTAAATCAGCTTTAATTCTCGGCCCTATTTAGGTGCATCAAAATGCACAAGCGAGGTGCCCAGGGCTTTCTCAATTTAATCATTTCTTTTATATTTCAACAATATAAAATATGGCTTGATTTATGCTTGCGAAAAAGATTAACCTTAACCGTTTTCGAAAAAAAATAGACAAAAAGGCAATAACAGCTTCAACAAAGGTAAGCTGTAGTGGTATATTGGACACATAAATATAATAAATTGATGTAAGGAGAAATTCAAAAATAGAGACTCAGCTAAAAAACACATCTCTTTCGGATGGATTTTCCCAGTCATAAACACAATAAAGCAGTTATTTGCTTTTCTTGATTGACACCCTCCCTAAAAGACCTTTTAGTCGCGCCCCTGTTTTTTGAAAAAACTTCAAAACATCTCATCTAACCAGGAGCGTTATATATGATTCATGAAGGCGTCGACAACTCCAAACGCCAATTTCTAACCACTGCTCTCACCGTTGTTGGTGCAGTAGGTACTGGATATTTGGCAGTTCCCTTTCTCTCACAAATGCAGCCTAGCGCAAAGGCGATGGCCGCTGGCGCACCTGTTGAAGTAGATATCAGCAAGATAGAACCAGGCCAGTTAATTCGTGTTGCCTGGAGAGGGAAACCAGTTTGGGTATTATCAAGAACACCTGAAGTTATTAATGTTTTAGAGAATGAAACGGCTAAATTGGCCGATCCAAACTCACATGATTCAAACCAGCCCGAAGACAGTAACAATCCTCTGCGTTCAATTAAGCCGGAAATATTTGTTGCTGTAGGCCTTTGCACTCACCTTGGGTGCTCTCCAACGTTTAGGCCAGAAATTGCCCCTAATGACTTGGGCCCCGACTGGAAAGGTGGCTTTTTCTGTCCCTGTCATGGCTCAGGCTTTGATTTGGCAGGCCGCGTATACAGATCAGTTCCCGCACCTACCAACCTTGACGTTCCACCTTACCGTTATATTACCGATACGCTCATTATTGTTGGCGAAGAAAGCACGGAGGCAAGCGCATGAAAAATAAATTAACCGAGTGTACTGACTGGATGCTTGAACGATTCCCAATGTCAAAATTGTGGAATGAGCATATGGCCGATTACTATGCACCAAAGAATTTCAATTTCTGGTATTTCTTTGGTTCGCTTGCCCTGTTAATGCTAGTCAATCAGTTCGTAACTGGCATATTATTGACAATGAACTACAAGCCAGACGCAAAACTTGCATTTGATTCTGTTGAATACATCATGCGAGATGTCAACTGGGGCTGGCTGGTTCGCTATATGCACTCAACAGGCGCATCAGCTTTCTTTATTATCATCTATCTGCACATGTTTAGAGGCATGATGTATGGCTCATACAAAAAACCCAGAGAACTTATCTGGATTTTTGGCATGCTGCTCTTTGTTTGCCTAATGGCCGAAGCCTTTATGGGCTACTTACTGCCTTGGGGACAAATGTCTTACTGGGGCGCGCAGGTTATCATTTCTCTGTTTAGCGCTATTCCTGTAATTGGTGATGAGCTATCGCTATGGATTCGCGGAGACTATGTAATATCGGATGCAACGCTTAACCGCTTTTTTGCATTTCATGTAATTGCCGTTCCGCTGGCATTGCTTATTTTAGTTTTTCTGCATATTGTTGCTCTGCACGAAGTAGGTTCAAACAATCCTGACGGCATTGAAATTAAAGAATCAAAAGACCCATGGGGGAAGCCTGTAGACGGCATTCCTTTTCATCCCTACTACACTGTAAAAGATATTGTCGGTGTAGCTGTGTTCTTATTCTTTTTTGCCACCGTCATTTTCTACATGCCTGAAATGGGAGGGTATTTTTTAGAAAACGCCAACTTTATTCCAGCTGATCCTCTGTTAACACCTGAGCATATAGAACCGTCATGGTACTTCACGCCTTTTTACGCCATTTTAAGAGCAGTACCAGATAAGTTTGCTGGCGTTATTGCAATGGGCGGATCGATCGTTGTACTATTTTTATTGCCTTGGCTAGATAGATGCCCTGTTAAATCTATTCGATATAGAGGCGGGATTTATAAAAAGGCATTAGCTCTATTTGTTCTTAGCTTCCTAGTTTTAGGCTACTTGGGTACGCAGCCGGCAACACCATCTTTAACAATTGTAGCGCGTATTTTTACTGTTATTTACTTTGCCTTTTTCTTATTGATGCCTATCTATACGCGTTGGGAAAAAACCAAGCCTGTACCAAAAAGAGTCACTCACGAACCTGATGCTGAAGAGCAATATGAAGCTTTAGTTGAAGCTTTTGATGAGATGACTATTGATAAACCTTTAAAAACCAGCTGGGGAGCCACCGCTTTTCCTGTATCACCAAATAAAGAGGGGATTAAGCACGTCCTGGCCGGACTACTAAAAAAACTGAAAGGGAGCTTGGAGTAATTATGAAAAATTTTATATATACATTATTACTTTTATTGCCAATCAGCACTTTCGCCGCTGGCAATGTCGTATTAAAAAGGGCTGATGTAGACTTAGAGGATTTTACATCAATTCAAAAAGGAGCCAAACATTATGTACAGTATTGTTTAGGCTGTCACTCTGCAAAATATATGCGTTACAAGCGTATCGCCATGGATTTGGAGATTGATGAAGACATTGTATTAAATGAAATTGCACCGGAAGGTGCCAACATTTATGACCCAATGCTGACCGCAATGAATGAACATGACTCTAAAAAATGGTTTGGCGTTAATCCGCCGGATCTATCTCTGATTTCCAGAGTACGAGGTGCTGACTGGCTATACACCTACCTCAAAGGTTTCTATACTGATAAAAGCAAACCGTTTGGAAGCAATAATACCGTGTTCAAGGATGTTGGCATGCCAAATGTATTATGGCAGTTGCAAGGCGAACAAACAGCTGTCATGGAACAGTCTCACGGTGAAGATGTTATCTCATTTTTAAAAATCGAGAAAAAAGGCTCTTTGTCTGATAGAGAATTTGACCAATTTGTAACTGAATTAGTCAACTTTCTGGTTTATGTTGGCGAACCGATACAACTTGAAAGACAGCGCTTAGGAAAGTATGTGCTATTGTACTTGCTAATGTTTGGTGTCATTGCCTACCTACTGAAAAAAGAGTACTGGAAAAACATTACCCATTAAAGACGCAATATAATTTATTCAGCCACAAAGATGTGGCTGAATTTTTTACACCTTCCTTCATCATAGGCAAACTGAAACAAATAACCAGCCCCAACCTTACTTATCTTTTTATCGTCTCTTTAATACGGCTTCCGGCTACATTACCAGTCTACGCCCTTCACAATAGCATCAAAGGCAAACAGAAATACGGCGCAAGACCGGATAGGCTATTTATTGCAAGATATCTTTAAGCAGTAATCAGCTCTTAAATATAATGGCAATTAAAAAAACCATACCAGCCAAGAAGACTGAATCAAAAGCCCCCTTCTTCAACCTGTCATAACCGGTTGAGAGCGGATTTATAGCAATTTCTTTCAGAAAACAAACAGGCAAAAAAAAACAGCTTAAAAGCTGTTTTTTCTTAAAAAAATGAAGCCACAAGGCAACTGGAATAAAATAACCCCACCCAATTGCATGCCTTTTATTCTGTCTTTATCTTGTTTACTTCCACCTAGCCTGCAATGCACACTAGGTAACAAAAGAAAAAGGAAAAAAAACACCTTACAAATTGGAGAAGGTTATTTATTTCCAGTCACTTAACTCAATTTTTCTTTAATACGTGCAGCTCTGCCAGTCAAGTTACGAAGATAATACAGCTTCGCCCTACGGACAGCACCTCGACGCTTAACCTCTACACCGCCTATCATTTTACTGTGCGTTTGAAAAACACGCTCAACGCCAACACCATGAGAAATTTTTCTAACTGTAAAAGCAGAGTTTATTCCACGATTACGCTTTGCAATAACAACACCTTCATAGGCCTGCAATCTCTCACGATCACCTTCTTTTACTTTAACTTGAACAACAACAGTATCGCCCGGCCCAAAATCAGGCATATCTTTTCTCAGCTGTTCAGCATTTATCTCATCAATAATATTTGTCATTACCACACCTTATAAACATCAATTTTACAAAAAGGAATATAAAGGCTTAGTCCGACTCATGCACTTCATTCCTAAATTCTTTTAACAGGGCATCCTGCTCTGCACTTAATTCTTTTGCTTTCAATAAATCTGGCCGCTTTAAAGCCGTTCGACCCAAAGCCTGCTTCATTCTCCAGCGTTCTATCGCCTTATGATTGCCACTCAACAGCACATTGGGCACTGCACCTAACTCACCCTTTTCAGGCCGAGTATAATGTGGCGTATCCAGCAATCCATTCATGTGCGAATCCTGCTGTGCAGAATCCTCATCGCCCAGAACACCCGGAATTAATCTAGTGATTGAATCTATAACAACCAGTGCAGCCAACTCACCGCCACTGATAACATAGTCGCCTAATGACCATTCCTCGTCACAGACCGCATCAATAAAACGTTCATCAATTCCTTCGTAACGCCCTGCAACTAAAATAAGCTGAGAATACTGACTCGCCTCTACTAGCAATTCCTGAGTTATTTGCCTGCCCTGAGGGCTTAAATAAATAACTTTGTAATCAGTATTTTTATTTTTCAGCTTAGCATCATCGACAGCATCACAAAGAGGCTGGCACTTCATAACCATGCCAGGACCACCGCCATAAGGCCGGTCATCCACGGTTCTATGCCTATCATGCGTGTAATCTCTAGGATTCCAAACAGACAAGCCGACTACCTTTTTCTCTATTGCTGTACCAGTCACTCCATAACTGGAGCTTTCCAGAATCATTTCAGGAAATAGAGTGACTACATCAAATCGCATAACAGCAATTAAAAATCGGGATCCCAATCGACAATTATTTGCCTACCATCAAAATCTACACTTTTAATCACTTGCTTATGTATAAAAGGTATTAATCTTTCCTGCTCATCATCTTTAACAATCAGCACATCATTTGCACCTGTTTCAAGCAAAGAGTCTACTTTTCCTAAACTGACACCCTGCTCGGTTTCTACCGACAGACCAATAAGATCAGCCCAGTAGTACACGCCATCTTCAGTTTCAGGAAGCTGGCTTTTGTTAATCAGAATTTCCCAGCCACACAATAGCTCAGCATCGTTCCGGTCAGAAACGCCCTCAATAAGTGCAACAACAGACTTCCCCTGCCGCTTGCCATTAACAAGTTCTACCTGTTTAACTTCATTGCCTTTCTTAAGTATCCAAGGTGAGTAACTTATAATATTCTCTCTTGGATCAGTCAGCGAAAAGACCTTAACCCAGCCTTTTACCCCAAATACGCCAACTATATCGCCAACGTTAATGAGTTCGCTATCAGACAATTTTAAGCAGCTACTTTGGCAGCATCTTTAATTAATTTTGCAACGCGATCAGAAGGCTGTGCACCAACAGATTTCCAATAATTAATACGCTCATCATCTAAACGTAAAGATTCTTCGCTTCCACGTGCAAAAGGGTTAAAAAAACCTAAGCGTTCTATATAGCGACCATCACGACTATTTCTGCTGTCTGTGACAACAACGTGATAAAACGGACGATTTTTAGAACCACCTCTAGCAAGACGAATAGTTACCATGTAAATACCTTAAAAATATTCAATCAAAATTTAATCCGCCTATTCTACGCGAATTTTTAAGTTTGTGAAGAGCAAATTTAAAAAAATAATAATCTTTATCAATGATGAGTTACGAAGCTACATCCTCATGCCACGCATATTGCCTTTAATCCCCCGCATCATATTCGCCATATTGCCCTTAGCAAATTTCTTCATCATCTTCTGCATCATTTTATGCTGCTTAAGAATCCGGTTAACATCCTGCAACTCCTGCCCACAGCCTGCGGCAATACGCTTTTTTCTATTTCCTTTGATTAAATCAGGGAACCGACGCTCCTGCAGCGTCATGGAGTTAATTACGGCAATTTGGCGAGCCAACATCTTATCATCAACCCCTTCTTTCACACCTTGAGGCACATTGCCCATGCCAGGCAATTTATCCATCATAGCCCCAACACCTCCCATATTTTGCATTTGCAACAATTGATCTTTAAAATCATCCAGATTAAAGCTTTTCCCTTTGCTAATTTTTCTTGCAAGCTTATCTGCTTTTTTCTTATCAGCCTTTTGCTCAATCTCTTCAATAAGAGTAAGCATATCCCCCATACCTAAAATACGGGAAGCAACGCGGTCAGGATGAAAAGGCTCCAAAGCATCCGTCTTTTCGCCTGTACCAATAAATTTGATTGGCTTACCGGTAATATGCCTGATAGACAAGGCCGCGCCGCCACGCGCATCACCATCAGCCTTAGTTAAGATAACACCGGTAAGAGGCAGAGCTTCATCGAATGCTTTCGCCGTATTGGCGGCATCCTGCCCCGTCATGCTATCAACAACAAATAATGTTTCTACGGGGTCAATGGCGGCATGCAGCTCTTTGATCTCCCCCATCATCTCGTCATCAATATGCAGTCGGCCGGCAGTATCGACAATTACCACATCCAAAAATTGCTTTTTAGCAGCATCAATCGCATTATTGGCAATATCTACAGGCTTTTGTGTAATATCACTGTCAAAAAACACCAGATCAAGATCATTAGCCAATGTCTGCAACTGCTTAATCGCTGCAGGGCGATAAATATCGGCACTGACAACACCCACTTTTTTCTTTTTAGTCTGCTTTAGCCAGCGACCCAGCTTAGCAACCGTTGTTGTTTTACCCGCCCCCTGCAAGCCAGCCATCAGAACGATAGCTGGCGGATTTGCATTTAGGTTCAACTCTTCATTAGCCTCACCCATCACCGAAACCAGTTCAGCCTGAACCAGTTTAATCAATGCCTGCCCTGGGTTTAGACTGCTCTGAACCTGTTTGCCTAATGCACCCTGCTTTACCTTTTCAACAAAATCAGTCACCACAGGCAAGGCAACATCAGCCTCAAGCAAAGCCATACGCACTTCACGCATAGTATCTTTAATATTGCTCTCGGTCAGCTTACCCTGGCCTTTTAAATTTTTAAGCGTACTGCCTAAACGGTCGGTTAAATTATCAAACATATCTGCATCGTGTGTTGTGTTACTTTAAATAAGACATTTGCCCTATGCGAAATTAGCCCAATATATTACCATATGAAGTGACAATATACTCATTGTGGAGTTAGACAATTATAATTTAAGAAATTGCCTTGCGGTTAACACAGGATTTTGGCTTAACAGAAGCATTAAAAACTTTAGGACACAAAAAATCATGACCTCCACCACTCTTGGCATCATAAGTATCTGTGCATACATGACAGGCACAGCTCTGCTACTGAAAGACACCCTCCAAAATACGCCCCATAAACTATCTTTAGCCCCCGTCTGGCTAGCCGTTTTTTTACATTTTGGCTACACTTTTAGCTTATTCACCGACCAGCAAAACCTTAACTTCAGCCTGTTCCACACCGCATCAATAATCTCATCTCTTGTTGCCCTGCTATTAATGCTTGCCACCCTCAGCAAACCAGTAGAAAAATTAGGCTTGGCAATTTTTCCGCTCGCCAGTATTTCACTGTTAATGACGTTGCTTATTTCTGAGCAAAAAAATGCCTTCTCAATTGATAGCTGGCAGATGGCTGTCCATATCCTCAGCTCTATCATCGCATTCAGCCTGCTAATGATAGCAGCCCTACAGGCAATACTTCTCGCCATACAGGAACAGCAGCTTCGCAACCACCTGCCCAAACGTTTCATCCAGACACTTCCGCCATTACAGACTATGGAATCATTGCTATTTCAAATGATAGCGACCGGCATCCTATTTTTAACAGTATCATTAATAAGCGGATTTATTTTTATAGACGACCTGTTTGCCCAGCATTTAGTTCACAAAACAATACTGTCCATTGTGGCCTGGATAACCTTCTCAAGCTTACTGATCGGAAAAATTAAATATGGCTGGAGAGGACAGACAGCAGTCAAGTGGACTTTAGCGGGGTTTAGCTTATTACTGCTGGCTTATTTTGGCAGCAAATTGGTCTTGGAAATAATTTTACAGAGAACATAGATCGACAAGACTTAAAGCGACAATAAAAAAGTGGCTCTCCGACCCGGCATCAAGAGGCCAGATAATTGCCAGCCTTGAGCTTTCCCTGACGCATTTTCCTTAGCTCCCCAGCAATATCAGTCCTATGCAGCGTAGCCGCTGCTACAATCTTCTGATTAAGGCGCTGCACTTCTAGCAGATCAGCTCTTTGCTGCTCCGAAAAAATAGCATCAGCGACAGCAAACAATTTCTTCAGCATCTTATCCTGGGTAGACTGCATCTTCAGCAAATCGTCCCAGCGATTATCTATAACGGCCAGCATCATATCCTGAGTGTACATAAGCACATCCGACACCGCATCATCAGCCATAATTAGACGGCATAAGCCTTTAACGCCCTATTGGCGCGCGTATTCACAGGTGAGGAGGCGCTAATAGCCGGGACTTCTTCAACCAGGTTTATTGGCTCAACAATCTCCGCCGGTGCATTAATCGCATCCCAGGCAGTCTTAACCTCTAACAACAAGCTGCTGACTTCATTCAAAATAGCCTCGCTATTCTTTAAATTAGCAGTAACTAGCTGACGGCCAATATATTCATATAAGGATTCCAGATTAACAGCCACTTCACCACCTTTATCCATATCCAGGCTTGCGCGCAAACCATTTACAATCTCAATAGTCTGGCCAATAAACTTGCCCTTTTCGGCGATATCCTGCCTCTGTATTGCGCCTTTAGCAAAAGCAATGCGCTTTAAGGCGCCTTCAAACAGCATCTGAATCAGACGATGCGGATCAGCATACTCAATCTCAGAATTATATCCATAATCTTTATAGCTATTTAAAGCTGAATTCATTTTTGCACTCATTGCATCACCTATTTTCATACTAAATTTACTTGAACTAAACAAAGTATCGGCAAGAAAGCCAGGTTCTTTAACCTAAATTTTTTTAATTAAAAGAATAATTATAGTGCAATAAAGAAAAAACAGGAGGTATTGCAGAGGATTAAGAAAAACAAAATACATGTAGGCTGAGATCGATCTCAGCCTACATTCATCTTCTTCTTAAATTTATTGATTGTGAGCCAGAATAGAAACTCAGGGGGGGGGAGCTTATTTTAAAATTCTTGGCCCAGGCAAGTTTTGCAATTGCTGAGCTAAAAATGCACCCGTAGAATTTAAATTGGCAACCAACGCATCCATTGCGCCAAATTGTTTACGGTACCTAGCCTCAATAGTGGCTAAGCGTTTGGAAAGATTGTCCCTATCAGACTCGACACCTTTAAGCCTCCCTTCAATTGACTTGGTTCTTGAACCCAATATGCCATTTGATTCTAAAAAACCGGTCAGCGTTTTGCCTATTTTTTTCGCCAAGCCATTTTCAGAAGAAAATAAATTAGCGATTGCATTAAAATCACTGGCTATTACCTCATCCAATTTAGATGAATCACTCTCAAGTATCCCTTCCTTATTAGTTTTAATGCCGATGGAAGCCAGGCTGGAAAAATTCAAGCCCTCCTCGTCTATTGCACTGGACATCGCATTTCTAATCTGCGATTTAATAGCTCTCAGACCAGAGTCGCCCTGCAGCTGTCCAGCCTCTTTTGTATCAGGATTATAGCCGCCAAGATCAGTCATAATCTTATTCAAATCATTATAGGCTTTTACAAAATCAGATACCTTAGTCTTAATGCTTTCCTCATCCAGCTTTACCTCAAAAATCTCTGACTTCCCAGGCTCTGATGGTTTTTTTAAATCAAATGTAACGCCCGTAATCACATCAGAAAACCGGTTTCTATTTCGGGTAACCAGCTGCCCATCAACCTTCATCTGGGCATCCTGTGCTGGCTGAATAGTCGTTAAATTGGCCGTAGCCAGCTGCGCCAAATCAAATCCATCAGCAGCATCGTCATCTGTCGCATCAATGCTGATAGTGTTTTCCGCCCCTACCTGACTGGATGTTAAAACCAGCTGATAGCCATCATCTACATGAATGATTGAAGCCTTAATACCCGGATTGGCCGTATGCTCATTAATGGCATCCCTAATGCCCTCCAGCGACTTATTAGAATCGTCAACCGTAATATCAAAAGAAGAACTTCCTAATGAAATAGACAAAGACCCCGTTCCGATAGTCTCAGTTTTATCAGCAAAACCGGCAGAACGCACCTTTGCAGACTTGGCAAGAGACAGCACTTCAACATCATAACTGCCGACTGCCGCCGTAGTATTTACATTTATTTCATAAGGTGCAGACTCTGGCACATCAACCGTTCTCGCTTGAAATGCCGTCTTATTTGACAAGCCCTTTACCGCTGATTCAAACTCACTGAGCGCGCCTTTTAAAAGTGCAACCGCAGATAAATCCGCCTGAAAAACAGCTTCTTTTTTATTTAAACTCAGCGTTTTAGACGAACCTTCGGCTGCAACCAACTGAGTAACGATACTCTCTATATCAATCCCTGAACCAATTCCAGATGCTGAAATAGCCATAATATTGCCCTAATAAATTAAATGGGTGGTAATGCCGGGATTCTGCTATCGCTCCATCCCAGCCTACATTTTTTTAAACCAGCCCACAATCCGTAGGCTGGCGGTGAAGCAATAGCGCAACCCCAGCAAAATCACTTTCGTATCTTAAGCATAGACTATATAGAATAAAACAGTCGCCGCATAGCGCAGCCCCATCACAAAAAATATTTTCCATTGCTTTTGTGATGCCGGAAATCCGCTACCGCTTCATCCCAGCCAACATTGTTTAATAATTATGCTATGGAGCTAAACAGGCTGGATATATTTGCATTATTTCCACTTTTTTCTTTTTCCATCATTCGCTTAGACAGCTCTAAAGCTTCTTCCGAAGGAAGCTGTCTAATCACATCATTGGTATTGGCATCCCTGACCGTCACAATCTGCTTTCCCGTATCTTCATCAACAGAAAACTGAAGACTGCGCTGTACTGTCTGCACTTGGTCATTAAGATTTTTAACGACCTCATCCAAATCCTCCACCTTTTCGACAGAACCCTGTTCTTCCTTCGTTTCAGGCTGTTCAGCAGCACTCTTGGTCTCAGGCGACTGTTCATTACCTGTTTTATTTGATTTGACCAACGCAAGAAACCCCGGCGACTTCTGGTCACCAAGGCTAGCATTAACTCTCGGTGTATTATGGCTAATTTCCATCACACCCCCCTTATCGTTTGTTTTGTTATGTAAAGGGCAGGTTCAATTTAACTTGACCCGCCCATTTACTACTATTTATTAACCCAATAAGCTCAATACACCCTGCGGCAAACTGTTAGCTTGCGACAGCATCGCTGTACCGGCTTGCTGCAGGATTTGAGACTTAGTCAAATTAGCAGTTTCAGCGGCAAAATCAGCATCGCGAATTCGGCTACGGGCTGCACTTAAGTTTTCTGAGGTATTTTGCAGGTTAGTTACCGTATTTTCAAACCGGTTTTGTACCGCACCTAGGTTTGAACGGCTGCTATTGACCTGCTGTAACGCGGCATCAATTTGTTTAATCGCTGATTCAGCACCATCTCTTGTTTTAATAGACACACTGTCTATGCTTTTAGTAACATCTAGTGCTATATCCCCTGTATAGCCAAGCTTGGCCGCTTCTGTCAGAGATGTAGCGTCGCCAAATGATATTGTTTTAGCCGCACTTAATGTCACTTTTCCCTCAACAGCCTCCTCATCAGTAAATTCAGTACCTGTTGTAAGCCCTTTAACATTTGTAGCATTAAATCCCGTAGAACTGCCTGCATAGCTAGCCCCGGCATTAACAGCACCATCCGCAGTAGCATTTTCATCAACAGTAATATCTCGACCATCAGCAGCAGTCAGAGTCAGGTCATTGCCATCAACCGATGCCGCAACACCTGTTTTACTTGATTGCGCATTAATTGCATCTCTTATCTGTGTCACGCTTAACTCTTTTCCAACGCTTACATCTACTCCGCTGTAAATTGATTCGCCATTAATTGATAAGTCATAAGTGTTGCCCGCAACTCCTCCAACTTTGCCTCCAGTAACAGTGGTAGTTATTTCTGTCTTAGCCATGGCTGATAGCCCTGTAATTCCCGCATCTTCAATTGCAGCGGCCTTTGCATAGGCAGAACTGTCATTTCTCCCATTTACAGATGATTCTGCAAAGTTAGCACTGCTGGAAATGGTTTTTGTGTCACCATCGCCTATCTTAATGGTCATTCCAGCTGTTGTTGCTTCATTAGTAACAGTTGTCCCCTCCTTTTCAGCAATTGATCCCAGAGCAGATCCTTTGGCACTTCCAATTGAGACCTCAATATTTTGGCCCGCATTAGCACCTACTTGAAAGCTCGCACTGGAAAAAGAACCATCAATAATTTTCTGGCCGTTAAACTCGGTTGTTTTAGCAATTCGGTTAATCTCTTCCTGAATCTGCGTCACCTCATCCTGCAGTGCCTCTCTGTCACTTGCTGTATTAGTATCGTTTGCAGACTGTACAGAAAGTTCACGCATTCTTTGCAAAAGATCTGTTGTTTGAGTTAATGCACCCTCTGCAGTCTGTGCTAAAGAAATACCGTCATTGGCATTTCTGGCGGCCTGGTTCAAACCTCTGATTTGACTCGTCATCCGTTCCGAAATAGCCAAACCCGCAGCATCGTCTTTTGCGCTGTTAATTCTTAAGCCCGTTGATAAACGCTGTAAAGAAGTAGTGACACTTTTTTGTGAAGAACCTAAATTCCTTTGTGAATTAAGGGATGCTACGTTTGTGTTAATAACTGAAGCCATGGTATTTCTCCTAAATTAAAACCCGGAAACCCGGAAAATATTCTTTAAACTTTTTACAGAAAAACTTGATTTTCTGTTGCTTGCTTAGGTTAGCGACCGTGGTTTTAAAATCTTTAATTTTTTTATATATTAATTTCCAAGTTTAAAACAATCGCTTTGTCATCATGGTTTATCGACCGAGACTTAACATTCTTAAGCTCTATTTTGAATATATGCCTTATATAAGAGGTATCAGGATTTCAGCG
>Ga0256840_1000264_pt1 | contig 52651 bp, 61 predicted proteins | sample 355202metaG_FD_185969 | JGI IMG/M metagenome (GOLD analysis project Ga0256840, IMG submission 185969) | Hydrothermal vent microbial communities from Mid Atlantic Ridge, Atlantic Ocean - 355-202 | ecosystem: Environmental > Aquatic > Marine > Hydrothermal vents | place: Atlantic Ocean: Mid...
TCGAAATCTGCATTATAACTTTTTCTCTTCTTACTCATTTCTTTATCCCTATATTTTCTATTTCAATTGTAACATTTTGAAATTAAATTTGAAAATTTACTGGTTCGATTTTTGGGGTTCATTATAGGATAAAAACAGTATGAAATCAGTACTTATTTATAATATTTTATAATTTTAATGGGGTTCTATTGCATAATTCGGGTTTAATAATTTTGCTTCTTGTTTTTCATCAAGTGGATCTATATTGTTTCTAATTTTTGTAATGTATTCGGTTCTCTTATTTCTTGCTGTTTTGAGTGTTGTATTTGGAAATGTACCAAAAGATGTTTTTCGTCTCTTGTTTGGATAGGTAGGGCTTTTGTATATAAACTCCCATAATTTAGACCCGTTAGGTTTTATTAATAATTGCAGTCCGTTACCGTCTGCCTTAGTATATGCTTTCTCTTGTGGCTTTAGTGCTTCTATTTGTTTGGTATTAAGTGGTGTTACAACTCGTGGCATAATTGACCTTTACAACAATTTAAGTTACATCATTAAATGAAGTTACATTTTAAAAGTGTAATGTAACCTCTAATGTAAAAAAAGAAGTTACATTTCTCTTGTTTGTATTGTACCGTATTTTATAGTAATATTGTTAAAGTATCGTATTTAAGGGTGTTTAATGGGGGTTATTGGAGTGTATTTAATTGAATTTTGGTGGAGCTGTGCGGAATCGAACCGCAGTCCGAAACCTAGCTACTCCCAACGTCTACATGCTTAGAAAAGTTGTTAAAATCTTATCTTGCTTCATACAACTTGCAAAACTACACAAGACCAGCCTCTAAAATTCGTTTTAGATGGAGACACATCTAAAATATATCTAAATGAAGGGTTATACTTCGAGTCCTGCTTATTTAGAATCCACAGGTGAAGCAGCCCGCCTCTTACGAGGGGTTAAAACTTAAGCTACTGCTAAAGCTGGGCGATAATTTGTATTGTTTGCGTTTAAGCAATTGTGAGCCGTGTAACGGAAATGCTCAGTCCGACATGCAGTTGGAAGCTACTAGGTCCCGTCGAAACCAGGTCAGCCCCATATTTACTTTTTACAAAGCTATCAAATTATATCAAAGTTAATGTTTTATATTTGTTAATTATTAAAAGGATTTGATATAAAGGTGGTGGCCAATCTCGGAATCGAACCAAGGACACACTGATTTTCAGTCAGTTGCTCTACCGACTGAGCTAATTGGCCACGGTAAATATTGTAGTGTAAAAAGTCTTTAAAAGGTGGTGGCCTGTCTCGGAATCGAACCAAGGACACAGTGATTTTCAGTCACTTGCTCTACCGACTGAGCTAACAGGCCGTTCTTTTAAAGAGCGAAATTATAGCTAGTGTGTACTGAAAGTTAGCTTATGTCATCGAACGCTTAACGTAGGGGAATAGACCACTTTGCATAATATGCGACTAAACGCAGTGTCAAGGCTGCACCAAAAAGTAGGGCAATAGTAAAAAAAGAAGTGATATGAAAAAGATAAAATATGTATAATATAATGGCAATAATGATAGAAACTGTGCCGTAAAACCCTGTTTTTAAAACAAATGGGACCTCATTTATGATGACATCCCGAGCGATTCCTCCTCCAACAGCCGTGATAAAAGCCAAGGCTATAACCCCTGCTATGTTGAAGTTATGTTGTAGTGCTAAGAGTGCCCCTGAAATACTAAAAGAAACAAGACCAATAGAATCACTCATAATAAAAAGCATCTTATTCTCAAGCGAGTTTCTTTTATGAAATTTGAATATAATAAGTAAAAGCATAACTACGATAACAATGAGTGCGGGATAGTTGTGTGTGAATGTAAAGGGAACTTTGTTGAGGATGATATCGCGAATGATACCTCCACCAAGTGCTGTTAAAAATGTAGCGATTAAGACACCGAGCAGATCAAGATGATTTCTTACACCAACAAAAAATCCACTCATTGCAAAAGCAATGATACCAACATACTCTGCTAGTTCAAACACAGCTGTAAGCCTTCTACTATAGCTATTTTTTCTAGTGCTTTTATCTTGGTTTCTAAGCTTTGTGGCGTTTCATCTTTTTGTAAAAGAAGAGATTTTTGTAAAATGATTTTACCTTCATCATAGTTCTCATTGACCTCATGGATTGTAACACCGCTTTTTTCTTCTTGATTACGCACTACGGCTTCGTGTACAAATCTACCATACATGCCTGCTCCTCCATAATTTGGAAGTAGGGCTGGGTGTGAATTGATGACTTTAAAGTTTTGAGTTATTTTTGGAGAGAGTTTTTTCATATATCCGCTGAGAAAAATGTATTCACAATTATTTGCTTGTAAAATTGAGTAAAGTCTTTCATCTGGATCTTCACTGTTTGCTGCGTTTACAAGAAAGTTTTTCAGACCATATTTCTCTGCTTTTTGTAGTGCTACTGCGTTTGTATTGTTGGAGATGACAACTGCAATGTTGCATTTTAAGGTAGCATTTTGTACTGCTTCATAGATAGCATCAAGTCCACTACCACTGTGAGAAGCTAATATAGCGATATTTTTCATAACTATTATCTGATTTTGAGGGTGATAAGTGCTAGTATATTTGAAAGCACCGCAATAATCCAAAATCGAACAATTATTTTGTTTTCAGCCCAGTTTTTCATCTCAAAATGATGATGAATAGGTGCCATAAGAAAGACCCTTTTTTTACGAAGCTTGTAACTTCCTACTTGTAAAATAACTGAGAGTGTTTCTATGACAAAAATAGAACCTATAAGGAGTAATAAAATTTCACTTTTAGAGATGATAGCAAGGTAACCTAGAAATGCTCCAAGCGTGAGGGAACCACTATCTCCCATGAAAACTTCTGCGGGATGGCAGTTAAACCATAAAAACCCTGTTAATGCACCGATGAGTGCACTCGCTATGATGACAACTTCACCAACTTGAAAATGTGGCATTAAAAGATAAGCACTAAATTTAATATGACCAGTAATATAGATAATAATACTAAAAGAAGTGAGTGCAACGATGGAGGGGACTGTAGCTAGCCCATCAAGCCCATCAGTTAAGTTTACTGCGTTTGAAGTGGCAATAATTACAAAAACCCAAAGAATAAGGGAGAAAATACCCATATCAAAAAGAGGGTTTTTAAGAAAAGGAACATAAAGATCGGTGTTGAAATCTGCAAAAAAGTATAAAAAAGATGCGACAATAAGTGCAGAAAAAATTTGGAGCATAAGCTTGGTTCTTGCTTTGAGACCTGCTAGGTTTTCGTTTTTTCGTATTTTTGCATAATCATCTTGAAAGCCGATAAGAGAGAATAAAACAAGTGTTAATAAGCCAGCTTGAGCATATACATTTGTAAGCTTTATAGTGAGCAGTGATGCAAAAATTGTGGCACCAATAAAAACTATTCCTCCCATAGTTGGAGTGGATGTTTTTTGTTGGTGTCGCTCGGGTGCCCACTCATTTATGGGCTGCACACTCGCAGTTCGTTGTGCCCATCGAATGAACTTTGGAAGTAAAAAAAGTGTTACAAAAAGTGCTATAAAAAATGAGATACCTGCCCGGATAGTAATGTATCCCAAAATGTTGATGTCGAGTAAAGTATGTAGCCAATAAATCAATATATATCCTCAAAAATTTGCTTTGTTTATGAATTAAAAGTAACATTATAGTACAATCATAAAAGAAATTATTAACGGGCATATTTTGCCGTAAGGAAAAAAGTTGAGTAAAAAAGCAATTTTAGTCATTACAGATGGGATTGGATATAGTCCAAAACATGAATATAATGCATTTCATAATGCAGAAAAACCAACGTATGATAAACTTTTTAAGGAAGTTCCAAACTCTTTGATAGATACTTTTGGCTTAAGTGTTGGACTACCTGAGGGACAAATGGGTAACTCAGAAGTAGGGCACATGAGTATAGGAAGTGGTCGTGTTTTATATCAGGATTTAGTAAAGATATCTTTGGCCCTAAAAGATGGTTCACTAGAGAAAAATGAAGTTTTACAAGAGTTGTTTCAAAAGTCTGATAGATTGCATCTGATCGGACTTATGAGTGATGGTGGTGTACATTCTCACATAGACCATTTTATGGGCATAGCAGATATTGCAGCTAAAAATGGTAAAAAAGTTTTTCTTCATTTAATAACGGACGGAAGAGATGTCTCGCCAACTTCAGCGCAAAAATATCTTGAAGAGGTACAAAAACATGTGAATGAAAATGTTGTTATTGCAACAATTGCAGGACGTTTTTATGTGATGGATAGAGATAACCGTTGGGAGCGAATAAAACGTGCCTATGATGCCATAGTTAATGCAACACCCAAAACTGATATGAGTCCTGAAATGTATATAGGTCACTCTTATTCATTAGGAGAAACAGATGAATTTGTTGAGCCTACTGCGTTTAGTGGTTATGATGGGATAAAAGATGGCGACAGCATCTTAACTATCAACTTTAGAAGCGATAGAATGCGTGAATTGGTAACGGCTATTGCTAGCGAAGAGTTTAGCGAATTTGAAAGATCAGTTAGCACAGTTAATTTGGCAACGATTACAGAGTATGATAAAAGTTTTCACTATCCTGTGATGTTTAAAAAGGATGCTCCAAAAAATACGCTTGCAGAAGTTATCTCAAACGCAGGTTTAAGACAGCTACACACAGCAGAGACTGAAAAATATGCACATGTGACATTTTTCTTAAATGGGGGAATTGATGAGCCATATGAGAATGAAACAAGAGTTTTAATACCTTCTCCCAATGTAAAAACCTATGATATGAAACCAGAAATGAGTGCGGCAGAGGTAGGTGAGGCTGTTTTAAAAGCTATGGATGCTGATTATGATTTTATAGTTGTAAATTTTGCAAATGGTGATATGGTCGGTCATACGGGCGACATAGAAGCTGCCAAAAAAGCTGTCCAAGCAGTAGATGCACAACTTGGTAAAATTCGTGATAAAGCAAAAGAAAGAGAATACGCTTTTGTTTTGACAAGTGACCATGGAAACTGTGAAGAGATGAGAGATGAAGATGGAAATATTCTTACAAACCATACCGTTGGAAAGGTTTGGTGTTTTGTAGAAGCTCCAGGCGTAGAGAAAGTAAAACCAGGTGGACTCAATAATGTAGCACCGACAGTTTTAAAGTTGATGGATTTAGAAATACCATCTGAGATGGATGAAAGTTTAGTTTAAAATAATCAAAGGAGTAGGTCAATATGAAATTTAGTGGTACAAATGTATTAGTAACAGGTGCGAGTCGTGGTATAGGTGCTGAAATAGCAAAAACATTAGCTGCGTTTGGCTTAAAGGTGTGGGTAAACTATAGAAGTGGAGCAGCCGAAGCGGATGCAGTAAAAGAAGCTATTGAAGCAGCAGGTGGTTGTGCAGCAGTCATTGGTTTTGATGTGACAGATGAAGCTGCATTTATAGATGCAATGAAAACAATAGTCGATAGTGATGGGGAACTTTCATACCTTGTAAATAATGCGGGAATTACAAAAGATAAGCTTGCATTACGTATGAAAACAGAAGATTTTATGGCAGTAATTAATGCAAATCTTACTTCTGCGTTTATTGGTTGTCGTGAATCTATGAAAGTTATGAGAAAGAAAAAGTTTGGTTCAGTAGTAAACATAGCTTCAATTGTTGGTGAAACAGGAAATGGTGGGCAAACAAATTATGCAGCATCAAAAGGTGGAGTCATTGCTATGACAAAAAGTTTTGCTATTGAAGCAGCAACAAGCGGAATTAGATACAATACTGTAACACCTGGATTTATAGCAACAGAAATGACAGAAGTTCTAAGTGATGATGTTAAAAAAAGTTTCACAGATAATATACCGATGAATCGTTTTGGAAATGCAAGTGAAGTGGCAGAAGCAACGGCATTTTTGCTCTCTGATCATGCAAGTTATATCACTGGTGAAACATTAAAAGTTAATGGTGGCCTTAACATGGCATAAATCTTATCTAAGATAGTTGTGTTATAATTACGGGATTTTAAACTAAAAAACAGGAGCTATAATGGCACTTTTAGACGATATTAAAGAAGTAGTAGTTGAACAATTAAGTGTAAACCCAGATGAGGTTAAAGAAGACGCAAAATTTGTAGAAGATTTAGGTGCAGACAGCCTTGACGTAGTTGAATTAGTAATGGCTCTTGAGGAAAAATTTGATATTGAAATCCCTGATGATGAAGCAGAGAAAATTCAAACTGTAAAAGATGTTGTTAATTACATAGAAAACAAATAGTTAACTTTTATCAAGAGGAGCTGTTACTCCCTTGATAAGCAAATATTTTTAGAAGTTAATTTTTAGAAGACTTAGTTTTTAAAAGTATTTTTATATTTTATATTGGAGATGATTGTATGAGAAGAGTAGTTGTAACTGGTTTAGGTATGATAAATTCAGTGGGTAATGATAAAGAAAGTTCTTTTAAAGCAATATGTGAAGGTGAATGTGGAATTGATACGATTACTCTTTTTGATCCAGAGAAGTTCAGTGTAAAAATAGCAGGTGAAGTTCAAAATTTTGACCCATCAACTGTTATGCCTCCAAAAGAAGTTAAAAAAGCAGATAGATTTATCCATCTTGGCTTAAAAGCAGCTCAGGAAGCTATGGCTGATGCAAACTTACCAGAAGACATCGATATGGAAAGATTTGGTATTAGTGCTGGTTCGGGGATTGGTGGATTGCCATCTATAGAAAAGAATTCAGTTATATTAGATAGCAGAGGCCCAAGAAGAATATCTCCATTTTTTATCCCAGGTGCTTTAGTCAATATGCTTGGGGGATTTGTTTCAATTGAGCATGGAACAAAAGGACCTAATCTCTCAAGCGTAACAGCTTGTGCAGCTGGTACACACGCAGTAAGTGAAGCGTGTAAAACTATAATGTGTAATGGTGCTGATCGAATGTTGGTTGTTGGTGCTGAATCAGCTATTACTGGTGTTGGTGTTGGCGGATTTGCTGCAATGAAAGCACTCTCAACAAACAATGATGATCCTAAACATGCATCACGTCCGTTTGATGCAAATCGTGATGGATTTGTTATGGGAGAAGGTGCTGGCGCATTAGTTCTTGAAGAGTATGATGCAGCAGTAGCACGTGGTGCTAAAATCTATGGTGAGATTGTTGGTTTTGGAGAAAGTGGTGATGCAAATCATATTACTACACCTTCTCTTGATGGTCCTGCTCGTGCAATGAAAGCTGCATATAAAATGGCAGGCGAACCTAAACTTGATTATGTAAATGCTCATGGAACTTCTACTCCGGTAAATGACAAAAATGAAACAGCAGCATTAAAAGAGCTTGTAGGTGGTAAAGAAAACTGTCCTCCGATGAGTTCGATTAAAGGTCAAATTGGACACTGCTTAGGAGCTGCTGGTAGTATTGAAGCAGTTACATGTTTAATGGCGATGAGAGATGGAATAATACCACCAACAATCAACTTTGAAACAGCTGACGAAAACTGTGACCTTGATTATGTTACTGAGGGCGCAAGAAAAGCAGAATTGAATGTAGTTATGAGTAATTCATTTGGTTTTGGTGGAACAAATGGCGTTCTGATTTTCAAAAAAATCTAACCTTTAAGGATTTAATTTGGCAACATACTTAGACTTTGAACATAAAATAAAATTTATTCAAGAAGATATAATTTCTGCGCAAGTTCGTCATGACCCTGGTGCGGTTGAAGAACTAACAAAAAAACTTGATAAGGAAGTGGCAAAGATTTATAAAAATCTTTCTGACTTTCAAAAACTTCAACTCGCACGTCACTTGGATCGTCCGTATGCGCTAGATTATATTAATCTTATAATGAGAGATAAGTATGAGATTCATGGGGATAGACATTTTCGTGATGATGCTGCTATATTATGCTATATGGGTTACATCGGTGATGAAAAAGTTATGGTTATCGGTGAACAAAAAGGTCGTGGAACTGCAAACAAACTAAAACGTAATTTTGGTATGCCTCACCCTGAAGGTTATAGAAAAGCCTTACGTGCAGCAAAATTAGCTGAAAAATTTGGAATTCCAATACTTATGCTAGTAGACACACCGGGTGCATATCCTGGAATTGGTGCAGAAGAAAGAAATCAAAGTGAAGCAATTGCAAGAAACCTTCTTGAATTTGCCGAGCTTGATACTCCTACTGTGTCAGTTGTTATTGGTGAAGGTGGTTCAGGTGGAGCATTAGCAATTGGAGTAGCGGATAAATTTGCTATGATGCGTTACTCTATTTTTAGTGTTATTTCACCTGAGGGTTGTGCAGCGATTTTATGGAATGATCCTAAAAAAGTAGAAACAGCTACCAATGCACTCAAAATTACAAGCGCTGATTTAAAAGAGTTAAATCTTATTGACGACATTATAAATGAACCGTTAATTGGAGCACATCGAGAAAAAGAAAAAGCGGCAGAAGCTTTAAAAGAGTACTTTTTAGATACGCTTAAAGAGCTTAAAACAATGACTACGCAAGAGAGAATGGATGCTCGTTATGCAAAACTCATTGCACCAGGCGAGTTTAAAGAAGCAGGTGATGAACCAGAAAGTACATCACTTTTAGACAGTATAAAAATTTTAAAACCAAAGAGTGACTCTTAGTCCTCTTGTATCTTTTCCTCTTCTAAGAGAGGGTCAAACTTTGGTCTTTTGAGCCGAGGTGCCTCTTTAGAAAATTTTATTAAATCTTCAACAGTTTTTATATCATCATTTAACTTTTCTAAACTTAATAGAAAGAGTCCATACGTTGTCATCACATCACTCATAGCTCTGTGGTGTGTAGCATATGGATTTAGATTGAGTGTATCATTGAGATATGAGAGAGCATAGCGGTATGAAGTTAGGGTTCTCTCCGCAAGTCCAAGAGAACAAAGGCTTCTGTTGAGTAAGGGCTCAAGTCCTATTTTTTGTAAACTTTTAGATATAAAACTATAGTCAAACTTGACATCATGAGCGACAAATACTGCATCACCTAAAAAAAGTTTAAACTTCTCCAAAACTTCGTTTAGTTTTGGAGCATCTTTAGTATCTTCAGCGCATATACCTGTGATGGCTGTAATGTGTGGATTTATCTCCTGTGTTTGAACAAGGGAGTCAAATCGAGAAATGATTTCGCCATTTTTTACTTTTATGGCGGCTAACTCGATTATCTGATGTTTTTCAATTTTTGAGCCATTCGTTTCAATATCTACTATGCAAAACTCTACGTCTTTGATTGCTATGAAATGTGTGTCAAAATAGTAATATCCTTGATGCTTAACAATGTTGAGACCTTGTGCCTTCCATAGTTCCATAGTCAGATCTAGTTCCTCGTTGAGCTGATCTTTGAGAGTCTTATAAGAAAGTCCACGCGAGGCAAGTCTTGAGATGCTTTTTGCATCAAGTTGTAAATCTTTACTGAGCATTTTTGATAAACTCTTTTACTTTTAAGGGGTCTTTTTTCCCATGTGAAATTTCAACTGCACTACTGACATCAACACCATAAAAACCATAAGAACCTACCTCACTAACATTCTCAGGACTCAGTCCTCCAGCAAGTATGATTTTTGAGCAGTCAACATCTTTAAACCATTCAAGGTTGATGCGCTTTCCTGTTCCACCATAAGATTCACAGTAGGCATCAACAAGTCGATATTCATTAGAATAATTAAGAATATCTTCTTGTTTTTGTGCTCTTACAACTTTGATATATGGAAGCTGCAACTCTGCATAAAAACTAGGATCTGCATCGAAATGAATTTGTACAAGTGTTGCCCCGACTGCCTGAGAGGTTTCATTGACAGTTCTTGCATCTACATTGACAAAAAGAGCAACCTTTTCTACAAAAGGAGGCAGTCGTTTAATAATGCTGTTGGCTTCCTTAATTGTGATATAGCGTGGAGACTTTTCGTAAAATACGAAACCTAATGCATCAGCACCTGCATTGATGGCAATCATTGCATCTTCATAGGAAGTGATCCCGCAGATTTTTGTACGCATACGATTATATCTGTAAGCTTTTTATAGCCTGAGCTTTATTTTGATGTTTAAAGACATAACTTCCTGCTACAACGACATCAACACCAACATCTTTTAAAGCTTGTATATTTTTGTCACTTACCCCACCATCTACTTCAATAAGGCAATTTGGATTGAGTCTATTTCTCATTTCATTGAGTTTTTTTGCTTTTGGTAAAACGGTATTTATAAAAGATTGTCCACCAAAACCAGGGTTGACACTCATTAAAAGAACCATATCCAAATCAGCAAGAAGGTATTCTAACTCTTCAGGAATTGTATTTGGATTTAAAACTATTGCTGGTTTTATCCCAAGCGAACGTATTTTTTGGATAAGCCTGTGAGGATGTTTCTCTTCTTCTATATGAAAAGAGATATATGCAGGTTTTAAAGGGGCAAAGAGTTCTACAAAAAAAGTATTGTTCTCAACCATAAGGTGTATATCTAGTGGTTTAGTTGCTGCTTTTGCAATTGCAGAGACGACGACGGGTCCGATAGTAAGGTTTGGTACGAAATGTCCATCCATTACATCAACATGAACGAAATTACAACCACTGTCACAAATTTCTTTTACATCACGAGCTAAATTACCAAAATCTGCAGAGAGAATACTAGGTGCTACTTGCATTATTGTCCTTTAAATTAATGCGTAATTATAAGCAAGTGTAGCTTTTAAGTGCCTGACAAAAATAAATAACATTTTTTCAGGCACTTATCTTGTTAAGAAAAATAAAAACTTTTCATCATTAAATAGTAAATCAACCTGCACACCCTTTTTTGCTTGAGCAATTTCAAGAAGAGCATCTACATCAGGATAGGTTCTAGGAAGGGTAATATCTACATTGATTTTTTCATCACTAAGAAGTGTTTTGATTTTACCACCGACTATATTGACGAGTTCTGCTAAGGTATCAAGGATAAGTTCTTTATCATCTGTGGATTCTCCAATAAGTAATTCACAGGCTTTTTTAGCTATATCTATAGGAAAAACAAGTATCACCATTCCGTCAATATCACCATAAAAACCTATAGAGCTTGCAATTTTATTCTCTTTATTTTTGATATCTATTTCTTCAACTTTGGCAGCTTCTTTAGAAGCACGGGAGTTTGTCATCATCTCTATCGTTGCTACAGTTGCGTCAATGAAGTTTGGAAGTTCTGAAACGATGGACTTATTGAGAGGACGTTTGGTTTTCGCACCTGCTGCACTGCTTGCTCCGAGTTCATCTAGGAGCTCTTTATTTTCTAGTATATCATTCATTTGATCAAAGAACATAATCCCAGCATCTTCTAGAGTTTCTTTAAATGCAATAGGTGTTTTTTCAAAAGTCATACCTACAAAACAGATGGTTGCATTATATTCCGCACCAGAAGAAGCTAGTTTAGAAAAAAAGTTGAGGGCATGGACGTTCATACTTACAACTTTATAAGCATCAAAAATAAAGAGTCTAAATCCAACATTGAGAGAATTGTTATGATAAGCGATATTAAAACTGTTTCCTATTTCGGCATCCAAAAAAGTGCTGAGCGTATAAATAATAGCATTACCAGTAACTCTCGTAGCCACTTGCTGTCCAATTTGCCCTAAATAAGTTTCATCTATGATAAAGTCATAGGCACCCTCTTTTTTTGATTTATCATCAAACTCTTTTTTTGTTTGTGCAACAACAGGATTATGTCCATTGTCATGTAACTCTATTGCTAGTGCTGCTCTTTGAGATTTGTCATCACTGTATAGAAGGATGTTTTTACTTTGGTTTTTAAAATTTGAAGAAAAAAGAGTTGCAATTTCTTGGGTTTTAAAAAGTGAAAAAGTCAATTCATCTTTGTAGAATTTTTGAATTGCTTCATATTTTTTTTTGTCATAATCACAAAAGCCAACAATGATATGATTTTCTGATCGAACTTTTAAAAACATTTTTACAAAAGTATCTAGACCGTTACGGTTGAAAAAGATTACCTTTTTTAAGGAGACAAGAATGATGTCAGCATTACTATGCACTGTAGCATGAATATCATCAATACTTAAAAATGAAACGCCACTGGCATTGCCATCTAAAAATCCTTGAGGATGAAATACTCCTACCCCATTTTTTACTATTGCTCTCATGATAAGTACCTCTCCATTACTTGTGCAAATTCAGAATAAATGTCATCAACATAATCAATCTGAAAATCGATAAAGTCATTTAGTCCAGCCTCTATATAGCTGGGTTTTGAAAGAGTATAAAAGAGAAGAAGATGCATCCATTTTCCAAGTATATTTATTGCTTCATCATCTGCAGGTTTTACACCACTTGCTGCCTGCACAATTACGCCAATTTTTGCGTCCATTTCCCATTTTTGAGAAATAGCTTGACATATATCAAAGAGGTCCATAGCACAAAGCCTTTGCAAGATGGTGTTTAAATCAATGGCACTTGCACTTCTTAAAAGGTTTACATCTTCTTTCTTTTGGCAAAAAAGTGCTTCAGCTACAAGAATACTTGCAGGAAGTAAAGTGATTGCACTGTGAATTTCTTTATCACTGATGTTTAGATGATGGAGTATCTTTTGCCAGTTGACGCTCAAGTCAGCTTGTAGGTTATAAAAAGAGTTACGGTTAAGCTGAAACATTTTCCATTTTGAAGGTGACAAAAGAGTTATCATATAGTTATAAACTGCTTGTTGGGATTTTTCAACACCTAATATACCAAATATCTGAGAAATATTTGAGACTTCATTTTTAAAACCAAAGATTGGTTTATTTACCAACTCTTTGAGATAGCTACTTAGAGCTAAATCATCTTGCGCAGCTTGTGCAGCTTTTGTTAACTCAGCTGCGTTTAGAAAAGAAATTGTTTTTTTTAAAGCTTCAGGCGCTGGAGGAATTTGTTCTATATATGTGTCAATTATATTCTTAGTTATCACGTAAATACCTTTATAACTCTGTATGGTGCATTCTAACCATAAGTTCATAAAATCAATATAAATTTATATAAAGTAAGACAAATAGTTTAGGCTTAAGTTGAAGTTTTGCTTTGATTTGATACAATTCGCAACTTTAAAATATCATTCAAGGATACTCAAATGGCAAGAAGATGTGCTATTAGCGGCAAAGGCCCTATGAGTGGGAACAATGTTTCTCATGCAAAAAACAGAACAAAGCGTCGTTTTTTATTAAACCTAAGAACAGTGCGTATCACATTAGAAGATGGTACAACGAAAAAAATTAAGATTTCTGCAAAAGAATTACGCACACTTAAGAAAAATTCGTAACAACCTGGAATTGTTTTGAATCTTTTACAAAGGATTCGTGACTTCCTCAATTGGGAGACTCCTCCCAAACCTGACCCAAAACTTCTTCCTGAAGTTTATCCCCATCTCAAAGCTTTTCGGTTACCACTTATTTTAACTGTTATAGTAATGCTTATCGGTACTTCTGGTTATGTCATTATTGAGAATTTTAGCGTTATGGATGCAATATATCAGACTGCTATAACATTTACTACAGTTGGTTTTGGCGAGATAGCACCAATCTCTGATGCGGGACGAATATTTACCATCAATCTTATTATCGCTGGTTTCGCTGTATTTTCTAGTGCAATAGGTATCTTAGTAAATGAACTCAACAAGGGTCATATTGTGGCCATATTGAAGGAGAGAAAAATGCTTTATAATATAGTAAGGCTAAAGAAACATTTTGTCGTATGTTATCATAATGACTATACAATAGAAGTTACAAAACAGTTGCGTAAAAATCACATTCCTTTCATTGTAATTGACCCAAGAAAAGAGATTCATGAGTGGGCTGTAGAGTATAAGTATCCACATTTTTTACAAGCTGAACCACATGCAGAGCTTGCAATGCTCAAGGCACATCTCTCTTCTGCAAAAGGTTTGATAACTTTATCCGATTCTATTGCAGATAATATTGCCCTTATTGCTTCGGTGAGACTCTTTGAAAAAGAGCATTTTTTACCGCGTCCGTATTATGTTATCTCTTCAGCAGAAACTATGAGTGATGTAGAAAAATTGAAAAAACTCGGGGCTGACACAGTAGTATCACCAACAAAACTTACAGCACAAAGAGTGAGTGCAATGGCTGCGCGTCCAGATATGGAAAATCTTTTAGAAGAATTTTTATATAAAACAGATAACCCTCTTGATATGCAGGAAATTACAGTTCCTCGTTATAGTTGGGCAGTTCTTAAAAAACTTAAAGAGACACATATACGTGAGATAGCCAATACTTCTGTCGTTGGTATAACAAAAAAAGATGGAAAGTTTTTGACCATGCCAAAAGGAGATACTTTAGTGACAAGTGAGTCAAAACTTTTAGTTATTGGTACACAAGATGGCATTAAAATAACAAAAGATTTACTCTCTAAAAGAGTGAAACCAAAGGAGCTGAAATTTGTATAAATTAACAAAAATAGAGGGTGGTGTTTGTGCTGCAGATGGATTTTATGCTGATGGAGTGAGTGCAGGGCTAAAAGCAAAAGGTGCAAAAGATATGGCTTTTGTATATAGTGATACATTATGTGAAATAGCTTCTACTTTTACGACAAATAAAATGACAGCAGCTCCCATTCGACATTATAAGCAAAAAGGATATTTTCAGACAAATTTTGTGCTGATAAATTCTAAAAATGCCAATGCAATGACTGGGAAGGAAGGGATTACAGATATAGATGATATTCTTGATACTCTACCTAAGGATATTATCAATCCTGTGATGAGTTCTACTGGAGTGATTGGTGTACGATTGCCAAAAGAGAAAATTATTACAGGTGCAAAACTGTTTGACCCCTCTCAAAAAAATCCAAACGCAGCAGCCGAGGCGATAATGACGACAGATACCTTTTCAAAACAGATAGCGTATAAAGTAGAGCTAGAAGATGGAAGTAGTTTTCATATAGGGGCAATGGCAAAAGGTGCGGGGATGATAAATCCTGCGATGGCTACTATGCTATGTTTTATTACAACTGATGCTGCTGTAGAAAAAAAAGAGATGCAGAAAATCCTCAAGGAAAATTTAGCGACTACATTTAATGCTGCAAGTGTAGACGGGGATACTTCAACCAATGATACGGTAATGTTATTTTCGAACGCGAAGAGTGGAGTGTATCACGCTACTGCGTTTCAAGAAGCTTTACATAATATTATGCGCTTTTTAGCACGTGAAATGGTACGCGATGGTGAAGGAGCTACAAAACTTGTCACTTATAAGGTAACAGGAGCAAAAGATGATGAAGAAGCTGAGATAGTTGCTAAAACACTTTCAAATTCTTTACTTGTCAAAACTGCACTCTATGGGGAAGACCCAAACTGGGGTCGTATAGCTTCAACCGTAGGTGCGAGTGGTGTTACTGCGTTTGAAGATACTTTAAGTATTTCTTTTGATGATATTTGTGTGTATGAAGCAGGTGTTTTGCATTTTGATAAAGAGATGGAAGCAAAAGCTTCCAAAGTCATGAAAAAAAGTGAGTTCACTATCAGTTGTGACTTGGGAATTAATGAAGGTGCATTTACTGCGTTTGGCTGTGATCTCGGACACGAATATGTCAAAATAAACGCAGATTACAGAACGTAATCTTCTTTAAAGGTAACATAACGTTGTGCAGAGGCGTATAACTCTGCAACTTCATCATCGCTGAGACTTCTCACGAGCTTTGCGGGACTTCCCATGATAAGTGAACGAGGGGGAAAAACCTTATTTTTTGTGACAAGAGAACTTGCTCCTACGATACTTTCTTTGCCAATAACAGCACCATCTAAAATAGTAGCACTCATTCCAATAAGACAAGCATCTTCTATAGTACAACCATGAAGCATAACACGATGCCCAATGGTGACATCACTGCCAATGATAGTAGGATTCCCATCACTTTTATCTGCTTTTTTGTAGTGTGTTACATGAACCATACTTAAATCTTGAATATTTGTTCTATCGCCAATACTAATGTAGTGCACATCCCCTCGAACAACACAGCCAAACCAGATAGAGCAATTTTCTCCACAGGTTACATCACCTATAACATCCGCTGAGGGTGCTATCCATGTTTTTTGTGCGATTTTTGGTGTTATATTTTTAAATTTATGAATCATTTTTCTTCCTAACTTTCAATAAAAAGACGTTTGATGAGCTGTTGTACATAGGTTGAAGTCTCTTTTCTAGTCGCTTTTGCAATTCTGTTTACATAATCCTCTAACAGTTTATGGTTGTTCGTACTGCGTTCGCCCTCTTTGGCTTTTACTTTGATATATGTTCCATCACTTTGAAGCTCATGTGCTAAAACATTATCTGAACATTGCAGTTTTAAAATTTGTATGATTTTGTTTTGTGCAGCTTCATCTTTAATAGCCGTTAACAATTCAATACGACGAACAAGATTTCTAGGCATCCAATCTGCACTTGAAATATATATTTGAGATGTATCATTTTTGAAGTAAAATGTACGAGCATGCTCAAGATACTTTCCAAGAATAGAGACAACACGGATATTTTCACTCACGCCTTCAATTCCAGGTTTTAAGCAGCAAATACCACGAACGATAAGATCAATCTTGACACCAGCTTGTGAAGCTTTGTAGAGCGCACGAATAACATCTTCATCAACTAAAGAATTTACTTTGGCAATAATACGTCCATTTATTCCTTGTCTTGTTTCGTTATGAATGAGTGAAAGAAGTTTTGGCTTAATTTGAGAAGGAGCCATATAAAGTTCATTGAGTTTCCCTTTTTTACTAAAACCTGTTAAAAAGTGAAAAAAGCGAGTAAGGTCATTGGTTATGCTATCTTTACTTGTCATATAGCTCATATCTGTATATATTTTTGAAGTAGCAGGATTGTAGTTTCCTGTTCCTAAGTGAGCATATTGTTTTAGTTTTCCATCTCTTCTTACTGTGATTAAAGCCGCTTTTGCATGAACTTTAAAGCCTTGAATACCATAAATAACATGAGCCCCTGATTTTTCAAGTGCTTTTGCCCAAATAAGGTTGTTTTCTTCATCAAACCTTGCTTTGAGTTCAACCATAACAGTCACTTGCTTTCCAGATTCACTCGCATCCATAAGTGCTTTTACTATGGGAGAGTTAGTACCTGAACGATACAGAGTCATCTTGATAGAAACTACATCCTTATCTTTTGCTGCACACTGAACAAGATTGACAACAGGATCAAAACTCTCATATGGGTGATACATCAAAACATCTTGTTTGTCTAAAATACTAAAAGTATCCTCATTTGTGTCAAAAGGAGGAAGTGTTTTTGGTTGAAACGAAGGGGCTAGCAGATGTGCAAAATTTTTATTGCCTACGATTTGCCATAAACTTGATAGATTTAAAAAAGTGTGAAATTTATAGATATCATCTCTGTAAACATGTGCGTGGCTATTAAAAAAGTTGATGATTTCATCATCGGCATTTGAGCCAACCTCGAGACGTACCATCTCTCCTTTACGACGAAGCTTTAGACCCTCTTCAAGAATCTCCATAAAGTCATCAGCTTCTTCTTCTTCAATGGCAATATCTGCATTCCTCGTAATACGAAATGGTGCATATTTTATTAGCGAATAGCCAGGAAACAAGTCATCAACATGCTTTTCAACGACACTCTCAATAGGGATGTATGTGCCATTTCCAAGCTCTACAAAACGTGCAAGTACGCGAGGTACACGGATAATACCAAAACGTTCAATGCTTTCATTGTCATCATCACGCAGTTTAACGATAAGACCAAAACTAAGGTTGTTTAAATGAGGAAAAGGATGTGTTGCATCAACGGCGATGGGAATGATGACTGGGTATATGTTCTCATTAAAATATTTGTTGAGAATATGTTTTTCTTGATTATTCACTTCATCATAAGTTTTAACACTGATTCCTAGTGGCTCGAGTTTTTTAAAAATTTCACTTCTGCAGTGTTCTACTACTTGTTGTTCTTGATGTAAGTAACTACGAATTTCACGAAGTTGTTGTAGTGGTGTGAGTCTATCAGCACCTGAGACAATAACACCAGCTGAGAAAAGTTTTTTTAAACCTGCAACACGAATCATATAAAATTCATCTAAATTTGTTCCATAAATTGCAAGAAATTTCAAGCGTTCAAGAAGAGGCAAGCTCTCATCTTGTGCTTGTTTGAGTACTCTTGTGTTGAATTGTAGCCATGAAAGTTCTCTATTGAGATATAGATTTGGATTTTTAAGGTTTAGCATCTGTTTGCATCCTAAAATATAATATTTTTTATGATTATATCTCAATAAGATTACAAAAAGATTAGTGTATCACACCCGTTCCACTCACATTCGCTGAGTGGTAGATGGTGACTCCATACTTTCTTGCATAAAGTTCCATCAGGAGTTTTTGCAGGGTCGGTTCAATTGAAGGTGTGAACCAAGCATTGTTACTGATGGCTATCATATACTTTACATCACCTTGAAACAACTCTTTGCAAGTTGCTTCGTAGCAGATTGCATTTCTAAACTTCACCCCTTTGATGATAAAGTCTGTTGGTTTTTTTGCCACAGTAAAATCACTCGCTCCGCTAAAGAAAGTATCATTGATGAATTTTTGCGCGAATTTAGGCAGTGGGATATATTCGCCAAAAGGGACTAAAATCATTTTTTTTGCTATTTGAAAATTTCCTTTGTGAAAAAAGTAGGTAACATTATAATTAAGAGTACCCTCACGGATAAGCGAACCGGCGATGATGTCTATCTTTTGCGAAAGCGTAGCTATTTCTTGAAGAAGTTTAGGGTTGTTATTCATAAAAAGAGGAAAAACTGACTCGGGTAATACGATGAGATCATAGCCCTTATCTGCTGCGTTTGTAATCTCTTTAAAAAGCATTTGTACAGTAGGATATAAAGCAGCTCGAGTCCATTTAACATCTTGTTTGATGTCTGTTTGTACAAGTTTGATCTTCAGTGGTGCATCATCTTGTTTGGGGTAGCCATAGTTAAACGCAGTAAACAAAAGAAGTAAAGGCAAAAATTTATATTTTTTCTCTTTAATCAGCGCAGGGAGTGAAAGTGCAAGTAAAAGAGCGAAGAGTTGATACTTATATACTCCAATATAACTGTTGACAAAAAGGAGTTCGATTTTCATCCAGTTCCACCCTAAAGGTTCTATAAAACTTAACCCAAAGAGTAAAATTGCCCGAATATAGGGCTTATTTGTAAAAGCTAAAGGGGCAAAAAATAGTAGATAAATAATGCCAAAAGAAAATGTGACAATAGGTGTCATATACCCTACACCTTGATACTTAAAGCTGTATCCTATCCAGTAAAACCACAATAGACCGATGAAAAATCCAGCCAATAGAACTGATTTTTTAGGAATATAAAGAAGCATTGCAACAGCTGTGATACCAAAAAGAGTATTGACAAGCTTGTTTGTCATGTCAAAATATTCAAAATAGATAAATGAACTATAGAGTATTGCCGTAATAATTGCTAGTAAAAATGTTATGCTAAATTGTTTCATGATGAAATTGTACTCAATTTAAGAGCTATTTAGCATATTTTTTGTATAATTGCTGCAATTTTATAAAACAAGGAAACTAAAGATATGGAAATTATCTCTCAACTATTACCGTTTATATTTTTAATCGCAATTATGTATTTTGTGATTATTCGCCCACAACAAAAAGAGGCTAAAGCCAAAAAAGAGATGCTAGAGGCTCTGAAAAAAGGTGATAAGGTGATCACAAATGGTGGTTTTATTGTTGTTGTTCATAAAGTTGAAGAGAACTTTTTAAGTGTAAAAATGAACGATGATACAATCGTTAAAATCACAAAAGATTCCATTGCAAAGAAGTACGAGGATGAAGCTTAATTATCGCATAGTCATTTTTGCATTGGCTATAGTGTTTGGTATTGCTTTTTCCATACCTTCACTTCTTCAAACGCAGGGTGGCAAGAAAATAACACTTGGTCTTGATCTTCAAGGTGGACTCCATATGCTTTTAGGTGTAAAAACTGAGGAGGCGACAAAGTCACATATTAAATCAATTGCAGCAAGTATCAAACACTACGCAGAGCGTAACGATATTCTTATAGATGGACTAACTTTTAATGACAAGAGTATTGCCTTTGAGGTACTCGATAGTGATGAGATAAAAGCTTTTGATACTTTTTTATCAGAAATTGAGGGTGTTCAAGTTACTCATGAAAACAATGTAATTTCACTCTCTCTAACGCCAGAAGAGATTAAAAAGACAAAACAACAAGCGGTTGATCAGGCTATAGAGACTATTAGAAATAGACTTGATCAATTTGGTTTATCTGAGCCTATTGTAGCACGTCAAGGGAAAGATAAAATCCTAGTAGAACTTGCAGGTATTAAATCGCAAGAAGATGAACAACGTGCAAGAGAATTGATTTCACGTGCTGCAAAGTTAGAGTTAATGGCTGTGGACGAAGAGAGAAATGCTAGAGTGTATAACATGAGTGATGCGGATGCAGCTGCTTATGGTGATGTTATTTTAGAAGATGCAAAAAATCCTCAAATAAAGTACCTTGTGCATGAGATTCCTATCTTAGATGGGGGAATGTTAACTGGTGCAAATGTTGGTTTTGACCAAAACAATCGTCCAGTAATTAACTTCAAACTTAATGCTGAAGGTGCAGATATTTTTGGTGATTTTACTGGTAAAAATGTTGGTAAACGTCTGGCTGTGGTTTTAGATGGTAAAGTCTATTCTGCTCCAAATATTAATGAACGCATTGGTGGCGGAAGTGGACAAATTTCAGGTAATTATACTGTTATAGAAGCAAAAGATTTAGCGATTGCCCTGCGTTCTGGTGCATTGCTCGCTCCAATTTATCTTATGGAAAAACGTTCTGTTGGTCCAAGTTTAGGTGCTGATAGTATTAAAGCTTCTATGATTGCCTTGATTGGTGGTTTTGTATTGGTTATAGCGTTTATGTTAGTCTATTATCGTATGGCAGGGCTTATAGCAAATATTGCTTTGATTGCGAACTTAGTTATTCTTTTAGCGGTTATGTCGCTCTTTGGCGCAACACTCACCCTTCCTGGTATGGCAGGTATTGTTCTGACAGTCGGTATGGCAGTAGATGCAAATGTTATTATTTCTGAAAGAATTCGTGAACTCCTTTATGAAGGAAAGTCAATGCACAAAGCAATTGAAGATGGATATTCAAATGCAATGACAGCTATTTTAGATGCCAATATTACGACCTTGATAGCTTCGGTTGTGCTGTACGTGTATGGGACTGGTGCTATTAAAGGTTTTGCCGTTACTATGAGTATAGGTATTTTAGCTTCGATGCTCACAGCTATACTTGGTACACATGGTATCTATCAAATGCTAGAATCAAAAATGAAGAAAAGTAAAAACTACCGTTTTTGGTTTGGGATTAAAGGATAATTATGGAATTTTTTAAATATACTCGTCCCTTTAATTTCATGGGAAAATCAAAAATTGCAATGTCAATTTCTATTTTACTTATTGTAGTATCTTATGCGATTTTGGCAGTGAAAGGTTTAAATTACGGCATAGATTTTGCCGGAGGAACAATTGTTCAGGTTAAATATGACACAAAAGCACCAATAGATGCAATGCGTGAAAAATTAAAATCCAACAAGCTTTTTGATGGGGCTTCTATTAGTGAATTTGGTTCAGACCAAGAGGTTGTTATTCGTATGAAAACAACAACGGGGAGTGTTACGAAAGATATTGGTGATGTAACACGTGAAGCACTCAAAGGTACGGGAAACTATGAAGTTCGTCGTGTTGATATAGTAGGACCAAAAGTAGGTTCAGAGTTAAAAGAAAAAGGTCTGATGGCGCTTCTTTTGTCTGTCATGGCGATTTTAATTTATGTTGCATTTCGATTTGAGTGGCGTTTTGCGGTTGCTTCAATCGTTGCATTAGTGCATGATGTCTCTATTGCAATGGGTGCAGTGGCACTTTTTCAAATAGATGTAAACCTTGACGTCTTAGCTGCGATATTAACGCTTTTAGGGTACTCATTGAATGATACGATTATTGTTTTTGATCGTATTCGTGAGGGTATTACAAAATCTAAAAATTCAAATCTTGCAGAGATAGTGAATGAGTCTATTACAAGAACATTGGCTCGTACAACACTAACATCATTAACAACTTTCTTTGTTGTGTTTACACTCTTTATGTTTGGTGGTGAGATTATTCATGCCTTTGCATTTACACTCTTAGTTGGTATCGTCGTTGGTACATACTCTTCTATCTTTGTTGCTTCGCCAATCCTTATTTGGTTTGGATTTGATGTGAAAAATTATCATGTAAAACTTGGAGAAAAAGCAAAAAGAGAAGCAGAAAAAAATAGAATGAGAGCAGAATTTGAATCTGGTGTAATGTAAAGGAGCTTTAGTATGGACTGGGGTAAAGTAATATACGTATTTTTTTCATTAATGAGTTTAACATCGATAGCAGGTTTTTTGTATGAAAATACTGCTATTTCTTTGTTTATTGCAGCGAGCGTAAACCTTATCTCAACTATTTTAAAAATAGGTGTGAGAAATTTACTCTCAGCAGAACTATTAGCTTCTTCTTTAGTTGCTGATTTACATCTTATTCCTGCTTTTGTATTTTTAGTAATAGTAGGGAATGATTCTTGGGCTATTGCACTCTCAATCGGGGCATTAATCGCAAATACTTTTTCAATGGGACTTGTCTACATTGAGAGCAGTAAAACACATGAAGAATATTAGGAGAAATTGTTGGAATACAATTCATTAGAAATAGAAAAAAAATGGCAAGCGTATTGGAAAGAAAACGAAAGTTTTGAGCCAAGTGAAGATTTTACTAAAGAAAAAAAATACATTCTTTCAATGTTCCCTTTCCCAAGTGGGCGTTTACATATGGGACATGTTAGAAACTACTCTATCTCAGATGCTTTTGCAAGATATCACAGACAGCAAGGGAAAAATGTTCTGCACCCTATAGGTTTTGATAGTTTTGGTATGCCTGCTGAAAATGCAGCAATTAAAAATGGTTCGCATCCTAAATCTTGGACATATGACAATATAGAGTATATGAAAAATGAATTTTATTCTTTAGGTTTCTCTTTTTCTCGCAAACGTGAACTTGCTACTTCAGATGAGTTATATACGAAGTTTGAACAAGCTTTTATGATAGATATGTATAATGAAGGTTTGCTTTATCGTGAAAAAGGGATGCTCAACTGGTGTCCTCATGATCAAACAGTACTGGCAAATGAACAGGTGATTGATGGCTGTTGTTGGCGTTGTGATACGCCAATAGTTAAAAAAGATATGAATCAATACTATTTTAAAATCACCAAGTATGCGGATGAATTGTTAGATGATTTAAAACAGCTTGAAGATGGATGGCCAAAGCAAGTTTTGACAATGCAAGAGAACTGGATAGGCAAATCAAATGGACTTGCTTTTGATTTGTATTTGGATGATGAGAGTAGAGAAAAACTAAACGCAGCTTTTGAGGGTTTTGATGTGTTTACAACACGTCCTGACACTATTTATGGAGTTACTTATACAGCTTTAGCACCTGAACATGCTATTGTAACTTACATGATAGAACATAAACTTTTAAGTGAAGATGTAATTGCAGAGATTATAAAGATGAAAAACACTTCTTCAATTGATAGACAAAAAGAAAAAGCAGGACTTCCTTTAGGTATCAATGTTATTCATCCTTTGACTGGCGAGACGATTCCAGTTTGGATAGCGAATTTTGTTTTGATGGATTATGGTTCTGGTGCTGTTATGGCAGTTCCTGCTCATGATGATAGAGACTACGATTTTGCTAAAAAATATGATCTACCAATGAAAGCCGTCATCAAGCCTAAAGATGCAGATGTAGATATCTCTACTAATGCATATACCGAAGTTGGTGTGCTTTTTAATTCTGGTGAATTTGATGGACTGAACTCTAAAAAATCTCAATATAACATTATTAAAATGTTTGAAGAGAAAAATATTGGTAAAAAAACTACAAATTACAAACTCAAAGATTGGGGTGTTTCACGTCAACGTTACTGGGGTGCGCCTATTCCTTTTGTTCATTGTGAACAGTGTGGTTTAGTGATGGAGAAAAAAGAAAATCTTCCAATAGCACTTCCTGATGATGTTGAGATTAATGGAGAGGGTTCTCCACTAGAGAATCATCCAACATGGAAACATTGTAAATGTCCTGAGTGTGGAGGTGATGCTCTGCGTGAAACAGATACTATGGATACTTTTGTAGAGTCTTCATGGTATTTTTTACGCTTTTGTGCTTCTCCACAAAACTGGGAAAAAGAAGCTTTTTCTGCTGAGCAGATAAAGTACTGGATGGGTGTTGATCACTATATTGGAGGGATTGAACATGCCATCTTACATCTTTTGTATGCAAGATTTTTTACGAAAGTTTTTCGTGATTTAGGCTACTTAGATTTTGATGAGCCATTTGAGAAGTTACTTACTCAGGGTATGGTGCTTAAAGATGGTGCAAAGATGAGTAAGTCCAAAGGAAATACGGTTGATCCTGATGCCATTATTGAAAAATATGGTGCAGATACAGCAAGACTTTTCATCCTTTTTGCAGCACCGCCAACACAAGAGCTAGAGTGGAATGATAGTGCAGTTGATGGAGCACATAAGTTTATCAAAAGATTTTTCGATAGAAGTTCAAACGCAGTGGTAACTGATGTGAAGCCCGTTATTGAGCACGCTTCACTTTCAAAAGAAGAAAAGTTTGCACGTAAGAAAGTCTATGAAGCATTGAGACGTTCTGAAGAAGTTTACAATGAAAGATATACTTTTAACACAATGATTGCCGGTGTTATGGAAGCGATGAATGCACTTAATGCACAAAAAAATAGTGATGTTTGGACAGAAGGATATTGGATTTTAAGTTCAATTATGGAACCTATCATTCCTCACATAGCTTCAGAAATAAGCGAAAAATATTTTAATCTTAAAAACTTTGCTCCTCAAACAATTATCGAAGAGGTTTTTGTTGAAGATTCTATCTCTTTTTGTGTTTCCATCAATGGGAAAAAAAGAGGAGAAATAGAAGTTGCTGCAGATGCAGATAAAGAGACGATTGTATCTGCTGCAAAAGAAGAAGTAGCAAAATGGCTTGAGGGAAAAGAAATAATAAAAGAGATTGTTGTTCCTAAAAAACTTGTCAATCTTGTTATCAAAGGCTAATCATTGAATTTAGTCACATTAGGGAAAAAGTTTTTTATTCTTGCCTTAAGCATGATGCTATTTTCTGCCTGTGGTTACAAACCGAGTTCAAAGTATGCTAGAAATGTTTTAGGGAATAAAATTAGTACAAGTGTTATCATCTCTGCACAAGATCCTGAAAATACTGTGCTAATTAAAGAAGCAGTTGATAGTGCTCTTGTTGAGATATTTCATACTTCTTTAACCCCAGCAAAGTATGCAGATACGCATTTGAGTATTCAACTTGTTACGCCTCCTTATGCACCTATTCAGTATAATAGTGATGGTTTTGTTGTTGGATATCGTGCTACAATTATACTTTACATTACGAGAGAGTCTAAAGATGTAAAGAAAAAGTATACAGCACGAGGAACGTATGACTTTGCTGTGCTTCCAAACGCAGTGCTTACAGATCAAGAGCGTTTTGATGCGATTAAATTTGGTGCTGCTAAAGCTATTTCATCATTTATAGCACAGGTTTCAGCAGAAGGCTCTAGTAAAAAATAAGAGAGGGTTGTGATGACTATTCAGACGATTATCAACAATACGATTAAACGATTAAAAGCAGAAGGGAAACTCCTAACTCCTGATTTTTATGCTGAAGCTTTCTGTAAAGAAGCAACGCGTGCAAATATGAGAGTTGAGGACTGCAACCATATAGATACTTTTACAAATCTTTTAAATCCACAAATGCAAAAAGATTTGAAAAATTATCGAATTCGAACAATAAAAGAGTTTATTCGTTTTTTAGTAGCAAAACTCAACCGTATGAACCCTTCTATATGCTCACAAATTTTAGAATCGCAGACGCTTCTTGCTAAGCGTGTGCTGCAATCTATAACGCTTTTGCACAATAAGCAAGCAAGTGATTTGGCACTTAAAACTATCGACCTTATAGAAATAGGAGCACAACCGCAACAACTTGATGATATTCGCCAACACTGGGTGAATTTTTTGACGACTTATGATGACACTTTTTTAAAAAAATTAGACAAGTACGGACAGATTGATACGCTAGATTTGAAAAAGAGTATAGAAAAGCTAAACGCAGTGCCTAGTACGCATACAGGAGAGTCTGTAGATTTACAAAAGATTTCAAAGCTTCTTATTGCTTCTTTTGTTCCTTCTATTGCATCAAGTGTGAATGAGACAATTGCTGAAATTAGTCAAAGAATTTCCAAAAATCCAGCACTCCTAGAGCGGGATGATATAGAAAGAGAGATAAAATCGACTATATCTTTGCGTATAGCACTTGATAAAGAGAGCGTGAAGGAGATGGTTGAGTCTATCGATGGCGTTTTAGATAAACTCTCCCTGCGTCTTATTGATATGATAGAGAGTTCGGATAGCTCAAACAGTGAAATTCAAGTCATAAAAAAAGAGTTAGAGTCTTATACAGAAATGTCCACAACGAATTTTAAAGTTGCACATAAAAAGCTTTTTACTATTGCTGTTGCGCTAGAAGAAAATACAGCAGTGTTGAGTAAAAACCTCAAAGGACACAGTGATGAAGTTTCAGCACTGAGTAAGCGTGTTCACAAGCTTGAAAAAGAGCTTGAAGCTGCTAAAAAAGAGTCCAAAGAAGACTTTTTAACAAAGCTTTGCAACAAACGTGCCTTAGATGAATTTATGCAGATAAAAGAGGCGGAGTACAAACGTTACAATCGTAACTTTTCTGTTGTGATGTTTGATATTGATCTCTTTAAAAAGGTCAATGATACCTTTGGACATGAAGCTGGAGATGCTGTGCTTACTGCGTTTGCAAAGATTCTTAAACAAGATTGTAGAACGGTGGATATAGTTGGTCGTTTTGGTGGAGAGGAATTTTTGGCAATATTAAGTGAAACAGATACGCAGGGTGGCGCTCAGTTTGCCCAGAAAGTGAGAAAACATGTAGAGAAAGCTCGCTTTATGTATAAGGGTAAACGCATTAGTGTGACGGTTAGTGCTGGAGTGAGTGAGAGAGCAAAACATATCTCTTTAGAAGCGACGATAAACTCTGCTGATGAATACCTCTATAAAGCAAAACAAGAGGGCAGAAATCGCGTGGAGTATAGAAGATAATTTTGTTAGAAGAATTTTTAAATGCAAAACCACTTTTTTATGATGAAATAGACTGCACACGTATGCCTAGAATTTATGAAAGTATAAAAGAGAAGTTGCAACTCCCTAAGATTATTCATCTCATTGGTACCAATGGCAAAGGGACAACAGGACGATTTTTAGCTTCAGCCTTCTATGCACAGGGTTTTAATACTGGGCATTACACCTCTCCTCATATTATGAACTTCAATGAACGCATCTGGCTAAACGCAAAAAATGTTAGTGATGATTTACTAAACGCAGCGCATGAAAAACTTTTGCTTTTGTTGCGTAAAGAGGATGCTGAAGCATTGAGCTATTTTGAATACACGACTTTGTTAGCAATGCTTATATATGAAGAGTGTGATTATGTCGTGCTAGAAGCTGGACTTGGTGGTGAGTATGATGCAACGGCCGTGTTTGAGAATATACTCACAGTTGTAACACCCATAGGCTTTGACCATGAAGCTTTTTTGGGCTCAAATATTCAAGCTATCGCTCAAACAAAACTAAACGCAGCAAAGCAAAAGATTCTTCTTGGAAGACAGTTACACAAAGAGGTGTATGAAATCGCTCAAAATATAGCAGATGAAAAGGGCTTAACCCTTAGATCTTATACAGAGTTGTTAAATGAAGAGGACCATAAAAAGTCTGCCTTAATTGCAAAAAATAATCATCTTGCCGATTATTTGCAAGAAAATTTAAAACTCTCTATAGCTGCACTGCATATACTCGGACTTGCGTATAAAGTAGAAGATTTTGATAATGCAAAATTATTTGGAAGACTCTCGCAGCTTTCAGAAAATATTTTGCTTGATGTAGGACATAATACTCTTGCAGCAGAGGCAATAGCTAAAGCCCTAGAAGGTAAAAAATATAGACTTATTTACAATAGCTATAAAGATAAAAATTATGTAGATATTTTGCGTATTTTATTTCCAATCATTTCAGAGGTAGAACTTATCGAAGTCAAGGAAGAACGCATAGAAGATGCAAAAAAGATAGAAAAAGCCATAGAAGAACTTGGACTAGCTTATAAACAATTTGATACAATTGAAGCAGATGAAAAATATTTGGTTTTTGGTTCCTTTAGCGTAGCAGAAGCTTTTTTAAAGAAGTATACGCATGGATAAACATTTTACAGTAACAATCCATGATGAAAATGGAGTCAAACAGTTTAATATTCACAAACTTGTAAAAAAGTTCTTTTTTTGGTTTGTACTGTTTCTTGCAAGTGTAGGTGTCATCTCTGCAGGAACAATTCTCTATCTTAATTATAGTGTTGATGAAACACAGAAAAAAAAAGAAAATATAGAAAAAGCCTATAAAAAAATTGAACAAGAAAAACAAGCTCTTGAATCAAAAGTGCAAACTACACAGAACTTGCTGCGTAAGAAAAAAGCCCAACTTGATGAACTTTCTGATTCGCTTAGTGAAATAGAAGAGTTGATAGGACTAAAACCTTTAGAAGCAGACTCTTTACAAGATCGTGTCAATATCACACTCCTCAACTCTGAACAGCATGCAACACTGATGCAGCTTATCCCAAGTGGCTCACCCATAGAATATCATGGCATTACGAGTAAATTTGGTTATAGAACCCATCCAATATTGCATAAGAGAGAGTTTCATAAAGGTAGTGATATGAAAGCAAAGCGCAATACTCCCGTATATGCAACGGCCGATGGGATGGTAGAGTGGGCAGGATATCATAAACGCAGTGGATTTGGAAACTTAGTTATTTTGGTGCATGCTTTTGGATTTAAAAGCTATTTTGGACATCTCAAAAAAGTTGTAGTCAAATCAGGACAATTTGTAAAAAAAGGTGATTTGATCGCGTATACAGGAAACTCAGGCATAAGTAGTGGACCGCATTTGCATTATGAGATTCGTTTTATCCAAAGACCACTGAATCCTTTTTGGTTTATTAAATGGACACCAAAGAATTTTTATCAACTTTTTGAGAAAGAAAAAAAAGTGCCTTGGTTGGCCATTATACAAGCTATGAGTTATATTAAAATAGTACCAATATCGCAAACGCAGTCGCTCTCAAAACTAGAAGAAAAACTCAACACAAATTCAAATAAATAAAGATTAACTATGTCACAAGCAATTTTATACAACTATTTTAAAAAACATGAAAAAAAGGACGACTTAGAACTCTTACTCTGTGAAGATGCTAAAGAAGCACATGAACTTGAAGCCATTGCAAAGTTTTTCAATAAAGATGTGATAGTTTTTCCAGATTTTCGTCCAACATATGGAGATGATTTACGCTCTTATAAAGAAGAGCTGCATGAACTCTTTTTTGCACTACGTAAATACTACGCAATGAAGAAAAAGCCCTTGGTTATCTCTCCTCTAAAAACCTTGCTTTTTGATTTGCCAAAAGAGGAAATTTTAGGATCAACTACTTTGGAATTTGGCAGTGAAATTGAACTTACTGCGTTTAAAGAACAAATGTTGTTTTGGGGTTATACCTTTGTAGATATGGTGCAAGTTGAGGGGGAGATCTCCCATCGGGGCGACATTATAGATATTTTTGTCCCTTCATCTAAAAATCCTGTTCGTATTTCACTTTTTGACAATGAGATAGAGCAGATAAAAGCTTTTGAACTTGAAACGCAGCGAACGCTTGGCGTGGACCTTGAAGAGGTAGAGATATATAGTGCCTTTTTCTCCCTTAATGAAGCATCGTTTAATAAACTCAATGAAAAGGTACAGCGCAGTGAATTTGATGCACTCAACCGGGACGTAGCTTCTTTAGGTTTTTGGCATCTGGACGAGCTTGCTGAGAACTTTATGGCAAACAAAACTGTCAAGCTTGTACGTAATTTAGAAGCTACACTCAAAGATGCATATGGAATCAACAATCCACAAATTTCAAGAGATGCCTTTGAACTTGAAATACTTGAAGAGAATGATGAAGTCAAAGAGCTTGTCGTTGCTAATGTAGAGCAGCTCCTAAAAGTGCATCGGGATAAAAAAATAACCCTCATAGCAGCGAATAAAGCAACCATCAAACAAGCAGGGATTTATGACACTACAAATATAACTGTTGTAGAAGCTCCTTATATTTTAAATATTTTGACACCTGATGCAATTGTTATTTCACTCAATAAACCTGATAAAAAAAGAAGACGAAGAAAAAGCTCAATACTCCTTGATGACCTCAAAGCTGGGGATTATGTTGTGCATGAAGATTATGGTGTGGGTATCTTTGAAGAGATTGAACAGACTGAAATTCTTGGCGGTGTCAAAGACTTTATCGTTATCAAATACGTAGGCGAAGATAAGATTTTACTTCCAGTGGAAAATCTTGACTATATCGACCGCTATATCGCAGGAGGTGGTTCTACCCCTGTTCTAGATAGACTTGGTAAAGGGAGTTTTGGTAAGTTAAAAGCAAAAGTACGTAAAAGGTTACTTGAAATTGCTAGTCAGATTGTCAATACTGCAGCCGCACGAGCGCTAATAAAAGCACCAAAAATTTCACTTACAAAAAAAGAGCTCAAAGAGTTTCAAGCACTTGCAGGATTTGAATATACAGATGATCAAACGCAGTCAGTGGATGAAATACTAGCTCAAATAAGTTCAGGTCATATTATGGATAGACTCCTCAGTGGTGATGTTGGTTTTGGAAAAACAGAAATAGCACTCAACACTATATATGCGGCATACAAATCGGGGTATCAGTCTGCTTTTATCGTTCCTACTACCTTGCTTTCTGCACAACACTGGCGCTCTTTGGATGAGCGTTTTTCTGGTATGGGGATTCGTTATGCTAAGCTCGATAGATTTGTCAGTACAAAAGATAAAAATGCCATCATAAAAGGCTTGGCGAGTGGAGAGATTGATTGTGTTGTGGGAACACATACTTTATTTGGACTTGAGTTTAAAAACCTTGGTGTGGTTATCATTGACGAAGAACATAAATTTGGTGTAAAACAAAAAGAGAAGATAAAAGAGTTGTATCATAATGTGCATCTGCTCTCAATGAGTGCGACACCTATCCCCCGCTCACTCAATCAAGCGCTTAGTTCCATCAAGACTATGAGTCAGCTCTTAACCCCACCAAGTGAGCGTCAAGGTGTGAGAACTTTTGTAAAAGAGTATGATGAAAAACTTATAAAAGAGGTCATCCTACGAGAGCTTCGTCGTGGGGGACAGGTTTTTTATGTGCATAATTCTATCGATCATATGCCTATAAAAATGGGTGAACTCAAAGCACTCTTACCAGAACTGAGAATTTTGATGCTTCATTCTAAAATCTCAGCTGTTGAGACAGAAAAAGAGCTACTAAAATTTGAAGCTGGTGAGTATGACTTGATGTTAGCGACGTCTATCATTGAGAGTGGTATTCATATGCCACGTGTTAATACTATCTTAGTTGATGGGGCAGATAGGTTTGGTATTGCTGATTTGCATCAGCTTCGTGGTCGTGTTGGTCGTGGACATAGTGAAGGTTTTGCTTACTTTATTGTACAAAATAAAGAGAACTTGACAGATGAAGCAAAAAAACGTCTTTTAGCACTTGAATCAAACTCATTTTTGGGTTCAGGCTCAGTTCTTGCGCATCATGACCTTGAAATACGTGGTGGTGGAAACTTGGTTGGTGATGCACAAAGTGGACATATCAAAAACATTGGCTATTCGCTCTATCTTAGAATGTTAGAAGATGCCATAAAAGAGTTGAGTAACACAGTTCAAACGCAGCGGGCAAAAGTTGACATCAAGCTGACTATCTCTGCATACATCTCTGATGAAGTAGTGAAAGAAGATAGACTGCGTTTAGATATCTACCGTCGCCTTTCTCAAGCTGAAAATGCTGTTGAGATTTATGAGATAGAAGAAGAGCTGATAGACCGTTTTGGTGAGCTTGATGAGCCGACAAAACAATTCTTTGAGCTGATGGTTATCAAACTCCTAAGTGTAGATAAAAAGATAAAATCCATAGGAAATTATGGTCAAAACATCACTTTTACCTATTTTAATGAATCAAAAGAGACAATAAAATCAGACTCAAGAGATGATGACGACATTATCAAAGCGACACTTTTTTATCTCAGAAATGCTAAACCAAAAGTATTATAATTTCATCTCATCTTTTAATGCTTTATGGAAAATTGTGTAAGTTGAGCGTTTAAAAATATAATCTTTTGCAGTGAAAAGTGTTTCAAACATAATTTTCCATAGTCGTGAAAAATTATCTTCTTTTTTCAAACTACATAAAGTAATTTGCATTTTGTATTCTAGTTCGGCTAGTTTTTTTGCGTGTTCTAGGTACTCTTTGAGTATTGTATACTCAGTATGTTCTTCTAAAAACATTTCAACAAGATGGATAATAGAGGCTTCTTTTTGTGTATATTTATCTTGTAAAGGCATAATGATTCCCTCACGCAATAATTTGGCTAAAAGTTCTTTGTCAATATCATAATGTTCAATAAACTCTTCTTTTGAAAAGTATTTTGCATCAGGGGCAATGCCACTGAGAGTTTGCATGAGGGGTGTCAGCATAGTATATGAACTCGAAAAGGAATTGTTTTTATTTGTAAGGCTAAATTTTATCTGCTCATTTGTACTGCCTAGTTCGTCTTTCATATATCGAATATACTTGAGAAGTTCTATATGCTCATCATTATAGCTATGTACATTACTTTTTAATTTTTTGGCTTGAGGTAAGAGACCTTCTTTGATGTAATAAAGTATAGTAGATTTTGGTATACCTGTTTTAGCAACTACTTCTGATATTTTATATTCCAAATATATTCCCTATATAATTTTTTCTTAAGTATTATAGCATATAATTCAAAACGTAAAGTATCACTTTACACTTTATATAAAGGATTTTGAATGCCAAGACAAATACCATGGTGGATAGGTGGAATTGCAATGAGTTTGCTTTTTTACTTCAGCTTTTCAGGTTTTGGGGCAAATCGTCCCATAGGTGCTTCAACGGGGATGGCGTATCTCTCTACAATACTCTTTGGATTGGATGCAGAGCATTATGAATATACAGCACAGATAGAGCAATCTGGCGCATGGGAAGGTGTAATGCTAATAGGTGTATTGTTTGGTGGTTTGTTTACATCTATCTTTCTTACAAAAAGTTTTCATATCAGTTTTATTCCCACACTTTGGAAAAAAAGAAAAAACAGTTCTGTAAAATCACGAATGTTATGGAGCTTTATCGCTGGATTTTTACTTGTTTTTGGGGCAAGACTTGCTGGAGGTTGTAATGCAGGGCATATTCTCTCGGGTGGAAGTCAGTTGGCTGTAAGTGGTATTATTTTCGCTATTGTAGCACTTGGTACAGGTGTAGTGATGGGAAGGTTTTTTTATAAAGCAAAGGAGTGCAAAAAATGATGGATAGAATCGTTAATATGTTTCATATAGTGGCAAATGAAGGGCACGGATCTGTTTTTGTAGTTTTAGTGATAGGGTTCTTTTTTGGGGCGATTATTGCCTATTCTCGTTTGGATAAATTTGAGAAGATGGCTGGTTTTATGATATTTGAAGATACTTTAGTACCTCGTATGGCGATGACTACTGTAGCACTATCAAGTGTCGGATTTTATTTTCTAGTTCATTTTGGTTATGCTACATTTGCCGTGAAACCTATTTTATTGACAGGATTAGTTTTGGGCGCTTTTCTTTTTGGTATTGGCTTAGTGATACTTGGAAAATGTCCGTCTGCTTTTTTTGTTTCTGTTTCTGAGGGAAGAGTTGATACTTTTGTTGGTGTTTTAGGCGGTATGGTTGGAGGTGCTATTTTTACTTATTTATATCCCCTGATGAAGGTCTGGATGGGCCCAGATCTTGGAACCCCTCAAGTATTTGATTATTTTATAGATCATAGTTTACTTGTTGTACTTATTTTTAGTACAATACTGCTAATTACTGCGTATTTTCTTCCAACCATAGAGTTTAGAGACCCTGCAGATTTTAAAGAAAAGGAATAACAATGGCACATATTACACTACCTGAATTTGAAGAGATGACACCTGCTGTCCAGGATAAGGCGAGACCGATTTTAGAAAAGACAGGCTCACTAGGAGAGATATTTAAACTTTTAGCGCTTGATGAGAAGATTTATTTTGCAACAGATGGAATGATTCAAAAATATCTTTTGGATGAGACTTTGCTCTCTTATGATATAAAAGAGGCAATAGCCTTGCTTGTTTCAAAAGAGAATGGCTGTAAAATGTGTGTGGATGTCCATAAAAATATCGCAAAAATGTTGGGTTTAAGTGAAGAAAAGATTGAGCAGATTTTACAAGGTATAGATACAATGGCCGTAGATGCAAAAGAAAAAGCACTTTTAAAATTTTGTATAAAAGCAGCACAAAAAGATAACTATAAAATCCTCAAAGAAGAGATTGATGCTCTTAAAGCAATGGGCTGGAGCGATAAAGAGATACTTGAAGCTGTAGCAATTGTGGGGTACTTTAACTACATCAACACACTCTCAAATGTATTTGGACTTGGTGAGTAAATTTTTTTTGGAGAGTAAAATAGATGAAAATAATAATATTGACCTTGATGATTTTTCTAAACTTGCAGGCTAGAGAATATAAGGTAGTGTTTGATTGTAGTTCTAGCGATGCTCACTATGTTAAAAGTCGTATGTGGTTAATAGGAAAAACGATGGATATGATTGAGAAAAAAGGCGATACTGTAAAAGCGGCATTAACATTACATGGTTCATGTGTGGCTATGGTTTCTAAAGACTTCGATATGATTGTTCCTGACGAAGAAGTCACAGAGGTACAGCAGTCACAAAAGTATCTAAAAGCGCTCTCAAAACGAAAAAATATTTCTATAACAGTATGTGCTATGTCTTTAGCTAGCAATGCAATAGAACAATCCGAGGTATTGCCATTTATTAAAATTTCATCAAATAGTTTTCTTGATACAATTGCTTATCAAAATGATGGTTATGCATTAATGAGTTTCAAATAGGAAGAGTGATGAAAAAAATAGTTATATTTTTATGTTTATTTGCAGGAAGTTTTCTCTTTGCAAATGAAGCACATGATCTGGCCACAGAGTTACACTACTTAGAATCCTATAAGCAGGGAGTACAAACAGCAAAAAAAGAGCATAAACTTATGATGCTTGTAGTGGTGGAAGATGGCTGTCATTGGTGTAAAAAATTTAAACGCACAACTTTGAGTGATGAGGGTATAAAACAAGAGTTGCAGGGAGTTGTAAAAGTACTTGTAGATCGTTATGCTAACATGCCACAAAAGTATGAGAGTAGGTTTTTTCCCATGGTCTATTTTATAGATCCTAAAACACAAAATATTTTAGTAAAATCATATGGCTATAAAACAAAAGCGCTTTTTAGACAAGAGATACAAAAAGCGACAAAAAAATTGAATAGTTTGGAGTAATTATGAAATATATACTACTGTTACTAATAAGTGTAATTGTACTCAATGCAAAAGATAATGAACCGCTTGTTGATGCACAGCAACATCTTATGTGGGGTGTCTGCACAGAACAAACAAACCCTGACCAGACTTATCCTTGGAGATTTGGGAAGTCATTTTGTGATAATTCTTATAAATATGGATATAGTGATTGGCGACTACCAAGACCCCAAGAAATTCAAAAATCCATTGAAAATGGCACATTGAAAAAAATACGTCTTGGGAGTTATTGGACCTCTAGTGTTGATCCAAAAGCTCCAGAAGATAATGCTCTTGCAGTCTATTCAAATGGTCATGTTCATGCTCTTGAAGTATGCGGTGCTGCCTACGCGCTTTGCGTGAGATAAACAAAGATAAAAGACACAATGTATAAAAATGCTTGGAAGTATTGTCGGGAGTTCTCTCTTATGGAGAAAAATTAGTAATTATAAACAGATGCTCTCTTTGAGTTTTATGTTTATGATTACTGCGTTTAGCATAGCCTTTTTTGCAGATGATGTTTATTTGTTGGATTATTATTAAGTTTGCAACTCAAAAGTGAGCCTATTAACAAATAAGTTATATAATACTTATAAAAATTATAAGGATATTTTATGAACAAGATATTGATAGCTCTTTTAGGGTTAGGTTTAACTACAGCTGTAATGGCATTTGATACAACTAAAGCAAATGAACTTAATAAGTTCTATTCTCATGCAACGCACAAGGCATTGGCACACTCAAAAACCTTTATAAAAGGTGATGCTGTGATGAAAATGTATAAAGATGGAAAAGATTTTACCATTCTTGATGTCCGTACTGATGGTGAGGCTTCTGTTGTTGCTTTGAGTGCAAAAAATGCACTTCATATTCCTCTGAGCAAACTCTTTTTAAAACAAAATTTAGAAAAACTTCCACTTAAAAAACCAATAGTTTTAGTATGTCACTCAGGAACAAGAGCAACCATGGCTATGGTTGGGTTAAAAGAGCTTGGGTTTAAAAATGTTCATGTATTAAAAGGTGGGCTTATTGGTTTAGCTACAGCGGATAATCCAAAAAATGCACCATTACAATAAATGATGTATAAATCTCTTTTTCTTGCGACTCTCGTAGTTTTTAGTGGTTGTGCGCAGCAGGAACATCATTCAAATCTTGATGGTAAAAAGCTTTTAGAACAAAAATGTTCTCAGTGTCACAATACTGACTTACCACCGAAGACTTTTGCCGATGAAAAAGCACCGCCTATGATGGCTGTTGCTTTTCATATAAAAGATTTTATTCATGCGAGTAGTGAGAGTGATAAGATTCCAAAGGCGATAGAATTTGTCAAGGATTATGTAGTAAATCCAAGTGCTTCAAAATCTTTTTGTGATAAACAAAGCCTTAAAGAGTACGGTGTTATGCCTTCACAAAAAGGTAAAGTAACGCAAGATGAGCTTCAAGCTATAGCTGAGTATATGTTTTCACACTACACCTTACAAAATCTCACTCAAGCACAAATGCTAGAAAACAGACTTGCAAAAATGCCAAAAGGAAAACGACTTGCTTTGCAAAACGGATGTTTGAGTTGTCATAAGATAAACAAAGATTTAGTCGGTCCGTCTTTTCATACAATTGCCAAACGGTACGATGGTAAAATGACCACTATTGAGCAAAGTATAAAAAATGGTTCTTCTAATAAATATAAAACTTCACGCGGTGCAGTAATGCCTGCTTTTGCTAAAAAGATAAGTGATCAAGATATAAAAGTATTGAGTGAGTGGATTGTACAGAGATAAATTTTATTTATTAAATTAAGAATATTTATAATTTTTATATATTTGACTTATGAACATATGCCCGCTATAATTCGCAGATGAAAAAGAATTTAATAGTAACAGTTTCTCTTGCACATTTAGTGCAAGATACTTACTCCGCGTTTTTAGCACCCATTTTGCCTTTGCTTATTGAAAAGCTTGGTTTATCACTTGTGATGAGTGCATTTTTAGATATTGCACGTAAGCTTCCTTCATTACTTAACCCTTATTTTGGACTTTTGGCAGAGAGAAGAGATGCTCGGTATTTTGTGATATTGTCTCCCTCTTTGAGTGCTTTTAGTATGTCTTTGTTAGGTGTAGCAGATAATTATGTCATTTTAATTTTTCTTCTTGTTTTGGCTGGCATTAGTTCAACGCTCTTTCATATACCCTCTCCGGGAATGATAAAAGCATCAGCAGGTGATAAACTTGGTCGTGGTATGAGTTTTTATATGGTTGGTGGAGAGCTAGCTAGAACGCTGGGACCTTTGCTTATCACGGGTGGTATCTCTTTGTGGGGGCTAGAGGGAACATGGCGACTGATGCCTTTTGGTTTTGTAGCATCAATCATTTTGTACTATAAACTCAAAGATTTTCAATTTACGCAAACAAGCTTTACAAAAAAGAGAGAAAAGGGCGACAGCTGGCGTGAGCTTAAAAAGTTCATTCCTCTTTTGGGTGTGATGAGTGGATTTATGTTTTTTCAATCAGCTATGAAGATGGCAGTCACACTCTACCTTGCCGTCTATCTCACCGGACACGGATTTTCATTGTGGTATGCAAGTGCTGCATTATCAGTTTTACAATTTTTTGGGGTTGTTGGAACTTTTCTTTCAGGTAATCTCTCAGATAAATTTGGCAGGCAAAGAACCTTAGTTTTTATGTCGAGTGGAGCCGCATTAACTATGAGTGCATTTTTATTTGCAGATACTGTTTATACAGTTTTTCCACTTTTGGCACTACTTGGAATTTTTATGTTTGCAAATGGACCCATTATGCTTTCAGTGATCCATGAGTTAGATACAAAAATGCCGACTTTTATCAACAGTGTCTATATGAGTATTAATTTTAGTATTAGCTCTATAGTAGTTTTACTGATGGGATTTTTTGGGGATGTTATAGGGCTTGATGCAACATATGAAATTGCAACTGTCATGGCTTTTATTGCTATTGCTTTCGCATTTAATATAAAAAAAGCTTGACAATCTGAACATATGTTCGTTATAATGCGAACATATGTGCATAAAATTACAAAAGTATCGAAAAGATACGAAGGAAAAATTATGAGAAATGGAAATATTTTTAATGGACGCTGTCAAGGTCAAGGTCAAGGACAAGGACGTGGACAAGGACAAAGAAATAGACGAGGACAAGGATGTGGACGTGGTCAAGGACAAGGAAATGTTAACGGCATGCAAAGAAGAAGAAATCTAGGTAATGTGTAAGTTTTAAAGCATGGATTCGGTAAATATAGTATCAATAATAACCATAGCTTTTTTAGGATCGTTTGGGCACTGCATAGGAATGTGTGGTGGCATTGTAGTAGCATATAGTACGACGAAAATATCTGATGAGTGGAGTAAAACAAAACAATCAATTGCACATATTTTATACTCTGCTGGGCGGGTTTTAACATACACTATATTAGGGGCTATGTTTGGCTTCTTAGGTGGTGTGGCTACTTTTAACAATCTTACAAATGGCTTGATGCTTATATTTGCCGGAATATTTATGGTTTTGGCTGGTTTATCATTATCAGGTAAAATCAAATTTCTAACGTTACTAGAGCATTCGTTTGCAAGTACTTCATGGTATACAAAACTCTTTAGAGAACTGTTACAAACAAAATCTCTTGTAAGTTTTTTTATACTAGGGATGCTTAACGGACTACTTCCCTGTGGGCTTGTTTACTTTTTTACTATAACAGCAGCAAGTACGGCAAGCCCATTGTATGGGGCATTGGTAATGTTTATATTCGGCATTAGTACAATTCCTGCACTTTTTTCTTTAGGATTTTTTGTTGGGTTGTATAAAAATGGTAAATTTAGAAATATTATGATGACACTCGCAGCTATAAGTGTTGTGATTTTTGGAATATATACTATGCGAAATGGGTATTATTACATAAAATATCCACAAAAAACAGTAAGTCAATGTTGTGAATTTGACCCAGATAAACAAAATAATGAAATAAAAAAGAACGATAATTTAAAGGAGATATACCAAAAATGAAAATAGTTTTAGCAGTAGATGAAGATAAAAAAACAATAGTAAAAAGAACAGGGCAAAGTGCTTATTTTGCAATTTATGAAGATGATAAACTTGTTGATTTAGTTCCAAACAAACACCATGATGGAGGGCATCATGCCCACAGAGAGCATGAAGAACATGATCACTCTGAGATGGGACATGAAGAGCATACAAACTCTCATAGAAAAGATGTTGCAGCCTTGAAAGATTGTGATATTATTTTAGTACAAGCTGTTGGTGAAAATATGAAAGAGGCACTGGAATCTATTGATCTAAAAGTTAAAAAAATACGACAAAAACATGGCACAACGGCAGATGAGGTTGTTGCTAACTTTTTAAATGGCAATATTTAGGTGAGAGTATGAGTCCAAGAAGAGTTGTTCAAAGACATATAGATGCAGATCATAGTGGTATCTGTTTTAAACCTTGTGGTATTAAAAGAGCAAACCTTGAGAGAGTAGAGCTTTTTGAAGATGAGATGGAAGCTATTCGCTTGGCTGATTTTGAAGGGCTTTACCAACAAGAGTGTGCTGATAAGATGGGCATCTCACGAACAACTTTTTCAAGGCTTATAGAATCAGCAAGAAAAAAAACAGCAGATGCACTGCTACATACAAAAGCATTAAGAATTTTTAAAGAGGATGAATGATGAAAAAAATTATAGTATCAACAGTCGTTGTAGCGATGAGTGCTACATTTTTAAGTGCAACAACAAACCAAGAGATAAAACAAGAGGCAAAAGCTGCCATTATGAAGATGGGTAAAACACTTCAAATGCATATGAAACAAAACATGAAAGCAGGTGGACCAGTCCAAGCCGCAGCATTTTGTTCTGACAAAGCTAGAGGCATTGCCAAAGAAGTAAATGCAGGGTATGAAAAAGGTGTTTCAGTCAAAAGAATCTCTCTAAAATACAGAAACCAAACAGACAAACCAACAGCAGATGAAGCAAAGGTTTTACAAGAGTTACATACTGCGTTTGACACAAAAAACTCTCTTCCAAAAATGCTTGTTAAAGAAGTAGGTAAAAATCATTATAAAGTTTACAAACCAATTTTCATAAACAAAGGTGTTTGTCTCACTTGTCATGGCACAAATGACGTAAGAGATGAAGAAGCATATAAACTTATAAAAGCAAAATATCCAAATGACAAAGCAGTTGGATATAAAAAAGGCGATCTTAGAGGTGCTTTTGTTGTTGATATTGTAAAATAGGGAAAAGTATATGCCCATTACAGCCATTTAATTAAGCTTTGGAAAGGTGAGTGCTGTTCATTCAGATAGTAGGTTTGTGGATGATGGGCTATAATTAACTCATTTGTGTTAAAATACAATTAGAGGAAAAGATTATGATAACACTTAAAATTCAAAATCCTGAAATAGAACAGATATTTTTAGAAGGATTTAGTAGTAACAAAGAGATGTTTTTTGATTTTATAAAAGAAAACTACAATAAAATGATGTTGCTTAATAGTCTGGAAAAATCTGTATATCAAGCAAAACTCCAAAATTCAAAAGAACTAGATGAAATAAGCTTAGATGACTTAATTGCAGATGTTAAAAATAGTACCAACTCCTGAATTTGTAAAACAGGTTAAAAAACTTGCAAAGTCTTATAATAAGATAGCCACTGACTTAGAATTGCTAAAAGAAGAATTATTATTAAACCCAAGGCTCGGCACAGAACTTGGAAATAAATGTTTTAAAATTAGACTTGCAAATTCTTCTATTCCTACTGGTAAAAGTGGTGGTTTTAGAGTTATAACTTATTATCTTGATCATCAAGGTGTCATCAGATTACTACTGATTTATACAAAGACACAGAAGGAAAATATTTCAGATAAAGAGTTAAGTGAAGTGCTTAGGAAGTTGAATGAAAATTCTCTTTGATAACTATAAAGTATGCGACAGATGCCACTCATTATGGGGTTTTAGTGCTTATTTTGAGGAGTATAAACTTCTTTTAGATACAGGGAGTAATGGGCGTGTGCTTTTGCAAAATATGCAAAAAGTGGGTGTTGATGTTCAAGAGATAGAGTACATCTTTATCACCCACTCTCATTGGGATCACATTGGTGGCCTTGACAGTATAATAGAACTCAATCCTAATGTAACACTTTTTGTACCCGCTTCACTCTCTAAACATCTCATCAATGATTTAAAAACTTTAGTAAAAAGTGTCATCGTCTGCGGTAAAAAACCGCAAAATCTTTTTGGAGATCTCTACACAACAGGGCTTTTGGGTGAGGAGATGCCAGAGCAGTCACTCGTCATAGATACCCTCACGCCAACAGTAGTAACTGGATGTGGACATTTTGGCATAGAAAATATCACAAAAGTGGCTCGTGAAGTGATACAAAAAGACATACTCTGCGTGATGGGCGGTTTTCATCTACTTCGTAGTGATGAAGAAAAGATTTTAAATACCATAAAAGTACTCAAAACAATGGGTGTCAAATATGCCAAGCCGACACACTGCACGGGAGATGAAGCCATCTCACTTTTTGCAGTAAATTTTACAGAGAATTAACATTAAGCTAACATGATAGGTATATACTTTCTCTTAAATAAACAGTAGGAGAAAAGATATGGAATATCCAGAGTATTTTAGCAGTATCGAGTCTATTCGTCTTTATGATGATTTAAGTCAGTTTTTAGGTGTCAATAAGGATGGTCTTGTAGAGATTAGTTACTTAGATATAGTCAAAACAGCAGGGCATAGTTGTGCTACCGTGGCAGGAGCATATATAGTTGCACTCAAAGGTTTAGAAGCTCTTTATCCAGATGAACTTCCAGTTAGAGGGAAGATAAAAGTTGAAATTCAAAAAGCGCCAAGAGTTGAAAATGCGGGTGTAGTTGGTTCTGTTTTATCAAATATCACAGGAGCTACGAAAGATTATGGATTTGGAGGTATTCCTACGGGTAAATTCAATAGACGAGATTTGCTTTTTTTTGAAGCAGATATATCGTGTGATGTTCGTTTAACACGGCTTGATACGCAAGAAAAAGTAGCGATAAACTACAAACCACAAAAGATTGTTAACCCTATGGCAATTCTAAAAAGTGCTATAGTGCCAAATGCAACAGCAGAAGATAAAGAGAGTTTTCCTCGAAGATTTCAGGAAATGGTTCAAACAGTATTTGAAAATATAGATGAAGTTCTAGAGATAAGAAAAGAGCTTTAAGATGAAAAATAAACTCTTTCTTTTATCAATACTTTGTGCGATAAATCTTAGTGCATTAAGCTTAGGAGATACTCCTAAAGAAGTTGTTTTATCGGGTGAAAATGGATCTCTTGTTCATGATGCTAAACCATGGAATACGGCAACGCTCAAAGGAAATGTAAGCGTAATTTTATATATGGATCCGGATAAAAAAAGTGATAATGAAGGCTATATGCAATCCTTAATAAAATTTAAAAAAGAGAATAATTTGGATTTTACAATTGTTGCTATAGTAAATCTTGCTGCGACATGGAAACCAGATTTTGTTATAGAAAAACTTTTGGCATCGAAACAAAAAGAGTTTCCAAATATTGTTTATGTAAAAGATAAAAAAAGCTTTTTTGTAAAAGAATGGGGATTAGAAGATGACGCTTCTAATCTTTTGATTTTAAATAATAATGGTGAAGTGGTGTTTTATAAATCTGGTAAATTAGATACTATAGAGCGACAAAAATCTTTTCAAGTTATAAAAGAGTTGCTCAAGAAATCGTGAAAATATTTTTCCCATCTGTATAGCTATAGTGCAGTGAGAGATGATGTTTGTCTAAAATTGTTTTTACAAGAGAGAGTCCAATGCCAAAACCTTTTGTTGTTCTTGCGTATTCTCCTTGTGTAAAGTTTTCACAGTAATATGCAAGGGGATGTTCTAAAGATTTCCCCAGATTTTTTACGATGATTTGTTTCTTTTTTACGATTATTTCTATTGGAAGTGTTTGAGCAAATTTAAGTGCATTGTCTATAAGATTTTTAAGAGCCATGCTCAAATAAAAGAGATCTCCTTGCATAGCAAAATTTTCATCAATACGAACCTGTATACTTGTTTCATCTTGCAGCAGGAGTTGAGACAATGCTTCAGTTATGAGTGTTTCAACAGTAAAATCATCCCGATGCAGAAGATTTTGTTGTTGCTGAATTTTTTCAAGAGAGAGGAGCTCATTTGTTAACCTGTCCATATCATAATTTGCTTGCGTAAGAATTTTTTTGTAGGGAGTCTCTTCAAGCATCTCTAAAGCAAGTTTTGATTTTGTAATAGGGGTGCGAAGTTCATGCGCGACATTTCGAAGGAGTCTCTCCCTTGTATCAATAAGATTTTTTATCTTTTGTGCCATTTTATTGAACTGTTTTGCCAGCAAACCAATTTCATCATTGCTTTTTTGTTCAAGTTGTATAGTGTAGTCACCATCTCCAAACTTTTGAAGATTATATGCTATTTGTTTGAGCGGATAGAGAAGTTTAACAACAAAAACAAACAGAAGTATCAAAATCAATATATCAGCTACAATAAGATAATCAAGAATAGCTATTTCATGAAGATAGTGTTCCTCTCGTGTGTCAGTGAGTGTAAGAGTATCATCAAGATAGTGCATAACAAGAAAGTGTTGCTGTTTTTTGTTTTGTAAAATTTTCACACCTGAAAAGTCATCTTTATGTATATATACGGTAGTGTAAATCTCATTTTTCTTTAAAACAACTCTTTTAAACTGAAGTTCTTTGATTTTTTTTTCTAATTTTTGCGTATTATTATTTGCTAAGTATGTAAATAGCTCTTTGGCAGCATATTGGTAATGCTCCTCTATAAGAGAGGTAAATGTGTTTTTGGTTAACACTTCATTTTTATAGGAAATATAGTACATGAGAACAAAGCTTAAAGAAAAAAGCAGAGATATTTTCAAAAAAATTGACATTTTTATTTTCCTATAAACTTATATCCTATACCCCAAACCGATTTGATATATTTTGGGTTTTTTGCATCATCACCTATTTTTTGTCGCAGATTGCTTATATGCATATCAACACTTCTCCCTTTTGTTTCATATTCAATCCCTTCAATAGCATTGCAAAGGAGTTCCCTTGAGATAATTTTTTCGCTGTTTTGCACAAAAAAAAGTAAAATATCAAACTCGATTTTTGTTAAATCTACTCTAAAGCCATCTATTGTAACCTCTTTTTTATTTTCATTTATAGATAAATCAGCTACTTGTATTATTCCATTTTTTTGTACTCTTCGCATAATGGCATTGATGCGAATAATCAACTCTCTTGGTTCATAGGGCTTTGAGAGATAATCATCAGCTCCTGCTTCAAAGGCAAGAATTTTGTCACTGACTTCACCTCTAGCAGAAGAGATAATGATAGGTATGTCAGAATTTTTACGCAGTTGTTTGCATACATCAAACCCATCCATCTGCGGAAGCATTAAATCAAGTATGACAAGACTATAAGTCTCTTTTTTAGCGGAAAAAGTTTTAAGCGCATCAAGTGGGTTAGCAAAAACAACAACATCAAAATTGTAGTTTTTTAGATACTCTACAAGAAGATTTTGTATATCAACATCATCTTCAATAAGCAAAATAGTCTTACTCACTATTCCACCTCCCAATCATCAAAATATAAAAGAAATTGTTCTCTTTGTTGTTTATTGAGAATATCATGGAGTTGTCTTAAAAAATTATTTTCAACCTCTATAGCTTTTTTATAAAGTTTTTGATTGATTTTTTCTAACTCTTTTGTATTGAGTGTTTTTTTCATGAAAACTCTTTGTTTTTGTTTTTGTATCTTATTTTTTAGGTTTCTATACTCCTGCAAATCATAACGAAATTGTTGTAAAACTTTCTTGATTTGCTGTTTTTGTACTTGTGTAAGCGCTATATGTGAAAACTCTTTTTGCATATGTTCTGTGTGATGATATTCATCATTGTCTGCAACAAGAGCAGAAAACAGAAGCAGTAAAATAAGTAATATTTGCATACTATTCCTTTGGAAGGTGTATATCTTTATCGTTAAGCAAGCCATGCTCAAAATTTTTATGGCAGGCCTTACAGTTTGATTTTTTTTGTACCTTGGCACTTTGAAAAAGCGCTTTGTCTATATTTTTATGCCTTTGTATCCAATAAGGCGTTTGTGTAATGGCAATTGTATCCTTATTTTTCATTGATTGCATAATTTTAAGTGCTGATTCTTTTGTAGAGTGCTGCGCTGCATGACTTAAAAGATAATTTTTAATACTAAGCCTATCTACCTCTTCTAAAGAGGCATCATCTCCAAAATGATCTTCTAAATTATTCATCATGATTTTCCATGAGTTCTCTGGAAGTAAAAAAGGTGGATAGAGAATGTGACAAGAACTACACTCCTCAAAAAAGAGTGCATGTTCTTGTTCATAATTGATGTGAGTATTCCCATCTTTTAACAAAGGATTGTCAGAAGATGATAAAAGGTAGAGTAAAAAAAGAATGGATGTCGCTACCCAAACAAAACCAAAGATTTTTTGTCCAAATGTAAGTATAAGGTTTGTGGCGTTTGCATTTTTTGTGCCATCAATCATAGATGTTATTGCATCACCTTTATGCACAAATTTATCTACCAATACACCTGCTATGTGAGCCAAAACAACAAGCATAAAAGCATTGGCAATAACTTCATGCAACTCTTCAAAAAGCTCCATCTCTTTAAAATATGTATGGTTTAAAAAAGAAAATATCCCCATTCCTTCTTGTGTACCATAGACTAAAGCACCACTCATTCCTGTTAAAATACCTAATATAATCATCGCTACAACTGCCCAAGAAGCAGCGGGATTATGCCCTATATAGGATTTTTTTGGATGAAAGATGTGAGTCAAATAATCAAACAAATCATGAAGGTTAAAAGTAAAGTCACTAAATTTTGAATAGCGTACATTCATAAATCCCCATACAATCCTAAATAAAAAAAGCACAACCATGGTATATCCAAAAGCAGCATGAAAACTAAGAAGGTTGTCAAAATCACTTGTTATATAGGCAATGCTTACACATATAATGAGTAAAATATGAAATATTCGTGTAAAAATACTCCACACAAAAGTTTTTTTTGTCATATCAGTCATCATCCCATCTCCCATAATTTGGTATAGCTATAAAGCTTTCTGAGTAGAGTCCTTTGTCTGCTTTTGTATGACATGCTGCACAATTTGCAAGTGAGCGAACCTCTTTTTGTATGATAAATCTTTTTGGAATTTCATAGTGTTCATGTTTAAAGTAAGGTGTTTGTGTAATTGCTATTGGAGTTTGTGATGACGGTATGCTCCTGTCTATTTTTTTGCTTCTTTTATACTGATGCGCTTTGTCTGCACTGTTTTTTATAAGATATGCAAGCAGTGTTTTTCTATCTTGCTCTTCCAATGAAGCATCTGTTTGAAAATGATCTTCTAAATTTGCCATCAGTTTTTTCCATGAACGCTCAGGTAAAAGACCTGGCTGATAAGCAAAATGGCATGAACCACACTCCTCTATGTAGAGTTTATTATCTACTGGTTTAACACCTGCTTTTTTTGCACCAAATGAAAAACCTTCTTCAAACCAGCCATCACCATACACTAAACTACCTGCAACGAGTAATAAAACAAATATCTTTTTCATAACCTTCTCCTATTTTTTATTGACTATATAAGTGATAACATCACCCTTTTCTTGCGCTGTTCCTGTTCGTGTATATACATCACGAAAGTTGCGACGCAACCATTTTTTTACACTTTTTACTTTTGTAAATCGTTTAGGATTTGCAGAGGGGGAGAGTGGCTCGATAACTTTCCCCGTCGAGATATTTTTGCCGTTTTGTGTCAAATCGTCTCCATGGCATGAAGTACAAGTAATCATCTTGCCTTTTTTCCCGATATGTTTAGATGTAAAAATCTGCTCACCTCGACTGTAACTAAAACCGGAAAAATTGCTATTTTGCTTTTTAGCTTCTTGTGTTAATTGTTGCATATATTTTTGCATCTGTGGGTTAAAATCAAATGCAAACAGTGCATTAACAAGTAGTGGGGCTAAAATAAACTGTTTCATAAAACGCTCCTTTTTTTAGATAATAAAAGTATGCGCTTTTTTTGTCAAGAGATGCAAGAAGGTTTCTTTACACTTTCTTTACACTTTAATTAACATTACATAAACATTCTGTTTATAGAATATGTTTTTATTACATGTAAGGAGCTTATTATGCGAAAAATTATAGTTGGTACAGTTATGTTGAGTTCACTTTTATTAGCACAAAGTGCGCAGGAGATTATAAATGAGAATGGATGTCTCTCTTGTCATGCAGTAGCAAGCATGAAAAATGCACCTGCTTTTGCTGGTATTGGGAGAAGAAATACAAGGTTTTATGGAGATGATGCAAAAAGTATTATTATGAGCAGTATACGAAATGGATCTCAAGGGAAGTATCGTCGTTTTGCAGATAGCGCAATGCCACCTTATGCAAACTTAACACCAGAGCAGTTAAGTGTATTGGCAGATTATATCTTGGCACAGGCACCAAAAGCAAGAGGACGCGGTATGGGGCAAGGTATGGGAATGGGTCAAGGAGGAATGGGTCAAGGAGGAATGGGAAGAAGCAGTTATTAAAGTGTGTTATACTCTTTGTTATGAAAAAAGTATTAGTAGTAGAAGATGATATTGATTTAAACACGACAGTTACTAAATATCTTACAATGAAGGGATATGCATGCTTGAGCGTATATGAAGGGAAGCGTGCTGTAGAAAAAGTATATGAAGAAACTTTTGATATTGTTATATTGGATGTAAAACTTCCAAATCAAGATGGATTTTGTGTAGCACAGGAGATACGAAAAAATTCAAACATTCCAATCATTTTTTTAACATCTCTTAACTCTCAAAAAGATGTAGAGCGCGGCTTTTTAAGTGGTGGGGATGATTATATAACAAAACCTTTTTCTCTTGCTGAACTCTTTATGAGAGTAGAAGCTGTTTTACGCAGGGTTTATCAAAACAATTCGATACTTATAATGGACGACCAACATACATTTGATACACAAAGTCTCACACTCTACAAAAATGGCATACCTGTGCATCTGACAGAAAAGGAAACACTGTTACTGAGTTTCTTTTTGCAGAATAAAAACAATATACTTAGCCGTAGAGAAATATTTGACAAGCTGTATGATTTTTCTGCTGAACCAAGCGATGCTTCATTGCGTGTATTTATCAACAGTTTACGAAAAAAAATTGGTAAAGAAAAAATAGAAACAATTAAAAATTTGGGTTATAGATATGTTGGCTGAAAAGAGATCTTTTCAAAGGTTTTTATTTGTCTATGTTTTTTCCTCGTTGTTGCTTTTAGGATTTGGAGTATGGTTTTATTATCAAATGAGCTACCAGCATATTGCACAAAACAATATCAATAGTTTAAAATCAGATATTGAAAATTTTATTAAAACCAATCACAAAAATCATTTTATAAAAACAGGGATTCCACCGCAGTACAATAATAAAAAAATAGCAATTTACATAGATAAAAAATTCAAAACCGGTTTTTTTAAACCTGTAGGTATCGATTTTTCAAAAGAATACTTTATAAAGAATGAAGATATATATTATTTACACAAAGAGCATAAGCGTTGGGGTGATGTTTATTTTATTACCTCTAAGAATATTAGTAGTGCAATAAAAAATTTGCAAAAAAATATAATCTACTTTATGCTTGTAAGTGGACTTTTTATTATTGCTGTCTCTTTTGTTTTAGGAAAAATATTTTTAGAACCTATGCGTTTGGCACTAAAGAATATAGAAGATTTTATAACTGACGCTACGCATGAGATTAACACTCCACTTAGTAACATATTAATTAATATAGAACTCTCCAAAGAGCTGGAGCCCAAGTGTGCAAAAAGTGAAGAGTTTAAAAAAATTGAAAATTCTGCATTACGAATTTCAAAGTTGTTTGAAGATTTAAGTTTTGTAAATTTGCAACATAAAAAAAAGCAGCATGTAGAGAAAATTGCATTTGATCAACTTTTAAAAAAACAAATTGGCTTTTTTGCGACTTTTATTAAAAATAAAAATCTTCACATCGAAATGCAAATAGAACAAAAAGAGTTGAAAATTGACAAAGAAGATGGCATACGCCTTGTCGATAATTTACTTTCCAATGCAATAAAATACTCTCCTTTGCATGCAACAATAACAATAAAACTGAATGAAAATTATTTAGAAATTATTAACGCAGGATCAATAAAAGCCAAAGAAAAAGTGATAAAAAAATTTGAAAGGGAAAATAAAAGTGAAGGTGGTTTTGGTCTTGGGCTTTATATTGTGCAAAAAATTTGTGTAAATTATAATTTACGCCTGGAAATAAAAAATCACAAACAAAAAGTATCGGTAAAAGTCTTCTTTTAGACCAAATTTAACATCATCTTAACATGTAAATGGCATAATAAACAAAACTAAAGGAGTAAGATATGAAATCTTCAATAATAAAAGTAGTAGGTTTAGTGGGTTTAGCTACATCTGTTTTTGCATCACCGAGTGCAGAGAAGGTGTTTGATGCTAAGTGTGCCATGTGCCATATAAAAACGATGCCACAAGATTTTTCAACGATGGTAGCACCAGCTTTGATGGGCATGATGCGTCATGTAAAAATGGCATATCCAAACAAAGATGAAGCTGTAGCATTTATTGTTGATTATGTGCGTAATCCTAGTAAAGAAAAAGCTGTCTGTATGCCACAAAAAATTGCTCGTTTTGGTTTGATGCCTTCACAAAAAGAGAATATTTCAAAAGAAGAGTTAAAAGAAGTTGCTGAGTGGATGTTTGAAAACTATCCTCCAAAAAACTTTGCCTGTGCAGCACGCATGAATGGTAAAGGTGGGATGAATATGATGCAAAGAGGTATGGCTAATCGTCCAACATTTGCAATGTTTGATGCAAATGGTGATGGAGTCATTACAAAAGAAGAGTTTGCTAACTATAGAGCATCAAGAATGCAGCAAAGAATGGGTATGATGCAAAAGCAAGGAATGCAAAAACAGGGAATGGGACGCAATCGTTCTACATTTATGGATTTTGACTTAAATAAAGACGGTTATATTACAAAAGAGGAGCTGTTAAAAGTTCGCAAACAAAAACAAGAAGCACGAGCAAAATCAGGAATGATGATGAGAAATGCTTCAAAGGCACCATCATTTGAGAGTATGGACGCTAATGGTGATGGAAAAATTTCACCGCAAGAGTTTCGTGTATTTCGTCAGTCTAGAATGATGAAAAGAATGCAGGGACAATAAAAGAAGTGAATATGAAGATGATTTAATCATCATCTTCATCATCTTCATCATCTTCATACTGCGTTTCAGTTGATGGATCATAATTTATTGCACTAAGAGTTGTTGTCCCAATTTGGGGTGTTTTCCACTCCTGACCATGACATTTGTAACAACTTACATTATTAGAGATTTGTGTTCCACGAAGATCCATTCCATGACAAAGGGTACAGCTTGCAGCACCATTACTCTCTACCCATTCTCCATGACCATCTTCATCTTTCCATAAATCGGTAAAAGGGTGCACAATTTTCCCACTAAAAGTTTTTTGTATAGTTTCTCCAGAGTGGCATGTTAAACAGTTTTGTGCACCTACTAAATTTGGTTCACTTAGGTTTACATGTACTTTGTGCAGTGCATTTGTAAGCGATGGATATTTTTTCTGTCCACTGAGCATTACACCATTTATTCCATGACAAGATGTACATGAGACAACTTCGCCATTATTGACTTTTTGCTCAAGTGTTGTGTTGTGTTTTTGATCATGAATGCGCAAGATGTTTGTCTTAAAATCAACTTCTGGATCTGGGTTGTTCGCTGGATTGCTCCCATACGCTAAAGGATACTCACTTGTTGAAGCATGACAGGCAATACAGTTTTGATCTCCACCATCATAGAGTGTTACCTTATCTCTTGTGACAACACTATTATTTGCATCAACTGCTTCAATCCAATAAGTCGGATAGATATCTTTTTTGTCTACATAAGAGACACTGCTACACTCTTTTACATATTGTTTTAAAGTGGTGTCGTAGCTGAGTTCAAATGCAATGTTTGGATCTCTTACCTGCTTGGCATAAAGACGATACCCTGTAGGATGACTACCAGGTATACTAAAGTCTACTAATCTCGCTTTGATGCTATTTTGATGCGGTCTCAGAGAAAAAACCTTATCTTGATTACAACTAGAGTTTGCAAGCGACTTTGCAAATACGCGTGGAGTATACCAAGTATTGAGTTTATTAGCCTGTGTTGGCATAACAGTTGGCGTTGTAACAGTTGGCGTCGTTTCAGTGTTAGTGGTATCTCCACCGCCACAGCCTGTAAACAAATAACTAAAAAGTGCAACAGTAAGCAATTTTATATGTAATTTTTTCATAACAGATTCCTTATAGAATTACAGGATTGATTTTATAAGAGCTTAGCTCTTTACCTTGCGTGTCCATTACATGTACAGCACAAGCAATACAAGGATCAAAACTATGAACAGTTCGTAACACTTCCAAAGGCTCATCAATATTTGAAAGTTTTACACCTATAAGACTCTTCTCATAAGCACCAAGTCTTCCAGCATAATCCCTAGGCGCGGCATTCCAAGTAGAAGGAACGACAGCTTGATAGTTAGTAACCTTTCCGTTTTCAATTTTAACCCAATGTCCAAGTGCTCCACGAGGAGCCTCCTCCGCACCAAACCCTTGAGCACTTTGACTTGCTGTATCAAAGTCAAATTTGCTCCAGCTTGTTACATCTCCTACTGCTATGTTACTGCTAAGTTCATCAACCCATGAGCTAATAACATCGCTAATAAGTTTACTCTCCAATGCTCTTGCTATTGTTCTTCCTGTTGTTGAGTAGAGACTTTGTAGTGTTTTTCCTGATTT
>Ga0256840_1000265_pt1 | contig 52531 bp, 40 predicted proteins | sample 355202metaG_FD_185969 | JGI IMG/M metagenome (GOLD analysis project Ga0256840, IMG submission 185969) | Hydrothermal vent microbial communities from Mid Atlantic Ridge, Atlantic Ocean - 355-202 | ecosystem: Environmental > Aquatic > Marine > Hydrothermal vents | place: Atlantic Ocean: Mid...
AATGGCATAAATTTCGCTACTATGCGTTGAAAAACTTGGAATTAGCTAGCTAGTCACTGCGTTTTCCGCCTTTATTAGCAAATTTTCTGCTCATTTTTCTTTCGCCCCATAATACTTTCACAGTCTCTAAAGTCCGAACCCCACCAGCTTGAAAATTTAAATCAAATCAATTTACCCGGGTTCAATACAGCATTCGGATCAAATACTTGCTTAATGCCTTGCATGATTTTTAACTCTTCATCACTGCGTGAATAACTTAAGTAGGGCTTTTTAATCATACCCACACCGTGCTCGGCGGAGATACTACCGCCCATTTGTTGGATTAATCCATAAACGTGTTTGTTTACCATTTCACATTCGATTTTAAATTCTGCGATACTCATGTCTTCTGGTTTGATAATATTGAGGTGTAAATTTCCATCGCCTATATGCCCAAACCAGACCAGTTCGAATTGTGGGTAATGTTCACGCACCAAAGCATCCAGTTTATTCATGAATTCAGGCACTAGAGACACTTTAACGGCAATATCATTTTTATAAGGTGAAAAATGGGCAATGGATTCGCTGATGCCTTCGCGGTATTGCCAAAACTGATTGGCTTGTTCGCGCGATTGTGAGATTAAACCATCGACAATATCGCCGTTTTCCATACCCTCCTCAAAAACTCGCATAACGGCATCTTCGTTTTCATCAAACTCACACAACACATAACATTGTGCTAAATCGTCAAATGGCTGATCTAATTCTCGGTGTTTGCATACATGTTTAAGGGCAATATCGGTAAAAAATTCGTAAGCGGATAATTTGAACTCTTTTTTAGCCAATGAAAACACCCGCATAACCGAATCAAGGCTGTCCAATGCCAATAGCATAACCGATTGTTCCACTGGTGGTTTGATTAATTGCATGGTGGCTTCGACAATAATACCCAACGTGCCTTCGCTGCCAATCATCAAATGACGCAAATCATAACCAGTGGCATTTTTTATCAAACCTTGATTTAAGCTTAATAGTTCACCTGTTGCGGTGACCACTTTTAATCCAGCCACATAATCACGAGTCATGCCATAACGCAAAACACGTATGCCACCAGCGTTAGTGGCTATATTGCCGCCTATTTGGCTGGAACCACTGGAAGCAAAATCCACTGGATAAAACAAGTCCTTTTCTTGTGCATAATTATGTAATTGCTCGGTTACTACGCCTGCTTGCACGGTGACTTGTGCATCATCGGCATTAAAGTCTAAAATACTGCGCATCTTTTCCAAAGACATAACAAACTCATGGTTACTGGCAACAACTCCGCCACTATAGCCTGTTCGACCGCCTGATGGAACCAGTTTAAAATCCAATTTATTGGCTAGTTTGACAATTATTTGGACTTGTTCAACTGTTTTTGGAAATAACACGCAAGCACAATCCACATCAGCAAATCGTGTCCAGTCTTGTCCGTAGACTTGCAAGTCATCTGCATCAGTTGAATAATCTATATTAGCAATTTCTAATTTAATTTGATTAATAATTTCACGTTTTTCCATCAGAGGTTTACAATAAGCATTTTTAAAGTTGCCAATTATATAGGATAATTTAGCATTATGAGCAAGCTGTCATTAAGTAAAGAGAAAATAAAAGTAGTTTTATTAGAAGGCGTTCACCCTTTGGCTGAAGAAAGCTTCAGAAAAGACGGTTATAACAACATTACTTACCTCAAGGGCACACCTGAGAAAGAAGAACTTAAAACCTTACTTTCTGATGCGCATATATTAGGCATTCGCTCACGCACGCATATCACTCAAGATGTTTTGGATGCTTGCGATAAACTCATGGCAATTGGCACTTTTTGCATTGGCACCAATCAGATTAATCTCGAATACGCTCGCAATAAAGGCATTCCTGTTTTTAATGCTCCGTTTTCTAATACCCGTTCGGTTGCTGAACTTGTGTTAGCCGAAATTATATTTTTAATGCGCGGTATTCCACAAAAAAATGCCGCCGCACATCGAGGTCAATGGCAAAAAACAGCAGAGAGTTCGTTCGAGATACGAGGCAAAAAACTCGGCATTGTTGGCTTTGGGCATATCGGCTCACAACTGGGCGTTATTGCCGAATCTTTGGGCATGAAAGTCTACTTTTACGACATAGAAAACAAATTACCCATGGGCAATGCCAAAAATACCGAATCTTTAAACGAATTATTAGCCAAAGTCGACGTCTTGAGTCTCCATGTTCCCTCAACAGCAGCCACTAAAGACATGATTGGTAAACAACAACTCGACAAAATGCGTCAAGGAAGTTATTTGATTAATGCAGCACGGGGTGATGTTGTGGTTATTGAAGACTTAATTGATGCTCTTGACTCAGGAAAAATCAAAGGTGCGGCTCTTGATGTTTTCCCACAAGAGCCCAGTAGCAATAATGACCCATTCATTTCTCAACTTAAAGAATACGACCAGGTTATTATCACGCCTCATATCGGAGGTTCAACTTTAGAGGCACAAGTCAATATTGCCAATGAAGTGTCCAATAAGCTCATGAAATATTCCAATAATGGCACAACTTCGTCAGCAGTTAATTTCCCACAAGTATCCTTACCTGAAATTGCTGGCAAACAATCGCGTGTGATGCATATCCACAAAAACAAGCCTGGAATGCTCGAACAAGTAAACCGCATCTTTAGCAAACACGACATGAATATTACCGCTTTGCATTTGCAAACTGAAGGGGAAATTGGCTATGTGATTATGGATGTGGACTGCAACGAAGTTGATGATTTGAAAACTGAACTTAAGTCTATTGATGGAACTCTACGAGTTAGAGTGCTGCACGGAAGTTAACGACAATTTTGATGGGCGCAGTCCATCCTACGCGAGAATCATTCATTGAATAAAAATACTCATAAGATATTTGGCATTCTTTTAGTGGCTTTTTTTGCCATTATTGCCACTTTTATAGCCAAAATTCCTCATATCAAAGCTTTAGCCATTAGCCCTTTGGTTATTGGTATTGTTTTGGGTATTGTTTTTGCCAATACATTGCGCAATAAAATCCCTCAATCGTGGTTGCCTGGTGTTTTATTTTCTGCCAAAACCTTATTGCGTACTGCTATCGTTTTTTACGGTTTTCGTATTACCTTTCAACAAATAGCATCCGTAGGAACTGAAGGTTTAATTTTATCAACAGTAATGTTAACGTCCACAATGCTTATTGGTATTTTTGTTGGTATCAAAGTACTTAAATTAGATAGAGACACTGCTATTTTAGTGGCCTCAGGCAGCGCAGTTTGTGGTGCTGCCGCCGTTTTAGCCACAGAAGAAGTGCTCAAGTCTGAGGCCCACAAAACCGCCATTGCAGTTGGTACTGTGGTGTTATTTGGTACGATTTCTATGTTTTTATACCCGATTCTATTTCGTTCGGGTATTTTGCAGATGGATTTTACTCAATTTGGTCTATATGTTGGCTCAAGTGTTCACGAAGTCGCACAAGTTGTGGCAGCAGGTGGTGCTATTGATGCGGTTTCTAGTGATACGGCGATCATTGTCAAAATGATTCGGGTGATGATGATTGCACCGATGTTGTTAATCTTAGGATTGTTTTTAAGCAAATTAGGCAATCACAACTCTAAAGATGCTAAAAAGTTGGTTATTCCTTGGTTTGCCATTTTATTTATTGTTGTGGCAGGCTTTAACTCACTGCATTTATTACCCACAAATTTAGTGACAAGTATTAATCACATGGATACATTTTTATTGACCATGGCAATGACCGCTTTAGGGATGGAAACACATTTAGCCAAATTTAAGCAAGCAGGACTCAAGCCAGTGCTACTGGCTTTGATTTTATTTTCCTGGTTAATTAGCGCAGGTTATTTTTTAACCATGCATATCGACAAATTAATTTAGACTAACTTTTCAAAGGGATATTTTTCAATATCTCCAGCAAGTATTTCCAAAATTTCTGTGTCGAAGAAATACTGGCTCGTTCATCAGGAGAGTGTGCCCGTTGAATCGTTGGGCCAAATGAAATCATATCCATTTCTGGATAATTGGTTCCCAATATTCCACATTCGAGACCCGCATGGTAAGCGATGATTTTGGGTTCTGTTTTAAACACATCAAAATAGATATTTTGCAAAACCTTAAGTATTTTTGAATCTGGATTTGGTTTCCAACCAGGATAAGCGCCATCAAGTTTCACCTCAAACCCGCCCAATTCAAAAGTCGATTTTAATTGATTGGACAAGTCTTGTTTGCCCACTTCGGTAGCACTTCGGGTCAAGCATAGCACTTTTATCGAACCGTCCTTGACCAAAACTCGTGCTAGGTTGTTGGATGTTTCTACCAAATCTTCAATGTCAGGGCTCATGCGATAGACACCATTATGTATAGCGTAAATTGTTTTAATTAATCGCTCTTGTTCAATGCTGGACAGGCAATAGGCTGGCGTGTTAACTTTTTCAATGGTAATTTCAACATTTTCTTCAACTGACTTATATTCATTAATTATTTCGTCAGAAATCTTTTCAAATAATGATGAAACTCTATGACTCTTATCACACACGACAACGGCAGAACTCTCTCGTGGAATCGCATTGCGTAACGAACCCCCATCAATTTGCGCAATCAAAACTTCATCTTTTAATGCAAACAGCAGCCGATTCATTAACTTATTAGCATTTCCATAACCTTTGTGAATATCCATACCACTGTGCCCACCTCGCAAGCCTTTAACCGTTAATTGGTAGGCAGTCGTAGCAGTCACCGCATGTTGTTCATAGGTCTTTGTTGCAGTGATGTCAATACCGCCAGCACAACCCATGGCAATTTCATCATCGTCTTCAGTATCAAGGTTTAACAAAATTTCAGCATCCAAATACCCTGCTTGCAAACCTAATGCGCCAGTCATGCCCGTTTCTTCGTCAACGGTAAATAACGCTTCAAGTGCAGGGTGGGTGATGTCATTGGATGCAAAAATACTCATAATTGCAGCCACACCCAATCCATTATCGGCGCCCAAAGTGGTGCCATCGGCAGTCACCCAATCACCTTCAATAAACATATTTATGCCTTGGGTATCAAAGTCAAACTCTGTGTCGTTATTCTTCTGGCAAACCATGTCAATATGCGATTGCAAAACCACTGTTTTGCGATTTTCCATGCCACTGCTCGCAGGTTTCTTCATAATAACATTGCCCACAGGATCAATGAGTGCTTCAAGTTTATGACGTTGAGCAAATTGCATCAAAAAATCCACAACTTTGCCTTCTTTTTTTGAAGGTCGCGGTATAGCGTTTAAATCAGCAAAGTTATTCCATAAAGCCTTTGGTTCGAGATTTCTTATTGCATTTGACATGGTTTTGACTCTTTTTATTTTTTTGTTTAATAGGATATGGATTTGATATTATCGCTATTTCCTATGGTCTTGATTAATTCTCCTGTACTCATTGTGTATGCCTGTACAGCGCCACTTTTGGCTTTTGCAAAGAAGATATTTTCCTCAAAATCCGCATTGAGAAACTCTTTAAAATTCACCTGCTTAATGATTTCAGTTGATTCAGAATTAAAATAACTGGCAGACTTAGGACTAAATACGACAACATTGCTGTCTTTTTCATCTGGAAAATACGCTTCTTTTAATTGAAAAACACCAAATGTATTTTTACCAGTTGCAACCCCTTTTTTGCCAGATAAGTCCTTTGCATTAAAGATGGTCACGTCATTGGTTTTGGCATTGACAACATAAAGCTTTTTCTGATCACGACTCAACAACATCGCCGTATCCGATAAGTAATAAGAAATTCCTATGTAAGACCCTCCCGAGATTCCACCTGTTGCCGCAGCTAGCGCTACCGTTGCCATAAACTGACCAAATTTTACCGAAGCCCGTCCTGTTCCAGAATCACCAAAGAGTTTGTGGTTTGTGAAATCCACTATGCCAACTTCCGAACCTGTTCCTTCGCGTAAATAGACTAAAGAATCATAGAGCTGTACCCAATTATTAAGACAGGTGCTTAGTAGTATCTTCATTTCATTTAAGCAGCCAGTTTTTAGCTGTAGAGTTGAAAACCAACTTAAAGTCTATTTTTTAACGCTTGGCACAACTTCTAAAACTACTGTTTTGTCTCGACGTTGTACTTTTGCTGTTATCTTTTCACCAATAACAAGAGTTTGTAGAACGTCGGTAAAGTCATAAACATCATCAATCTCCATGCCTTTCATTTCGATTAGTATATCGCCTTTTTGGAAACCTGCTTTTTGTGCAGGTGAGTTTTTAACGGTTCCTCCAATTAATACGCCCACTCCATCAGCTTGTGCATAATCAGGAATTGTTCCAAGATAGGCTTTGAGATTTTTACGACTGGCTTTGTTTGTTGAAGCTTGTTGGTAGTCTAAAGCTTCTTCTTTCAGTGCCAGACCGCGAGTGATTAATGCCATTAATTTGGCTATTTTTGCTATGCCTTGATAATTTAATAAATCAGCGCTATCACGCGGTGAATGGTACTGTTCGTGGTTGCCCGTAAATGCCGACAATATCGGCACGTGATGTTGGTAAAAACTGCTGGTGTCCGTCGGTAATTGACTGTCATCTTGAGTGACGATATTTAATCGCACGGGTGCATTGCGTTGTTCAATAATCTGTTTCCAACTTTTACTCGAACCTGTTCCTTGTAAAATTAAGGCATTATCTAAACGACCAATCATATCCATATTGAGGTATGCCATGAATATATGCGACAAATCATCTTGCCCGAACATTTTGACAAAACTTTTCGAGCCAAGCAAACCATCTTCTTCTCCAGTCCAGAAAGCAAAAACAATATCGCGTTTGGGTATGAATTTGCCTTTATTTTTTAATGCGACTAAATATTCAGCTATGGATAATAAAGCAGACACTCCTGAGGCATTATCATCAGCCCCTGGATGAACTTGACCTTTTTCATCCTCTCTTGCTAAAGATTTGTCGGTTTCACCATGTCCAAGATGGTCATAATGTGCTCCGATTATTACGCCCGGTAGTTTTGTACTACCCTTGATGTAGGCGATAAGGTTTGTGCCTTGCTGTTTAGGTTGGTCAATTTCAGAGGCTAACTTAAAGGGCCATTTATAACTTTGAGAATGCCAAGGTTGCAGACCGATTCTTTTTAATTCTGCATCAATATACTCCGCTGCTTTTTTTGCACTTTCTGTGCCGATTAAACGACCACCTGTTTGCGTGATTGCAGTGACATGCTTTTCTGTATTTTTAGCACTTAATACGCTTTGACGTTTAGCCTGTGCATTAAAAACGATTAAACACAGTAATATTAGGACTATTTTCTTCATGTTATTTTAAATCCAATGCCTTTAATGCGGCTTGGTGGTCCCAATTGGCACGGTAAACTTGTGAGACATCGTTGTTGTCTTTTTTACGGGTCCAATAGACTTCGTCACCATCAGGTGTAAAGACGGGCAAACCATCAAAACCATCTAAAAAACTGACTCTTACGGGTTCATGTTTGCCTTGTGCATCGACAATATAGAGTTCGAAATTAGCAAAACCTTGAGTGTTAGTTGTATAGATTATGTATTTTTGCGAAGGGTGGTAGTAAGGTGCCCAGTTCATGGTGTTTGAGTGCGTTAATTGTTTTTTATCGCTGCCATCTAAATTCATTGTGTATATCTCTGCAGTCATGCCATCAACGGCAAAGCGTCGCCATATAACTTTTTTTGAATCAGGAGAAATAAAAGGTCCTCCGTCATAGCCTTTATAGGTTGTTAGTTGTTTTAAGTCACTTCCATCAGCTTTCATGATGTAAATGTCCATCATGAATGAAGGGTCTTTACTGAAAGTGTTGCGTTGTTCTTGAGTTAATTCGTTGGCTTTTTTGTTGTAACCATTGCGATTTGATGAAAAGACAATCCATTTGTCATCGGGAGAATAGCTGCCTTCTGCATCGTACCCAACGGCTGTTGTCATACGCTTTAATTGACCATTTTCTTTAACAAACAAGTCATAGTTTTCATCGTAATCCCACGAATAACGGCGGGTTTTTCCTGATGCACGAAAAGCAATTTCATCTTGCTGTTTTTGTTTTGCCAGTGGGTCTAAATGAGTTGATGCGTAGATTATTTTGTCACCATCTGGATGTATCCACGAACACGTGGTTTTTCCAACCCCATTTGAAACACGTTCCACATCACCAGTTTCTAAATCCATTTTAAATATTTGGTAAAAAGGATTGTCATCATCACGTTCACTTTGGAAAATCAACTCACTGCCATCGGCAGAAAAATAGGCTTCTCCAGAGCGTTTGCCGGCAAAGGTCAGCTGATTAATATCGGTTAATAAGTCCACTTTTTCAGGTTTTAACACCGACTTCATCGCAGGTGGCATCGGTGCTTCTTGCGTAGTTACCACTTTAGGGTTTTGAGAACACGATGCTAAGGCAATCGTGCTGAGTATAATGAGTTTTTTCATAAATTTTCTACAGTTTCTTTTAATTCGTTTGCGTATTGTTCTGCCAAGTTCTTATCTTGAGCTTCGACCATTACTCGCAACATGGGTTGTGTACCCGATGCACGTATTAATGTTCTTCCCTTGTCGCCTAGTTTTTCATCCACTGCTCGTGCGTGTTTAACCAATTCAGGATGCTTTGCTACTTGTTTGGCATTTTCAATGGTAATATTAATCAAAATTTGGGGATACAACGGTATCTCTTTGGCTAGTTCTTTGAGTTTTTTGCCTTCATTTTTCATCACCACCAATACCATTAAGGCACTGATAATGCCATCTCCTGTGGTTGCTAACTCTAAATTGAGGATATGTCCCGATGATTCACCGCCTAAGTTCCAATTATTTTTCTTTAACAGTTGGTGTACATAACGGTCTCCGACATTAGCCCTTAAAAAAGGGATACCTAAATTTGCAAGTTGAACTTCCATGGCTTGATTGGACATCAGTGTACCAACCACACCACCGGTTAATTTTTTGTTCTTATGCAGGTGTTTTGCTACGATAAAAATTAATTGGTCACCGTCAATCACTTCTCCATAATGATCAACCATTAAGACTCGGTCTCCATCTCCATCCAAAGCGACTCCCAAATCGGCTCCTGTTTCTAATACAATTTCCTGTAAGATTTGTGGTTCGGTTGAACCACAGTCTTGATTAATGTTCAAGCCATCGGGTTTATTGCCAATAACCGTAACATCAGCACCCAACTCGGCGAACACTTTTGGCGCAATGTGGTAGGTTGCACCATTGGCACAATCCACTACTATTTTTAATCCTGCTAATGATTGTTGACGTGGAAATACGCCTTTACACAATTCGATATAACGACCCGCTGCATCATCAATTCGTTTTGCCTTGCCCAGCTTTTCACTGGCAACGGTGGTAAATTCTTTATCTAGTTCTGCTTCGATAGCTAACTCTTGTTCGTCGGATAATTTTTCACCAAACTGATTAAAAAACTTTATGCCATTATCGTAATAAGGGTTGTGCGAGGCTGAAATCACGATACCGCTACTGGCATGCATGGAACTGGTCATCCAAGCAATAGCAGGTGTTGGCATCGGCCCAAGCATCAATGAATTAACGCCCGCAGAGGAAAGCCCCGCTTCCAATGCTGCTTCAAACATATAACCCGAGATACGCGTATCTTTACCAATAACAATGGTATTGGATGGGGATAATTTCCCTAAGACTTTACCCGCTGCACGACCAAGTTTGAGGGCAAATTCTGCCGTCATTATTTTACCGCCTACTTCTCCGCGGATTCCATCCGTACCAAAATATTTTTTTTCTGTCATTGTTTAATTTGTTGTAGGGTGGGCTTGCCCACCATTTTTATGATTAATTTTAATTTTTTGTGGGCAAGCCCACCTTACGATTGTTGCAACCTTTGTGTTATTTTTAATACATCACTGGTGGCTTTAACATCGTGTACTCTCAAAATATCTGCGCCTTGGGTGTAGGCAAATTGTGCTATTGCCAATGAACCATACAATCTGTCCTCCACTTCTGCATTAAGAATCTCTCCTATCATTGATTTTCGTGAAACACCTATTAAAATGGGATAACCTAAAAACTTTAATTTATTAATGTTTTTTAATAAAATCAAATTGTGTTCTAAGGTTTTTCCAAATCCAATACCTGGATCAAGGATGATATTTTTTGCCTCAATTCCCGCAAGCAAACAATTATCCACTTTTTGCTGAAAAAAATCCATGACTTCAGTCAAAACATCGCAGTAATTTGGTTGCTTTTGCATGGTTTTTGGGCTGCCTTTTTTATGCATGATACAGACAGGTAGTTGGGTTTTTGCTGCTACCATTAATGCACCCTCAGCTTGCAAGGCATTAACATCGTTAATAAAATTGGCACCAGCTTTAATTGCTGCAGACATGACTTCTGGCTTGCTGCTATCAATTGAAATGGTTATAGACGAATTTTCTTTACGAAGTGCTTCAATAACAGGAACCACACGTTTAATTTCTTCATCAACCGAAACAACATCTGCTCCTGGACGTGTCGATTCCCCCCCTATATCAATAATATTGGCTCCTTGTTTAATAAGCTGCACAGCTTGGATCACTGCTTTGTCGGTACGAAGAAATTTTCCTCCATCTGAAAACGAATCAGGGGTCACGTTAATGACCCCCATTATTTTAAAACTGTATTTCATCAAAAATAACGACTAAACTGACGGTGCTTCATCACCAATATTGCCCTTCTTGTTAGTTTTGTTATTTTCAGCACCTTTGTCTTCGGATTTGGGTGCAGTAGGCTTACTGGTTGTATCATTGTCATCTTCTTCCCAATCCTCTGGCGGAGAAACAGGCTCACGTGCCATTAACTGATCAATCTGACCTTTATCAATCGTTTCATATTTAATGAGCGCATCTGCCATCGCGTGAAGAATATCCATGTTATCTGTCAAAATTTTATACGCTCTGTCGTAATTGACATCAATAATTTTCTTGATGGCTTCATCAATTTTATTTGCGGTCACATCGGATAAGTTTTTGTGTTGTGTGACTTGGCGACCGAGAAAAACCTCACCTTCATCACTGGAGTACAATAAAGGACCTAAATCTTCGCCAAAACCCCATTTGGTTACCATGTTTCGGGCAATATCTGTTGCAACTGATATATCGTTTGACGCGCCTGTAGTAATGGCATCTTTCCCACCGATAAGTTCTTCTGCAATTCGACCACCGTATAAGGTCGAGATTTGCGACTCTAATAATGTTTTTGATTGTGAATAACGGTCTTGCTCTGGCAAGAACATTGTGACACCAAGTGCGCGCCCTCGAGGAATTATAGTTACTTTGTAAACTGGGTCATGTTCTGGCACTAAACGTCCAACAATCGCATGCCCTGCTTCATGGTAAGCAGTATTGAGCTTTTCTTTTTCATCCATTACCATGGATTTGCGTTCTGCCCCCATCATGATTTTATCTTTGGCTTCTTCAAAGTGTTCCATGGTCACTATACTAGCATTATTGCGTGCTGCAAATAATGCAGCCTCATTAACCAAATTAGCTAAATCTGCGCCTGAAAAACCAGGTGTTCCACGGGCTAAGTGACGAGGTTTTACGTCATCAGCTAAGGGTACTTTTTTCATGTGTACTTTTAAGATGGCTTCACGCCCTTTAATATCTGGTAAAGGCACAACCACTTGCCTATCAAATCGTCCTGGACGCAATAAAGCAGAATCCAATACATCAGGTCTATTGGTTGCCGCTATGACAATAACGCCTTCGTTGCCTTCAAAACCATCCATCTCAACCAATAATTGATTTAATGTTTGTTCGCGTTCGTCGTTACCGCCACCCATGCCTGCACCACGTTGGCGACCAACTGCATCAATTTCATCAATAAAAATGATACACGGTGCATTCTTTTTGGCTTGTTCAAACATATCTCGAACACGTGAAGCACCAACACCAACGAACATTTCCACAAAGTCTGAACCAGATATAGTAAAAAATGGTACTTTTGCTTCACCTGCAATGGCTTTGGCTAATAATGTTTTACCTGTACCTGGCGAACCAACCATCAAAACACCGCGAGGAATGTGCCCACCAAGTTTTTGAAATTTGCTTGGGTCGCGTAAGAAATCAACAATTTCACCGACTTCTTCTTTTGCCTCTTCAACACCTGCGACATCGGCAAAGGTGACCTTGATCTGGTCTTCGGTGAGTAATTTCGCTTTAGATTTGCCAAAACTCATGGCTCCGCCTTTACCGCCGCCGCCTTGCATTTGGCGCATGATAAAAAACCATAAACCAACTAATAATATAATAGGGAAGATGGTTTCAAAGATTCTAAAAACCATGCTATCTTCTTGCACTGGCTCAAATTTAGCATCAATTTTTTGGGCAATTATTTCATCAATGAGCTTTGGGTCATTAGGCGCGTTAACAATAATTTGCTGACCCGACTTTGTTTCTGCCTTTATGATTTTATGCACACTGGTCGTGCTATTGACATCTAAAGATTTAATTTCACCGTTTTGCAACATTTGGTAGAAGTTAGTGTAAGAAACTTCCGACGATTGCGTTGTTTGTTGCATCATTGTATTGAATACCGTTAATACAAACAGTAAAACAATGACCCATAATATTAAATTTTTTGTGGTACTATTATTCAAAACACATTCCTATAATATAAATTTGTTATTAACCTTTAAATCCAATGCCCACGGCATAGACTTCTCGGCTTCTTGGTCGTGATGACTTTGGCTTTCTCATCACTACTTTTTTAAAGTTTCTTTTCATTTCTGCCAAATACTCATCAAAGCCCTCGCCTTGAAATATTTTGACCGCGTAGTTGCCATTTTGTTTTAAACAATGCAAACAAAAATCCAATGCCAACTCCGCAAGATACATGATTCGAGGTTGATCAACGGCAAATACACCACTAAGGTTTGGGGCAATATCCGATAAAACAAGGTCTATTTTTTCATCGCCAATCAATTCCAATAGCTCATTTAACACGGACTCTTCACGAAAATCACCCTGAATAAACTCCACTCCTTGGATGGCTTCCATGGGCAATATATCCATACCAATAATACGCACATTGCTTGGAGCAATTCGGCGTGCCACTTGGCACCATCCGCCAGGAGCACAACCCAAATCCACCACATTCGCAACATTTTTCAATAGACCATCTTTCTCGTGTAGTTCTTCCAACTTAAAAGCCGAACGTGCGCGATAACCCTTTTCTTGTGCCAGTTTCACCCAATGATCATCAAAATGTTCACGTAACCAACTATTTGAACTCTTACTTCTTGCCATTATGACCTTAGAACAATAAAATGCAACGTTACCACAAACATATCAACTATTAAACGTTCAATGAATAAAAAAGTTATAAAGTATTTACGCGGCATCAGCCACCACATCAATCCAGTTGTCATGATTGCCGACAAAGGACTCACCGAAAACATCTTAAATGACATTGACATTGCACTGGACAGGCATGAATTGATTAAAATCAAAATACGCTTGGACAAAGAACAACGCGCTTCAATTTCCGAGGATATTATCCAACAATGCAAAGCCCACAAAATTCATTCCATTGGTCAAACTTTAACTATTTTTCGTGCCAATCCTGATGACCCTCAATTTGATTTAACACACTAACTTATGGATTTGCATCAAAACAAGACTGCTCAAGCCAACCTTATAACCACTATTACTGACCACGAAATAGTGGTTAACCAACAAAGCTACACAAACTCCTTAGTTATCAACAAAGAAACCATTAGTGAACTCTCAATCAATAGTATCAACGAATTAACACCTCAACACATCGAACAATTATTAGCCCGCAATCCTGAAATTGTCATACTGGGTTCCGGAATTAAGCATGAATTTCCCGCCGTTGAATTACTTAACCCGATTGCACTAAAAAACATTGGCTTTGAAGTCATGAATAATCAATCCGCAGCTCGAACCTACAATGTTTTGATAGCCGAAGAACGCAAAGCGGCATGTTTACTTATTCTTTAAAATGAAGAAGTGTATTCTTCTTATCCTTTTTTCAACCTCACCAATGAGTTTTGCCATGAAAGATTTTTTGCCCTACCTCTCCAGTTATTCAGCAGAAACACAAAAAGCGATGCAAGTACGCATTGCCTCACTTGGCAAAGACTACAAACCTCGTACCGAACACTTAAACAAGGAGGGTTCAGCGGTTTTTGTTAATGACTTAATCTTTGAAGAATCCCCTTATTTGTTACAACATGCACATAACCCTGTTAATTGGATGGCATGGTCACCACAAGCTTTTGCTTTGGCAAAAAAACAAAACAAACCGATTTTTTTATCCATTGGTTATGCTACCTGCCATTGGTGTCATGTGATGGAGCATGAGAGTTTTGAAAATACCGAAATCGCACAATTTATCAATCAACATTTTATTGCCATTAAAGTGGACAGAGAACGCCGAACTGCCATCGATGCTTATTACATGACAGGCGTGCAAATGATGACAGGTCATGGTGGTTGGCCGATGTCAAATTTTATTACACCAGAGGGCAAACCATTTTTTGGTGGCACTTATTACAATCCAACACAATTTACCACCTTACTCAAACGTGTGGATGAAGTGTGGAAGACCCAAGAAGCGGATTTGCGCAAACAAGCCATGCAAATGGATGCAGCCATAACAAAATATTTGTCTAAATCTGAAAAAGCGCGGGAAATCAACGACGAAATATACACTAAAGTCAATAACCAACTACTTTCCATACACGATGAATTGCAAGGCGGATTTTCGAGTGCTCCTAAATTTCCACAAGAACCGTGGTTACTGTATTTATTGGCACAAGAAAAAACTGAAACAAATCCCGCCTTAACTTTTACCTTAGATCAAATGCAACAAGGTGGAATTTATGACCAAATAGGTGGTGGTTTTCACCGTTACAGTGTGGATAACCAATGGTTGGTGCCGCATTTTGAAAAAATGCTTTACAACCAATCCCAACTGGGAGAGGTTTACACCCGTGCAGCTTTACAGTTTAACAACCCGTCCTATCAACGGACTGCCAAAGCAACCTTTGACTACGTATTAAACGAAATGGTCAGCAAAGACGGCGTCTTTTACAGTGCTGGCGATGCCGATTCGCAAGGGCAAGAAGGCTTGTTTTTTACTTGGACTATTGATGAACTCCATCAAGCCTTAACGATTAATGAGTTTGATTGGTTGCAAAAAGTTTACCATTTTAGCAAAAATGGTAACTTTGAGCACCGTAATATATTTGAACTCAACGAACCATTGCAACAAACTGCATCAAAACTCAAAATGAACTATCCTCAACTGGTGGAAAAACTGGGTGCCATTAATACAAAACTTTACCAAACAAGAAAAAAACGCATTCACCCATTGATTGACAACAAAGCGATTACCAGTTGGAATGCACAAATGATTTATTCTTTGATTTTGTCCTCACATTTATTAAAACAACCTCGCTACTTAAGGGCTGCAATTAAGTCAATGGATTTCATTCTGGCAAACCACCGCAATGATAAAGGGCATTTGGTGAGAAATTCGCTCAACAGCAAAGCTTCAAACATCAACGCAGAGCTGGAAGATTACGCTTGGATGATAACTGCAGCAATAGAATTGTACGATGTAACCAGTAATGATAAATGGTTAAAATACGCCAAAGAATTAACGCAACAGACGGCTGAGCTTTTTGAAGATAAAGACAAAGGCGGTTTTTTTGATAACATACCTGAAAAGGGCATTCCAAATACCGCTCGCATAAAAAAATCCGAAGATGGTGCTACGGTTTCATCCAATGGTCAAATGCTTATTGCCTTAGCCCGTCTTGTTCGCCGCACTGGCAATTTAACCATTGATGAACTATTTACTAATGCCTTAGCGGCTTTTTCCCATAAAATAATGACTCAACCCGTTTCCCATACTAGTATGCTACGCGCTAAAGATATTTATGATAATGGTGAGAAAGGCGATACCGTTTACACCGCAAATGGCAAGGTCAAAATCAACAGTTCAAAGCAAGGTAATTTATTGATTGTGAAGTTTACTATCGCAAAAGGTTGGCACATAAACTCCAATAAAGCGACCATAAAATCACTTATTCCATTAAGCATTTCTTCACCAATAAATCTAGATTTTAACTACCCTCAAGCGAAAACAACACGTCTTGATTTTAGCCAAGAAGACTTAAGCACTTTTGAAGATACGGTTAAAGTTAAAGCTCCAATCCCTGATGGCATGAAATTTCCACAAAAATTAAACATAAAATTGCAAGCGTGCAGTGATAAGATTTGTTTAGCACCGAGCAATATTACCCTCTCTATATATTAACCCAGCTAGATAATACCGTTCATCAGGAGTTAAAGAAACCCCCATATCAAGGCGTAACCTGCAATTAATGGTTGCTCCCTTGATAAAGGCTGTAACGCTGAGATGGGGAATTCTTTAACTCCCTATCGTATTGAAATATAAACCAAAGGTCTAATCCTATTCGCTCTTGGACTGCGTTATCAGAATTTGATATAGGATATTAACAAAAAAAAAGCCCAAGAGATAACTTCTTGGACTTTTTTATTTTAAAAGAAACCCTCAACCCATTCGGGTCATCGAGTTATATTCTTTAGCTTTTTGCTTCTTTACGAGCTTTAGCTTCAGCAATAACTGTTTCAGCTACGTTAGAAGGACATTGGTTATAATGTGAGAATTCCATAGAAAATTGCCCACGACCCGATGTCATTGTACGTAATGAACCAATGTAACCAAACATTTCTGATAAAGGCACATCGGCTTTAATGCGAACAGCAGTTGCTGCTGGTTCTTGAGATTTAATCATGCCACGACGACGATTTAAATCACCAATAACATCACCTACGTGATCATCAGGCGTAAATACGTCTACTGCCATAATTGGTTCCATTAATTGCGGAGCCGCTTTAGGCATGGACTGACGGTAAGCTCCTTTTGCTGCTGATTCAAAAGCCATAGCTGATGAATCCACCGCATGGTAAGCACCATCGGTAATGGTGAATTTAATATCGGTACATGGATAACCAGCCAAAACGCCTTCTTCCATTAAGGATTTAAAGCCCTTTTCAATTGCGGGGAAATATTCTTTAGGAACATTACCGCCTGATACAGTTGATTCAAATTCGTAACCAGAACCTGTTTCGCCCGGTTCAATAATGTAGTCTATTTTACCAAATTGACCCGCACCACCTGATTGTTTCTTATGCGTGTACGTGTCTTCAACTTTACGCGTAATCGCTTCACGGTAAGCAACTTGTGGAGCACCAACTTCGACATCAACACCGTAAGTTCGTTTTAAAATATCAATTTTAATATCTAAGTGTAACTCACCCATTCCTTTAAGAATGGTTTCACCAGAATCTTCATCGGTTTCCACTTGGAACGATGGATCTTCTTTAATCATCTTACCAATGGCATTGGATAATTTTTCTGACGCCGCTTTATCTTTAGGACTAACTGCCATTGAGATAACAGGATCAGGGAAAACCATAGGCTCAAGTGTCGCTGGATCTTTAGGATCACAAAGTGTATGCCCAGTTTGGACGTTTTTCATACCCAATACCGCAACAATATCACCGGCTTGTGCGCCTTCTAATTCGATTCTGTCATCGGCGTGCATTTCAACAATACGACCTATTCTTTCGGTTTTTCCAGTAAAAGTATTTAATACTTGCATGCCTTTATCCATTTTACCTGAATAAATACGAATAAAAGTTAACGCACCAAAACGGTCTTCCATAATTTTAAATGCTAAGGCACGTAATGGACGATTTACATCAACTATGGCAAATTCACCCGTTTCATTACCATCTAAATCCACTTCTGGCTGTGGCTTAACTTCTGTTGGGCTTGGTAAATAATCAACCACAGCATCCAATACATTTTGCACGCCTTTATCTTTAAAGGCTGAACCACAATAAGTCGGAAAGAAATCCATTGTGTTAGTTCCTTTACGAATACAGGCTTTGATAACTTCCATTGAAGGCTCTTCGCCTTCTAAATAAGCTTCTAATGCTTCATCGTCTTGCTCAAGAGCGGTTTCAATGAGTTTTTCACGGTATTCTTCAACTTTGTCTACCATATCAGCAGGCACATCCTTGATTTCAAAATCAAGATTACCAGAATCTTCCCAGATATAAGCTTTACGCTCTAATAAATCCACAACACCGACAAACTCATCTTCAATGCCAATAGGCAACACCATTACTAAAGGGTTGGCACCCAATACTTTATCTACTTGTTCAACAACGCGGTAAAAATCAGCTCCTATACGATCTAATTTATTAATGAAAATAACACGAGCAACCTCAGAGTCATTAGCATAACGCCAGTTGGTTTCTGACTGAGGCTCAACACCACCAGACCCACAAAACACACCAACACCACCATCAAGTACTTTTAATGAACGATAAACTTCCACAGTAAAGTCAACGTGACCTGGAGTATCAATAATGTTTAAGCGGTGATCTTTCCACATACAACTGGTTGCAGCTGACTGAATAGTAATACCGCGTTCACGCTCTTGATCCATGAAGTCAGTTGTAGCCTCGCCATCATGCACCTCACCTGTTTGGTGAATTTTACCTGTTAACGCCAAAATACGCTCGGTAGTTGTGGTTTTACCAGCATCTACGTGAGCGAAAATTCCTATATTTCTATATTTTGATAAATCTGTCATAATCGTTCATTCTTATTTAATTTTTTATAAATTTGCGCGCACACCGAAGCACTCACAAATATTGCGAGGACGCATCATACTTGATTATTCGATTAAGGTTAAGCAATTATTGAGTTTGAAGGAAATAATTTAGCTAAAAAACGGATTTATAGGCTTTAAAAGCTCTTGATGCACGCTAAATTGGATTGTATTTGTAATTAACCACCATATTTCGCCCAGATGTTTTGGCATCGTACATGGCGTGATCGGCATCTGATAAGAGTTTTGAATAGACATACCCTGAAGCATTTGTTGAGGCAACTCCAAAACTCGCCGTAATGACAAAATCATGACCTGTGGAACTTGAATCAATATTCTCAATCATTACTCGGCATTCCTCTGCAAATTCTGACAATTCTTCACTGCTTGAATCTCGCATTATTATGGCAAATTCTTCACCACCAATCCTGCCAATGGTTACTTTATCATTTTGCACTAATTGGCATTGGCTAATAGTCTTTTTAATCACCCAATCTCCTTTTAGATGTCCGTACTTATCGTTAATGCGTTTAAACTTATCCAAATCAAATATTGCTAAGGCTACAGATTCTCCCTGTTCTTTTGATTGCAACAAAAGCTTTTCGGCAAAATCTTTAAAGCCTTTGCGGTTATAGATACCCGTCATGTTATCGGTTTCAGATAAATGCTTATACATTTTTTGAATTCTCCGATTACGTAAACTCCAAAGCAATATAAAACCGACTAGCGACAGTAAAAACAATATGAGCAATTTTTGGTTTGTTGCTTTTTTTTCAGTTAAGGCTTTTTCCAGCAATAATACTTTGTTTTTATTATTTAAGTGCTTTATTTGTTGAGTTTTAGCAAGGTTGTTATGTTTGACTGTCTGAAATGCCATTACCTTTGCTTGCTCCTGATTAAAAGATAAGGCTTGAGCTTTATTTTTCATTGTTAAATATTTGTAAGCCATTTCATAATTACCATCATTCTGATAAAAGCTTTCAAGCAAACCAAGCACTTGGAGTTTTTGTTTTGTATTGCCTATTGTTTTGCTCGAACCCAATGTGAGTTCTGCAAATTTTAAAAATTTTTCATCGTTGCCTAAACTATAATATATTTGTGCAAAAAGACTGTCTTTTATGCTTATTAAATTTATATAACGTGTGCCATCAATTTGATTTTGGTAGGAGAGAACTTCATCTAGCACTGACTTAATGACGGAATAATTTTTTGTGTTTTGATTTGCCTTGAAATCCAACCAATCTAATCGCAGCAAGTTACTGTAAATAAAAACTTCAGCTTTTTCACAAAAAGCAATAGCCTTTCTTACATTCTTTTCCTTAACATCATTTGGGTTGGATTTAATCGACAACCTTAAAACATTAGTTTTGGCAGCACATTTTAATGCATCATTTGTATCACTGCCTAGCAACAACTCAGAAAACTTCATACTCAAGTCATTCTGGTTAACCAAACGATAGACCAATGCAGCTCTTGAATACACGCTGTGAATCAGTTCTTGATCATCAATGTTTTTAATGTTTTCAATTGCATAATCTAAGCGATTTATTGCCATCTCAAAATCCTTGGAAATAACATATAAATTGGCCAATAAAGCCGAATACCTAATTTTATTAGGAATACTATCACATTTTTTAAAACCAGATTCTAAAGAACTCTTCGCCTCACTATATTTCCCTTTTAGACCTAGATTGTAAGACTTTAGGAAATGAAAATAACACGATTGTGGCTCATTCATTTTTGTTGTTAACAAAGACAATTCACCCAAGTGTTTTTGAAAATTTAAACTGTCAGAAGTCTTAACCTTATTTGCCACACTTAACAATGAATCAATATTATTTTCTAAGTCTGGCTTGACATGATTAATCGAATTATTGTTTTGTTTAACATTCTGAGAATACCCCTCAATGCTAAAAAAAAACATTAACCAAAATACAACAACTCCTTTTTTGTATAATCCAATCATGATGAGATATTTGCTTGACAACCCTATTTAATTTGCCTTACGTTTTTCTTCTTCATCTTCCTTACCATCATCATCTTCTTTATCGGGGTCATCGCGTTCTGGAAACTGCCCACATATCAAATTTGAACTTGTGGTGATAATTTCGGTTAATATTTCTGGTTTAAGTTCTGCTTCAGTTAATAACTCCTCTAAGCTACTAAATTCCTTTAAAGAAGTGTTCTGCCCTATGGCTTCTAATGTTTTTGCTAGCTTCATTCCCAATCCCCATTTTATTATTGTCTATTTATACTAGTCGAAAGTTAATAATCAATCAAGCTCTCATTTTGTTTAATCGGTTGTTTGCTAATAAATTACTTTTTTTGGTGGAATTACTACGGTTGTTTTTAATGTAATGATATTAGATGCTAATTCAAACAATCTAATCCTTTCAATTCGGGGCTTTTCGATTGGTAATATAGCACATTCATATAAAATTACTTCTTGTTCTTCTTTATAATACTTCAGCAATGCATTGACCAGTACTTGTATATCAGTACTTTCAACTGAAAATTTTGCTAAACTTCTATCGCCAACGACACCAACTTGCCATAAAACAACATAGCTAGAAGTGTCTATTTTTTTGTTTTTAAAAAGAAATTGAGTCGCCTCATAGTGAATGCAACCATAAGTACCTGGATCTATGGCTAAATCTGCATACAAACAATCTTCGACAGAAATTCCGGGTTCCATATGCGCTTTATAACCCTCTAATCGTGCTTGCTTAATGGATTGATGTGGAGGCCAGGAAAACACTCCAGGATGACCATAAAATGCGCCACACACTTTTTTGCCTTTTCGCACTTCACTCATGATAACTTCCACCATTTTTTTATAAGTTATCATGCGCGATGTACCCTCTTGGTAATACTGTTGAAGACTAAGTACATTATCATTCATAGTCTCAACCCACTGTTCAACCAAATTATTGGAAGCCGCAACAAAAACGATATCCGCTTTTTCGATATAGCTTCTGGAAATCGGAGTAATATGAGCTCCTAAAGTCATTCCTAGTCCAACATTGACTAAGCTTCCCTTTTTATTCATTAAGAGACCTTTGCATAACTATATGGCGAAAGAAAAAATAGAGAAAATTTGCCAGATTGAGTTAAAAATTGAAGGTAATAACCAGTTATTGGTGAGATTTTTTGCGAAAAGCTGGTGAATTTAATCATTTTTTACTCGTCACTATAGTTATACAAAGGTCTCTCATTAATTAACTCCCACTTAATTTTTATTCTGTTGCACGTTTCGTCTAAATACTCAGCAATTGATACAAAGTTTAATTTTTGATTCGCTTTATTCGCTGCTTTATTGCCTTTTTGACAGATTGCAATAATTTTATTAACACCAAGCTTTGTAAAAGCCTGATTGATTAATAATTTTTTAGCACAATGCCCAATACCCAACCCATGAAATTTTTCTTTTAAAACAATACCTATTTCAACCGTTTTAGGTGTTTTTTGATTCCACCTTAAACCAACAACACCCAACTTTTCTTGAAATTTATTCTGTTTTATGACGAATAATTTTAACTTTGGCACAGGTTGTGACATTATTTTTAGGGTTAAATCAAAACTTTTATCCGACTCATTGCGAGTCAAAGGTGTCGTAATATAATGCATTAACGACTCATTAGAATATAATTGATAATAGAAATCACGATCTTGTTCTGACAATAAATGCAGAGACAAGTCATGGGATTTAATCATTAATTAACTTTTCAGCTTCGGCTAAATCCACACTCACTAATCGTGATACGCCTGGTTCTCGCATGGTCACACCATTGAGTTGGTTGGCAATTTCCATGGTGACTTTATTGTGCGAAACAAATAAAAATTGAACCTTGTCCGACATTTCCTTAACCATTTGCGAGAAACGACCAACATTGGCATCATCCAATGGCGCATCCACTTCGTCCAACATACAAAAAGGTGCTGGATTAAGATTGAATATTGAAAATACCATTGAAACGGCTGTTAGTGCTTTTTCACCGCCCGAAAGCAATTGAATATTGGATATTCGCTTACCTGGAGGTCGTGCCATAATTGACACACCAGTGGTAAGTAAATCATCACTTGTTAATTCTAGGAAACAATGCCCACCACCAAACAGTTTAGGAAATAACACCTTAATGTTGGTGTTTATCGCCTCAAACGTGTCTTTAAACAGTGTACGGGTTTCTTTGTCAATTTTATTGATGGCTTTTTCTAGCGTTTCTAACGCTTCAACCAAGTCATCATTTTGCTTATCAAGGTATTTTTTACGTTCACTTTCTTCTTCATATTCTGAAATAGCGGCTAAATTGACAGGTTCTAATCGCACAATACTGCGTTCTAAACGCTCCATTTCTTCTTGCTTAAAGTCACTGCCTTGCCCTTCTTGAATCTCAGCAAGCACCACTTCTGGGTCAAAGCCTTTTTCTTGAATTTGTTCCAAATAGCTCTCGGCTTTAAGTTTATTGCTTTGTTGTTCTAATTTGGCATTTTCAAGTTTTGTGCGTGCGTGCTCTATACTGGCATTGTGGTCACTGCGCTGGCGTTCAAGAATCTCAAGTTCTGCTTGACAGGCTTGAGCTTCTTGACGTAAGTTGTCGCGTTTTTTTTCAGTTTCAATACGCTTTTCTAGCAACAAATCCAATTCTTTTTGCTTTTCATCTATTGGGTTAGAATCTTGCGACAATTGTGCAATCAGATTACTCTTGCGTTGCGACAAACGTTCACAATGCTGTTCTAATCGCTCAATTCCCCTTTGAGAAGATGCCACTTTGCTCTCAAGGGATTGCAGCAATAATTTTTGTTGGTAATAAAAACTTGAAGCCTCTGACAAGGTTTTCTTTGCCAGTTCTTTTGTACTAACCAAGTCATGTTGGTTGCGTTCTTGGGTTTGTTTTTGATCCTCTAACTCTTTGGCAATTTCTATTGCTTCTTCGAGTTGACCTCTTGCTTTTTTGACACTGGCTTCATCAATCTCAATTTGCACTTGCAATTGTTCGGATTCCGTATTGATTTGAATATTGCGTTGTTTGATTTGTTCAATCTTATGGCGTTTTGATGAAATATTGGCATTCAGCTCAGAAACGCGTCTATGCCCCATATTGACATCCATTTGCAATTGCTCTTTGAGAGCCTCAAGTTGAGAGATGCTTGCCCGCAAGCTTTCAATTTCTTCAACCGTTTCCTCTATAGTCAGCTCCAATACTTCAATTGACTCATCCAAATCTTTGAGTTCTTTTTGACGCAATAAAAAACCTCCTTCTGTTTCTCCCGCAATGGTCTTAATCCAATTTTTACCAACCATTATGCCATCTGCGGTAATGCTGCACTGCCCTTGATTGAGTTTATTTCTATTTTCTAATGCGGAAGACAAATCATCAGAAACAAAAATAGAATTAAACCACTCGTAAACCACATCAGGTGCTTTAACCATTTCAGATAAGCTGCCTTTGATGGGATTAATTTGACCCTGTGTATTTTCAGCAAAGGTTAACTGACCAAATTGCCAATCTGTTAATGCTTTCTCAATTTCATATTTTCCTCGGGGTACCAACGCTTGTAAACGATCACCTAAAGCCGTTTCCACTGCTTTTTCCCAACCGCTATTTACTTCTAATAATTGCGATAGTTTTTTGGCATCTTTCAAGTTATTCTCATCAAACCATTGCTGCACTTCTTGATTGTCATCACTCATTGCGGCTTGTTGCAAGGCTTGCAAGGAACCACGACGCCCTTTGGATTGATGCAATTGCATTTGTTGTTGATTGAGTTTGTCTTGACTGGTACGCAGTTCGAGCTTTTTTCTTTCTTGCTTTTCTTTTGTTTCTTCTAACTTTTCAACTTTATCTTCTTGAGCAAAGTTTTGTTCTTCTTGTTTAAATTCTAATTCTTCGAGTTCTTGCTCTAAGGGTTTGGCTGTGGCATCGGAGGATTCTTTTTGTAACGTTTGAAAACGGTCAGCTTGACGTATCAATTGTTGATCTAAACTGGCTATTTTGGTTTGTTCAACTTCCACTGTACGGTTTTTTTCAGCAATTTGTGAGACCAAATCATTCCAACTGCTCTGCCAATCCAACAACTCATCTTCTAGGGTTGAAAAAGCCTCTTGTTTTTCTTTAACCTTAAGTTCTGCTTCTTGCAATTGTGGCTCAACCTTTTTTAGCTCTAGTTGCGCATTATCTAAGTCAAGCTTATCTTTTTCCAACTGTTCCTGACTGATAGAAAATGCTTCTTCTGCTTCTTGCAACTCTGTTTGCAAACGTTGCGATAAAGATTTAGTGTGGCTAATAAACTGTTCAATTTTACCAATTTCTGTATTCACCGCATACAATTGTTCTTGCACTTTATTGCCTTTATCTTGCAGCACGTGGTGAGCGATTCGTTGTTTTTCAATGTGCGTTTCACTGCCTGTTAAACTGGTTTTAATTTCTTCAAGGGCTAAATCAAATTCAGTAACAACTTCTGTGGAACGTGAGGTTCTGTCGTGCCAATTTTTCCATTTTAGACTTAAAAGTTCGACCTCCATAACTCGAAATTTTTCTTTTAATCCTTTGTATTTTTCAGCATTTTTTGCTTGGCGGTGCAATTTATTAATTTGCTTACCAATTTCTGCTCGTAAATCATCCAATCGCTCTAAGTTTTCACGTGTGCGCTTTATTCGACGCTCGGTATCTCTACGGCGTTCTCGGTATTTTGAAATCCCTGCTGCCTCTTCGATATAACTGCGTAATTCTTCTGGTTTGGACTCAACAATGCGTGAAATCATGCCTTGTTCAATAATAGCATAGCTACGAGGACCAAGACCTGTGCCCAAAAACAAGTCAGTAATGTCCTTTTTTCGGCATTTGGTGCGATTCAAATAATAAGCCGATTGCCCATCACGTGAGACTTGCCTTTTTACCGATATTTCGTTGTATTTAGCAAATTCGCCCGTGACTTTACCATCGGTGTTATCAAAAACCAGTTCCACCATCGCAGTTCCAACCGGCTTTCTGGCACTTGAGCCACTAAAAATCACATCGGTCATGGAAGCCCCACGTAACATTTTGGCTGATGTCTCACCCATAACCCATCGAACCGCATCAATGATATTTGACTTGCCACACCCATTGGGTCCCACCACACCAATTAAGTTTGATGGCATGAGAAATTCTGTTGGGTCTACAAATGACTTAAATCCGGCTAATTTTATCTTGGTTAATCGCATATTGACTTGCTATTCCTTTTTTAATTGTTTAAGGTGCACATTTTTTAAACCGTACATTATGCCATGACTACAACCGCAAGCAAAGACTTAGAAACATTTGTTAACCCACAAAAAGACAGAGATTACACAATTTCTATCCGAATCCCCGAATTTACTTGCCTTTGTCCTAAGACTGGACAACCTGATTTTGCTACTATTTACTTGGATTACACACCAGATGAGCTCTGTGTTGAGTTGAAATCATTAAAACTATACGTGTGGTCATTCCGTGATACAGGCGCTTTTCATGAAGCCGTAACTAATGAAATTTTAGATGACCTTGTTAAAGCCACCGACCCTCGCTGGATGAAAGTTCGCGTTGAATTTATGGTTCGCGGTGGAATTTATACCGATGTAACTGTTGAACACACTAAAAACAAATAACCAAACAAAACATTAGAGTCTTAGCCTTATAGACTAAGACTTCTTTCTAATTTATTTAACGTTTCATCCAGTCGCCGTTTGACCCGCGAATGCCCGTGTTTTTGTTGTTGTAAGAAATCATTTAGGGTGCGTTTTTTATTAAATAAATTTTCTTCATTGATACTAAATTGATGCCTTTTTAGTATTGCTTGAATATCATCCATTTTTTCTTGAATCTGTTTTCTGGTCTGTTGATAGGCGTATTCACACAACTCATCGCGTCTTGAATAACTAAAAAGATTGGTATTAAATAACATCTCATCATCATTATTGGGCTCCACTAAAATAATATCAGCCTTAGGGTAATGCATTGTGTATTTGTCTAAACCAGATTTTAGCCGCGATTGCACAATAGAACGGAAGGTTTGCGATAAAATCATGGGCAAGCCCGCTTTTAATAGTTTTGACTTTTCATCATGCACCTGTTCGCTCTCAAACGGCACAATCGGATTGACTGCAAATAACAGCTGAACCCCTTGATCCAAAGCAGCCGATGCATTCATAGTCCGACGCAAAGCCCCGTCCACATAAAACTTACCTTTGATATTCACTGGTGCATAAAGACCAGGCAAAGCCGATGAAGCTTGCACCGCTTTTGATATGGGCACATCGGAGTTTTCATCCGTGCTAAAAGTTGCTATCTTACCTGTATCAATTTCGCAAGCGACTATGTATAGTTTATGTTTTAACTTTCGAAAATCATTACTGGAATGCTTTGTATTTAATACGCTGCGAATGAATTTTTCCAAAGCAGAGTTATTAAATGCCCCATTGGGTAAAACACTACCAAATTTCTCCAATATATCAACAATACTGGTATGCAAAGGTTTTTTCATCCATGACATTAATGCATCAAATGCCACAAAAGGCACGTCAGTTGCCTTCTTTAAGAATAATTTATAAGCAGGGCGTAAGAAATTATCAGGATTAAAAGGTGTCTCGGTTTTTTTATTGAAAGCAAAAATATCCGCAATTTCTTCGGTACTTATGCCATTTGCTAATGCAGAAACGAGAAACGAACCTGAAGAAACACCAACATAGACATCCAAATTATTTAGGTTCAAAGTCGATATACAGTCTTTTAAAGCACACAACGCCCCTAGTTCATAAAACCCACCAAGAGGTCCACCACCAGCAAGAGCCAGTCCTGTTTTTAAATTACTTTTTACCGGATTAACGGCAGCTTTTGTTGTTATCATGCCGACATTATACGGCAAATTCTGACTAATATTAAATGAACAAGGTGAAAAATGAATATTTTTCTGCAATGCATTTTATGACCATCGGCATATGGTGAATTGAACAATAACTTTGTATGATGTGGGCTGATTAATAACCAATGGGTACAGAACCATGAAAAACAAAAAATTAGGCACACTACTATTTTCTCTCATTCTTTTTTCATCAGCACAAGCCATCACGGTGGATGAAATTATTGATGGTTACCTCGAAAACATCGGTGGAAAAGAAGCCATTAGCAAATTGACAGGCTTAAAAATGTTGGGAGAAATGAATCAAGGAGGAATGAAATTTCCTATTCAAGTTGTCAGTTTAAGTGACGGACGTCAGTACATGCAATTCAGTTTTCAAGGCAAAGACCTAAAACAAGGAGTTTTTGATGGGGAAACCTTGTGGAATACCAATTTTTTAACCATGCAAGCAGAAAAAGCCGATGCAGAAAGCACCCAGAACCAGAAACTCGAAATGAATGACTTTCCTTTCCCGCTGTTTAACTACAAAGAAAAAGGCTATCAGTTGGAATTGCTAGGCACTGAAGAAAAAGAAGGCACAGAAACTTATAAACTCAAACTCACTCGAGAACAAAAAACCATTGACGGCAAAAAAGTTGATGACATTAGTTATTATTACTTCGATGTCGATGCACTCGTGCCAATTTCAACCGAATCAGAAATCAAAGAAGGCCCCATGAAAGGTAAAATGGGAGAATCCAAATTAAGTGACTACCAAGAAGTAGACGGCTTATATTTCCCCTTCTCCATGACTCAGGGCATGAAAGACGGTCCAAGTGTATCAATGGTGATTAAAAAAATCAAACTCAATCCAACGGTTAAAGCTTCTGAATTTGATTTTCCTGTTACCGAAAAGAAAACAAAAGAAAAAGTTGAAAAAACTGCCGAATCTAATACTAAATAAAATAAGCCCAGGGGACACATGAAAATTTTAAATATAAAACAAAAAATAATCTCATTGACCTTGCTGTCAACTATTGCGCTATCCAGTCATGCAGCAGAGTTAACTCTCAAAGGCAAGGCGCTCTTTGGTGACATGAAAGCCAGACAAATTGGTCCAGCACTAATGAGCGGTCGCATCAATGATATCGAAGCCCACCCAACAAATCCACGTATTATTTATGTTGGTGCCGCAGGTGGCGGTGTCTGGCGTTCACAAAACGGTGGGGCAACTTTTGAACCTATTTTTGATGACCAAGTACAATCCATTGGTGTCATCGCTGTAGATCCTGTGCAACCCGATAGAACCATTTGGGTGGGAACAGGTGAAACATGGACTCGAAATTCCGTTTCTACTGGTGATGGTTTATTTCGTTCTGATGATGGTGGAATCAACTGGAAAATCGTCGGTTTTGATAATTCTGAACGCATTAGCAGCATAGAAATCAACCCCAACAATCCCAAAGAAGTTTATGTTGGCGTTTTAGGTGCTTTGTGGGGAGATAACGAAGAACGTGGCGTTTATAAAACAACAGACAATGGTTTAACTTGGGAAAAAATACTGTACGTTAATGCAGGGGTAGGCTGTTCTGATTTGATAATGGATCCAAACAATCCTGACATCCTTTATGCCTCCATGTGGGAATTTCGCCGCACCGCTTGGTCCTTTAATTCAGGGGGTGAAAACAGTGCTTTGTATAAATCCATTGATGCAGGTAAAACCTGGAACAAAATTCACAAAGGATTCCCTAATGGCAAACTCGGACGCATCGCTGTAGCAGTTGCACCTTCTAACAGCACTATTATTTATTCCGTTTTGGAAACAGAAGACAAAGCACAAAATGGCTTATACCGTTCAGATGATGCTGGAAAAAACTGGAAACACTTAAATGCTGATTTCGGCTTAGTGGTTCGTCCATTTTACTTTTCCCGTATTGTTATCGACCCACGAAATCCTGATGTCGTTGTCAAAGCAGGACTTCAAGGTTCTATCAGTCGCGATGGTGGAAAAACCTTTAAAAACCTTGGTCGAATGCACGCTGACATTCATGACATTTTATTTGATTTAAATGATTCTGATCGCATGTATGTGGCAACTGATGGTGGTTTATACCGCAGTTGGGATGGGGCAACAACCATGGAAATGGTAAGCAATTTACCGCTTTCACAATTTTACAGTGTCAGTGTCGATAACGAAACACCTTACAATATTTATGGTGGACTACAAGACAACGGTTCATGGTATGGTCCTTCATACTCTCCTGGTGGTATTGAAGCACGTGACTGGAACAGTATCGGTTATGGCGATGGTTTTCGCGTCTTAAGTCACCCAACTAAACGCATAGTTTATTCCGAAATGCAAGGAGCGGAAAATGTTTGGCGTTATGACATCACTCGCGATGAGGTCAAAACCATTCAACCACTGCCCGAAAAAGGCGATCCAAAATTGCGTTTTAATTGGAACGCACCCATTGCGACCAGCCCAAACAAAGCCGACAGGTTATACATGGGCAGTCAATTCCTTTACCGTTCTGAAGACATGGGCGATACCTGGGATAAGATTTCGGGTGATTTAACCACCAACGACCCATCCAAACTCAACCAAGAAGAATCAGGCGGCTTATCAAAAGATAATTCTGGTGCTGAAAATTATGAAACCATTTTTACCATAGCCGAATCGCCATTGGATGAAAAAGTCATATGGGTCGGAACCGATGACGGTCAAGTGCAAGTGTCCAGAAATGGCGGCAAAAAGTGGAAAAACGTGGTGAATAACATTCCTGATTTACCTAAAAATACTTGGGTTTACCATATTGAAGCCAGTCACCACGACAAAGCAACGGCTTATGCCGTGTTTGATGGGCACACTGCCAATGATGAGCGCCCTTACATTTACAAAACCAGTAACTATGGTCAAACATGGAAATCACTGGTAACTTTTGACTTGAAAGGCTTCTCGCGCACGATACAAGAAGACTACGAAAATCCTGATTTATTGTTTGTTGGCACTGAACGGGGTTTATTTGTCACCATTGATGGTGGTGAAAACTGGAGCCATTTTACCAACAACATGCCACCAGTGGCGGTTCATCACATCGAACTGCAAAAGCAAACCAATGACTTAGTCATGGCAACCCACGGCCGCGGCATTATTATAGTGGATGACATCAGCCCTCTTCGTCAAATCACCCCTGAGGTTTTAGCTCAAAAGGTTAAATTTTTAAAGACTCAGCCGATGATTATTCGAGAAGAAAGTGGCTTTGGAGGCGGCAGTTCAGAACTCGAATACGTCGGACCAAACCCCGATAGAAATGCAAAAATCTCCTATTATTTGCAAAAACGTCACATCTTTGGCAAGACCAAAATTGAAATCTTTGATAAAGACAATAATTTTGTGACCGATTTACCGGCAGGCAAATCAAAAGGTGTTAACACAATCAGTTGGAATGGGCATCTAAAACGCCCGAAAGTAGCCAAGGCAAAGACCTTTGCTTTTGGTGGGTTTACCACACCGCGCGCACCAGCAGGAAAGTATAAGGTCGTCTTTACCAAAGGCAAAGAAACGTATCAAACAAGCATAGAACTTAAAAACGACCCAAAGTCTAAGTACACGGATAAACAACGCAAAGCACTGCATAAAACTACCATGGAGTTGTATAACATGAGTGAAGAGTTGGCGTATTTAGTCTATGAAATTGACAGTTTAATTGCCGCTGCTGGCGATGAGAACCAAGCCACAGTTGATGAACTTAAGGCTTTAAAAAATACACTGGTTATCACAACAGGAGACAACTACGTAGGTTCAGCCGAACCACAATTGCGTGAAGATTTATTGGATTTATACAGTAAAGTTGCGGGAGGCTTCGCGCCACCCTCACGACCTGAATTAGCTAATTTCAAGCTGATTAAAGAGCGTTTTAATAAAGCTCAAAAAACATTCAAAGCCATCAATAAAAAAGGCATAACTGTTGAAATTAAACCTTTAGAAGAGTTTTTGAAAGAATCTTAAGATTGTTGCCTGGTGATAAGACATTTTCTTGGCTTGCAAGACATGCTAAGGAGGTATGCTATAATTGTGTTTTCACTATCGGGAATTGGGTATTATAAACTGATACAAAAAAAGCCTAAAATCATTTATTATGATTTTAGGCTTTAACAAAAAAGTCTTTAGCTATTTAAAAAGACTAAATCATGTTGTTAACTTTTCTTCTTATAGAAGAAAATGGCAGAACCCGATAATACCATTAACAACAATACTAAACTATACCAAGTTAATGAAGGCACTGGTACTGGTGGTGCTAATGCAGCTGCGGCTTCTGAAATACACATTACGTGATCAGAAGGCGTAACGACTCCATTCTGATCGGCTTGATCATCATAACTGCCAACTAGAGTCTCATCAACCCACAAAAACAAGCACTGATTACCACCCGCTGCATTAACACCTGTTTGGCGTTGAATACTAATCCAAGCTGCTCCAGTTATATCTGTTGCTGGAAAAGATAAGTCATACTTGTGAATGGTAGCAAATGCAAAAGGCGTCGTAGTATCTGTCACTACTGGTGTTCCAACAACGGATGCAATAACCGTACCAGGAGTGCCAGCATTGTCCGCACTAAAAGTGATATTAAAAGGAGTAAGAGCAGCATTATCTTCTAGACATTCCCCAACAAAACCACCACCATTAACCTCTACTGATATCCCCCACACACTTATTGAATCAGTCATGCCTCCAGCTAAAGGAGTTGTCACTCCTACACCGTTAACTATGTTTTCTGAAATTAGAAATGGGGATTCTTCATCTGATACTCTTGAGGTACCAAAATTTGCTACATCAATTGGTTGTTGATACAGTAGTGTAGCTGCTGAACCATTATCACAATCTAAAGCGCCTGATGGTGCATTCGGTGCTGATAAAATGGGTCCATTTAATGATAGAAACGAGTTATCGGCAGTAAAACCCACACTCGATATGATAAAACTTAATAGTATAATAATTTTCATGTTAAATTTACTCCTCTAAAAGTTAGTGCAATTGTATTGACTCTACATTTAATCAGCAAGGTATTAAATTAAATTAATAAGAATAACTTAGCAATAGTCAAGTTATTTGAGCAACTTAGTAGTGCCAATTTCAATTTTATTGACCAATGTTGGTAATTTTTCTCAGTTATACCTTCAATATAAAGCAATTTTTTATATATTGTATTTCCAATTCTGAGTATTTGCATTCAACTAAATTATAATCTAAGTTCTGCTCTCTCTTTTGTCCATAATTCTCAATTATATTCTGCTTATTTACTCTTACCTTTACCGGACGGCTATTATCAAGTTTTAGTTGTTCATCAATAAAATATTTGTATTTGTAATGATTAACACTGGCTTTTAAATCACTCAGCACGGCAGTCGCGGTAGCAATGCTACCAGCTCCTTTTCCTTTAAAATTAAACTCGGTGTTGTTGTGGGTTAAAACAATTAAGTTGTTTTCATTATCAGTTTTGGCTAATTCACTGGATAATGGAACAAGCTCAGGCATGATGGTGATGCTTATGCCTTTATCTGTTTTCGTAAGTGTCGCGATTTGTTTAATCGTGCTGTTTTGGCTTTTGGCAAAGGCAATGTCCTCAGGTGTTATGTTTTGAATACCGTAATTTTTCACTTCATCAGGATGAACAAGCAAACCAAAGGCATGAGCAGCGAGTATAACGGCTTTGTATTTGGCATCGAACCCCCCAACATCAGCAAGAGGGTCACTTTCGGCAAATCCTAGGCTTTGTGCTTTTTTTAACGCGTGCGAATAAGAACAGTTGTTTGCAAACATGTGAGTGAGAATATAATTGCTAGAACCATTGATAATGGCTTTTATGCTTTGGTTTTGTGATTGCTCAAAATACAAATCCAAATTGCGAATAATAGGAATACTGCCCGCCACTGCTGCTTCGTAGAGAAAAGAAGTTTCCACTAACTGATTCCACAAAATGATTTCAGCAAGATTTTCTGCGACCATTTTTTTATTGGCTGTTATAAAATTCTTACTCTTATTAATGGCATTTTTAGCTATACGGTAGGATATGTCAGCATCATCTATCACTTCTATAATGGTTTTTATGTTTCTATTATCCGTCACTTGTTGGTTGATGGTGATAATTTCATGACCCGCTTTTCTGGCTTTGTACTCGTGCTTAACGACAATGTTATTTAATTGTGGCAAAGTTTTATTACTGGATAACAGTTCATAAACACCTTGACCAACACAACCCAAACCATGCATGGCAACTTGTTCTTGTTGCTTTTTATCGGTTTGGTAAAAGTCTGATATTGACTGTGCAATTTGTACCGTTTCGACTAAAAAACCATCGTGACCAAAGTTTGATTCAATGACATCTAAGCGCGAATTTTCTATGCCATCAACCAATTGTTGTGAGTCCGCTAGTGGAAATAAAATATCGGTTGAAATGGCAATCACTAAGGTTTTGGCTTTGACTTTCGCCAGTGCTTTTTTAATGCCTCCACGGTTACGCCCGACATCATGGCTGTCCATGGTTTTGGTGATGGCATAATACCCATAGGCATTAAAACGATTAACCAGTTTTTCACCTTGATAACTTTGGTAACTCTCGGCTTTGCGAATTTTGTCAAAACTGTATTCATCGTTTTGCGTGCTGTTGTAGGCAGTATTATTGCGGTAACTCAATAAAGCAATACTGCGTGCCGCTTTGAGTCCTGCTCGGGCGGAGTTTGGACTTTTTTCTCCCCAGGTTTTATCGGCATGAATGGCGAGTCTTTGCGATTGATTAAAAGCAGCCACCCATGGCGAAATAACGGCTGAAGACCCCAACAAAACGAGATTATCGCAAATTTCTGGTTCGGTGATTGCCCACTCGACCGCCTGATGACCACCAACCGAGCCACCAATTATGGTGTGGATATGTTTGATTCTTAAATGTTTTCTCAGTTCAATAAAAGCCTTGATATTATCTCGGATACTGACCACGGGAAATTTGTCGTAGCGTTTGTCTTCATCGCAATTTAGTGGCGATGTGGATCCATAAGCCGAGCCAATAATATTAGCACACACAATAAAATAATCATCAGGATTAAATAAGTCATTAGGTCCAACCAAACCCGGCCACCAATCTTTAACATTGGCATCAGCGGTCAATGCATGACAAACCCAAATAATATTGGATTCGTCTGCATTTTTTTGACCATAAGTGCTGTAACTAATGGTTATATCCGTCAAGAAATCTCCACTCTCAAGAGGAAACTTGCCTTTCAAGTCAAACTGCGATTCTTGGCTGTGTGGTGCACTCCTATTCATATTAAATGTTTGCAAAGGCTTGTTGTATGTCATTTTTAATGTCGCTAACATGTTCTATTCCTACGGATAATCTAAGCTGATTAGGCAAAACGCCTGCGGATAATTGTTCTTGTGCTGATAACTGTTGGTGCGTGGTGGATGCAGGGTGGATTATCAACGTTTTCGAATCACCCACGTTGGCTAAATGGCTAATCAACTGCAAAGAATCAACAAAACGACGCGTTTCATCCAAGCCACCTTTAACCACAAAGGAAAGCACCCCTCCAAATCCTTTTTTCAAGTATTTTTTGGCGAGTTCGTGAGTGGATGACGAAGGCAACCCTGGATAATTAACACTTTCCACCTGTGGATGAGTCTCAAGCCACTGCGCTATATCCAGTGCATTATCAACCGTTCTCTCCAGTCTTAAAGATAGCGTTTCTAAGCCTTGAATCAACTGAAACGAATTAAAAGGCGATAACGCAGGGCCAAAATCACGCAAACCTTCGACTCTGGCACGAATGGCAAAAGCGACATTCGGCAAACCCAAATCATTATTTTTACCGAAAACCTCACCAAAAACCAAACCGTGGTAACCTTCTGATGGTTCTGAAAACTGTGGGAATTTACCGCTATTCCAATCGTAATTTCCCCCATCAATTATGACACCACCAACAGAAGTGCCGTGACCACCAATCCACTTTGTTGCGGATTCAACCACCACATTAGCTCCCTGTTTAAGTGGTTGAAATAAATAACCACCAGCTCCAAAGGTGTTATCGACAATCAATGGAATATTGTGCTTTTGTGCCAGCTTTGCAATGGCTTCAAAATCAGGCACGCTAAATCCAGGATTTCCTATGGTTTCAAGATAAATTGCTTTGGTTTTATCGGTAATTTTGGCTTCTAAATCCTCCACCTTATCTGAATCAGCAAAATCAACTTGAATGCCAAGGCGTTTAAACGCCACCTTAAATTGGTTATAACTACCGCCATAAATATAGGGTGATGAAACAAATTGATCACCTGATTCTAAAATGTTGTTGAGTGCAATAAACTGAGCCGCCATTCCAGAACCCACCGCAACTGCGGCAACACCGCCTTCTAATGCCGCGATACGTTGTTCAAAGGCATCGGTGGTTGGGTTCATGATGCGTGTGTAAATATTGCCAAATTCTTTTAATGCAAAAAGATTTGCCCCATGTTCTGAGTTGTTGAAAACATACGAACTGGTTTGGTATATCGGTACCGCTCGTGAATTTGTAGTGCTATCGGGCTCGTGTCCTGCATGTAATTGCAAGGTTTCAAATTTATAATTTTGTGTCATTTTGATTCTCCTGTGAAATAATGTTTTAAGAGATTCAGACTTTTTGCAGATAATAGAAATACAGGTATCCAATTGCTATTATCAGCAATCGCCTGAAAATCGGGTTTAATTAATGTATTTAAGTAAAATTTTCAGACTATTGCATTGTTGGCATGCACATACACATGCAACATGATTGCATTAAGCAAGACTGAAGTATTTGAGTTGAATTGAAATTTTGATTTGTAGAAATTGTTTCGTTTTTCATAATGCTCTCTTTATATTCACCAGTATTGGTTCAGGATTTGGCACTATCGAGAAAAAGGATTTTTTATCGAACTTGCCTGAGGGTCATCGAGCCTGTCTCTTACCTCATCGTTATAAAGTATAAGTTTTTAAAACGGTGTTTTATTAACCTATGATTTGAAATTTAACAGTAAAAAAATAAAAAGCAACTGAAATTTACAAAAATATTAAAAATAAACAAATTCTCTATTAGAGAGAACCTAAAATTCCGAACACCATTTTTTTAGTTGCTGGCTCAAACTATGTTTATGACAAAGAACACACTTGCCTATTGGGCTAGAATAATTTAAAGTAATTGCCTATTAAAGTGCTTAACCAATAGTCTAACATGAAAATCAAACGCAGAACTTTTTTAAAAAATGCTTGCCTCAGTGCGATTGGTTTGCCTTTAAGTTTGTCTGCTTATGCGCGCAACAAACAAGGAACGACTAACCTCTATGTTTCTATTATTGATGGCAATGATAATAATCCGGGAACTTTGACACAACCATTTAAAACCATTCAAAAAGCTGTAAATATTGTTCAAGCAGGACAAAACATCCTCATAAAATCTGGTGTTTATAATGAACGTATTGTATTAAATATCGCCGCAACACAACAACTACCCATTAACATTGCACCCTTTGCTAATGATGTGGTTATTATTGATGGCACGGGAATTACGTGGTTTCCAGCAAGTTCAACCACACCATTTAATGGTTTATTTGATTTATTTAACTGTGCTTATATCACTGTTTCGGGTTTAACAATCATTCATTCCACTTATGCTGGTTTTTTTATGGAAGATTGCACTAATATCACTATCCAAAATTGCCAAACCGACGATACCGTTTCCAGTGGAATTGGCGTTTGGACCTCAAGAAACATCACCATCAATAACAACCGAGTGCATTTGGCTTGCAACGGCGGTGGAGAAGAATGCATCACCATTGCAACCAGTAGTTTTTGTGAAGTAAAAAATAACGAAGTATTAAACAATGGCAGCAATGGAATACTTGGTGGTGAAGGAATTGATGCAAAACAAGGCTCTCACCACATCATGATTCACCACAACCACATCCATCACTTAAATTCTCGTTTGGGCATTTACGCCGATGCCTACGATACTTTTACCCATGACATTGAGATTTTCAACAACCGTGTACACGATTGCAGCGAAAGTGGTATAGCAGTGGCAAGTGAAGGCGGTGGCTTACTGCAAAACGTCAAAATTTACAACAACATCGTTTATAACAATCTCTATGGCGGCATTGAAATTGGTGGCTGGACGACAGTTGCAGGCACAACAGTGACGCCAATTGATAACGTAACAATCATCAACAACAGTTTGCACAACAATGGTGATGGCATTAATTTTGATAATGTCCATGCCCAAAATATTGTTGCACGCAATAACATCTGCTCTCAAAGCAACGGATTGGAGCTAGTGGTTGGCGCAACACCTTTGGCTCAAATTACCATTGAAAACAACTTAATAGACGGTAACACACAACAAACAGGCTCATCCGCCGTTGTTGCCAGCGCTGGTTTTGTGGATGCGCTTAATCAAGACTTTCACCTACAAAGTAGCTCATCAGCTATTAATGCGGGATTGTTTAATTTAGCTCCAGTTAAAGATTACGATGGCAATATTCGTGATGCTCAACCCGATATTGGGGCTTTTGAGTTTTTAGATGTGATTTTTAAACACGGTTTTGAAATTTAGTTCAAGCCAAACCCTGCCCAATCTGATAGATTTTAGCGTATAATAAGTTTTTCCATCCAGTATTTATTCTATGCGAAAAGCCGAAAGATTATTTCAACTCACCAATTTAATTCGCGCCAAACAACCCATCACTGCCGATGAAATAGCGCAAGAATTGAATGTTTCGGTACGAACGATTTACCGTTATATCGATGATTTATCGGTTAGTGGTATTCCAATTTATGGCACCACGGGCATTGGCTATCAACTCGATGAAGATTTTGAGTTGCCGCCCTTAAATTTATCCGAAAAAGAGCTAGAGTCCTTGTTATTAGGCATGAAAATGGTGACGGCATGGAGCGGAAATGAACTTTCAAGTGCGGCTAAATCACTGACTGCTAAAATACAAGCTGTATTGCCAAAAGGCATGATTGATGATTATTCGGATGTGGTTTTTGCTCCGGACTTTGTCCACAATAAAAAACAAAAAGACTTGTGGGAAAACATTCACCATGCCATTAAAACCTTCAACTCCATTGATATTCACTACAATTCATTGGACGAAGTGCTTAGTCAACGCATTTTATATCCATTAGGGCTAGTGTATTGGGGCAGTAAATGGACACTCGCCGCTTGGTGCACAACACGAAAAGACTTTAGAAATTTTCGCGTTGATAGAATAGTTGAAATAAACATTTTAGTCGATAAATTTACATTGACTGATAAAATTAATTTACAAGAGTTTTTAGCAGCTACAAAAAAATAAAATTCTCACTTTGACCCGAAGTTATAACAAAAAATCAATTTATCTCTTTAGCTATATTTCTAATCCACTTTCTCAATTGAGAAACTTCATATTTTAAACGGCTATTATCAAACTTGAGTGTATTTCTATCAAGTCTTGCCAAGTTATTATTAACAAGTTTTTCATAACCTGATTTTATGACTTTTCCATATTTATTTTTGATTGAGTAATTGAACTCTATTACGCTTCTGTCAACATTTACTCTAACCTCTCTTATTTGTTCAACACCATAGATTCTACCAGCCATGTCAATATCTATAAAATCAATCATTAAACTATTTTCATTGTCTATTGCTTTTTTCCATAGCTTGTTAATATTCCTATTTAAATCATTTTTTAACTCGTCCAAGTGACTACGCGATCCCAATCGTGTTTCAAAGTCTGTAAATTTTTCAGGGTTACTATAAGAAACCTGTACGAAGAGTGAATTTTTTTGAGCTGCACTTACTGATGAAATTGCCATCATGATGAGAAAATATAATTTCTTCATTGGTATCACCTTTTTGGTATATTTTAATTCTGAATATTGAGTATATCATGTTTTTATGAATATAAACTGAACATTCTAAATACTACTGACAAAACGCTGTCAGTAATCGTGTTTTAAACTAAGATTTTTTTAAATGAGGTTTGTTATGAAAACACAAAATGCCATAGTAGAGATAGCTATCTTTACCGTTAAAAGTGAATCCATCAATGAGGTGAATGAAATCCGAAAGAAAGTAAAGGTTTCGCTCAAATCTTTTAAAGGTTTTATTTCCATAAAAACCTTACTTCCTGTAAACTCAAGTCGAATTTTTGCTGATGTTGCTTTGTGGGAGACATTGAAAGATGCCCATGCAGCGGCAAAGGCTTTCGAAGAAGGCGATGAACGATTTTTACCCTATATGCACTGCATTGAGGACATTAAGTTTATGGGCCATTTTATAGAAAACACAAATGAGGGCAACTTATGATTATATTACATGGTTTTGGAGAGAATTTAGGGGTTAAAGATCCCAGTCCAATGGTGCTTAAGGTGGATGCCTATTTGCGCATGGCAGGTATTAATTTCACCAATAACAATCATCCGAGCAACTTACAAAAAGCTCCAAAAGGTAAGCTGCCTTTTATCGTTGATGACGGTAAGACTGTTGCGGATTCGCAGTTTATCTTTGAATATTTAAAAACAAATCACGTCAACCTTGATGAAAACCTTTCTAAAGAAGAAAGTGCCCAAGCTTATTTACTCACTAAATCTTTGGATGAAAACCTTTATTTTTGCCTAGTGTATTCTCGCTGGATGTGTGAGGATACCTGGCAAATTGTGAAAAAGGCATTTTTTGGCAAACTGCCGCCCATTGTTAGAAGTATTGTACCGACCATTGTGCGAAAAAAACTCAAACGCAACCTTGAGGGGCAAGGCATTGGCAAACACAGTCATAATGAAATTGTTCACATTACTCAACAATCTTTTAGTGCTTTATCAAATTTACTTGGCGAAAAAGACTATTTCTTTGGTCAACAGCCCTGTTCTTTTGATGCTGCGGCTTACGGTATGCTTGCTTCATTTATTGAAACAACCGTTGATGATGAATTTACTCAGATGGCTAGAAATTACCCTAACTTAGTTCAATACTGTAAACGAATAAAGACTCATTTTTATTCTTAACGAGTGGTTTTTCTTATAAAAAAACCGCTATTGAAAATTAATAGCGGTTTTTAATGTTTCTAACTTGCTTAATTTAGAACGGTATATCGTCATCAAAATCATCAAAGGCAGGTTGATTTTGCGCGGGTGCTTGTGATTGCTGTGACCCTTGAGCTTGTTGCCCTTGATTTTGTTGGTAACCACCTTGGTTTTGAGCTTGGTTTTGCTGCGGTGGGTTATTGGCACGTGGTGCAGCAGGAGCTTGTCCACCTGCATACTGCCCTTGTCCGCCACTTTGTCTTGCACCTAACATCTGCATTTCATTAGCGACTATTTCTGTGGTGTAACGATCTTGTCCGTTATTGTCTTGCCATTTACGAGTTTGAAGTTTTCCTTCAATATATACTTGCGAACCTCGCTTTAAGTATTCCCCTGCGATTTCTGCTAAACGTCCAAAAAAAACGATGCGATGCCATTCCGTTTTAACTACATCTTCGCCTGTGTTTTTATCTTTCCACTGCTCAGAAGTTGCCACTGAAATATTTGTTACAGCAGCTCCACCTGTAGTATAACGAACATCAGGATCTTGACCCAAATTTCCTACAACGATTACTTTATTGATACCTCTTGCCATTTTCTATCTCCTCTATAATTTACGGATTTATGTATAATTGCCTCTAAGGACAATTGCTAAGAATGTGGGATTATAGCAAAAATAATTTTAAAGTAAAATTTATTTTTGCCTAACCAAGAAGATTGCTAGGGCGGCTAAAATAACTAAAACAGCCGTTCCATAAAAAACTTGAGTGTAACCTGTTTTCATCATAACCCCTGCTAATGAAGAGCCCACAAATGCGCCCAAAAATTGCGAAGTGGAATACCCTCCCATGGCTGCACCGCGGTATTTTTCGCCAGCTATACGCGACAACATCGCTGGCATTGCGGCTTCTAGAAAGTTGAAAAAAGCAAAATAAATGACTAACATGGCAGAAATCACCAATAAACTGGAGTTAAACAAACCCATCATCACTTGCGATAACGCTAAACCAACTAAAGCAAAGGTGACAAACTGAAAATATTTTTTGCGTTTTTCATGGATAATAATCATAGGAATAAAAAATACCATGGAGATTAACAGCACGGGCAAATACATTTTCCAATGTTGTTTGGCCGCAAAATCAAGTTGTTCGACCAAAATCAACGGCAACACGACAAATACCGCTGTCATCACTGCGTGTAAAACAAAAACCGATAAATTCAGCGAAATTAGCTGCATATCCTTTAAGGTGTGAAACAGTTCTTTGAAGCTAAAGCCTTTTTTGATGTGTTTTTTCGGTTCTTTGACAAACACTTGCAATTGAATCAAAGCTAATGCTGCAAGTCCTGCTGTAATCCAAAACAATCCAGACATACCAAACCAGCCAAAAAGAATCGGGCCAGTGATAAATGCCAACATAAATGCCATGCCAATACTCATGCCAATGGTTGCCATCATCTTCGTGCGTTGCTCTGGGCGAGAAACATCCGCCACCAATGCCATGCCTGTTGAAGCTATTGCGCCCATGCCTTGAATCGCACGCCCTAAGATTACGCCATAGATTGAGGTCGATAAAGCCGCAATTACACTGCCAGCAATAAAGGTGAGTAAACCAATGGTTAATATCTTTTTTCGACCAAAGAAGTCAGATGCCAAGCCCAATGGAATCTGTAACATGGCTTGGGTTAAACCATATATACCTAACGCCAATCCAATTAGTAAAGGGGTCGAATGAGGCAATGTTTTAGCGTAAACACTAAAAACAGGCATAATAAGAAATAAACCATACATGCGTAAGGCAATCAGCAAAGCGATAGACGCTGCTGCTTTTTTCTCCGTTATATTGAGTCCACTATTTGCTGACATAAGTATAATTACAAAACTAAATTAGATAAGACTAATATAGCGTTTTAAAGACAAAAACCAAGAAAAATCAACAATAAAATGTATAATAAGCTTTTTATTTTACTGCAAAAGAAAATTGACATCAATAAATCCAATTCAATCAATCGATGACGTTTTAAAAGTCACGCAAGAAGACATGAACCATGTCAATCAAACCATTCGCAATTCTTTGAACTCACAGGTTGTACTCATTCGTCAAATTTCACAATACATTATTAATAGTGGAGGAAAGCGTCTGCGCCCTACTCTTGTGGTATTAATGGCACAAGCCTTTGGTTACAAAGGTAAAAACCACATACAATTGGCAGCAATTATTGAATTTATTCATACTGCAACTTTATTGCATGATGATGTTGTGGATGAATCTGATATGCGTCGTGGCAATAAAACCGCCAATGAAGTTTGGGGTAATTCTGCCAGTGTTTTGGTTGGTGATTTCCTCTATTCACGCGCTTTTCAAATGATGGTCACCATTGAAAACCTACAAGTGATGAATATCCTTGCCAATGCAACAAACACAATTTCAGAAGGCGAAGTATTGCAATTACTTAACATCGGTAATTTAGAAATCACTGAAGAACAGTATTACCAAGTCATCAAAAACAAAACCGCTCAATTATTTGAGGCTGGTTGTGAACTCAGTGCATTAATTAGCGATGCAAACGAACAAACCATCAAAAAGATGGCGGCATTTGGTGAAAATTTAGGCATGGCATTTCAGATTGCTGATGATATGTTGGATTATGCCATAGACAATGACGAATTGGATAAAAATATTGGAGATGATTTGGCTGAAGGTAAGCTGACTTTACCCTTAATTTATTTGCTTGAAAATGGCAACGATGGTGATAAAAAAGTCATCGCTCAAGCCATCAAATCACAATCCACAAAACACCTCAAAACCATTCAACAACGTATTAACGAAACACCTGCCTTGAAATACACACAAGAAAAAGCCAATGCTTTTGCTCTTGTAGCTAAACAACAATTGGTCGATTTACCCGAAACTGATGCCAAAAATGCCTTATTGTTTTTGTGCGACTTTGCTTGCCATCGCAACAACTAAAGCCAATGAACAATTAGTTAACTTCTTGCTGTAATTGTTCCAATAAAATTTCATTTTCTGATTTCCAGGCTTCGTGAAAAACAAGTTTGGCTTGATTAAGCAAATTTAACGCTTCAACTTTTCGCCCAAGCTTATTCAGTGCTAGGGCTTTTAACTCCAAATAAGGGTTGGCATCGGGGTGGTATTGCTCCAATGCCTCCAAAACATCCAAGGCTTTTTGCGCATCTGTTTTGGTGTAAATTTCTGCCAATTGATTTTGTGCATCCACAAAAATTTTTATGTCATTATTGGCTTTGGCTTGTTCGGATATTTTAGAGATAATGGCTATGGCTTTGTCGTCTTCACCTGATTGCTTATAGAAGCGTGCCAAATAAAAATCCATATAGACTTGATAACGTTCAAACCCCATGTCTTTTATTAGATTCGTGCGACTATCCCATTCGGCTTTAAATCCAGATAAATCTTTTTTTGCCAGTCTGAGCTCAAATTCTAAAAAAGCATTGTCCAGTTGCATGCCTAAGTTTTTACTGCTTTGTGCGATTTTTAAATGTTTATCAATTTGACTGCGTGCATTTTCAAATTTGAAAAAGTTCATTAAAATGATGCTATCGTAATGCAGAAAATTGAGCAATAAAGCATCATTTTTTAGTTCCTTAGCGATATTTCCCAAGTTGTCATTAATTTCTTTGGCTTGAGTAAAATGCCCTGTTTGAATGAGAAAAGCGGCTAATGTGCCGAGACCTTGGGCTACTTTTCCTTTATCATCTTCCATTTCCATGAGTTCAATGGCCTGTTTTTTTAATGTCAGTCCTTTTTCCCATTGGTTACCTACCAATAAAATTTTTGCCATTTCATCCAGGCAAAGAATTTGCAATGTGTAATCGCTGGCTTCTTGCGCGTATGCCAATGACTTTTCAAAATAACTAAAAGTTTCTTCGTCGTTGGATTGGTTTTGTAGCACCATTCCTTGTCCGTACAAGCTTTGAGCATAGGTTTTTGGATTAAAATCGGCACTGATATTTTTAATGGCTTGTTGATAAAACTTCATCGCCTGTTGGATTTCACCTAATGCAAAGTAGGCATCGGCAATACGTAACTTAATTTTTGCTTTTTTAACTTCTCCAATGTGGAGATGAGTAGACTGATACTTTTTTAAGTCGGCAATTAAGTCTTCATAGTGGTGTTGTTGAAACAAAACATCCGCTAGTGCTAACTCAATGTCACTGCTGTGTTCAGCATAAAAATCCGTTGCTTTTAGGGTTTGCAGTTGGGCTATACTTTGATTATAGTCTTTTAGTTGTGCATATACTTTAGCCAATTGAAATTGTGCCTGAAAGTTTGTTGCATCATTAGCGATTACTCTTTTAAGCCGTATTTGTGCTTGTTTAAAATTCTTTTTCTTAACATAAGCCATGGCTTGAATAAAATCATCATCAACTCTTGTGGTTTTATTTTTTTGAGTTCCGCCTTGATAGCGGCTAATGAAGTCAATTTGACCTTGCATTAAATCAGCCAAACTCGTGCCTTTGATAATAGCCGTATCCAGCGACTTATTGCCTTGAGTTAAATTGATAGTTGCTTGGTAAATTTCACCATTTTTTTTCACTCTTGACTGCAAAACCACCAGTTTCTTATCCAGTCGCCAATATTTTTCAATCACCTCTCGACTACTTTGACTCTGATTCCCAAAAAGCACTTGACCTTCGGAATCAAAACCATTTAACACCGATTGCATCACCTGTGCCATGCCTTGTTTTTCACTTTCTTTTACCATTAAATTATTATAATCAGTTGGCAATACCAATACATGGTCAATAATTGCAGCTTCCAACTCAGGCTTTGGGTTTTGTTTTTGTTCACTGACAAAGTAAACTGACACAAAAATCACAAGTATAAAAGCCACTGTAACAATCATACGAGACATGCCAAAAGGTTTTTTATTGCTTGTGAATTTTTGCTGCTGAATTTGGGCTTCAAAACTGATACCATGCCCAAAGTGAGTGACAATAATTTGAGGACTCGCCGAATCCTCTTCCACACAGTTTCGCAGGGCTGAAATAAATTTATTGATGGTATTATCGGTGACAATTCGTCCCCACACTTCTTGCATCAACGTTTCTTTATCAATCACTTGTTTGGGATGTGCAAGAAAATAATCGAACAACTTCTTTTGAAGCTTGGTTAATTTATACTCTTTATGCTGTCTTGAGATAATTCCAGTGGTTTCATCGTAGCTAAAAGTTTCAAATTGAAAGGGCATAAAATTATTATGAATAGTTTTGTTTCAGTTCTGAGTTAATTTTAAGTTAATGACTTTTAATAAGCTAGTTTTAAGCAAAATTCACTAAAAATTCACTAAATTTTCTGATATGAAATTTATCACTTTACTAAAATAAAGGTCTCTCTTAATGGTATCTTCACAATTGGTGTGTTCATGAATTCAAATCTTAAAAAGAAGTTAGTTGCTATTGCCGTATTTATCCTTGCTATTGCGGTCTTAATCAGCAGTATTAGTAAATATCTCGACAGATCTAATACCAGCAGTTGGAAATCGGCAACAGGAATTGTGTTATTTTCAGGAGTGGAAGAACGAACAATCTACCGCAAACACCGACAGAACACCTTTTCTCCTCGTTCAGATAATGTGTATTTGCAACGGATAGAATATGCATACCAAGCAGATGGAGTGGATTACACAAGTAAAAATTTCAATTTAAACCCTAACTCAGGTGGTTCTTTATCCTATTTGGATGGCACAAGCCGTCCATTTAAAACAAAACAAAGAGCCAAGGAAGAAGCAAACAAATATAAAAAAGGCACTCCCATTCAAGTTTATTACAATCCCGACAAACCCAATATAGCCACTTTAAGCCAAAAAAACGCATCATTAATCCCACTACTGTTTTCTTTGGGCTTTTTGGGTTTTGGCGTATTAGCTGTATTAATTGCTTTTGAACAAATTAACCCTGAAAACCTTCCGTGGAGGAAAAATTCATGAAAAAGATTATTTTACTTTCTTTATTCTTAACAACTTTGGTCAATGCCGTGCCTTTGGCTGGTACTTACTTTATTAACCAAGACGGCAGTGAGGATTACAATACTATTGCTTTGGCTGTTGCTGATTTAACCAGCAATGGCATTTCTGCTCCTGTGATATTTAAGATAAGAACAGGCACTTATAACGAACAAATTGTTATCAACAATATAAGCAGAACTGGAGCGGTTGATGATCGGGTGGTGTTTAAACGGGCAACGCCAAGTGATACCGTGATTATAAAAAATCCCAGCCAAGACTCGACTTTTAATTTTATATTTAAACTTTCAGCGGTCAAATACATCAGCTTTGTCAATCTCGAATTTGAAGCCACCAATGCCGATTATCAACACTTATTTGAATACACAGGCGATACCGATTCCATTACCATTGCTAATTGTATTTTTCGTGGGTTAAATTACCCAAATAGTATTTTTAATCGAGGTGAACTCATTTATTCCCAAACCAATAACCCTAGCATTGATGCCACCAGTACGGGCTTGATTTTTACTGGCAATAGTTTTGAAAAAGGTTATTCTGCTATTTCAATATTAGGTTCAAATCAGCCAATTAACACCATTAGCGACAATTTATTCAAAAATCAAGCGATTAAATCTGTCATTGTGCTGGGTTTAGAGGCTGACAGCCAAATCAGCAACAATACCTTTGACAGTTCTTATACTCGTACCATGGCGTATACCGCTTTGTATGCCGAAGGTCTTGGGGTGATTAAAAATAATGAAATTAAACTCAATAGCATTGGCACGGCTGAAGTGGGAATGAGTCTCAGGGGTGCCGTCTCTTCCGCAAAACTTTTGGTCTATAATAATACCATTTCATCAACCAATCCAGTAGGAAATTCTGTAGGAGCAGATTTAGATTTCCGATTAAAATTTTTTCACAATACTATAAAAATGGAACACATTAATGATATTCCTGTAAATGTTTCAGCAACCGAAGCAGATTCGGTCTTGATTAATAATAATTTATTGATTAACACAGGATTTGGTAAAACCATTGTGGCAGCCACCAACGCCAATCGGGATGCAGTTCTTGAGTTGTTTGATAACGATTATTATACTGCAGGAGGAGTCGTTAGCTATTGGGGTGATTTAACCAGTTATACCTCGGTTGCTTTTTTTCAACGTGGCGTGCAGCCCAAACATCCGCATATTGGGTTCAATAAAGCCGTGACTTTTGTCAATCCCAGCACTGGTAATTTACGCTTATTTGGGGCTTCAATTGGCGATAAATTTTTGGTTGCTCACCCACAATCCGATGTCACCGAAGACTTAGATGGCGAGGTACGTGGTGTATTAAATACTTATATCGGGGCAGATATTCCGTCTTTAGCAGGTTCTGCAATTGCAGCGATGGATAATTCGGATTCCAATAATGGCGGTTATTATGCGGTTAGTGGTTTTATGGCTGATTATTCAACAGCACAAGAGGCATTTGATGATTTGTACCGTCGTGGCATGAAAAACGATGTTACTATTAAAATACGTGATGGCTCTTTTCCCACTAATGCTAACTTTTATAAAATAGTTAAACAAAACGCTCAAGATGTCATTACTATTACCTCTTCGAGTAGTATTACAAATGCGGTGTTAAGTTATTCAGGTGATAGTGACCCAAATAATATTTTACGCTTTGATGGCACCTCTAATGTGGTCATTGATAGTATTGATTTTGATATGGGAGTTGCCTCTGCCAATGGTGTTGAATTCAATAACAGCAACTCCACTGATATAAAGAACAGCACATTTAATGGCGGCGATATTGGCATTATGATTGTAAACGACAGCACTTCGGACAACCATCAAATTTCCACTAACACCTTTAGCAATCAAGCGATTAATGCAATCAAAATTGATTCTGCCACAACCTTGAGTATTGAAGCCAATAGCATTGACTCCAATAATGCCAATTTTAAAGCCATTTACCTAAGCAATAGCACCGATGCCAGCACCATTTCAAAAAATAAAATTCAAGGTGTAGGCACGGTTATTGCTATTTATTTGGACAATGCCAATGGTGAAGTCAATAGCCGAGGACTGATTGCCAATAACTTTATCTCGACCAATAAGGGTTTATTTGTGGTCAATTCCAGTGCCAATTGGAATGTTTATCACAACAGTTTAAACACCAATGCAGCGGCAGTTGTTTTGAAAAAACTCACGGGTACAGAACCTTCAAATTTTAATTTCACAAACAATATTATCCAAACCCCATCAACCGCGGCAAATATGATTATCAATGAAACCTCAAGTACGGCTGATGACAATATTCAATTAGATTACAACACTTATTATAACCATGTCCAAGGCACAACCTTGTTTAAATGGTATAATCATAACTACTCAAGTTTAACTAGTTTTGTCAATGCCACCGCAATGGATTTTAATAGCCATGAACGCAGTGTATTGTTTGTCGATGGCGCAAACAATGATTTGCATTTAGCCGCTGCTTCCATTGGCGATAACAATTTGGCAGGTACCAATGTCCCCGTAGTTACTGATATTGATGGTGATACACGTGCCAGCGTTTTTCCTTACACAGGTGCCGATGAAGCGGCTGTCGCCCTAAATCCTGCCCGAATTTCTATCACCTCTAGTGGTTTACAAACCAGCGAAGACGGCTCGATGACGGTTGATATTTCTTTTGTATTGGAATCACAACCGAGCAATAACGTGGTAGTGAGTGCCGCCAGTAGTGACACAACTCAAGGCACAATTAATACACTTAACATGATATTTACCCCAAGCAACTGGAACACACCACAAACCAAAACCGTCACTGGCGTGGATGATAATATTATGGAAGGTGATATTAATTATAGCATTGTCACCACCGTAAGCAGTGCCGATAGCAATTACGATGGATTAAATGTGGCAGACATAAATCTCACCAATATTGATGACGACACCAGTGCCAACTTAAAACTCGAAGTGGTTAATTCAATGGCAGAACCCAATACCGCAGGAGTGGTTCGGATTAGTTTGGTTAAGCCTTTGTCACCTCCAAATGATACAGCTTTGGTCAACACTCAAGCCATTAGCATAGATTTTCAAACATCAAACTCTTCGGCAACCCTTGGCGTGGATTATACCGATGCATCAGGTTCGGTTGTATTGCCTGCTTTGAGCAGCAGTATTGATGTCAATGTGGAGGTTATTGATGACAATTTAATCGAAGATTTAGAACACACCATTTTCGTGCTAACTGGCAAAAGTGGCGGTGTTGGTTCTATATTCCTCAATACAAATACGCTAATGCAATTGGATATTGTGGATGATGAAAACGCCAGTGTTTTCGTATCCATGCAAGTTCCAGCTCAAGAACCTGCAACCAATGGTTTTTTTAAAGTCGCACTTGATGGCGGCATAAGCCCAATAGATACAAACATAACAGTGAGTTTTAGCGGTGTCGCTACACAAGGCACAGATTACCAAATGATACCAACTTCAGTCACCATTCCAGCTATGGCTAGTGAAGCTAATATTCCGATAAATGTCATTGATGATATCGACTCAGAGGGCAATGAAGAAATCAACATCAGCATTGATGCAGTGGATAACCCTTTAATAAATATTCTTGCGGTTAACCCAATGCCTTCCAGTATTTTTGATGACGATACCTCCGCAGACATTAGTATCTCGATAACCCCCAATAACCCAACATTTAATACGGCTACCGTGACTAATTTGCTATTCACCTTAAGCAATAACAGCTCAATTAATATTCACCAAGCAGTTTTGCAATCAACTGAACCTGTTGGACTGAGTTACGTCAATTGGCAATGTTTGGCTGCTGCTCAATATTGCACACAAACAGCAGGCATGGGCAACCTGTCTGAAGTGATTAGCATTGATGCCAATAGCCAAATCCAGTTTAGTGTTGATGTACTGGCAACAACTACACCAACAGCTTCAATTTCAGTGCAAGCCATTTTAAATCCAGCACCTTTCTTAACCGACCCCAATCCGAACAACAACACTGCAATTGCTACCAGTTTGTTAGAAATAATATTTCAAAATAGCTTTGAATCATCGTTAAATAAACAACTGTATCAAGCGGTTACGGCATTTGACCAACAAGACAGTTTGAATTCATATTATTACTTTATTGAAGATGATTCAGCCATTTATCATTTCATCCAAACAAATAAAGTTAACAATACAGTTCGGTATCGCCACGTTTATGTGGATGCAATTAAAGAATCAATTAACACATCCGATTGGATAAAAAATGACTGATAAACCGCAACTCAAACCCATAGGAGCCGTTGCTGGTATTGGCGGACGTAAACAAATCCGCCAATACCTAACACAGCAATTTGCCAAACTGGGATTTGAACCATTTGATAACGGCATTCCTGCTTTGGCAAAGCTTTCTGGAACAATCGAAGAACAACAAATAACGGTTTCATTTAGCATTTTAAAACTTAGCAAATATGTCGGTGTTCATCAAGACCATCAATTTCGCTACCGTACTTTTCAAGGTATTCGGATGCAGTGTATTCTGCCAACAACGCAAAAAACACGCTTGCTTATAGTGAAAAAAAACCAAGGAAAATGGCTTAAACGCAGCACCAATTGGCTCATGCGTTGGCGAAAATTCAAAGCCATTGATAAAGATTATTTAGGCAAGGAACTGTACTCTCCAGATGACTTGTTTGCCCAAGCCTTTATCAATGATGCACAGATAAGCATGGTTCTTGAACAATTAACTCATAAAGACACACAATGCCTGTCGTGGGGAATGATACTGATACCCGAACAACTGAATTTCGATGTCACTTTTGCTAATTTAGATGACTTTCAAAGCGACAAACTCAAAAATCGTATGCGCAATATGGTCAAATTGGTCAAGGCCATCGAAAGCAAATCCATAAGCCAAGAACTGAGCATGAGAAAGGCAGAGATACTAGCACGCGACAATCCCAAAAAGCTCATGTGGCGAGGCTTGTGGATTATTCTACTCACTATTTTATTCTGTGTTTTGCTGATTGGAGTTTTGTTTCTTATCACCCTCAAATTTGGACAAGCTCCTGTTTTAATACTTGGCATTGCCTTATTTTTAATTTATAAATACTTTTAAAAAAGACCTTTACGAATAACACAACCAACAACCTATCATGAAAACACCTGTTTATTCTAAAAAAGCAATTCTCGGTATTCCGCTAATCTTTGGTTTGGTTTTGATTGTGTTTGGTATTAAATTTGTTTTACAAGCCCAATCAACAAAAAATTGGCAACAAGCCCAAGCAATAATAACTCAGGTCAATTTGGTAGAGACCACTAGTTCGACAAGCACAACCACTAGCAAACAAAAGACCACTGCTGTTTCAGTTGTGTATCGTTACCAAGTTAATGGCAAAAAATACCAATCCGACAAATACCGTTACGGTGAAGGTAAAACCATTAAAAGTCGCCTTAAAAACCGAACACAAGCCCAACAATTCTTAGCCCATTCACCTTATCAAAAAGGCCGTGAAATTAATGTTTATTACAACCCCAACAACCCTCAGCAAGCGGTCATTAAAACCGGTGCAAGTTTTTGGACATACATTCCTTTAATTTTCGGTTTTTTTATTACTAGTATTTTTGCAGTGATTTTGTGGAGAACATTAAGATGAAGGCAATACCAAACAAAACTAAAATTATCAGATTAAGCTTATTAACCCCGCGATATAATGCCGTAATTCAGGACTACAAGAAATTCTCATATCAAAGAAAATTATTGTAGGGTTAGTCGTCTATCTCAAAATAATTTGATGCAGAAATGGGGATTTCTTGTAGTCCCAACTTGTTGATTTTGTTATGAATGGTCTAAGCCTATCCGCTCTTGGACTGCGTTATCAGCATTTGCTTTAGAATGA